>Ga0326727_10008701_pt1 | contig 25557 bp, 25 predicted proteins | sample MB2enrmetagenome_FD_207643 | JGI IMG/M metagenome (GOLD analysis project Ga0326727, IMG submission 207643) | Lab enriched peat soil microbial communities from McLean, Ithaca, NY, United States - MB29MY | ecosystem: Environmental > Terrestrial > Soil > Wetlands > Peat | place: USA: New York...
CCTGCTTTAAGGCATTAGAAATTGCAATGAAGGCTCCGGTCAATCCTTTCGTTGCAATCTCCCACCTCGTTTTCTCAGGAATCGCTTCAATCGTGTTAGCCATCGAGACCCTCCCCTTTCGTGGATAGTTGTTGGTGTTGTGCCCTTGCTTTTCACCCAGAATTTCTGTTTTGAGTTTTTGCCCGACCAATAGTGTACACCCAAGCGCCACTGAAATCAATTGTCAGTCGGGTTTGGAGTGCCGGGTGCCTCCACGGACCCCGGAAGGGGCCATTTTGGCCTCTCCTGAAAACACCAAAGACCGCGGGGCGCATAAAAGGCAGGCAGTGAACAGAAGGCAGAAGCTAATTCGATGTTGAATTCACAATTGCCCCAGCCCCCAGCACGCAATCCCCAGCCCCGCCGGGTAGACCACTACCTGGCCACGCTCGACACGCACTGCATGGTGGAAAGATAACCCTTTTGCAGAATGGGTGGGGCGCCTAGCGTGTCCAGGTCAAATTGGACTGTGACAGGCTTGCCGCCCGCCGCGGTAACAGGCCTTCCGCCGGCGGTGCGCAGGACCCACTCAATGTTGTAAGTGGTCCCGGTTTGCTGCCACCTGTCAGCATCCGCAAAGAAGTGGAAGACTGCCCAGGTTCCGTCGTAGCTCGGCCAATTGAATTCCGACCCACCGGACATTTTCACCGTCAGCGTGACGCCCTGTGAGCTGGTGCCCGGCCACGTAAACTGCCTGAAGGGCGCATTTCCACCTTTGTAAGTCATGGTCTGGCCGTCGATGTTCATGGTCAGACTGCCGACACTCTCTGTCGGATGGGGGCGAAGAGCGTACTTGAATTGCATCTGCCCGGGTCCAGCCGTGTACAGAGCGCGCTGAAGGCTTATGGCCCGGTTGAAGAAGCTGAGGAAAGCGGGATTCACCTGCTGATTGCCGGCGGCGGGGTTTGGACCATACCCAGCCCCCTGAGGAAGCAGAAGGTTCTTTAGCGAGGCGTTGTAGAACTGAGAGAGCGCGCCGTTGGCGGGATCAAAAAACGCTCCAAGCTCCTGCGGAGAGGCGTCCATGGTGGCCCTGGGATTAAAGGGGAACTTGGTTGCCAGAGGGCTCATCTGCGCGCACAAGCCTGCGCCACTCACCGGCCCGGGGCGCAAGACCGCTGAGACCCAGACGATGGGAGCAAGCAGCAGATTCTGAACCGTGGCGTCCACATGAGCATCTTGGTCGATTTTGAATCCCTGGCCAATCTGCCGGGCAGCCTGCTGAGCCGTCGAGGCAGAGTTTATGCACTGCTGCTTTGCAGCCTCCTTCTGCTCGGCGGGGCTATTGTTGACCTGGTCCAAACAGGCCTGGATTCCGCTCAGGCCGGTCACGTAGGGAGCATTTTGGGGGCCGATATATTGCTCCTGGCAATTGGGTGAAACCACCACCTGGACAGGTTGGAAAGCCTTGGCGACGTCCGGCTGGTCAACGGCCGTATTCTGGGCGGCGGTGCAGAATAGAGCCAACAGAGGAGACTGATTGCTCGAGGTCTTCGCGAGCTTTTGCGAGGCGTCAGTGAGGCTGTTGTAGCGAACTACGTTCGCGCTCTTCAAGAAGGCGCGCCATTGAGTGATATAGTCCTGCTGGTATCGAACCTGGAGGTCCTGCGCGAGCTTTGCGGTGTCCACATTCTGGGCGCTCCCCGGGCCTAGTACCCACTGTTCTCCACTGAAATACTTGGGCAGATTCTTAAAGGCGTCCTGCATGAAGGCCCAGCCGGCTTTGGTAAAGGCGCCTTCCACTTCCTTTCCGTCGATGACCACTTCCGCAGAGCCGGGGAACTTGCGGTTAAAATTGATGGAGGGGTCGGCTTTGGAGGCTTCCGCCAGCATGAAGCGGTAGACGCGCTCCGCGCCTGAGAACTGGGAGAGGTAGTTGCGGGCGCGCGCCACCGCGAGCGTGTCGTACTCGGATGAATAGGGATTCGCGTCCTTGAGTTGGTCGCTGTAGAAATCGAACTGTTTCTGTGCCAATTGCACCCGGTCCGGGTCAATGTCACGGCCCGCCGTCCAGGCCTTCAAGAGCACGGGGGAGAGGAACAGACGGGTGCTCTTGTCGTGATTGGAGGTTGTAATCAGATAGGCTTTCAGAGTGTCGTACACCGGGCCGTACAGATCGTTTGGGCCGGGTGTGAGGGGAAGGGCAGAGAGCGTCTGCAAAAGGGCGGCTTGTGACTGCCCAAAGAGGAGCTTGCGGAAGTGTTGAAAATAGATCTTACGGACATCAGGGTAAAGTGAACTTCCAGTGTACAAGCCCCAACGCATCCAGAATGGCGGGCCCCCTTGTTCGTACTGGGCCAGAGTCTCAACCGACTGACGGAGGGTCTCCAGGCGGTTGAGGGCATCGAGGGAGGGAAGTTGCTGGGCCGCCAGCTGAACATTCGAAATCCCCTGAGCTGCATTCAGCACCTGCGACTCCAGGTTCTTGTTCTTCACGAACGAAACAATGAAACCAGTGATGAAGATGAACAGGAGCCCAATCGCCGAGGCCAACAGCACCCTTCGCCACAGGCTCGTCTTGGTGCTGGAAGCGCTCGCGGCGAGAGCGGAGGTATCTTTCAGAAGCACGTCATTAAAAAAATGGGGGAGGAAAGTCCACTGCGCCACTCTGCGGGTTTCGCCCGTCTCCACAGCCACGGGCGGGCGGGCGGCCTGAGCGGCGAGCTGCTGGACGTTGAATAACCCTGTGGCTCGGAGCCCCCCTTGGCCCGCAGCAGGATGAGTGAGTGGTTCCTCTCTTACCAGAGTGGGCGCGGGCGCACTAATGACAATGGGGCGAACTCCGCTGAAGTAGAAGCCGCGAAGGAACGGCCCGGTTCGCAACTGGCTAGGCCGGCATAGATCCACGAGCAACTGGACAAGCAGAGGCTGGAGTTTGCGGAACTCCCGTGGAAACTCGTATAGGGAGGGGCGCTTGGCCGCGTCAAATTCCCTCGGAAGGTACACGAGACGCTTTTCGGCCAGGGAATAATAGAGATTATCGAAGGCGGCCGAAACCCGAGCCGTTTCCTGCTCGGCGTAGACCTCCCCGGCGTAGGAGACCATGGGCAGCGTGGCGCCCAGGACCACCGTCGCCTCCTCGTTGCTCAAATTGCGAACGTAATCCTGGAAGAATTGCAGTCGGTCGGCGCGCGTGAAGAGCACGTAAACCGGAAGGCTGATTCCCAGGAACTGAGAAACCTCGCGTAGCCGCGTGCGGAGCCGGTTGCTGCTGGCGCCCAAGACTTCCGCCGCACCCGGTTTCATGAAGCTTTCACAGTCAACGCAAACCAAGGCTGCGCGCGGCGCCTGCATTCCCTTGCCGAACAGCGAATGCAGCCGGCTGGGAGCAAGCTTCTTTACGAGCTTGGCCCATCGGGCAGGTTCAGACAGGAGTTGGCCGCCCGCCTCCGCAAAGATGGACTGGCGCGTGAACCACAGGTTCGCACCCCGAGTGGGAATGGGGACCTTGTCCTGGCCGGTCTGCCCGGCGAGCAACTCAGGCTCCAGACCTGAGTGCAGAACCACGCTGGTTTTTGCCGAGCCGCTTTCACCCACCACGAAGAACAGCGGCAGATTGCCGATTCTCGCCTCGCGGCCAAGTTGGGAGGCCTGGAGGCGAGACTCGGCTTCGCGAATTAGGACCTCGATTTCACCGGCCCCGCCGCCTGCCCCTTGAGCCATTTCCGCAGCGTGTTCTTTGTCCCGTACCCTGAACCACCACACGAGGGTGATGAAGGCCGCAATACCGATCAGGGCCAGGACGATGCGCAGTATCCAAACGCTGCTCCCCTGCAAGTGCAGCCAAGAGGGGATAAACCAGGATAAGACCAGCCAGACAATAAGCGCCAAAGCCGCAATCCAATATTTTAAGTTGTTATTCACGGCAACTCCCTACTGCGTTGTGATGGAGGCGGCGGAGTGCAAACCGGATGCGCCTGACATCAAGGTCAACTTGAAGCCGACAAACAGTAACAAAGCCAGAAGCAGAAAGCCCGCCGCCCCGAAGGCCAGCCTGCGCACCCAAGGGTCGAAGGCCCTTAGCCGCGTCGCATCCTGCGGAGGTGACCAGTTCGGTGACAGCGGGCGTACTCCCCCGCGAATGCGCTGCATCTTGTCCGCCATCGCCTCCAGCACCGTACGTATGCCCTCTTGGCCGCTGAGGCTGTAACGGCCGCGGTACCCCAGCAGAAGACACAGGGCAAAAACCTCCAGCGTGTCGGCGAGTTGGGGGGAATCGCTATGGGCAAGAAGGCGGTCAATGCACTGAAAGAAGATCTCTCCTGCCGTATGCCCGCCGAATAATTCCTCCTGCAAGGGCATACGAGGCCAATCGGCGAAGACAGGATTGTTCGAGTTGAGAATAGACTCATCCAGGAACGCCACGAGGGCAAATGTAGCCAGCCGAGTGTCTTCAACTGGATAGCCTTTGGACGTAGCCTCCGACTCGGCCGCTTTAATGGCTGCCTTCATCTGGTTGCGAAATGCACCCGCATCGGTGGCGGCTTGGCGGTTTGTGCGCAGGCGCGTAATTGCCGTTAGAACCTCTTGATAAATCAGGGCCAGGTTTTCACGGCCTGGCGCCGGGTAAGAGCCGGGGCTTTGAGGAATTGCAGCTTGGGACGGATATACACCCATTTTGGACCTCTTATGGAGAGCTGTAAAATACGGCGACATCCATTCTCCGTAGCGCCGCTCTGTGAGCGGCGAACAACGCCGCTCGCAGACCGGGGCTATAAGAGAAATTGTCGCGCTCTCTTGCCAACCTCATTGGTTTTCCAAGACGACCAGGAGTTCGACCTGCGGGCTGGGGATGTCTCCCGGAATGTAAATCCCGACGCGGCGGGTTTGAACAATATGATCCCAGCAAGGACCAGTCCTGCTGATGGCGAAGTATTGACTTTCGACTCGCGCGGATACCGCCGAGGGAGGTACGGACATGTGCGTGAGCGCCATACCCGGCAGCGCTCTCTTGACCAGTTGTGGTACAAACTGAGCCGAACAAACTTTGACCAGTTGTGTTGTCCTGGTAATCACTTCTGCGTCACCGATGGCCGAGTGAACGGAGAGGAGCCAGCGGGCTCGATCCAAGCAGCGTTGATCGGTGACGTCGCCTTCATAGAAGTAATCAGCGACGGGGTGGAGCGGAATGGGAATACAATTCGACGGCGCGAGCAACTCGAGGTGCGCCCGGATGTGCTTTTCGATGTCGGCAAAGCACTTGTCGAGTGCGAGGTGATTGTAGAGTGGAAGGTTCGAGGGGTGAGAGTCCAGGGCGAAAGTGCAAAGCGCACCCCCCAGCCGGAGGAGTTCGGTGAAGAGCTCGGCAGGGTGCCCGCTTTGTGAAACGAACATGTGACGCAGCGGGCCCAGGCTGGAGTTTATGGCGTGCAGGAACCAGAAGCGGCTGACCTCTTGAGCCGAAAGCCCGGTGCGAAACTTCCCGCGCCCCCGATTATCAAGGGAAACCGTCGCGCTCTTCTCCTGAAGAATGTCGATCAGGCGGCGGGTCATCATCATCAGCGTTTGACTGGCGCTGATCTGGAGGCAGGGCGGGATGAAGCTTTCGTCGTAAACGTAGTTGCCCGATCCGTCTCGCTTGATGCGTCCGATCGGCAAGGTCTGCAGTTCCCCGGCATCCTCCGTATCGAGAAGCAGTCGAATGTTCTTTCGTCCCAGTTTGAGCGCCTTCTCATCCCGGCCGGTATTCTCATCAGGAAGGATTTTTTCCTCGGCAATATATCTCGTCTGCCCCTTATCTTGCTCATCGGGAAAAGAGCAATTCGCTCCCCCAAGCCTGTGCGGCGGGACCGTCAGGAGTACCGTCAGGTTCTCGCGAATGGCTGGGAAAAGGTCGCTGATATTGCGCGGCGAGGGAACGGGATCACTCTCCGGAATATTGATTGTGAGCCCGTCCTGAAAAATGCCGCGTGCATGCACCAGGGCTACCGTGCCGTTGCGAAGAGCTTCCCCATCGAGTTCGAGCCCGACCAGTCCATAGGGCTCAAACCATAAGTTCGAGATCTCGAAATGCGTGACTTCTTCGAAAAAGCGACCCTGCACTTGAAAGTGGTGCGGCCCTAGATACATGCCCTCCGACCACACAACCTTGGAAAGTTGCTTCATGGAGTTGATCCGATAGCTCTTAGATTTCCTTTATCCTTGCCGCCCGCAGCCCAAACGACTGCCTGACAGGATACTGAAAAACCCTTGTGAACATTATCATTCCGAGCGAAGCGAGGAATCTCGCTCTGGAAACATAGGACCACGAGATTCCTCGCTTCGCTCGGAATGACAGGCTAGGGGTTTTTCAGCATCCTGCTAAAACCTTCTCCGCCACTTTGCGGGTTCGTTTCCTCAAGCCCGAGTGGCAGTCCCGTCTCGAGACCATCAATCACCGTTCCTCGTGGCAGGAGGAACAGAGTGCCGCCTGGAGGCGAGCATAATATAACTTAAACTTGGCTTCATGCTGACTGCAACGCTAATATTACAACATTTCAGACCAAGGCAAAACTCTTTCGCGATGGCTTGCCCATGATGCAGGCCATGCGGACCCCAATTCTGGTTCTTGAATTGGCCCCTTCCTCCTGAAACCTGCTCTCCCCCACCTACGACCTACAGCATACTACCTACCATCTACTGCCTACCACTTTCCTTTTCAACAGAAACCCAGCCTTGGAAGCATATTTCCTTTCATGCGGGTTGCTCGTAATTCCCAGAGGAAAAGGTCAAATGGGATTAACCTACACGAATGACGGACATTGCGCATCACTTGTCCCCTGCTGTTTCCTTCCTCCTGCCACCTTGCCCCTGAAACCTGACACCTTTCTTTTCGGCGGGGTTAGCAAGGCTATACAAGTAATTTCATGATAATATGAATACCAAACACGGATGGTGGTTCAGCCATGGATTTTCAGGGACGGTACAAGCTTCTGGAAATGCTTAGTGACGGGGAAGCGAGGACTTCCAAGGCGCTCCAGATTTCGTCCGGCCGCGTCGTCCTTCTACACCAACTTTATCAAGAGCGAACTCCCCCCAATCAGCCTGACTTGGCCTCGCTCGTTTTTGGGTTCCTGCGACGCGCGACCGCCGAAGAAATGAAGAGTTTGGTGGACATGGGCGAAGAGGCGGGCCGCGTGTTTGTCGTGACCGAGGATCTGCCTGGGTGTCAGGATCTTCGGCAATGGCTCCAGCCAGCGCCAGGGACACCGGGAACGGCAGGGAAGGCGAGTGTGCCCAAATCCGCTCCAAGTGGTGATTCCAGGAAAATCGCAGCAACCACGGGCTTGGCCTCGCACGCAAAGCAAGAGGATTTGGTTTCGCCTGGCCCCACGCAGGTTTTCGCAACCCCGAAAGTTATTGCCAACCAAACGCTCCCTTCACCTGTCGATAAGACTGCCACCACCCCGACAACACATCCAGAACCTCCCGTTGGGTCCGGGACTTTTGCGAGCCCTGACAAACCCGCGGGACACGTAGGAGGGGCCTCAGAAGCGGGGGGTCTGAAAGCAGCGAAGCCCCCAGTTGCGCCGCCCGGCCCTCCCTCGGCAAGTCAAGAGGCTGCGAGTGAATTCACAAGGTTGTTCCTCGGCAAGGACATGCCGGCGCCAGAGGTGGCCAGGACCGTTTCTTCCCCACCTGAAAAGCCGAGCGCACCCCCTGCCCCGAGGGCACAAAAGCCTCTCGAACGCCCGCTTCCGGCCGGCTTCGAAGTGGTTTACGAGAGCCAAAAACAGCAGGCTCGCGGTCCCGCGCCGCCAGCAGGTAAAGAGCCTCTACCGCCTCCTCCCCCCGCGCCGGCTCGTGAGGAAGGGGCGCCGGGAGAATTTACACGCATCTTCTATGGCCGGGAAGAATCAAAGGCCGTACCACCCCGCCCTGAACCCGCCCCCGAGAGAACGCGCTTGCCTTCTCTAGCGCCTGCCCAACCATCTCAACCCGAGGGTTCCGGGGAATTCACAAGACTCTTCCATGCTCTGCATGAGAAGGAGAAGCCACCTGCTGCGCCTTCTGTGGAGGCCAAGCCGACCCGTGAGAGCCCGTTTCAATCTCCCCCACCTCTACCCTCTGCGGCGGAACCTGAAGGTCCGGGTGAGTTCACGCGACTGTTCCACGGTGGCCCGCAGCCGAGCCGGCCAGCGGGACCTCCGATCCCCACTAGTTCGCCCAGGCCGTCGGTTCCATTGTCTGGTTCCCCGAGCCCGCAAGCTCCTGGGGAATTGACGCAATTGATTCAGGGGTACAAGCCGCAGAAAAGTGAACCGACACTTCCAGTGCCCGAGCGACGCGAACCCGTGGCCCCGCCTCCGCCCCCGAAGGCCGATAAAGCAAAACCTGACGCATTCACCCTGATTTTCCAACAACCGCCTGAACCGACAACCCCGCCGCCTGCGGCACCGTCATCACCGGTTGTGCAAACTCCACCAACTGTCCCGCCATCACCCGAGCCGGATGAGTACATGCGCATGTTTGAGCTTCCTGGTGGAGGTGCAGGCGCGCCACCGCAGGGTGCTCCGCAGGCGCCACCTCCGGCCGCACCACAACCCGCCGCAGGGCGCGCCGTGCCGGTGGTCCCCGGGGCATATGTTTCGCCTCCTGTGGCTCCCAGCATGCCCTACGTTCAACCACCTATGGTGCCTCAGCCGCAACCATACCAGATACCTGCCCCGCAGCTTCAACAACCTGCCGTGCCTTCCCCATACGTTACGCCTCCGCAACCTGTGATGCCACAGGTGCAACCGCTGGCCGTGCCTGTGCCCGTCGCGCCTCAGGCAGCGCCCCCCAAAACCGGCAAGAGCAAATTCCTTGTACCACTCATCATTTTGGGAGGACTGTTCTTGATTGCGGTGGGATTGATTCTTTTCTTTGCTCTTAAACACTAATCGAGAGTCGAAAGTGGGTAGCGCGCCTGCATCTTTTGCAGGTCTGCGGCTTTCAAAAATTCACGGCGGGGAAAGCCGCGGACTTCGATAAGCACGAAGTCTGCGCTTCGACTCTTGACCCTCGACTATCTTGAACGCATATTCACTCGGCTTGAGGCAGGAGAATGATGAGTTCGAGCTGCGGGTTCGCAATCTCGCCGGGAACATAGGCGGCGAAGTTTCGAGCACGCCCCACGGCATCCCAGCAAACCCCGGCCTGATTCAGGCTGAAATATTGATAGTTCATCTTAATGGGAATCGAGCCTGGAGGAGAAGGGACGTGCGTTAATTGTATGCCGGGAAGAGCCTGGCGAATGAGTGTTTCAATATGCGTGGCGGAACAAACCTTGACGAGTTGAGGCACCCTCTTGAGCAGGTCTGCCTCGCTCAAGTCCGAACTGATGGCCAGGTACATCCGCGTATTCACTAGATACTTGTCGTTCGCAAGCGCCGTGGAATAAATTGAGGGCTGGGTGAGTTTCAATGGCAATGAGACGAAGTTGCTGGGCACAACCGTCTCGAGGAGTGTCCGCAGCTTCTCGTCGAGGTCGGAAAAGCAGGCGCCCAGGTTATCGTGGTCGTAAAGGGGGAGATCGCGAGGCTGTAAGGTGGTCGAAAAGGTCGTGAGCGATGCCGCCAAGGCGAGCATGGTTGAGTACAAACCCTCCGGATGGCCTTTCTTGGATTCAAAAATGTGGCGCATGATGGGGAAATAGCTGTTTGCCGTATAAAGCAGCCAGAAGTTGGCAATGTCAGACGCCGTAAAATCCGCCAGGCTCTGGTTCTTCTGCCTGCGCGTTCCCGAAAGGGTGCTGCCCTTGGCGGCCAGGATCTCAACCAGCCGGCGTAAAATCGCCACCAGATACTCGCTCGCCGAGATATCAAGCAACGGTGGAATAAATAGCGGATCTAACTGGTAAGTGCCGGCCGCGGTCTTTTTCACACGTGCCATACGCAAAGAGGTGCTGCCCTGAAGGGGTTCTCCCTCGAAAAGTAGCCGCAGGTTCTTCCTGGCAATTTGAACTGGTCTTTCCGCCAGCCCGGTGTTCTCGTCGCGCGTGAGAGCCATTTCGGCTTGGTAGCGAGCATCTCCATTTTTCTGCGCCACGGAAACATTGAGGCCGCGATCATGGTGCTGAGGAACTGCAAGGAAGACCTCAAGGGTACTCTGATCGGGGCCGAAGGACTGCTCCATCGGCCTTGCTCCCGGGGCGGCGTCCGAGTCAGGAATCTCAAATGCCAAGCCATCGGGAAACAGCCCCACCGCTCGCGAAAGCGATAAGCTGCCGGCGGAAAGAGCCTCCCGGTCGATCTGCAGCTCGGCGAAGCCCCAGGGGCAGAACTTCAAGGCGCGCAACTTGAACTCCAAAACACTTTCGAAAAATCGGTCCTGGAGTTGCAGATGCTGGGGAGTGAGGAATGTCCCCTTGGCCCAGATTACCGGTTGGAGTTGCCTCATAGAGTACCAAGCTAGCAAGAGTTTCCAATCAAAGTCAAACAGGAAATGGGCGGGGAGCCTGTTTCGGACGGCGCCGCTTTCGGGGCGGGGGACCTTGAGGCAACCCTGGCTCGCGAACGCTTGCAATCCCCAAGGTTTCGTATAGACTGTAAATGTTCAGGCTGCCCCATGAGTGAAAATTGAGGTTTTTGCGGTAGAGAGGGAACCGTAGGCGTGGCGTTCTACTCCCCCCAACCCACCTCCGAGAACAACGAAGGCGATGCGGGCGTCCGCCTTTGCGCTCACGTCGCCCCGCTCAGCGATACGGGCCAAAAGCGCAAAAACGATGAAGACAGTCATCTGATCTTTCCGTTGGATGGGAGTGTCGGCCCGCAAAACGGAGAGGAAAACGTATTAGGGTTTTCTTCGCCGGGGTTGCTCCTGGCCGTGGCAGATGGAATGGGCGGTCACATTGCAGGCGAGGTGGCAAGCCGGATGTGCGTCGGGAGCCTGGCGAAGGAGATGGCGGCTCAATTCCTCATGGCAGGAGCGACGCCGCCCGATTTGTCACTTGCGCTCCGGAAGGCAGTCGAGGCGGCTCACAAGGGCATTTACGCTTACTCACAGCAGCATGAGGAGAGCTCAACCATGGGGACTACGTTGACTGCGGCGTTCTTGAACGGGACTCGGGCCACCCTTGCGCAGGTCGGTGATTCTCGCGCTTATCTATTTCGTGGAGGGAGCCTGATTCTCTTGACGCAGGACCAGACCGTCGGCAATTTGCTCCGCAACCGCGGCGAAGATTCCGACCGTGTAAGCAGCCGGATCAAGGAAATGCTAACGCAAGCCGTCGGCGCGCAGGCGGACATCGAAGTCATCATGAGCGCTGTCGACTTGGAGCCCGGCGATGTGCTGTTGTTGTGCAGTGATGGCCTCTATAAGGCTGTTTCGCCCGGCGAGATTGTGGATTGCCTCGAGCAGGCTGCGAGCGCGAGTCAAAAAGCCAGGAACCTTGTGATGAAGGCCAATGGAAATGGTGGCCCCGACAACATTACGGTCATCTTTGCTGGAATCCAAGTGGTGGAGAAGACTTTGTCAAAGGCTCAAGGGTGATGCGAGAGGTCGGCAAGCACGTAACCCTCGACGCATAAGGCGAGGCATGCATGGACGTCGCTTTATAGATTGTCAGGAAGGCCCGTTCCCGGGCGCCGATGGCGCCGCAGGGAACTCCTAAAGCCCCTCGAAGGCCCTGGCAATTCCGGCGTGGCCGAAGGGCTTGTGGGCGCCACCGGGAAGTTCCACCTCAGTCTTTGTTGAGTAGAACAAAATGCGCGCGATCAGGCGGCCCTCCATGCTCAGATCAGCCGACGCTTCGATCACCGACTTCGTATCCCCCGGCGCTGCTTGCTTTCCCGTCTTATGAGTACTCAGCATTAACTTGCCGGTGGGAAGCCGGGCCACACCGGCCCAATGAAAGTCAGGTTTCTTTTCCATCTCCAACACGGCGCCCCGCTCTTCGATTGCTTCTTGGATCAGTTGAATAGCTTCATCCATACGCTCCTGGAGCTCGCTGTCCGTCATGGGAACACCTCAACTCTTTAGTCGTTTCCGACTCTTCAACAGCCGGAAGATCAGTTCTCTGCAAACGGGCCGTGCCACGTCCTACCCGAATAACAACTCCCGACTGTCCTCCTTGACGTTCGTCCCTTATAGAATCAAGCGACCGGAGTGACAAAATCAATAACAATTTTTCGACTTCTGTGTCCGACGTTGGACTCATAATGGCTGCCGGGGGAAATAGGGCTGGATTTAATGTCTCGATTAACATTACCACGATGCCCAGCGAACTTCTGCTCACGTCTTCCCAGGACCTCGCCAACATAAACTGATTTCGCCGGTCTGGATTGGCCCAGCCCTGGAGAACATAACGGAACTGTTCTGTTTCGCTCAGGGGGAATCAAGAGGCACGGTGGAGAGGGGCGTCAAGGTGGAGCTTCTTAAACAGTTTAGATGGACGCATAGGAGGGGCGGCAAACTCATGATAGAATCGTCCTTGAAGGATTTGCTTCACGATTAGAGATTTTGGTACTATTGACGGCCAATGGAAGAGTCTCCCACCACTATTGACATTGTCATTTCGGATCCTTACCCCATATTTCGGGAGGGCTTGCGGAAGCTGCTGGAAGCTGAGCCGGGGTTGCACATTGTCGGTGAAGCTGCTGATGGAGAAGAAACTGTAAGGGTCGTTCGCAAACTTAAACCGATGATCCTCCTGCTGGATCTCTCGATGCCCGAGGTGACTGGCCTCGAGACTCTTCGAGAACTGGGCAAGCTGAAGACTCAAACACGTACCATCGTAGTGACTACAACCATTGGAAAGGCACAGGTCATCGAGCTGCTTCAGTTGGGGGTTCACGGCATCGTTTTGAAGCACTCGGCACTACAGCTCCTTCTCAAGAGTATTCGTTGCGTGAGCCATGGTCAGTATTGGGTCGGCCGTGAAAGTGTTTCAGACCTCGTCCAGGCACTTCGCCGCATGATGCGTGACCATCGCGCGTCAGAAGCCAGTCGAGACTTTGGCATTTCCTCCCGTGAGATGCAGGTCGTAACACACGTCGTTGCTGGCTATACGAACAAGGATCTGGCGGGGAAACTAGGCATCAGTCTGCAGACGGCCAAGCATCACCTCACTAACATTTTTGACAAGCTGGGAGTTTCTAACCGCTTGGAGCTCGTGCTTTTCGCCATTGATCATGGGTGGGTCAACAAGGATTAGCCCTGCCCCCTCTGTTCTTTTCAGCAAACCATGGACTGACAAGTTGTCTCAGTGTGACATGTCGAAGCCCCCTTCGATCAGGGTGACGTCGGCGTGGTGAGTGAGGAACCATGACGTCAGAGGCCCCGGCAATTAGAATTCTCATGGCACCTCCCTCAAAGCAAACTTAATTGTTGATTAATAACGGAAGTTGTCTGACTCCGGCGTCGCAAGCCACTGGGCCAGTGTTTGCGCCTTCTTATCCTTTTCCGAGATCAGAGGGTTAGTGATCGGCCACTCAATCCCGATATCGGGATCATCCCATCGAATTCCGGACTCGCCCTTTGCGTTATAGAGCCCGGTACACTTGTATTGGACCTCCGCGACTTCCGAGAGGACACAGAAGCCCCGCGCAAAACCCGCCGGAGCCCAGACTTGGCGCCTGTTCTCCGCTGAGGCCTCCACGCCAAAGCATTTCCCCAATGTGGGCGAACCCTTCCTTATATCCACAGCAACCAGAAATGCGCTCCCCAAAGGGACGCGCATTAACTTCCCCATCGGAGGGTCCCACTGGAAGTGCAACCCCCGGAGGACACCCCCTACTGACCGGGAGTGGTTATCCTGCACAAAGTGGTGAGGAAGGCCAAGCGCCTTCCACTTGTCTTCTCGAAACGTCTCCATGAAAAAGCCGCGGCTATCCTGGAAGAGTTCCGGTACCAAAACTGCTAGATCCCCTAAATGCCTGGACTCAATCCTAATCTCCATCTTCGCCCTCGATGCAATGAATAGTGAGTCCTCGTAACGAGACGTTACTCAGCATGCAAATGATATGGCCCCGTACCCATTTCAATGTGAAGGGCATCGCCCATTTCGACGTACCGAACAGGGTCAATTTGCCATATCCACCAGCAAGTCCACATCGCTCGCCGGCCCACCTTCGCCCCTGGCCGCCGAACCAAAGACGCGAATGTTCCTTGCGCCATACCTGCCCGCAAGGTCCAGGGTTTCATTCCGTCTCGATTCGAGAAGCTCTTTGATCCCCATTCCTGGGCTCCGTCAACTCCGGGGAGAAGCTTACTACAACGGAGGGTGACAATGCGAACCCAACGCTGAACTGGCAGGCGTTCACAGATACGCGAGGCGCCTGCAGTTCCGTCGTGCGCCGTTCGCTCACCTTCCGCACCGCCCAGCGACCTCCCGGTTAACCGCCTCGGCGGGTCCTTGGTGACGAGCAATCTGGCCCTGATATTCGGGCGGTAGAAGACTAAAGAGGCGGTGAATCACCAGTTAGGGCCCCTCGGGCGAAGACTCCTCCCCCCGCAGAAAAGCCGCACAGACCAACTCCAAACAGTACCCCCGCGAGCGCTCCGTCCCCACCATCCGCGAGGCTACATATAGAGCCTTTTCAACGACGGGCAGCTGGCTCTCAAACAGCTTGAAGTAAACCACCTCGTGAGGCTCGTGATTTTCGTCCCCGTGAAGTACTTGTGCACCGCCTCCTTCAGCTCCTACTTCGTCCACTCCTTGGCCTTGTGCAACCAGGTTGCACAGTCAAATCGTCGCCCTCCACCCCGCGCCACCGTCCCCGTGAAGTACTTTTGCACCACCTCCTTCAACTCCTGCTTCGTCCACTCCTTGGCTTTGTGCAACCAGGTTGCACAGTCAAATCGTCGCCCTCCACCCCGCGCCACTTTCGCCAGTTCCAACGCCTTCGACCAGCCCAGTTCTTCGATCTCGGGCACCGGGATTTGCGGCAAGCGTTCATAGAGCGACAGGAGGTAATAAGCCTTCCTCCGGGAGTCCGGGAACTTCTCCTCCAGGTAAGCTTCAAAGCTTTGGCATCCTACCATCCTGCGCCGCTCCTCATTCTTGTCCCCTACCCATAATATACCTGGCAGATTTGAATTTTCCCAAGGTTTTTGTTCAGGGCGCCCACCAAGCGCCCAGGCCCGCCCGCGCGAGTCAGTTGCGGAAGACGCGCCGGATACTCCCGCGGCAGCAGATGGACAAGGCGGTAAATCACCATCCAGATCCCCTCGGGCGAAAACTCATCTCTCCTCCCCCGCCAGAAAATCCGCGCGCAGCAGTTCCAGGCAGTACCCCCGCGAGCGCTCCGTCCCCACCATCTGCGAAGCCACATAGAGGGCCCTTGATGCTGCTGAACCCAGAGGAAAATCTCTCGGTTAGAGGAGCGAATCTGTTGCACCCTGCCCACTACCGCAACCCTTTAGTTTCAGTAATTTGGCTCTCCTTTTTACCCTCCCGACTGTCACTTGGTGTTGCACCTACCCTTGAGGACCCAGAAGTTCTCCTCTGGATGGCAGAGTGGAAGTGCCGGCTCAGTTGTGATGCCGCAACAATGATTGCGTTGTGCCAAACGTAGGAGAGCCGCGTGATTGGTATACCCGTTGCCGTCTGAAGGTGTTGGCTGTGCAATTGCCGCTGAAACCCCATGACAGGTAGAAACTCGTTGGGGTTCTTCACACTATGCGTAATTAAACCCAATTGGTCGTTGTTGATTCATTTTCTGAGAGTCTTTGTTAGGGCGCGTTTTCACGTTCACTCTCCTTTCGGGCGCCACCATATGCATTTCTATTACATAAGCATACATATGCATTACATGCTTGTCAAGACATTTATTGGAAAAATGAAGAGGTTCTCTTACAATGATCTGATGATGAAAAAGGATGCTCCACTGGCATTTCGCATTCCCGCTGATCTAAAGAAAAGATTGCAGGAGCTGGCAAAGCGCGAAGCGAGGAGCATTTCACAAGTATGCGAGATCTTATTGCGACTCGGCGTTCATGCCTACGAGAAGGAGGGTCCCAGATACTTCCAGCGATTACTCTCCCGCCAGTCAGAGAAGGACTCGGACCAATAAGCAGCGTTGTACCCGCGCCACCCCCTTCGGCTACGGGGACATGACGGCGTGGCAGTGGACGTCGCCGCGCCCAGTAATGATTGGCAAGCAAGCTTGAATTCCCAGCAAATGAAGAAGGATGCTCGGTTGACTTTTCGTATCGACTCAGGGCTAAAGAAAACCCTCGAGACGATTGCCTTGAGTGAGGGTCGTAGTGTTGCCCAAGTATGTGGAGCTTATCTAAAGGCCGGCTCGGAAGCATACGAAAAGGAAGGGCCGAAATACCTCAGCCGCTTTTTGAGTAAAACCAAAGGCAAGAGCTAGAGGGACGGATCCCCAGGGTACCCTCCATCAAGTGCACCAACGAAAGCAGCAAATCCAGGAGGACTACCATGCCGATGTGATTCTGGCTGGGCGCAGGGTTGTGACGCATTGGCATGGAGAAAGCATAGAGGACTGCTTCGGATGGGGTCGGAACTACGGGGCGAGCATCTCCCGGTATCGCTGTCGCTCCGCCTTCGTCCGTTGCCCGCAATGCACTAGTCGGCAGCACTCCGTAGACTTCGATTCCTTTAGAAACTTCCGAGCAACGCAGGAATATCACACTTCCCCCACTACCCTCTGCAAGCGAGACTTTTTCTTTTCTGGTATTCTATTCAGAGTGTCGAATATCCAATAGGCGGCGAGCAAAAACATGGAAACGTGGAGATACCTAGTCACCGAGATCAGCTTCAATCAAGATACGGAGAGCGTGCAGGATGAATTAAATGACATAGCCTTGGGTGGCTGGGAACTTGTTTCTTTCATACCACTCAGTGGTGCCAATTCCAAATTCTTGGCAATCTTCAAACATCCTAACCCTAGACGATAGCTGATCAACAACACATTTAGGACACTACCAAACCTCGCGGCCGAAAATCACCGAGACCCAAATATGTCAACTGGATGGGAAGCGCGCTAATCGAACTGTTGGACGAGAAGGGTCAGCGTCTCGGCTTCGGGAGTCCTGCCGTTCCTTGCAGTCCCTACACGACCTGGTCCAGGGCACCGCTTCTAAACGCACCTTGCTAATCGGCTGCCCGCATTCTTCGCAAATGCCAAATTCCTCGTGCCGAATCCGCGAGAAGGCATCCTCAATGGCGCCCAAGAGCTTGCCGTCTGTCTCGTGCAACCGGATTTGCGTGGCGGCGTCGGTTTCACTGGCGGCCATGTCGACCGGGTCCCCGCGAAGTTCGCCAGCGACGGAGATCGAATCGACCCGGCTCTTGCCGTTGGTGAGTTCCTGCCGCTTCGAAAGGAGGAGATTCTTATAACGAAGCACGTCCCTCTTGTTCATGGCAGCCGCCCTGCGAAAGTTGGACTAACTCCTTGAGCCTTAAGCAGCGGCCCACTATAATGTCGTCCGGAAGTTGCATGTCCATATGCTTAGGGGATACGGACCGCAGGAATATGCAAGTTCTCCAATTTGTTTCGCCCCAAACAAACCCATCAGCCTGCTCATTCAACGACTCCGCCCTGTATAATTATAGTGGAGCGAACAGAAGTATCCCAATTCTGTGAGGTGAGCAAACGAGCCGTAAGCTGAAAGAGAAGGAGCCCTTGGCACGCCGGGACGCGGACAAAATCCGGCGCACGCTCCGGGGCAAGGCCGTGACACCTTCAGACCTGTTGATGCTCTAGGGGGCGCATGAACACCTGCTGGAAGGTGAGGCTGCGATGATGATGAACGTGCTGGACAAACCCAGGAGGGATGCGTTGGAGAGCGGGCTGGCGCCTGAGGGGCTGGTGAAGGTAAATCAAGGTGCCGGAGAGCGTCGGCGAGGACGAGGGAAAGAAAGGGGGACAAGACAACCATGCCAAGGGAGCGCAAGCGCAAGGAGACCCACGATGTAAGGCCACGCAAGTACCGGGCGTGGTTCGCTGAGGGCGACGAGACTAGGCTGCCGGAGCCTGTCTATTCGCTGGCAAGGCGCATGCAGGATTGCTGGACGGACATTGCGCTCCATAGCCAGCAAGCCTATGACGAATGGCGCAAGGCGCATCCCGCCCCGGCCCCGCCCGCTGGGCTGGAAGGTGAGGCATTGCAGAAATGGCGAAAGGAGAACTGGCCCAAACCGCCCAAGCCCTTCTATGCGGGCAACCAGACGTGGGCGGAAAACCGGGTGGGGCAAGCCAACCTGCCTGACGAGTTGGGCCAGACGATTCTTGACCGCCTCTCCGTCACGTTCAAGAACATGGGGAGGGGTGGCGGCCCGCCCAAGCCCCGCCGCCGCTTGGACAAGTTCGCGTTCCACCACAGGTATACTAGCGGCGGCCTGCCTGTGCATAGATTGGGCGGGGAGCGAGGCGAACGGTTTCGCATATTGCTTCCGCCTCCGCAAGCCTACCAGCCGCAGCGGGGCATAAAGAACCCTCATGAGCTGCGCCGCCAGCGGGCGTGCCCCGCCTGGTTCCGCGTGGACGGCGTGCCGGTCCGCCTCAATGTCATGATGCACCGGCCCTTGCCGGAGGGCGACGCTTACGTGAAGCGCGTGGCGCTGGTGGGCAAGAAAAGCTCGGCTGCCATGCCGTGGGAGGTCCACGTCGTGCTCACCCTTGAGGTGCCGTTCGAGAAGGAGGCGCAGGCCCCGGCTGGGACGCAATGCGGCGTCGACGTGGGCTGGCGCAAGTTGGACGATGATCGGATGCGTATCGCAGTGCTCTACAATGGCCAGCCCACGCCCGAGGAGCTTATCATGCCCTTGCGGATTTTTGACCGCAAGCTGGGAGAGGTCTCCCTTGAGCGCCTAGCGAACCTCAAGCGGTGCCGGGACGGGCTGCTGGAGCGGACGAAGCCCGCTGTCGCAGCCATGCTGGGCCCCCTGCCTGCGGGCTGGGCGCAGATGCGCAATGGCGGGCTAATTCGCCTTATGCGGGATGAGGGCACCCCGGCAGAAGCAGTAGTGGTGCTTGAGGCGTGGAAGCAGGACAACGACCGCTACCTGCGGACGGAGCGCATGGTCGAGGGCCATCTGCGCAGGCACTACGAATGGCGCTGCAGGAACTGGGCAAAGGATGTGGCTGCCCGGCATCGTACCGTCCGCATTGAGAAGTTGAACCTGCGGGAGATGTGGGAAATGGAGAGGGTCAAGAAAAACCCGGCGCTCAGGGCGTCTGCTGAGCGGCGCAAGCTGGCGGCCTGCGGCTCGCTGCTGGCGATGATTAAGCATGCGGTCAGCAAGGCGCGCGGGGAGCTGGCCGAGGTCAAGGCAGCGCGTACGACGCATACATGCTCGGTTTGCGGCGCGCATTTCGAGGTAGGGCCAGGAATCATGGGCCGCTGCGGGCGGGGCCATGAGATGGACCAGGACTGGAATGCGGCGAGGAACATTTGCGCAAGCCGAGCGGAAGCGGCAGTTGCATAAAACGGGGGGTGTCGCGAGGAGGCTAGGGGGTGCGTTTGTGCCGTCTCTGTGCAGGAGCGGCACATTAGAGTCCGACCGCAATTAGGGTGGAACGACGACAGGACGCGGAGTTCTGCGACTTTGGGTCTAAGCTGTACATTAGAGTACAGGCGGAATCCGGCTGGAAGACGCAACTGATGTGTTGGGAGAGAAATAATGGGCCGTTGCGAAAAGGGGCATGTTATCGACCGGGACTTTAACGCAGCAGAGAACAATTACGCAAACCGGTGCGGGGCTGTCCCCGTCGCGTGGGTTATATGAAATCCGTGGGTACAAGAGCATCAACACGCATTATTATCGTTAGTTGCAATGCGGTTTCAACACTAGGTCCAGCCGGAGTCAGGCTGGAACAACGATTTGTTATTCACCCAGGTGTTCGATGTGGATTCAACAACGCCAGGTCCAGCCGGAGTCAGGTTGGAACGATGGTCTGTTGTTTACTCAGGTGTTCGACGTGGAGTTTCAACACTAGGTTTACCCGGAGTCAGGCTGGGACGTGCTTCCATTCCCCCTGCTTGCGCCCTCTCTTAGGGTTTCAACACTGGGTCCAGCCGGAAGGCATGCTCTCGATCGGATCAAAAGGCTTGATGAGATAGTCGTCAGCGCCAGCCTCCATACCTTCCACCACGTCTTGCTTTTGGTCCCGGCCGGGTTGTCAATAGGAGGAGATAAATGTAAGGGTCTGGCTTCTTTTCCGTTGCGCGCAGGGCAAGAATGAGAAGGGGAAGAACCCCTACATCGTGCAGGGGTCCTGCCAAATATGCCTGCTCCAGCTCCGGGTCGCCAAGACAGAGGGCGCTGCGCGCACTCAAAGTCGCGGTTAACAGGCAGTGCTGCCAGAAGGACTGCAGTTCGGTGGGAGAAAAACAATTCCCGACGCAGTCCGCGAGCGAACAGTTCAGTACCAATGCCCTCAGCCGTTCCGCCCCAAGAGGATCACCGCGTGTTCGATGTTGGAAACTCTTTCCTGCAAACCCAACACAGCCGAGTTGCACAAGCGAATGACCTGCGCAGTAAGGCTGGGGTCAGTCTGAATTACCCCGCAGACGCGCCTCAAGTCCACCGGCATGTCGCTTAACAAGGCGCTAAGCTCAAAAACATAGGCTGGGAGTGTGGGGATGCCGTCCACGAGCAGAACCCTGATCTTGGCTTCTTGGCGCTGTTCCTTTTCCAGACGCTCTGATTCATCCAAACTTGCGCTTTCCCCGCCCGCTCAGTTTCGGGTCCTGGGAGTCTCACAAGAGGCAAAACTGACTTCTTCCGTGGCCCGTTGAAGCACCGAGCATTAAACATCCGACTGACCATTGCATTGAGTGGCGGTTAGATGTATGTTGTCCGTCGGACCGGAGTCCATAATGAATTCTGGATGAAATTCCAATGGGGCTTGTACCTAGAGGCCAATAAGTGGATGGTCGCCTGGTCGGAATCTCAAAATGGAAATTCTGGTTAAGTGATTTCGCATTGATCTGGAAGGGCGGTTTGTGACCACCGGCCGGCACTCATAGAGCGCCGCTATAACTTACGGAGAGACTCTGCATGGCAGCTCCCCTGGCTTTCATCACAGGCTCTTGCGGACTCATCGGATCGGAGGTGAGCCTGTACTTCAGCCGCTTGGGCTTCCGCATTGCTGGGCTGGACAACAACCAGCGGGCGGTCTTTTTCGGTCCGGCGGGAGATACAAGCTGGGCCCTGGAGCGGCTTCAGGCTTCGATTCCTGGGTACGCGCACCACTCCCTCGACATCCGCGACCGCAACGCGATTCTGCGGCTGGTAGCGGAACTGAAACCAGCCATCATCATCCATACGGCGGCTCAGCCATCCCACGACCGGGCGGCGGCCATCCCTTTCGACGATTTTGATGTCAATGCCGTAGGCACGTTGAACATGCTGGAGGCGGCGCGGCGTGCCTGCCCGGAATCACCCTTCGTCCACATGTCCACCAACAAGGTATACGGCGATCTTCCCAACACCATTCCCCTGCGCGAGTTGGAGACACGCTGGGAATACGATGACCCAGCCTACGCCAACGGCATTCCGGAGACGTTTCCGATCGACCAATCCAAGCACTCGCTTTTCGGGGCATCGAAGGTGGCCTCCGACGTCATCACGCAGGAGTACGGAAGGTATTTCGGCATGCCTACCTGCTGCCTGCGGGGGGGGTGCCTGACTGGTCCCAATCATTCCGGGGTTGAGCTGCACGGTTTTCTCAGTTACCTGGTGCGCTGTAATGTCGAGCAGAAAGAGTACAAGGTCTTCGGCTATAAAGGGAAGCAGGTCCGCGACAACATTCACTCGCAAGATGTAGCCAGCATGATGCAGGAATTTTACCGCCATCCGCGCTGCGGCGAGGTCTACAATATCGGTGGCGGGAAGGACAATTCTTGCTCGATCCTGGAGGGCTTTCAGATGATCGAGCAGATTACCGGCAAGAAGCAGAAATACTGCTACATCGACCAAAACCGGGTGGGCGACCACATTTGTTACTATAGCGATCTGAGGAAGTTAAGCGCGCATTTTCCAAACTGGAGAATCACCAAGTCCCTCCCGACCATTCTGGAAGAGATTGCCGAATCCTGGAGGGCACGACTCGCTTTCCGGGGTAGTGGGCTACTTTGAGATTTTCTACCCTTGACTCCTTGGCTGCAGGCGTCGCAGATAAGCTTTGGAGCGTCAAGGATTTTGTGGCATTATGGGAGAGCGAAGAGCGGAGGTAGTATACCAGTGTATGCCAGAAAGGAGAAGAAGAAATTGCGTCGCGATAACACGCAATCGCTAATCCCCCCACACCAACTAGCCGAATTCCCGACGGCCAAGCCTGGAGATCGGTGCCCCCTCTGCGGGAAAGGAAGACTCGTGCCCTCACCATCCAGGCTGAATTTGCTATGCGTCGCGTGCAACAGAATCACCGTCCTGCACGAGACGGATGGCTGACCTGCCATTCATTTTCCAAAGTAGCCCGCTACTGATTTTCATTGAGCGCACTCCTGTGTTAGCCTCGGCTTGCGCCCAAAGGTTGCGAGAGGCCCCGGCGAGAACCGGGGCCTTTCGTTTTTCTGGCGGACCTACAGGAGCCACTAAACGTACGAATTGAGGAGAGCCCCAACCGAACTGAAAGCATTGTTGATGGCTTTTGCCAAGGTACTCATTCCCGCGGTGGCAGCGAGAGCAACCAGGGCGATGATCAAAACATACTCCACCATGCCTTGGCCTTCCTCCTCTTGGTGCAACCGGGCGAGGATACTCACAACTGAATTGGCCATTGTAAACTCCTTAGTTTTTTCATTTGGGCGAAAACAGGATATCACCTTAGCATGGAAGTACCTATTTGTCAAGATGCCAAAGTAGATAATGTTTCCGTCGCCAATCAGTCTACCGAACCAACTCTTGTGGACTCAAACTGACCCACTACCAGCACTTTTATATCCGCATGTTTCCTGCCACTGATTTTTGAAACTGAGACTCTACCGGAGAAGAAATTGCGCCACGCCAACACCCAATCACTGACCCGCGGCGGGCGGAAGTTGCTCGCCCTCTGCAGGGTGATGGCTGAGCCTGACCGACGATTGCTTTTCTCCACAGCCGAGAAGCTGATATCAGCCCAAATTGCATCGGGAAATAGGACGCCGTAAAGCGTCGGCTTGGCAGGCTCACGCGGCTAAGGAACGCCTTCAGCAAGAAGTGGGCGGCTCGCAAACATCATGAAGAGTTCCAGCAGCACATTCTGCGAATGTCCCATAAATGACAAACTGAGTCGCATCGTTACGAGCCGCAACAACACACGCCAGCAGGCATAATAACCAAACGCTTAGCCTAGCAGAGCAAACGCTCTCGGCTTCGGGAAATTCGATCAGCCCTCGTTGGAGGTGAGGCTGCGGAGCATTCCCGGCACAACGTGTCCAAGCTTCGGGGTAGTTTCCACGCCGGAAGAGCGCGCCGGCCGGCTTTAAGAACCATCTTGAGGCCGAGGACAGTCAGTGCCAAATGACGAATAGTACTCGAGTGCCGGTACCTTCAGGCCATAGACCGGGCTCGTTGGCATTGCTAGGCTCTTCTCGAACTTCATACTTTTTGTTCGACTGCCGTGGCCATGGCGGGAACCTTATTTCAGCTCTCGGATTGGCACATTCCCATCCTCTTCCTAGCGTGGGCCCTCCTGGTTGCCTCCCTCATCTTCATACGAATCCAACAACGCAGGGCGAGGGCGCAAAGGAACTCGCTCATGGGCTGGTTCACAAACCTGCACACCCTCAGCAGAGAATTCGATAAAGGCAGTGACCCCCAGCAGATCGCGGCATACGCCCTTGCCGGCACGCTGAGCGTTTTTGGTGCGAAGGATGGCTATGTAGTGCTGCAGGGAGAGTCAGGAGAAGATTCCACGCACGTGACCGCCCAGGGATTCTCGGCCCCTACCATGGAAATACTGGGGTCCGAGCCGATGCGGACTTATCTCGCCTCCTCGGCCGAGAGGTGGGGCGAACTGTTTGTGGTTTCCGATTTATCCAGGTCCGAGGCGGAGACTGCTGGGCAACGCCAGCCTCTCTTCAAGACGTTTATTCACCTCATGAGGGCGGAAGGTTTGAGGGCCATGCTGGTGATTGGGCTGGCGACTGCGGGGAGGATATACGGCGCGCTGCTGGTGGGTCGTCGCCCCGACGCGGGGCGCTTTCGGTCGGAGGAGCTCAAGTTGTCCGTCGCCATTGGCGACCAGGTGAGTGTGGCGCTCGAGAATTGGTCATTGAACCGCGCGGCGGAACAGCATGATGAAGAATTGCAAGTTCTCTACAGTGTTGGGCACGCTCTACGCGACACCTTCGACCTGAAAGCACAATTCGATATCCTCCGGCGGGGCATGAAAGACCTGCTGCCGGGCAACGACTTTTCACTAGCCATGCAGGAGTTCCCGGAGGGGCCAATCGAAATCGTCGTTCCCTTCCAGCAACAAGGTGGCATGCCGCCAGGCAGCGGAGCGCATGCGGCTGTGCTCGAGGGCCACGTAGTTCAGACCCGTTCTCCGCTTCTGATCAGCCAGGACTGGCAGTGGACGCGATACCGCGCTGAGCCCGGTCCCACGGGCGCGCGGATGCGCACTTGGTGTGGAGTACCCATTCATTTCTCTGATGGGACCATGGGCGTGTTTGCTGTCGCCAACTTCCAGCGCGAGGACGCCATCACTCAAGGGCAGTTCGAGATGATTCGGGTGCTCGCCCATGAGGCCGCGGGGGCGTTTGAGAATGCCCGGGTGCGCCAGAGGGAACAGCGGCGCGCGAGCCATTTGGCAATGCTCAACGAGACAAGCCGTAAGGCGAACTCCATGCTTGACCCGAAGGAACTTCTGCCTAGTATTTGCTCCCAAGTGCGCAGCGGTTTCGGATACGATTTGGCTCGCATTGAAGTCATCGACCGCGCGCGCGAGGAGCTGGTGGTCGAGGCCGAGGCAGGCTATGGAGACGAGTTGCTGGGCCGCCGCACCCGGATCGGCGAGGGGCTGTCAGGGGTCGCAGCGGAAACCGGCGACCTCGTGCTGGCAAATTCCGTTGCGCGCGAGCCGATATACACCGTGCTGGATATCCGAGTTCGCTCCGGCTTAAGCCTGCCGTTACTATACCACGATGAACGGCTGGGAGTTCTGAGCTTCGAGAGCTACCGCGAGCACGCCTTCGCGCCCCAGGACGTGCTGACGCTTCAAGCCCTGGCAGACCAACTGGCCATTGCGCTCTATAATGCGCGCGCTTACCAGGGGGCTCTGGAGGAGGCCATCACGGATGGCCTCACCGGCTTGAAAACCCACCGCTACTTCATGGAAGAGCTGGAGCGGGAATGGCGACGCTCGACCCGTTCCGGCAACCCTTTCTCCGTGATTATGATCGACCTAGACGAGTTCAAGCCCGTCAATGATCAGTACGGACACTTGCTGGGTGACCGCGTCCTACGGACCGTGGCCAAGCTGCTGAGCGACAGGGTGCGGCAGTCATGCGTAGTGGCGCGCTATGGGGGCGACGAGTTCTCTATTCTGATGCCCGAGGCCACAACGAAGGAAGCCGAGGCTCTGGGTGAACGCTTACGGTCGAGTATCGAGGACGATTCCTTCCTGTCGAAGCATCGTGTGACCGCGAGTTTCGGGG
>Ga0326727_10008703_pt1 | contig 25549 bp, 18 predicted proteins | sample MB2enrmetagenome_FD_207643 | JGI IMG/M metagenome (GOLD analysis project Ga0326727, IMG submission 207643) | Lab enriched peat soil microbial communities from McLean, Ithaca, NY, United States - MB29MY | ecosystem: Environmental > Terrestrial > Soil > Wetlands > Peat | place: USA: New York...
CCAACCAGTCCCTGACAGTCCGATTCCCGCCGATCCATCCCGGCATGATGGAATGACGAAGAAATCCAGTATCGTGAGTCACTAATTCCGCAAACAAAAACACTGTCATCCTGAGCGTAGTCCGCCGCGGCGGACGGAGTCGAAGGACCTGCGTTTTCGTCCTCGAATTCTTCGATGAACCTCAGGCTGAACGAATCTAGCCCCGGCAAGCCCTCAGGAACTTCGCCCGGTTCGCATCCGACTCGATCTCCCGCGCCACCATCCCCGTCAGCTCCTGCGCGGAGCTGCACCGCTTGGCCGCACGCTTCACCACCACCTCTGAAATCGGGCCGATAAACGCCGCCAGTTCTTTGCTGATACGCTCCATCGTAACTGCGTCAACAACCGCGCCATCATGTCTCGACCCTGCCGCGGCAACATCCTCGCCCGGCACATCCATATGCGCCCGCAGCGCCCGAATCAGCACCTGCACATCCGACTTCCAGCGCGCATGAGTCAACTCCAGCGCATTCCTATATGCCAATTCCTTCAAGTCGTCGGGAAGCTGCTCGGCCCGCGGCATCTTCGCCCCGCGCACCAGCACCGGCACTACCGGAATATCGCGCCGCAGCGCCGAAGCCAGCTCGATGCGCACAAAGTCGTTTGCACTATCCAGCCGCCGCAGCCCCGAATCGTCCTTCGATTCCAGCCAATCCTGCCCGATCACCGCCAGCAGCACGCTGCATGTAGCCACGCTCTGGTCGATTGCCTTCCTGAAGTCCCGCCCCGCCTCAATCGCCGCCACATCCATAAACACATTCGCGGAACTGAACTGCAGCGTCAGTTCGTCGAACAGACGGCCCGCTTCACCCTCCGCATCGCTCCTCCGGTAGTTGATGAAGATGGAACGCAGAGCAAACCCTCCAAAAAACAAAATTGCCTGTCATCCTGAGCGAAAGGGGCCCCAAACGCTTTTCAGTTTGGGGGTGGTGAGTCGAAGGATCTGCATTTGTCCCTTCGCGATTTTCACAGGGAACATCAGACTTGGGACACGAGACAAGATGACCAGGCATCGACCCTAACAGTTGGCGTTGTCGACATCGGCCTTGGCAGAATCATAATCCATTCGAAATGCGGCTTGCACTCGACAGCCGGGTGCCCAAGACCCTGCCATGAGCTTGTCGAAGGGTATCGATTCTGAGACCTGGGAGAAGTTGAAGCCTAACCATCGCGCATCGAGGCCGGCAAACAAGCTAAGAGCTAATGGCTAAAAGCTAGAAGCTGCACTTAGCCGAAAATACCTCTTCGCCTTCGCCACATCTCTAAATATCTGTTCCTTCAGCGCCTCCGCCGAAGGCCACTCCATCTCCCCGCGCAGCCGCATCAAAAACTCCAGTCCAATCGGCGTCGCTTCATCCATCTCCACCGGCTCAAAATCCAGAATGTGCGACTCCACCGCAAACGATGCCGCTCCAAACGTAGGCCGGTTGCCCACATTCGTCACCGCTTGAAAGCACCGCTCTCCAATAGTCAGCCGCGTCACATACACGCCAAACTTCGGCAGCAGTCCCTCATACGCCGCCAGGTTCACCGTAGGCACCAGCAGCCGCGTCCCGATCCCGCGCCCACGAGCTTGCTTTGACCGCACCCCAAACGGCCGTCCCAGCATCCACCGCGCCCGCCGCACATCGCCCGCCGCCACCAGCGCCCGAATCGCCGAGCTCGACACCTCAAGCCCATGCACCCGCACCGGCGAATGCACATGAACGTCAAATCCAAACCCGGCGCCAAACTCCTTCAGCTCCTCCACCCCCGCCTCGGCCTGGTAGCCGAAGTGAAAGTTCCCGCCTTCATGCAGCCCGCGAACCCCAAGCGCATCCACCAGAATGCGCTTAACGAAGTCCTTCGCCGGCACCTCCGCCAGCGCCTTGTCGAACTTCAGCACCACCACCGCATCGATGTCCGTCTGGGCCAGCAGCCTGATCCGCTCCTCCATCGGCGTCAGCAGCTTCGGCGCCGTCGCCGGCCTTAAATACTGCTCCGGATGTGGATCGAACGTAATCGCAACCGCGCGCACCCGCTGACCACGCGCTTCAAGCTCGCGCGCTTCAGACGCCACCGCCTGAAGAATCTCCCGGTGCCCAAAATGCACGCCGTCGAAGTTACCGATCACCGCTACCGAGCGGCCAAAATCCGCGGGAATCTTCTCAACCCCTCGATAGACGGAAATCACGCGCGCTCCACCCTCGCTCATCTTCCGGGTCATAGGCTCACAGCCACTTCGAGCCCGTCATAGGCCAGCGCCATCCCCGCTGGCAGCCTTCGGTTGGTCTCTTCGTGGCCCAGCTCGTGCGCAATGTGCGTCAGCCACGTCTGCCCCGCCCCAATGCGCTGCGCCCACGCAATCGCCTGGTCGACAGTGGCGTGGCTCGGATGCGGCTTGTAGCGCAGTGCGGAGAGCACCAAGTGGTCCAGCCCTCCGAGCAGAGCAAAGCTCGTTTCAGGAATCTCGCTGACATCTGTCAGGTAAGCCGCGCGCCCAAACCTGAAGCCGGCAATCTCCATCTCCCCGTGCATGATCGGAATGCGGATGAAATCGACCCCATGAATCGGGTTGCGCTCCATCAGCCGCTCCAGCCGCACCCGCGCCCGGTTTGGATACGTGGCCTGCGGCGAGAATGTATATTCGTAGATCTGTTCCAGCACCGACGCGGTCTCCGCCGACGCATACAGCGGAATCGGCCCGCTCTCTTTGATTGCCGTAAAACTCAACGGCCGCAGGTCGTCCAGCCCCAGAATGTGGTCCGCATGGGAGTGTGTATAAAGCACCGCGTCCACTCGCGTCAGCCCGGCGCGCAAAGCCTGTTCGCGAAAGTCCGGCCCAGTGTCGATCACCACTACCCGTTCCGGCCCGCCGTCCGGCTCGTTCCAGCGCACCAGCGCCGCGGGCCGCAGCCGCCGGTCGTGCGGGTCGGCTGAGGTGCACACCGCGCACCTGCACCCCAGCGTCGGAACCCCCATCGAAGTCCCCGTCCCCAGAAAAGTCAGCCGCCCATCCATACTCTCTCGAAGAAACCGGTCCCCGATCGCTAGCCACTAATCACTAATCACTAATCACTGCTTCTATCTCCCCGGCGGCGGCACGCCTTGCAGCGTGATCATGCGGGTCAGCTCCATAAAGGCCATTCGCGCCTCAAACAGAACCGCCTGCAGCATCCGATCCTCGGCATCGGTCAGGTTCCCTTTCGTCTTCTCCGCCAAAATGCCCAACAGGTCTATCGTGTTCCGCGCCCCTAGAATATCTACCCGCGGACGCTGCCCTTCCTGCGTTCCCGCCCCCATCTGAATCATTGCGGAAACGTAAAACTGCTGCACCAGGTGCTCGAAACCGACTGGCGGCTGTGCTCCCACGCCCGGGTTCTGCGCCCTGACGATATCCTCAAGCCGTTGCGCCGAGGCATCGTAGGCTACCTTCTGCTCCTTGCTCTCTTCCGCCGTGGGCGCAGGCGGCAACTCCATCTCCCCCTCAGCCTCAGCTGCCTCAACCGGCTTCGGATTCGACTCCTGCCGGCTCTCATTCACCACCAGCCGTGGCCCGCCGCCCGTCTCCGCTGCCTGAGACTTCGTCTCCGCGCCCGCTCCAGCTAAGGCTCCAGCCTCGCCCGCAGCCGTCTCGCGGTTCGCTTCCTCTTCATCCGCCTTGAACTTGCGGCGGTCAATCACAGTGAACTTTGGCGTATCGCTCATAACTTCAATTTTCCAATCCGTTTCAATGAATGAATAACACGTCGCGTGTCCAGTAACTCAACGTCGAGACCGCGCAGACAACCATGCCGGCCCGCTAACTCGCCGGGTGCCCCCGGTCTCGACTTTGAGACCGGGGAATCAATCACACTAACTCGCTAACCAGCTAACTCCGCTGTCTCCTCACACCTTCGGCGCCGCGTCCAGAATCCGTGCCGTTCCCTTGTCCGCACCGGCCTTATAACTCAACGCTTGATTCCGCGTTTCCGCGCTGCCGCTAATCATCCCTAGCGCAAACGTACGCTTTCCCGCCGGCAGTGCTAATTCCGCCGCACTGGTAATATGCCCCGCCGCTGTCTCCCCGTCCAATGACCCGTCGTCAACGTGCAGTTCCGTTCCGCGCGCCGGCACAGGTCCAAAGATCTCGAGCTGCCGCAGGTGCCTGTGAACGTTCCCGCGCGACCGCACCCGCTCCACGACCTCCTGCCCCAGGTAGCAACCCTTGTTGAAGTGAAGCGCCCGTATCTGCGAGGTCTCATGCGCCAGATCCCGCTCCACAATGTCCACACCGTATAGCGGAATCCCCTCGGCGATCCGAAACGCCTCAACCGCGGCCGTTCCCACCGGAGTCGCCGCCGCCGTCCGCAGTCCCAGCCAAAGCTTCGCCAGTCCCGCCAGCGGAATCCAAAGTTCATAATGCGGCACCGTTACGCCATACCCGCGCATGATCCGCACATCGAACCCGATCCACTCCACCCGCGTACCGGTGAGCGGCTCTGACAGCGTCGGCAGGCTCAATCGGTCCAGCACCGCGTCCGCCGCCGGCCCCGTCAACCCCAGCGCTGCCTCGCCGCTCAAGTCGACCAACTCCACATCGTCCATGATGATGAACCGTTCCAGATGCGATTTCAGCTTCTCGTACTGGTCGGCCGCAATATCCAGTTCCAGTCCGTCGCCCTCGCGCCACACGGTCAGGTCGCCCTGCACCCGCCCCTGCGCATTCAGCACCAGGTTCCACGCTCCGCTGTGGGCCTCCAACTCGTTTACCGTGTTAGTCACCATCCCGCTTAGCCAGCGGAACCGGTCCTCTCCATGGACCGCCACGCGCTTCAGCCAGCCCAAGTCATGCACCGCCGCTTCCTTGGCCAGTGCCGCTGTTTCCCGCTCTGGCGCGTCCAACTGAATAGGGCTCAGCACCCCGCGATAGGGGCCCAGTCGATGCGGTGTAGCGGAAGTTTCAAGCAACGCAGCCATCGTAGTCGGCTGTATCGTTGCCGCAAGATCGATTTCAGTCACGTCGGTTCCAGTCATATGCAACACTTTTCTACGGTCATGCACACGGATTTTCGACCAAAAACTCGCGCCAAACCGCTTCATGATTATAGCCTTGGAATTAAGATGTGGTAGCCCCCGCCCTTACGCCCTGATCTTTGAGGCCGGAACCCGCGCTCTGCAAGTTGCAGAGGAATTCAATGCGGAAGCAGGCGGGGATTTCACAGGGTGCGGAAAAACTCGTTCGGGCGTTATGCCAGGGATTTATCCCTGGCATAACGTCAACAAAATCAACCTGGGCTTTAGCCCCTGAGGCATGCTTTTCGCCGCTCTCCACCCTGAACAGGCCTTTTCAGCAACCTGTTCAGTCGTGCCGCGAACGCAACAAAGTGAACGTGGGGCTTCACAGGCTGCGGAAAAACGGGGAACAGGAGGCGAATTCGCCGAAAAGCTTCCCTCAGGGGTTAAAGACCGCGTTGATTCTACGCAACTTACGGCACGGCTAAAGCCGTGCCCTTTCAAAGCAATGAGTTTTTCCGCAACCTGTTTAGCCCCGGAAGGACACCCTTTGCAGATTCACCCCAAGCCTCGACTTTCTCGTACCGCGGCCTCCTCTCTCTGCGCCGTCCTTCTCTGCCTTGCGCTGTCGATCGCCGCCCCGGCTCAGCAGCCTGCCGCCGAAAAAGAAACCCACATCACCCCCGACCAGGCCAAGCAGCTCTTCGCCCTGGTCGACGAGCTCATCCAATTCTCCTCGCAGGAGACGGGCCTGCCCATCAAATCCACCGTCAAGCGCCAGCTCACCACCCGAGCCGCCGTCGAAAGCTACCTCAAACAAAAATTTGAAGAGGATGAAGGCGCCAAGCGTCTCCAGAAAGGCGAAATCGTCCTCAAGAAATTCGGTCTCCTCGACCGCGACTTCGCTCTCAAGCCCTTCCTTCTCGCCCTGCTCGACGAGCAGATCGAAGCCTACTACGACTCCAAAACCAAAACCGTCAACCTGCTTGACTGGATCAGTGTCGAAGACCAAAAGCCGGTCCTTGCCCACGAGCTCACCCACGCCCTGCAGGACCAGCACTCCGACCTAGAAAAGTGGAACGACCAGACCCCCGACGAGGTCTCCACCAACTCAGCCGGAGACACCGACCACCTCGCCAAAGACGAGCTCGACACCGCCCGCGACGCCGTTGCCGAAGGTCAGGCTACCGCCGTCATGATGGACTACATCCTCAAGCCCAAGAGCCTCGTCAAAGATCCCGAGCTCATGGATTTCGTCAAGCAGCAGATGGCCGACTCCGGCAGCTCCCCGGTGCTCGCCCGCGCCCCCCTCCTGCTCTCTGAATCGCTACTGTTTCCCTATCGCGAGGGCCTCAGCTTCGAGCAGGATGTGTGGATGGACCAGGGACGCGAAGCCGCCTTTGCCGGAGCCCTCGACCATCCGCCCACCTCCACCTGGGAGATCGTCAACCCCCGCGAATACGAGCGCAAACAAACTCCGCCCATTCCCCTGATGCCCGATATTCATCCCCTTGTCGACAGGGTTTATAAGCCTTACGACATCGGCCAGATCGGCCAGCTCGATCTCCACATTCTCGCCGAGCTCTTCGGTGGCGACGCCGCCGCCCGCGATCTTTCCCCCGCCTGGGATGGCGGCATTTATTGGGCCGGCCAGCGCCTCTCCGCCAAAACTCCCGCCGAACAGGCCGACACCAGGTCCCTTGCTCTCTTCTATCTCTCCGTTTGGAAAAACGCCGCCTCCGCCCAGGAATTCACCCGCCTCTACGCCGATAGCCTCGGCCGCAAATACTCCGGACTCAAGCAAGACCTCGTAGCCCAGCGCGCCAACGCCGCTAACCTCGCCTCCGGCTCAACCGAGCAGGTTTTCTCCACCAGCGAAGGCCCCGTCGTCATTACCACCCGCGGCAAGCTGGTCTTCGTCGCAGAAAGTTTCGATCTCGACGTAGCCCGCAAACTCACCACCCTGATCCTCGACGCCCAAGGCTCCGGCGAGCTAAAAATGGCCGCACTCACTCGCCCAGCTGGGTTGAAAGAGATAAGTCCGCGGTTGGCAATTCAACGCTCGGGAGATAACGGTGCGGCAGGTCAGGGAGACGGTGCGGTAGGTCAGCGCTTCAGCCCTGACCTTGACCAGACCGAAGCGACCGGGGCTTCACAGGCTGCGGAAAAACTCTACTCCGGATGCGATTTGTGTCAGGGCACGACTTCACAGGCTGCGGAAAAACGGGGAACAGGAGGCGAATTCGCCGAAAAACTTCCCTCAGGGGCTAAAGCCCGCGTTGATTCTAAGCCACTTGCGGCACGGCTAAAGCCGTGCCCTTTCAAAGCAATGAGTTTTTCCGCACCCTGTTCAGTCGTGCCGCAAGCAGCCCAAAATAATTTATGGGCTTTAGCCCCTGAAGGATGTTTCTCGGAAAACTCTCGCACAGTTTGCGATTCTCCGATATCCTTGCAACCGCCCCTGCGACCACTAACCTCAAACCTCGTCCATTTCTTTTCAGACTGCGGCGTGATGAAGGCACCTATGGATGCCGCAATGCGAAGCATCCGGTAGCGAAACTAAAATGTAACGGAATCAAGGGGTCTGGATTACGCTGCATCTTTTTGAACCAGATACTCGTCGACCAATTCCGCCACCAGCACCGCCGTCGGCACCGCGACCATGGCTCCAGGAATCCCTTCCAGCGCCGACCCCAGCAGCAGAGCCAGTAAGATAGCCAGCGCCGGCATGCCCACGCGAGTTTTCATAATGCGCGGAACCAGCCAGGAGTTTTCAACCTGTAGATAGATAACATAGAAGATTAGAACTCCCAGCACGCGCCCCCACGAATCGATAGCTGCCACAAGAACCGCCAGCGCCACGCAAATGGCCGCGCCCACCACAGGAATAATATTCAGTAATCCTGTCAGCACGCCCAGAAAATAAGCATAGCGAACTCCCAAAATGAGATAGACAACTGTGCTTGTAACTCCAAGGATGAGCATCAGGCTGCCTTGCCCAATCAGCCACTTACCCATGCGAGTCTCCGCTCGCCGCAGCGTCTTATCCAGCCGGTCGCGGCTCATGGCCGGGAAAAACGATAGAAACCACCGGTAAGCGCCTTCGCCTTCCAGAATGAAATAGACCATGAGAATAAAGCCCATGATGATATTGAAGACGGCCCCGGCCCAGTTCTCGATGGAGAGCAGCAGATAAGTCGCGGCCTGGGTGGTGAAACCTTGCAGACGCGAACTAACATCGGCGGTATTCAAATGTTCGGCAAACGGAATACTCTTCAGCTTCTGTAACAGGTCCGGCAAACGCGTCGGCGACTCCTGGGCAAACGCCTGCAAGTCTCGAATCACCGGCGGCAGGGCGAGGAAGCCGAAGGCGGTAAACACCGCGGCCACGCCCACCAGCAGCGCAAGAATCGCCATTGAGCCCTTGAATGGCCGCCAGCGCCCAATGCGCAGACGCGATGTAAAGCGCACCACCGGCGTGAGCACCACGGCAAACAGCGCGCTTACATACACGAGCATCAACACATCGCGAACCAGCCATGCCAGACAACAACCGAAGGCGAGCAAGAAGGCGAAAATAATGTCGCTGCGAAGGCTGCGCGGATTTCCGGTGTATTGAGTCATCACTAATCTTTCTGCTAACTAACCCTCTTGCGGGTCAGCGAAGCCAGTCGAGAACTAACTTGCCGCAAGCCTAACTCCGCCAACTCCGCTAACAACCACTAACCACTGTCTTACTGGTCCCCGCCTAACAACCCTCCCACAATGCCGCCCAGCAACGCCCCGCCTGCCGCCGGACCCACCTGCCGCGACTCGCCCCGAGGCAGGTACTCGCCGATCTGGTGTGCCAGCCGTGAAATCGGCAGCGTCTGCAGATACACCGTGCCTGGCCCCTGCAGCACCGCCAGAAAAATTCCGTCTCCGCCGAAGATCGCATTCTTCAGCCCTGGAACCGTGGTGATATTGAAGCCCACCGAAGCCTGAAACGCGCCCACATGCCCCGGATGCACGCGCAGCACTTCGCCCGGAGCCAGGTTCTTCATGATCAACTCGCCGGAAAGCTCCAGCCACGCCGTTCCCACTCCGCCCACCTTCTGCAGAATGAACCCGTTTCCGCCAAAAATTCCCGCTCCCAGCGACTGCTGGAAACCGATGTTAAGCGTCACCTGAGGCGTGGCGCACAAAAAACCGTGCCGGTGAACCAGATACTCAGACCCCGGCCCCACCTGCACCGGCACAATATGTCCCGGCACCTTGGTCGCAAACGAAACCTCGCCCGCGTACTGGTACGCCCGGTACTCCGTCATAAACAGGCTGCCGCCGCTGGCCACCCGCTTCAGCACGCCGAACAGCCCGCCGCCCCCGCCCATCTGTGTATGCGTCGTCATTTGTATCGAGCTCGTCATCCACGAAAGCTCGCCGCTCTCTGAGAACACGCTCTCGTTCGGTTCAAGCAGCACATCGAGCACCGGCATGGTCGTGCCCTGAATCTTCGTTTGCATCGGGATTGCCTCCTATTTCTCGTCAGTGTACCTGACCTAAGCCAACGTCGAGTTACGAATCAGAAACGTATCATCGTGCCTTGTTCCCCGATCACCGTGAACACAGACAAAAGATTGGTCATGCTCAGCAGCTCTCGAATCCGCCTGCCCAGGTGAACCAGTTCCAGGCTCACGCCCGCCCCCTTGGCGGAAGCGTATATTCGCACCAGCGTCCCCAGGCCCGTGCTATCCATGTAAGCCAGGTCCCCCAAATCCAGCACGATCCGTTTGCTGTCCGGCATCAGTTGGCACACCTTGGCGTAAAGAATGTTGTTTACCCCTGCCACCAATCTCCCGTGGCATCGCACCACGGCCACGTCGCCCTCGCGCTCCACATCGAGCGTGAGCAGACCCGCAGCTGCTTCGTCCGCCATCAAGACCTCCCTTTCCAGATTTGTAAATCGCTTACGAGCGTAATCTACTCGCGGTTGAATCAAGCGTCGTCGACCCGCGTCGGGTTACAGGGTCGATCGCCGCCAACTTGCTAACTCGCCATGCCCGCCTCGGCGGGCGCTAACTCGCTGCACGCAAAAAAACCGCTGTTCCCTAATCTCCGACCTCTGATCCCTGATCCCTGATTGCTGGTCCCTATTCGATTATCTTCAACTCCGTCTCCGCCGTAGCCAGCGAGCTGCCGCCGACCCAGACCTTATACGTCGTCGGTTCCACCGTCCGCTGCATCTCCACGTTATAAAAATTCAACTCGTCGAACCCCAGCGGAAACTCCACATGCTTCGTCTCTCCCGGCGTCAGCGCAACCCGCTGAAAGCCCTTCAGCTCGCGCACCGGCTGCTCCACGCTCGCCGCCGTATTCCTGATGTAAATCTGAACCACCTCGGTCCCCGCCACGCTCCCGATGTTCTTCACATCCACTCCCAAGGTGGCTACCGGACCTTTCCGCGACTCCAGAATCTCCTTCACCGGAACTTCCCCGCGGCTGATCGTCGGCGTCGAGTAGCTGAACCGCGTGTAGCTCAGTCCCCATCCAAATGGAAACAGCGCCGAATTCTCCTCATCCATATACCGCGACATGAACTTCTCGTCGGCATTCGTCGGAAAACGGCTCAAGTCCCCATGTGCCGGCCGTCCCGTCGGCAGTTGCGCATAATAGAGCGGCTCCTGCCCAACCGCGCGTGGAAAGCTCGCCGGCAGCTTGCCCGACGGATTCGCCTCGCCCAACAGCACGTCCGCAATCGCATGCCCCGCCTCGATCCCAGGGCTCCACGCCTCAAGAATCGCCGGCACATGCTCCGCCTCCCACTTTAGCTGCAGCGGCCGCCCCGCGAGCACAATCAGGATCATTGGCTTTCCCGTAGCCGCCACCGCTTGTTCCAGCTTCAACTGCGCGCCCGTCAAGCCCAGATGAACCCGGCTCGACGCCTCGCCTTCCATCCAGTTGGCCGGCTCGCCCAGCGCCAAAATCACCACGTCCGCCTTCTTCGCCGTCTCTACCGCTTCCGCAATCGTCTTGTCGTCATCGGGAATCGCCAAGTGCTCATCCGCAAGCGCCGGCCCGCTAAAGCTCACCCGCTTCAGCACGTTTTCGTCTTCTCCGCTCAGCAGCCCGCAGCCCTCGGCGTAGAGCAATCGGTCGCCCAGCCGCTCCGCCAGCGCCGTCCGCAGCGTCACCGCGTCTTTGGGATTGCCCAGCCCCGCCCACGCCCCCAGCATCTCCTGCCGGTTGTCGGCCAGCGGTCCAATCAGCGCCACTTTCTTTGCCTTCGCGGGCAGCGGCAACAGCGGTCCCACTCCCTCCACCGGATCGTTCTTGAGCAGCACAAACGTCTCTTCTGCCACCTTGCGCGCCCTTGCGCGCCGTTCCGGTGTCGCTTCATACGCCGCACTTCCCGGCGTGTACGGACGATCGAACAGACCCAGCGCAAACTTCACCCGCAGCACTCGCCGCACCGCCTCGTCCACAACGCTCTCCGGAATCTTTCCCGCGCGCACCTGCTCGGCAATCACCGTTGTATAAAGGTCGCCTTCCATGTCCTGCTCCACGCCGGCTTCCAGCGCCTTCCGCGCCACCGTCGGCCCGTCGCCGATCGAGTGGTTCCTCAGCTCCGCAACCGCGCCCCAGTCTGAAACCACAAAGCCGTCGAAGCCCCACTCCTTGCGCAGAATCTGGGTCAGGATCAACGGATTCGCACTCGCCGGCACGCCGTTGATCGAGTTGAACGAACTCATCAGCGTCGCCGCCCCCGCCTCAACCGCCGCGCGATAAGGCTCCAGATAAACCTGCCGCAGCGTAATCTCGCTCATGTCCGTCGCGTTGTAATCCCGCCCCGCAATCGCCGCTCCGTACGCCGCAAAGTGCTTCACGCATGCCGCCACGGAGTCGGGCTTGGATAGATCGTCCTGCTGATAGCCCTTCACAAACGCCCGCGCCATCGCCGAGCCCAGATAAGGATCTTCGCCCGCCGACTCGATGATCCGGCCCCAGCGCGGATCGCGCGCAATGTCTACCATGGGTGAAAACACCCATGCCAGTCCGTCGGCCCGCGCTTCTTCGGCTCCCGTGCGCGCCGCCACCTCAGCCGCCGCCGGATCGAAGCTTGCCGCCAGCGCCAGAGGAACAGGAAAGATGGTCCTGTGCCCGTGAATCACATCCTGCCCAAATAGCAGCGGAATATGCAGCCGCGATTTTTCCATCGCAATGTGCTGATAGTGGTTGGTCGCCTCCACCCCAAACACGTTCAACAGCGATCCCAACTGCCCCTTGGCCGCCAATTCGTCCCAGCGCAGGTTCGAGGCCCCCGGCCCCGTCGCATACCCGCCTGAATACGACGCCAATTGCCCGAGCTTCTCCTCGAGCGTCATCTTTTTTAGTAGCGCCTCGACCCGCGCGTTCAACTCCCTCGATGCCAGTTGCGCGTTGGGTACGGGCTGGTTTTGAGCGGCAGCCGTAAACCATCCAGCGCCGGCAACCGACAGCAGAAAGAGCGAAATCCAGAAAGAGCGAACATGACCTGTTTTCATAGTTGCCCAGAATAAATCGTTTCGGCCGCAGTTGTCGCCGCCCCAAGGACAATCAGACTGTGCCCCATCCATCGGACGCCCTTGCTTTTTGTCCGATGGGTGGGAGTCCGTAGAACTCCATGACGGCGTCAAATCATCACCCTTTACTCGCCCCCCAAAACGCCGCCTCATCGCCCAGCGCACCATCATCTGCCCTCCCAAAAACACCTCTCGCCGAATGGCCGCGAAATGCCGTACTCTTGCCAGGGGCGCGCATGAAGAGGTTTCTCGTCAAATTCCGGCAAGCTGTCGGTCAGGCCCTGGCCAACGACGTCCTCAACACCGCAAAGGCCGCGGCCTACTCCGGCATGCTCATGATGTTTCCCGCTCTGCTGGTGATCACCACTCTGCTCGCCCAGGTGCCTGAAGGAACCTCGCTGGTGGGCGAGATCCGCGCCGCATTCGAGCAGTTTCTACCCGCCGACACCATGGACATCCTCCAGTCCTACGTCCTCAATCGCCGCTTTCATTCCAGCCAGGTCGTCCTCTCAGCCGTAATCCTAAGCGTCTTTGCCGGACTGGGCATGATGCTCTCGCTCATGGAAGGCTTTCGCCGCGCCTATCGCCTTCCGCGCGAGGATTGGACCTTTCAGGGCCGCACCTTCCGCGCCCTCCTGCTCGTGCCCATCGCCCTGGTGCCGCTCTCGCTGGCCACTCTGGTCGTCGTCTTCGGCCATCAGATCGAGGCCTGGATGATCGACAACGCCGACCACGAACTGCGCCACGTCGTACTCATCTTCTGGCGCATGGTCCGCTGGTCCGTAGCCTTGCTCACCAGCATGACCGTGCTCACCGCCGTCTACCACTTCGGCACCCGCCGCCGCGAGCACTGGCTCTGGGTTGGTCCCGGCGCGGTCACTGGCACGCTCCTCTGGTTCCCGGCCACTCTCGCCTTCGGCTGGTACGTCACCCGCGTTGCCGACTACTCCATGTTTTACGGCTCCTTTGGCGCCGCCATCGCCACCCTCGTCTGGCTCTACATCACCGCCTTCAGCGTCCTCATCGGCGCCGAAATCAACGGCGCTCTCTTCCGCGAACGCCAGGCCAAGCTTGCCTCCTCGCGCATCTCGGAAGTGGCCTCCTCCAGTCAGTGACAACTCTCACTGACCATTGCCCTTCGCGTAATGCATCATGAGCAAGCCAGGCCTTTGTGAAGGGTAAAGGCCGTCGTGACGAATACGGGCTTCACCCCGTACAAAAGCCAACCAGAACGGCGGGGCTTTAGCTTCCGAGTCGTCCACCGGCCCTGCCGGCCCACCAAGCGATGAAATGACCGCCGCCGCCAACCCGCTAACTTGCCATCTCCGCCGCAGCGGAGGCTAACTCGCTGCTTAAACCCGAACACAACGCCCCAGTTTCGATTCTTCAACTCGCCGCTGAATCGAAATCTTGTCTCTTCCTGGGGACGGATCCCTCAATCTCTCCCAACATTCGTCCTTGATCGTGCGCGGGCTGTCGCCACCCCCAATGTACAATGAGACTGACACCTGCCGAACTGCCCTCTTTCCCAAACCTGCCCTATTGGAGACACACCATGTCCTTCGCAGATTTAAATCTGACTGAATCTCCGTCTCAACGCCGGGCAAAGATCGTCGCCACCCTCGGGCCGGCCTCCAACACCGAGCCCGTCTTCCGCGACCTGGTGCGCGCAGGCATCGACGTGGTCCGCCTCAACTTTTCCCATGGCTCCCACGAAGAGAAGCTGGCCCTGATCCAGATGATCCGCAAGGTGAGCCGTGAGGAGCGCAAGCCCCTCTGCATTCTCGGCGATCTGCAAGGGCCAAAGATCCGCACCTCCGTGCTCAAAGATCACCAGGCGGTGTTGCTCAAGGCCGGCCAGAAGCTCACCATTACCCCTCGCGAAGTGCCCGGTACAGCGTCGCTGGTGGGCACCACCTTCAAGACCCTTGCCGAGAACGTCGAGCAGGGTTCTCGCATCCTGCTCTCCGACGGTCTCATCGAACTGCGCGTTCACGAGGTTCTTGGCGACGACGTCGTCTGCGATATCGTCAACGGAGGCATGCTCGGCGAACACAAGGGCATCAATCTGCCCGGCATTCCGGTTCGCGTTCCCTCCCTCACCCACAAGGACTCGGCAGACCTTGAATTCGCGCTCACCCACGGCGTTGACGCCATTGCTGTCTCCTTCGTCCGCACCGCCGAAGACGTCATCCTGGTCCGCAATCGCATCACTGCCTATGGCGGCGAAACCTGGATCATCGCCAAGCTCGAGAAACCCCAGGCCATCGAGCATCTCGACGGCATCCTGCAAGCCGCCGACGCCATCATGGTCGCTCGCGGCGATCTCGGCGTCGAGCTGCCGCCGGAAAAAGTCCCCGCCATCCAGAAGCACATCATCCGCCGCGCCGCCGAGTTCCGAAAACCCGTCATCACCGCAACCCAAATGCTCGAGTCCATGATTGAGAATCCCCGCCCCACCCGCGCCGAGGTCTCCGACGTCGCCAACGCCATCTACGACGGCACTGACGCCGTCATGCTTTCCGGCGAATCGGCCGTCGGCAAGTATCCGGTCCAGACCGTCGGCATGATGTCCCGCATCATCACCGAGGCCGAACTCGCCATTAAGCTCGATCTGAACGCCCAGCCAAGAGAAAGGCTAAGTCACCTATCCATTGCCGAGACCATCTGCGAAGCTACCGCCCACGCCGCCGACGATCTCGACCTCCGCGGCATCGCCCTCTTCACCGAGTCGGGAACCACTGCCCGCCAGCTCTCCAAGTACCATCCATCCACGCCCATCTTCGCGCTCTCGCCCCTCGACGTCACCATCAATCGCCTCAACCTGCTCTGGGGAACGACTCCCATCCGATGTCCCAAGATCAACACCACTGAGGCCCTGGTCGATTGCGCCGAAAGCCTGCTCCTCCAGAACGGCTATGTCAGGTCCCGCGAAGTCATCGCCATCGTCGCCGGCACGCGCACCAAGTCCGGTTCCACCAACTTCCTCCGTCTCCACGTTCTCGGTGAACACACCCAGGAAGGCATGCGCTTCTTTACTCCCCTCGAAGATGCAAGCACACACGAACCCGCCCCCGAGTCTGCCGCCTCCAGGCCGAAGCGCCCCGCCTCAAGAACACCCAAGTCCCCGCGCTAGAGCAATTCCAACGTTGTGCCTAAGTCCTGCCGGTCTTTTTAGCGACGGACTCGAGTCCGGGGTCCCCTGCGAGTGCTTTGTGCTCGCAGGGGTGGAGACCGGCTGTCGTGTGGGCGTCCTCGCCCGCGCTCTCGCTTGGAATCCAAAGAAGTGGAATCGCTCTAGGCAATGGTTTTGAAAGGGCACGACCGAAGTCGTGCCCTTATACAAAACCCGCCCCGAGTAGAGTTTTTCCGCTGCCTGTGTAGCCCTCATTCGCCTTGCTTGCGCTCACTTCAGGATCAGGCTGAGCACCTGCGATGTCGAGTACGAGACATTGTTGCTGGTTCCGCTGACCGTAACCGTCACCGCGGTCGTCCCCGTCTTTGCTGCCGCACTTCCGGATAACGTCAGCGTTGCGCTGCCACTGCCGGGCGCAGCGAAACTGGACTTGCTAAACGCGGCAGTCACCCCGCTCGGAACGCCGCTCACCTTCAATGTCGTGGCCGCGCTCAAGCCTCCCAGCGGAGTTACGGTCACCGCGACCCCTCCCGAGGCAGTGTGAACCACCGAGAGCGTGCTCGCACCCAGCGTCAACTGCATGCCCGGCGGCTGCGCCACCTGCACAGTAAGTTGCTTGCTCACGGTCAACCCATCTCCGCTAGCCGTCACGGTGACAGTTGCCGATTCCAGGGTTGCGACGGAAGAGGCCGTTAATGTCAGAGTCGAGGAACCGCTTTCTCCGCTCAGGGTAACCGGATTGCTGCTCCACGACGCCGTTACTCCGCTAGGCAAACCGCTCACGCTCAGGCTAACTGGTCCGCTGTATGTTATGTCGCCGGCAAGCGAGATCGCGTCCGTGACCGTCTTCCCCTGCACCACCGAAAGAGAAGTCGAAGCTGCGCCAATGGCGAGGGATGGCGCCGGCACAATCTGCACAGTGATCTGCTTGCTCGCCGCAACCTGATCCCCGCCGGCGGTCACAGTTATCGTCGCCGAACCGACCGTTGCCACGGATGAAGCCGTCAGCGTGAGGGTGGAAGAACCGCTCTCGCCGCTGAGCGCGATCGGATTGCTGCTCCACGACGCCGTCACCCCGCTTGGCAGCCCGCTCACCGTCAGACTTACCGGACCGGCGTATGTGCCATTGCCGACGACTGAAATCGCATCCGATCCCGTATTCCCTTGCACCGCGGACAATCCCGCGGAGGCAGCCGTAACTGCAAGCGTGGGTGGAGTCAGCGTAACCGTCATGGGCTCGTTGACGCTGGCCGTGTAGACGATGCCTGTGCTCACGGCCGTCAGATGCGCGGTCAGATCGAGCGTCGATGAGCCGGCAACCGCGCTGGCACTGCCAGTGAGCGTGAGCGTCCAGACGATCGACCCATTCGACGCCACACTGGGAGCACTGAACGTCGCGGTGATCCCGTTGGGCAGGCCCGAGGTCACGCCGATGCTCGCGCCACTGGTTCCTGTCGTCCCCGAGGCAGCAGCGGAGACATTTGACAACAATCCGCCAAGACCGCCCGAGTGCCCCTGAAATTGACTCTGAGCGCCGCTTGTCTGCACTGCCAAGCCACCCACCGGCGTAGCTGTCACGGTAAGCGCCGCCGTCGACAGCGACTGCATCTGAACCGAAGCCGGAGAAACCGCCAGCGAGAATCCCGGAGCCTGCTGCACCTGCAAGGTGAAAGTCTGGCTCGAGACAAGACCGTCCCCCGCCGCGCTAACAACAATGCTTGTACTGGCCACCTTTGCCGTTGAGACCGCGGTTAAGGTCAGTGTCTCTCTATTGGTGCTGGCGCCTGATGCTGTGGTGATCGGGTTGGCCGACCACGCAGCCGTCACGCCTGTCGGCAGCCCGGTCAATGAGAATGTGATGTTCCCGCTGAACGATCCGCCCGTGGCCGCCGTCAAGCTCAACGTGCTGGACCCACCCTGCACGACTGCGGCCGACGCTGCTGCTTCTGTCAAGCTGAGCGTCGGCGTTAGCGTCACCGTCAGCGAATAGGTTGCGTTTCCGGTTCCTGAGCCATCCGTCCCGGTCAGCGTAATGGTCTGCGCTCCGGCAGACGCGGTCGAACCCACCGTGATCGTCGCGGTGGAAGATGTGCCCGGTGCAATCGATGCTGGGCTAAAGCTCACCGTCACGCCGGCGGGCGCCTTGGCCGTCAATGCAACTGCATTCTTGCCTGCCCCGCTCTCGGCAACGCTTAGAGTCAAGGTCGTCGTCTTACCCACCTGCACTGTGCCGCTTGTCGCCGAAGGGGTCACAACAAAGTCCGGACCGGCATTGGTTCCACCGTCCCACGCGCTCACCAGCAACGCACCATCCACCGACCCCAAACCGGTGGCCAGGTTGTAAGTGCCACCGCTCGCCGAGAACCCCGTCACTCCCGGAACGCTGTTGCTGCCTGATGGCGTCGCGTGAAATGGATTGTGCGCCCCATTGGCCAGCGGATACAGCCCCGCATTGGCATTTCCCTGTCCCGTGCCACTCTTGGACTGCACCACAAGCGCCATTACGCCGGCAAACGTGGGGGACGCCGCCGATGTTCCCGAGATCACCCAAAACGATCCGTTCTCAAACATGATGTATCCGTCGTGGCCCGCCGCGGTCATCGCCACGTCCGGCACCGCGCGCATTCCGTTGGCGGCGCTTGTCCCGCTCACCGTCTTTTGCCAGGCCGGCTCCGGGTAAATCACGCTGGCGCCGCCGCCTGACGCCCAAAGCCCCGCGCCGCCATTCGATCCGCTCTCGTTCCAAACCACCTCCGGGATGTAGCTCAGCGCCGATCCGTAACTCGCGGTGTTGGTTGCACTCCAATACTCGGCTGGATTCGAGCCCTCGTTGAATTCGGTTCCACCCACGCAGGTTGAATACTGCGAGCTGCAAAGCCCATTGACCCCTTTCTCAGAACCAGTGGAGTTTGAGGCAGAATCGCATCCCGACGCGCCTGAATCGCCGGACGAAACAAATGCGCTTATTCCCTGGCTCGCGGCCTGCTCCCAAAGCGCGTTGTAGAAAGCGAGCTCCGTCGAACCCATATCCTGTTCGCAACTGCCATAACTGGTGCTCATCACCGGCGCTGTCGCGTGGTTCACGATGTATTGCGCCGATAGATCGATGCCGTCCGTGGTCTGCGTTGAAGCCCCCACCACAAACTTCACCGTGGCCGCAGGCGCAATCGCCCCGCTCCATTCCACGTCGAGTGTCGACTCGTCCTGATCCCCTGTTACCAGCCCCGGATTTGCACCCTCGAGAATCACCGTCGGATTGTTGGCGGTAAGCCCGGACGACAGCCGAAACTGGGTCACGTCGCTCAGGTTGATGTTGCTCCGCCCGGTAATCGCAATGGAAGTCCCGGTACCCTTTGTGCCTGCGCTATAGAGCGAATTCAAATCGTAGATGGCGGCCCAATCCGCGGGAAACAAGTAGTGCGTGCTTCCGCTTGTGTACTGCGGGCGGGCTCCGAGGCCGGAAGAAAGCTGCTTGCGCGTTGCAATCTCCGATGCGCGCCGGAAATCGTGCAGCGAAACCACGCCGCCCACCACGCCGGCCAGCGCCGCGGGAATCTGCGGATCCTGCGCATTGCCGATATGCTCGACTCCATTCACGACATAGCGGTGTATCTCGGTGTGGAACGTGTCGGCCACCATCCCGGCGTTGCCTGAAAACACCACCAGGCGTCCGCTCGCGGCAATCTCCTCCACCGCAAACCCATGCTGGGTTAGCCACGCCGTAACGCGCGCCAAATCTCCCGCGCTGGCCCCAAACCGCGAACCGTATTCCGCCGGCGTCAGCCATTGATGGTAAAGCGGAGACTCCAGATCGTGCTGCGCCTCAAGGAGAGAATCCAACTCCGCCTGCTGCGCGGCGCTCGGCTCTAGCTCCAGCATCATCCGATCCAGCGGGGTCTCCGCGCTCACCACTCCAACGTCAAACTCGCCTCTCGCCAGCGGGTGCACGTTCCCACTCAGCGTCACCACCTGCGACTCCTGAACCGGCTCAACGATTCTGTCCTGCACCAGATGCGCATTCACGCCTGTCTGACTCAAGGCAGTGACAGCCCATCCGCAATACATCATCACTTGAAAGAGAATGAAGCGAGATCGAATCAAACCTTGCATCTCCGGCCCCTTGGAGCAAGAAAGTACGCCGCAGACCGGGAACATGTACCAGTGAGTCTTAGCGTCTTCTCATCCAATCGACCGGAGAATTAAGCCCTTGAGAAGAAATGGCCAGATTTTTAGAGCAACAGGCTTACTAAGGTACTTTGCTCGGCTTTGGGTAATACCAACCCGTGTGACGCCCACCACCGCGTCAGAATCCGGCAAAGCCTATGCTGCCGCTGTACAGTCAGGGCGTCGTCCACGCCCGCAAATTCTCGCCAACGCCATTCAGCATCGGGCATGAACTCAGGAAGAGGATCAAGATGCGAGTACTGATTGCCTACGCCAGCCGTTACGGCGCCACCCAGGGCATCGCCGAGCGAATTGCCGCCTCGCTGCATCGCCAGCATCTGGCGCCTTCGCTGCAACCGGTCCGGGAAGCCGCCGATCCGGCCGGCTACGACGCCGTCATTGTGGGGAGCGCTGTTTACTACTTCCACTGGATGAACCAAGCCAAGGAATTTGTGCGGCATAACCGGCGCGTGCTCGCTGAACGCCCCGTGTGGCTCTTCAGCAGCGGGCCGCTGGGCACAAAACAGACCGACGATCAGGGCCGCGATGTGCGCGAATTCACCGAGCCCAAAGAGATCGCGGAGTTTCGAAGCATCGTCGACCCGCGAGGCCACCGTGTCTTCTTCGGCGCTTTCAACCCCGCTCGGCTCGGCTTCACCCATCGTCTGATTTCGAAGCTGCCGGTTAACCGCGACAACGCCCTGTTGCCGCCGGGCGACTTCCGCAACTGGCCCGAAATCGATGCCTGGGCGGACACCATCGCCCAATCGTTAAAGGATTGTAATAGCCAACCATGCGACCACTCGGCATTTGAAATTTCAAATGCCCGATGCAACTAATTCAAAGAATCTGCCGTACCATCCCAATATGAGCGCCGCCATGCCCGCGTCTGTCTCCGCCCCGCCGAGCCGCAAGCCATCTGTGTTCTTTTCCGGAACCGCCATCGTCCTCTACCTGGCTGCGGTGCGCATGGTTCTCTACTACTTCTCCGCGCCAAATTACGGATATTTCCGCGATGAGCTTTACCACCTGGCCTGCGGCGAACACCCCGCCTGGGGATACGTCGACCAGCCGCCGCTGATCGGCTGGATCGCCTGGTTTCTGCAGCACACCATCGGCACATCGCTATGGGCGCTGCGGCTGCTCCCCGCGCTTGCCGGAGCCGCTACCGTGGTTCTTGCGGGTCTGCTGGCGCGCCAGTTGGAAGGCCGTCGCTGGGCAATGTTTCTGGCCGCACTGGCTGCGCTGATGGCGCCGGTCTTGCTCGCCATGACTCATATATTCACGATGAATGCATTCGACCCGCTGCTATGGACGGCGCTGGCCTCTATCGTCGTTGCGATCGCGCAGACCGGCCGCCAACGCCTGTGGCTGGCCTTCGGCGCGCTCGCCGGATTGACCATTCTCAACAAGTACGGCGTCGTCTTCTGGCTTTTGGGAGTGATCGTTGGTTTATGTTTCACGCCGCTGCGCCAAAGCCTGCGTCACCGCTGGTTCTGGTTAGGCTGCGCTCTAGCGGCGGTCATGGTGCTTCCCAACTTCTTGTGGCAGTTACATCATCAGTTCCCGTTTCTCCAGTTGATGCACAACATCCGCCAGAACGGCCGCGACGTTGCTCTTCCCCCGCTGCCGTTTCTCTTCGCCCAGGCCCAGATGCTTGGCTTCGCCGCGGCTCTGCTCATACCGTTTGCTCTGCTCTTCGGCCTTTCGAAGCAAGGCCGCCCATTTCGCGCGCTCGGCTGGGCCTATCTCGTCTTTCTCGCAGTGATGATGTTGCTTCACGGCAAGATGTATTACCTCGCGCCGGTGTATCCGGCCGTATTCGCCGCAGGAGCAGCCGGCATTGAAGCCCTAACCGCGCGCAGGCTATTCGTTTGGGTAAAGCCTGCACTCGCAATCGCCATCGCCGCTCTCGGCGGGCTCTCCGCCCCCATCGTCCTGCCGCTGCTGAGCGTTCCACACTTTCTTGCCTATGAACATACCGTGGGCATTGAGCAGCAGAAATTTGAGCGCCAAATGCCAAGCGTGCTTCCACAGATCTTCGCCGACATGTTCGGCTGGGAAGGAATCGTGCAGCGCGTAGCAGCCTATTACCACACGCTTTCGCCGGAGGAGCAGCGCAAGACCGCAATCTTCGGCAATAACTACGGAGAGGCCGCCGCCATCGACTTCTTCGGTCCTAAATACGGGCTGCCCAAGGCCATCGGCGGCCACCAGAGTTACTGGATATGGGGTCCGCGAGACTACACCGGCGAGAGTCTGATCGTGCTTGGGGAGCGGCGCGAGAGCAACATGCAGACCAAGTGCACCAGTTACTCGATCGTCGGCAACGGGAAAGATCCGCTATCACGCTCTGAAGAGTGGCTCCCTATCTATCACTGCCGCGGGTTTAAATGGAACCTTCAAGATATCTGGCCGCAACTGAAGCACTGGAACTGACCCAGACGCTGACGGCCGGGCGTACCAGCCGGATTGGCTCACCTTTGCCGAGGATATTTTGCCGAAGCTAGGATTTCTCTCGCAGCTCGTGTTCCGATTCGAGCTATGATGTCTTCGTTATGACTACTGCTGGCTTCCCATCGCGAATTTTCCGCCTCGCTTTTGCGTTATTGGTTATCACCCTCCCCGCGCTCGCCAAGGATGCGCCCTTTCAGGTCATCGACTGGCCCGCCGCCGGGCCCACGGCCGTGCGCTTCACATTCGACAAGTTCAAGCAGTTGCAAGGCATGGGCAACATGCATGCCTTTGTCATGGACACGACAGCGCAGAACCTGTCGCCGAGACTCATTCCAAACGAAAGATTCCGGGTCTATCTCTTCGATAAAAACAAGGTTCGAATTGGCGAAGACGTCATTGCGCTGAGGAGCCTCGGCGCCGGCGAAACGGTGAAGTTTGAGACCACTGTCACAACTTCCGGCGTTCCTGCCAGCGTCACCCTCGATAACATAGCGGAGGCTGCCAAGGCTGTTTCTCTCACCGTCAATTCCACCCCGCAGGGCGCCACGCTGCAATTGGATGGGACCGATCAGGGCACCACCCCGCGAATCATCAAGGTAGGCGTCGGCAAACATACGCTCACCTTCACCAAGGAGGGTTTCATCGCGGGTAACTTCCCGCTGGAGATTACCGCCGACGATGTTTCCGGTGGAACCGTGAGTTATGAACTTGGGGCAGCGGCCTTCGATTCCATCGAGCTGCGCGACGGCAGCGTACTTAATGGCGACTTGATTTCTATCTCGGGAATGGATGTGGAGATTCGTGTGGGCGGCGTCATCCAGCACCTCGACCGCAACAAGATCAAGCGCGTCATGCTAACCCAGCGCGACGTTCCCGCGCCCACGCCGCCGCCGGCAGCCTCAACAGATTCGCGGTAACTGCTCACCGATCTGTTGCGCAATTACACGATTCGCGCCCATCGCGGTGCGCGCCACCAACAGCCGCGGATGTTCCGCCGTCACGCGGCCGATCCGCGCCGCATCGCGGCCCAGCGGATGCGCGCGCAGCACGGCCAGCACCTTGTCCGCCGCTTCCGGCGCGACAAAGAATACAGCCTTGCCCTCGTTGGCCACATACACCGGGTCAAGCCCCAGCAGTTCGCACGCCGACTGCACTTCAACCCGCACCGGCAAGCTGGCTTCGTCGATCGCAATCCCCACGCCCGAAGCCTGCGCAATCTCGTTCAGCGTTGAAGCCAGCCCCCCGCGCGTCGGGTCGCGCATGGCGTGAATATCCGCGCCAGCCGCATCGAGCACCTCGGCAATCATCCCGTTCAGCGCGGCGCAGTCGCTTCGAATCTGGCTCTCGAATTCCAAGCCCTCGCGCACGCTCATGATGGCCATGCCGTGGTCGCCGATTGTCCCCGAGACTAGAATCGCGTCGCCCGCCTGCGCCCGATGCGGACCTACTGCGATGCCCTCGCGCAAGACGCCGATTCCAGCAGTGTTGATGTAGCAGCCGTCGCCGTGACCGCGCTCCACAACCTTGGTGTCGCCGGTAACGATCTGCACACCGGCGGTCGCAGCGGCTTGCGCCATCGCCTCCACAATCGCCGCCAGTTGCGCCAATGGAAATCCCTCTTCAAGAATGAAGCTCGCGCTGAGAAACTTCGGCTCGGCCCCTGAAACTGCCAGGTCGTTCACCGTCCCATTCACCGCCAACTCGCCGATCGATCCGCCGGGAAAAAACAGCGGCTGCACTACGAAGGAATCGGTGCTCATGGCCAATCGACCGCTCGTCAAATTCAGAACTGCCGCATCGCCCAGATTCTCAAGCGCCGCATTGCGAAACGCCGGCAGGAACAAATGCTCGACCAACTCATTGCCCAGCTTGCCGCCTCCGCCGTGCCCCATCACAATGGCCGGATAGCCGACCAGCGGCAGCGGGCAGGACCAATTCGAAAAATCCGGCATGGAGTTTTTCAATCCTTCAGCCATTTAATTTCCCCGGTAACCCTGCTTTGTAACAGGGCACGACTTTAGTCGTGCCGTGGATACAACAAAATGAAAATGGGCTTTAGCCCCTGCGGGAGTGTGATTTGACCATCGACCTTCCCTCCGTGGCTAAAGCCGCGACTTCTTTGGGCATTTCTGCGGCACGACTAAAGTCGTGCCCTGTTACAGTGCCATGCCATGGAAGCACACATTTATCTACAGTGCCTGACCACTAATCACTATCCACTGACCACTGTTTTTGCCAGCTCTTCCGCCGACAGGAACCGGCCATAGTTGAAGTAGGCCGCGCAGGCCCCTTCGCTTGAAACCATGGTCGCGCCCAGCGGATGCCGTGGCGTGCACTCCTTGCCGAAGGCCGTGCACTCGGCCGGTTTGATGGCCCCGCGCAGTACATCGCCGGCGCGGCACAACGCCGATTCTTCCGTATGAATTCCGGAGATATGGAAGCGCTCTTCAGCGTCGAACTCGCGATATGCCGCGCTCAGCCGCCAGCCGCTTTTTGGAATCACGCCAATGCCGCGCCAGGCACGGTCCGTGACCTCGAAGACCTCGCCCAGCATCTTCTGCGCCGCCGTGTTGCCTTCGAACTTCACGATCCGCTCGTATGCGTTTTCAACCTCGTGCTTGCCGGCCTCGAGTTGAATCACCGCGCGGCGAATTCCATCCAGCAGATCGAGCGGCTCGAAGCCGGTGACCACCAGCGGGATCTTGAACTTCTCCGCAATCGGCGGATATTCCCAATAACCCATCACGCTGCACACATGGCCAGCCAGCAGAAACCCCTGAACCTTATTCCCCGGCGAACTCATGATGGCCGCAATCGCGGGCGGCACCAAAACATGCGAGACCAGCAATGAAAAATTCTTCAACCCGCGCCGCTTGGCCACATGCACGCTCATCGCATTGGCTGGCGCCGTCGTTTCAAACCCCACGCCGAAAAAAACCACTTGCTTGTCAGGATTCTTTACCGCCAGATCGACCGCGTCCAAGGGTGAATAGACCACCCGCACATCGCCGCCCGCTCCCTTGATCTGAAACAGGTCGGCGTCCGTTCCCGGAACCCGCAGCATGTCGCCAAACGAGCAGAAGATCACGTCCGGCTGGGCCGCAATCGCCAGCGCTTTGTCAATCAGTTCCAGCGGCGTCACGCAAACCGGGCAGCCCGGCCCATGAATCATCTCGATCCCCGGCGGCAGCATCTGGTCGATCCCGTTCTTGATGATGGAGTGCGTCTGCCCCCCGCAAAC
>Ga0326727_10008704_pt1 | contig 25546 bp, 22 predicted proteins | sample MB2enrmetagenome_FD_207643 | JGI IMG/M metagenome (GOLD analysis project Ga0326727, IMG submission 207643) | Lab enriched peat soil microbial communities from McLean, Ithaca, NY, United States - MB29MY | ecosystem: Environmental > Terrestrial > Soil > Wetlands > Peat | place: USA: New York...
TTTTAAAGTCTTATTAGCAGATCGAAAAGACTGAAATCCTAACATTGGATTAACGATTCGCTTTATAGATCTATGATCTTGTTCTATAATGTTATTCAAATACTTGATTTGTCTAATGCCCACGTTTTTAGGTAGTATTTTATCATTTTTCAGTTCATCTATAGCAGGGGGATAAGCTGGATTCTTATCAACGGTTATTTCTCTTGGAATTTGATTATGATTAGAACTCAAAGCTTTCTTAAAGAATCTCTTCGCTGCTTTTCTGTTTCGTTTTGCACTTAACATGAAATCAATTGTATCTCCATTTGAATCAACTGCTCGGTAAAGATATTTCCATTTACCTTTTACTTTGATATAGGTTTCATCAACTCTCCATGAATCATTTGTTGGTCTTAAATGCCTTTTTATCCTCTTTTCTATCGCAGGTGAATATTGATGCACCCATCTCATTATAGTACTGTGATCAACTTGAATTCCTCTTCCTATCCTCATTCCCTTTAAATTTCTATAGCTCAATGGGTACTTTAAGTACCATCTTACATTCAATAGGATAATTTCTCCTTCATAATGCTTCCATTTAAATGAATTAGATAGCATATTACTATCTTTGGTTTTCTTTTTATTCCATTGTATCAGTAGAAAGGATTTTTTGCAACGGAACCTAAAATAGTAATGGAAAGTTTGCGTTTAGAATATGAATGTTTTACATTAGAACTTCTACATCAATAGGAAAATAAGAAACAAAATATTTGTCAGTAAAAATGTTTACTTTCCATTAATCGTAATGAAGGGAAAAATAATAAGAACTGCGGCAGACTCTAAAAAGAAATAGGGCAATATCAATTACCTTAAGGAATGTCGTTATTGCCCTGGAAATGAGGTGACCAACCCTTTTAACTTCTGCATGGAGAATACATTTATCAACATGAAATTAACAACGATAAAATATTATTTGTGTAGTTAGTGAGATAATAAAGCCGATGCTTTAAAACTTATTTTTCCCTAATAGTTTAATCCATTTTGCCAACAGATGGAGCAATTCTTGTTTTTCATTGGAAAGAAAAAGATACAGAATCAACTACCCAGATCTTTTTTAGGTATCTTATCAATAAGTATACTTTCCCATAAAGCACGATTGGCTTTGTAACTATGAATTCCCTTTTCCAATTCGAATAGACGTTTTAGATTAGAATTAAATACAAAGAAGGATGCTATCAAAATAATTAAAAATAGTAATATAATTATCATTGTAGATATAATGTTTACTATATTATTATTGTGTATATTATTAATATTATTTACATATGTACTCCAGTAGTCTGGATTGCTACTAATATTCCTAATTATATTATCTATATGTTGAAAAATTGGTACAGTTGCTAAAATGAAGCAGAATAGAGCCATAACAGAAAATGTAGCGAATACCAGTTCCCAATATGATGTTGGCAAACTAAAAGGTCTACTGAATTGGTTTAGGTCTAAACCAAATTGTGAAATACAATACTCTATTTTTTTCCACTTTAAATCTTTCCACAATTCTATAGTTTCATCTCGTTTTTGAATATATTCAGCTCTCTTTGCTTCGCTGTTCCTAAATAAAACCAGTAAATTCTCCTATCCAATATAGTTATCCATGTTTTCATTTATGATGAAGTTTTCTAAAATTTGATAATATCCAACGATTCTAAACAACGTCGTTGCCTTATTAAAAAAAATACAAGATAATGGAAGAATTATGATCAATGGAACTAAGCATGTAAAATTAATTATGTGATTTAGATAATTACACTTATTCGCATCTATTAAACCAGGTATTATATATGCAAATAGTAAACCAACTGCTGTAATAGTAAGAACAACATAACGAGTTTGGCATTCTTTTAAAGCCGATATTTCTTTTTTTAGCAAACTCAATTCTTTCTTTATGAGTATTTCCTTGTTCATGATAGGTAATACAATGTGGTTTTATATGTTCATTTTGATTTACAGGACTTATGCACCCGAATATCTACTAATTTTCCATGTTTATACAGGGAAGTGCAAATGATGGTAGTTAGAACGGTAACAATATGGATTCCACAAATTGTAAGGGAAACAAAATCTTTTCAAATTGCTTTCATTGCACATATCATGCAAGGCTAGATATTTCTCGCTAAGGATATATCGCATGATGTAGGGCATATTTACAAAAAATTAATCAAACTGCTTCAAAATTAATCAATTTAGCTCAAATTAATCAACTTGCTTCAAATTAATTAATTATTAATAATATCGTATCATTTTTGCTTCATGGAAAATAATGAGATTGTAAAAATACAAGCACGTGTGCCCAGTTATATATGGGTGCAGCTTGAACCATTTAAATTCAAATCGCAGAATGAAGCGGTTAACTATGCATTTGAGAAGCTTATTGAGCAAAAAGGCATTAATCAAAGTGAGCTAATAATTAATCAAAGTGAACCAATTATTAATCAAAACGAACCAATTATTAATCAAAACGAACCAGTTATGATTAATCAAATACGTGCGCGATTGGAAGAAACAGATATCCAAATTAAAGAGATACATGCACATAATGAGATGTTAATTCAAAATATGAATAACCAAATTGAGTTATTAATCTCTCAATTATCAAAAAAGGATGAACAAATTGAAAAACAATCATATCACATTCAAACTTTAATACAGGAAAATGGCAAATTGAATATCAAGCTGCTACCGGAAAAAACAGAATACCATAGACCATGGTGGCGATTTTGGTAACTCCGACTGCAATTATACCACAGGATAAAATAAGCACGTAATGATATTCTATTAAAAATAGATCAAGTTTTGATAAAGAATTATAACCAGTTGATAACTCTTGCAATTCTCAGAACTGATTAAACTTCGCTAAAATTTGTTTTCTAAGTATATCTGCTTCATTGACTGTTATCTCAACATTCTCATTATTGTTCTCTGAAACAGAATTAATTTTCCTATAGACCACCCTTCTTCCAAATTCGTCGGGAAATGAACCCAAGTGGAAAGGCAGGAGCTTCATAAACTAAATTGACGGCAGATAAAACCGCGGTGACGGCAGCAAAAACAACTCTGAAAACCGACGAACGAACTCTGAGAAACCAAGGCGAATCCGACCGCGAGCATGAGGCATACGACGGGGATTATTACTGAGAAAAGAATTGATATCTTTTCAGTAACTGTTGGCCATTTCGATACTCTCATTGCTTAGACGATTATCTATCAGACATATATAATAATTTGTCTAACTTTATGATTTATCGACCTTTTTTTAATTTTAACTGATGCACAGTTTTTGTGCGAAAAGCTGTGTATTTTCTACTTTTCCAACTGAAATTATAGGGTATTTTCTTCTAGATTTAGGATAAATGCATAGGTTTTCATTAAATCATTGAATAATAAAAGATTCTGGTGCAAAAAATTTGGCTCTATTACAAAATCAGTTTAAATCTTCACAATTAGGAAAAACTAATCGCTCTCATAAACGGAAAAATGAGATATAAAGGTAAGAATTATAGTAGCAAACTGCAGAAATATTATTTTTGCAACAGAACACCCACAAAGGAAAAATCATGGATAAATTAGAATTTTCATTGGCATATTGTTATACCTAATTATTTGACAACTGCACATGCAAAGTGCCCATGTTCTTGCGTTTGATATTCACCTGTACGTCCTTTGAAATAACGTTCTTCGATGTCTTCTGGGTTTAAATTTTCTTTGAGACTAAATCCTAAACATGTGAGTTCGTCTCCTAACGTTGACGAATTGAGGCCAGTAATCATCGGTTCACCTATCTTCCTCAAATACTCCAATGATTTTTGCATTTGTGAAGACGATTTCTCAGGAATAAATGCATCGGTATCGAGATAATCAAAGACAATAGTGCTATTTGCAGGAGCAATTTTCCTGATAGAATGAAATGTTGTGAATACTTCATCTCGGGTCAAGAAGTAGGTGACACCAAACCAATTAAAGAAGGTTTTAACTGTTTGGTCATAAGATGATGAGCTAGTTAGTGCTGTTATCAGGCTTTCCTTCGTGAAATCTATGGGAATAAAATGTAATTTTGCTGGATGTTTCCATCTTAACTCAGCAAGGCGATGAAGCTTAAATTTTTGTGTAGCTGGGTGATCAACCTCAAATACTTCCAAATGTTCCATCATTTCAGGTTGTCTGAATGCAAATGTATCCATTCCTGCTCCAAGAATCACATACTGCTTTACTCCTTTTTTGATTGCTTTTTTTAAGGCGTCTTCAGCATACCGTGCACGGCTATTAAAAAAGCCTTCCAATCTACTGGTTGCTTGTCTTAATAACTCTTGAGTAATTGTTTGCTCAGATTGCAATGCAGCATACTTTGTATTTTTTAACTGTTGATCCCAGATCATATTTTGTTCAATTAAATGTTGTTCAATTAGTGCCCTTTTTTCCGCGGGTATCAACTCATAGGCCAGAAAGTCGTCAAAGATTTTTTGAGTTGCATTTATGGAATGATAGGCACGCATGTAGGCTACCGTCATTGCAGTAAAGCTTGCTTGATTATCTTTCACATTATTGTCTCCTTCATTTAATCATCTCTTTTTAATATAACTAATGTAACCTCTCCAAAAAAATAATGTTCAGAAAAAAATTTATAAATTAAAAAAGCTATTTATGCACTGTACAATATCTTTGTATTTTGTCTTAGTAAGTTCGATACTGTTGATTCGTACACCGTCAACAGTATCTATCTCTACAATTCAAAATGCACTTTGATTTCCATAATAGTTAATTTTTGCAACGCTCAGACCCATAGCCCAATTTACATATATATTACTCATTTCGAGTGGAACTTTAATTCCTTATGCTTTGAAATTGTTTCGATAAACAACATTGATTATTCACTTGGTTCCTAACATATATATATTATTAATTTATTAATACTACAACATTGCTTTTAATTTATATCATTAAGCTAGAATAGAGATGTCTCTTATATAGATATATAGACTATATTTTTTAAGAGAACTTTGGCAACACGCCTAATTTTAGCAGTGTATATAACGTTCTGTAAATTCTGATTGATTCTATAGCTTTTTCTTCCCAACGAAAAACATAAATTGCTCAGTCTGTTAGCAGAACGAGTTAAATAGTTCGGGAAAAATAAGTTTTAAAGCATCGGCTTTATTGTCTCACTAACTACACAAACAATATTTTATTGATGTTAATTTCATGTTGATAAATGTAAACTCAATACATAAAGTATAAGGGTTGGTCACCTAATCTCCAGGGCAATAATGATATTCCTTCTGGTAATCGATATTGCCCTATTTTTTTTGAGCCTTTAGCAGTACTTATTATTTTATCCTTCGTTGAAATTAATGGAAAAGTCTACAGTTTTACTGACAAATACAGAGCTTTTGAAGGAATTCTTGGTTGACTTATTCTTGGAATTTTGATAATAGCTTTGGCAAGGTTTGGATATAACAAAGCCATCGAATTAAACTTCACCTTGAGCCAATCCATGACCGATATCTTGTTTATATTTTACGAAGCATCACGCGTCATCTCTGTTCTAAAAAGAAAATTTCTATTTCTCTCGCAATAGTGGAAGTTCACATTACTCATTTCGAGTGGAAATCGATAACAAGGATGAAGGGAGTTTTGGTGACCATGATATAAATTGTAATAGGTAGCCTTATTATGATATAGACCATAACAGATAACAAGATGGTTTTCATGAAATATCGGGCATTGCGATTTGTTTGATGATTTTTCGTTAACTGTGGCTTTTTTATATGGGTTATTTAGCTTATTTCAGTATCATTTGACACTTTGATTAAACAACTCGAATTCATTTTGGGATTTATACAGTAATTTATGGCTAAACTTGGTAAATTTTTGACTACAGATAAGTAAGGTTTTATGAAACCTAATTAACTTTTCAACAGTCAAATAGCAGATAGCCAATCAGATAATTTTAAAAAGTATAATTTGTGCATTTAAACCAAGTTCATAGTTCATTTACAATGAAAAAAAGATTTGAATCGACAAACAAACACTCCTAAAGTAATATTAATTTTAATAACAAGGGAGTGAAACTAATGTTGAAACAGTCATTTAGTAAAGCAAAAAAAGTATTGACTATTTTGCTAGCAGTTCTTTTTGTAGCATCATTAACCGTTGGAGCAGCAAGTGCATGTCATTCGCATGGACATCACTATAGTTGTGGCAGTTGTAGCAGTTATGGCAGTACCCATTCTCACACTTGCGGATGTTCCCATTCTCACACCTGTGGATGCTAACAATCTCGCTGCAACGATGATACAGCTTGTGAAAATGATGACTAATTAAGAATTAATTCATTTGCAAATATTGAAAAAGCATCTTAAGTATAATTTCTAAAATATATCGCTAAATGTATAGTAATTAATCCTTCTATATATTTTATAACAGTTAAAAAAGTAATAGTCTTATAGTCGATATATGATTGCGTTTCGTTTCATGTGCACAGACAATATTATTTATAATCACATATTTTATTAAAAATTTTGGTTTTTGAACTTGTTGACGATATGATGGTTAGGCTATGCATTTGCCGATGAAACGTGAATTAAAACGAAGAAAAACAGGATATAAAAAGAAGGAGATAATGAAATGTTAAACCAAATCAAAAAGACGCTAGGTATTTTGCTATTAGTTTGTTTTTTAATGTCCGTGACCGCTGTAGCAGTAAGCGCTGGACCAGTTATGGTTAAAGATAAAAAAACAGCCATTATAATCCTGAAAGATGTAAAAACTACAATCTTCAAGCATTCCCACTCTCACACCTGTGGCAGTGCATGTCAAACATGTAGCCACGGTAACTGCTGCAACGGGATCTCTTGTCACCAATGTAGCAGCAACGGCGAAACCGTCTGTAACAGCCCCTACTGTCATACATGTAGCCACGGTAACTGCTGCAATGGGGTCTCTTGTCACCAATATAGCAGCAGCGGAGAAGCCGTCTGTGAGTGTTAATTGTTGACTAATTTAAAGTTAAATCATGTGCTAAACTGCTTAACATGTGCTAAACTATTTATATAGAACTATATCAGTTTACATAGAGAACAGTATTGTGTATTCCATTGCGCGAATACACTGGTATACATTGCTTGGCGCACACCACATGGCTATTTGTTTGCAATGTATACCACTATCTATTATTACCCCTTATACTCACATATTCTACCGAGCATCCATCACTCTCTCACTTTCTACAATATACAGTAATCTACTTGGTTATTTTAAATTAATCATACAAAAAATAGTTTGTGAATAAAATTCACTTCACCATAAAATGTTTTAAAAGCAAACTATATTTTTATATTAATTATGGTTTATTAGGCATAATGCTTGTGTTATCGCTATCGTTTTCTGAAACGATCCATATCGATTAAAATATCCATCTTTTTAGTTTCCTGCTACTTTCTGCTAGTACAACTTCTGAGCAATTCTGAATCAATATAGCCAATTCTTTCCACATCGATTTTATGAAATTTTCACAACTTCAATACCTTTGTCTATATTCTGTTTCAAATTATCCACCTTGGTTTTGTTCACCTAGATGTTGTTTGCTTTAGAATTGTTCATCTGGGAATTGTCCGCCTAGAGATTGTTCACCTTGGTTTTGTCTACCTTGGTATTGCACTCCTTGATTTTGTTCACCTAAGTATTTTCCACCTTGGTATTGTTTACCGGAGTGTTTTCCGCCTTTTTGTTGCTCACCGGAGTGTTTTGAACCGGGTGTTGCGGGCGCAGAAGGTCCATATTTTGCATCAGTTATTAAACCGGGTGTTGCTGTTGTTGCTAAACCGGGTGTTCCTACAGCTGGTCTTGCTCCTACTGGTCTTGCTCCACCTGGGTATTTGCTGCCTTGGTATTGCCCCGCTTGGTATTTGCCGCCTAGATGTTTACCTGGGAATAGTTCTATACCTGAGAATTTTCCATCTAAGTATTGTTCACCTGGGAATAGTCCATCTGGGAATAGTCCATCTGGGAATAATCCACCTGAGAATTATCCACCTAGGTATTGTTCACCTGGGAATAGATCACCTGAGAATTGTCCGTCTTGGTTTTGTCCACCTTGGTTTTGTCCGTTTTGGTATTGTTCACCGGAGTGTTTTTCGCTTTTGTGTTGTTCACTTGAGTGGTGATGTTTTATTTCATCTGTGGCGCTCACTGCAGTAGTTGTCATTGAAATTATTACAAAAAATACTACCAAAATCGTTAATGTATTTTTTTTTCTGTCAAATGGTTGTTTTCCCATTCATACCCACTCCATATTTTTTCTGAAATATATTGTATTGATACTTATGGTATAAACTGGGGTAATAACATTACACAGTGGATTGTATATAAAACTTTTTTTAATTTAGTTTTCTAATAATTTTTGATTAAATATGACCAAAAGAAGACGAGGCAAAAGTGATGGCAGAAAGAGGAATTCAAGTCGACCATACAACAATCATGAGATAGGGACATCAATATTCACCTGCGATAGAAAAGAGGATAAAAAGGCAATTAAGACCAACAAATGATTCATGGAGAGTTGATGAAACCTATATCAAAGTAAAAGGTAAATGGAAATATCTTTACCGAGCAGTTGACTCAGATGGAGACACAATTGATTTCATGTTAAGTTCAAAACGAGATAGAAAAGCAGCAAAGAGATTCTTTAAGAAAGCTTTGAGTTCTAATCATAACCAAATTCCACGAGTAATAACCGTTGATAAGAATCCAGCTTATCCACTTGCCATAGATGAACTGAAAAATGAGAAGAATTTGTTTAAAAATGTTGAAATTAGACAAACCAGGTATTTGAATAACATTATTGAACAAGATCATCTATTTATAAAGCGGATAATTGTTCCAATGCTAAGTTTTCAGTTTTTTCAATCTGCTAGTAAGACTTTAAAGGGAATTGAAGCTATGAATATGGTTAAAAAAGACAAGTCAATAATCTAAATTACTCTGTTTTTAATGAAGTCAAATATATTAATCAATTGTTTGGTATTATTTTATAATGTTGGTATATTTCCCTCGGATCTTTTGATTTTTTTATACTCATAGATTTACATGCTTATTCTGAAGTTTTTGCAACGGAACCTAATATCGAATACAGGAAGTCTAATCAGAATTATTGCAATTTAGACAGTTATTTGTTTACCGTTGCTATTTTCTAATTCAACTACATAAATCCTATGAATATGAGAAGAAGTAGTTCAAAAGAGTAAAAGGGCATCTGTTTTTTGAGATTGGGGGGTAGTATTAATTGGGGGAAACGAAAGAGTTTATCTCAGATGCCCTATAAGATAACATTACTTATTATTATATAAACCGATGTTGGTCTACAGATAAATTATTGTATTTTTCAGAAGTACTGTGAATAAACGCACATAATAAACAGTACAGAATTAAAATAGATTCATTTCTTAAACTTAAACTTTCAGGCAGAATTTTCCTTTTCCATAAATCATCAAACATGCTTTGAACTAAATTTCCGCTGAAGTCCACAAAAAATCATCTTTTTTCTCAATGCTACAATAGCTTATAAAACTCGTCTCACCTTTAATGAATAGACTTATTAATATCTTTTGGGATTGTAAAAATTTAGTAACTATTCCGGTGCCAAAAATAAGCCCATCGAAATTTGCCCAATTAATCTCAGTAAAGATTATTGTTGACATTGTTTTTCCCAGGCTGAATAGTTAAAAAGCATACATTTACGCATAAAATATCGCATTATTTAAAATGATTACTATAGTTTTCAGAGTAGGTATTCATGCATTGAGAAGCGAAATCAGCCAAACAATTTTCCATAAATGTTTTATTTAATAAGATCACATTTCAAGATTTTTTTTGTTCAGTTGAATATTACAAATCCCATAGCTATATATCTAATCTAACTTTCTCTTTTAATTATATAAAATAGATATTAATACTCAGATTATACTACTAAAAGTTAATTTTAGTGATACAACATAGCTGCTAAATAATCCACAAATACATAATATCAAATAAAACAAAACTTAATTTTTAGTTAAAAAATATGATTTATTTTTTACCTCTTAGTTTTTTTCAAAATAGAAACTATCGGGCATATGTTTAGATAAGCAAATATTTAGGAGTCTATGAATGGTAAAACAAATATATGGTGAAATAAATAAAATATTGACCGTCTCAATACTAGCCTTTGTTGTAGTATCATTGACATCTGAATTGGTAAGTGGAAGCTCTAATCTCACAAACAATTCTGCTCCTTCATCATACTCAGGCAAATATTCTGTTCTGCAATCAAATTCAAGCAAATATTTTGTTCCTTCGTCAAATCCGAGTAGTGGTTATATCAAAATTATTGACCTGATAAACGTTTCAGTAAACGTTTATGTTTCGATATTACATATCATGGAACTGTATATTCCGTCATTGGGTTCAAGTAACGGTCAGATTCCAACTTCTTATCTAATGGGCAGTTTTGTTCCTTCACCTTATTTGGGTAAAAATTCTGTTCCGGTTTCCGATATTATGGAAGGTTTTGTGCCGTCATTAAACTCAGGCAAAGATTCTGTTATGACCTACGATCGAATGCAAGATTCTGTTCCGCCTTCAGATTCAGGTAGTGATTATATTTTTCCATCGGGCTATATTAAAGGATTTTCTAAAGTATCGAATTCAGGCAAAAGATCAGTTAAACCATCTAATTCAGGAAAGGGATTTATCGAATCATCTAATTCCTATAAAAAAATTAATAAACCATCTAATTCACTTAAATTATCCACGAAATCATCGAATATATTTAAAAAATTTGTTTAATCATCTAGTTCATCTAAAGGATCTATTAAATAACCAAATTGCAGTAAAGGACCTCGCAACTCATCAAAGAATCCCCATTTTCCAGAAAAACATCTTGAAAATGGGGTTTTGGGGACGGAAACGCTTCAATAACCTGAAAACCTGTACATAGCATGATTTTGGTAATTAGATTGAAGCCCATTTCTGTAGCCTTGAAGGAAACAAAACTTACGACACAGTTCGACTCCATGTTCTCACTATTCGTTAGTATACCTCTTTTTACCATATTTTCAATTTGAGATATTCACTTACCTTTTTACTGTGATATAATTATACATCGTTTTAGTGTTATTGCAGTTGACTGCATTTTTTACCGTTAAGCTGACAGTGTACTTCCCAACTTTAGTGTATTTATGCACTGGATTCTTAGCTGTTGAAGTCTTCCCATCTCCAAAACTCCATTTCCATGAATTGGACACTCCTGTGCTCTTGTCCTTGAAGACTACTCTTAATGGCGTTTTTCCTGAAGCAGGAGATCCAAAAAGTGCAGCAATTGATGGATGGGCGATAAATTGCCCGATAGCGTGTGGTTTGTTTCCTACATTCACTGTGGCTGTAACATTGTTTGTAGCTGTGTCAATTACAGAAACATTGTCGTCGCCGTTATTTGCCACATATACCTTCTCACCATCCGGGCTGACTGAAATCCCTACAGGTTGCTGTCCGACCTTTACAGTGGCTGTAATATTATCTGTAGCTGTGTCAATTACAGATACGGTGTTGTCTGGAACACTGAAATTACCAACGTTTGTTACATATACTTTTGTTCCCTCCGGGTTGACTGCAACTCCAACCGGGTTAATTCCTACATTCACCGTGGCTATAACATCGTTTGTGCTCGTGTTAATTATAGAGACATTGTCATCCAAACTGTTCGTCACATATACCTTTTTTCCAGTGGGGTTGATTGCAATTCCTTCGGGAAAGCGTCCTACAGGGACAGTGGCTGTAACAGTATTTATAGCTGTGTCAATTACAGAGACATTGTCATTCCAACTATTTGTAACATATACTTTTTTCCCATCTGGGCTAACTGCAATTCCTTTAGGAAAGCTTCCTACAGGCACCGTATCTGTAACAGTATTTGTAGCTGTGTCAATTACATGAACAGAGAAGTGGTTCTCCTCTTCATTGGAGTGCTTTCTTCCTTTGCAGGCTTTTGTCACACAACCCTTGTAGGTATTAGTTACATATACCCTTTCACCATCCGGACTGACTGCAACTCCAAAAGGAAAATAGCCTGCAGGATCAACTCCTATAGGCACAGTACCTGTAATATTTTTCGTGGCTGTGTCAATTACAGAAACATTGTCGTCGCCATTATTTGCTACATATACTTTTTTTCCATCCGGACTGACAGCAACTCCAAAAGGATGGCTTCTTACAGGTACCGTGGCTGTAACAGTGTTGTTTATTGTGTCGATTACAGAGACGTTACCGCTTTCGCGGTTCGTAATATATGCATATGGGGCAGTGTGCGAATCACTTTGTTCGCTAGATGCCAATGCACAAGACGAGCAGATAATTAAAAAATAAACTAAGGCAACTGAAGTTATAAATATTAAAAAATTATCTTTATTTTTCATTTATTCCCATCCACTCCTTCCATATCATTTATTTTGCCGCGTTTGTTAATTATTCCATTGATATAATAAATATTTTAATTATATATATGTATACAGGTGTATAAAAATAATTTCTTATACAAATTTATAATAATTCAGCTTAATTTCGTCAAATATCCTCTAGGCACCTGCAAGGAAATCTAATTTCATAACTAGAAATTTATTTTTGTTCAATATCCAGAAGCTTGCTGTGTGGATGGATAATTTCCTGAAAAACCGTAAAGCTATATATCTGTAATCATTATTGAAATCAGGACATATTTGGTAAAATTTATATTAAAAAATGGGTAAATTCAAACTAACTGAAGTGTAGAAAATTAAATTACTATTGACAGATTTATGCCTTTAAAAAGAAAGTTTTTAAGATATTTCAGACACAAAATTTCTGAAAAAAATATATACCTCCAGCAATTTATTCCTCGCAAAACCCCATATCTGATTTCATTCTGTACTATGACAAAAATCAGGCAATTGGCTAAGATCAAGTAAAGATGCGTCTTCTAAAACGGGATTATTAAATATTTTATGACATTTATAGCATCGATAACCACCCAAACGAACTCTTCGGTTAATATTGGATACACCACAAAAAGGACACCTTTTGATAATTTTAGCTGTAGTCACTTTCATTTATCCTTTACTCCAGAATTATTAATATAGCAATTTTATTAATATGTAATTATTATTATACATTTCTTGTTATACATCCAACGAATTATACCTTTAAAAATATTATCCATCACTATAAGGACATCCCAGACCAAAAGGCGATTAAATATAATGACTTTCATGGTCCTGAATCCAGGATTGAATAAGATCCAGATAAAAATAATAACTTTCAATTGTTCTGTGAGATCGACTTCCCATAGATATACAAATGAATTCCATTTGTTTTCTCAACATGGAAAAAGTTACAATTAACCTAACTGTAAGTGAATAATAGTAAGCAAATAAGCAAATAAATTCTATGTCTGTGTACATCTACAGAATGTCGGATTTGAACTTATTCCATGGAAGTACTTTGAAAAGCTGCTTCGAATCTCAAATAGATTGCTTATTTTAAGTGATATCATACTACTTAATGAAAATAAACATCAGCGTGGTATCAGAAAATTTAATTGTTGAACATAATACTTTGACAGCTTCGAATCAGAATAAATAGATTAAGAATTCATTTAGAAGATTAATAATTGAATGTTTGAGACACTGGTAAGTAGTTCTTTTTTTTGCAACCATGTCACCTTTTCCCTGTTAAAATTTCAAAAGAATAATCTCATCGAAGTGCGCATCAATTGTGAGACATTTCAAGAAATTTATGAAATAAAGTTAATGTGAATTAAACTGTCCTTCCCCTGAAAATCTATCATTTGAGCTGTATGTAACCCAGAAATATTGACTTTATGTACATTATAGTTCCACATACCTGCATTTAAAATATCAAAAATACAATATACTTTTACACTTAAGATTCACACATTTGATGTACCAAATCAAGTACTATCAACCTTTGAGGTCAAAGTAAAGCTTGTTGATTTCTCAGTTCAACTGCTTAAGTAACAAAATTGAAATTAAGTACAAAAATAATAATATTTTTTTTATGAGATGTTGATCAAGGATAGAGGAGTAGGATGATGGAAACTGAAAAAAAGCATTCAGTAGTTTTGGTATCAATAGATCTTATTGTATTTTCAATTTTTGTTTCGTCTCGGATACAGTAATGGCAATGAGTAACAAATATATTTCTCCAGAGAAAACTCAGGTAAATTCCAAAAAATATGTGGTAAGCCTAGATAAAAATACAGTCGTAAAAGTAACCAAGCTGAAGCAGATAAACACATCCCTCCCCAAATGCCCGGTTTTTGTGAGAATAGAATCACAATGGTGTCCTGTATGCGAGTCCATGAGGTAAACTTTGAAAAATTGGTAGCAGAGTACCAAGGAAAAGCTACTATGCATGCATAGATGTGGATTAAAATCCTGAACTTATAGAACATTTTGGAGTAAAAGCTATTCCTAAATCCTGAATGATTATGAGTATCGAACATGGGAAATATGTGTATGTGTATAAGGATGAAAAAGTTGGGATAAGCATATCCAAGGCCGGGGTCGTTAGACTAGGTGATAATGATGAAAAAGCATTTAAAAGAGTTATAGGTCTTGCCCTTAGTCATCCGATAAAGGATAAATTCAAATGAGAGGAAACTGGAACTTTGAGAACTGAGTTAATTCAACTCAGCAAACTTCAAAATATACTCACTTTGAAATTGTCAAATTTATCCTTGCAGATTTTGTGATCCATTTTCATCCTGAGTTATATTATTTTAAAAATATGATATTTTCAATACATTGTTTAAAATCTTAAGCATAAAACCTTCTATGAATTTTCCGAAAAATTGAAAACACACTCGTTTTTTTAGATTCGATCAAAGATTCAAGGATATGACTTAAAAATTCAATACTTAATATAGTAATATTTATTTTGGTTCAAGATCGATTAATTACAAATGGATAGTACAGAAAGAAAAAATCTTCAAGGAGCTAATCTTCAAGGGGCTAACCTTGTAAGGGCTAACCTCACAGAGGCTAACCTTCAAGAGGCTAACCTTCAAGATGCTAATCTTCAAGAAGCTGACCTTCGAGGAGCTAGCCTCGAGAAAGCTAATCTTATGGGAGCTAACCTTCAAGCGGCTGACTTTTCAAATGCTCACCTTTTGGATAAAGGAGCTAATCTCCAATTGGCTAACCTCCAAGGAGCTAACCTTCAAGGCTCTATCCTTCAATTAGTTAATCTACAAGGATCTAACCTTCAAAATTCCAACCTTCAGGGATCTAACATTCAGATAGCTAACCTTCAAGGATCTAATCTTCAAGGAGCTAACTTGCAAATGGTTAATCTTTATGGAGCTGGCCTTCAAGATGCTGACCTTCGAGGTGCTGACCTTCAAGGTGCCGATCTACAAGAGGCTAACCTTCAAGGTGCCGATCTACAAGAGGCTAACCTCCAAGGATCTAACTTTCAAGGGTCCAACCTTCAAGGAGCTAGTCTTCAAGGAGCTGACCTCCAAGGAGCTAACCTTCGGGAGGCTAACCTCCAAGAGGCTAACCTTCAAGAGGCTAACCTCCAAGAAGCTAACCTTCAAGAAGCTGACCTTCGATGGTCTAACTTATATAGAGCAAAAAATTTATCCTTTGACCAGCTTTCTAAAGTGAAAACACTTCATGGTGTAAAATTAGACGAACAGCTCCTCATATCACTAAAAGAAAAATATACTACACTTTTTGAATTACCGGATTAAGAATTTTTTAGAAAATATATCCCAATAAAATGCATGCAGCTGATAATAACTAAGTACAAAATAGATTTTAACTACTTAGCCTACAAAAAAATTAGCTATTTGATATCTATTTTGATACAATATGTACTTCCGGTGACTAATTAGTTAAAAATAGGAAACGCTATCTTTAGCCAGCAATTGAATAAAATCAGCTCACTGAAATCTGCTCATTGAATCTTAGTAACAGTGGTTATAGATATTTTTTGCTAAGGCTAAGTTTTTACCTTTGCACTATAAAATGCAACTATTTCATGCAAATCATTGTGTCTATAAGATGAAATATTAGATTGATTTTAATCTGTAAATTTAATTTGGAAAACTAGAATATATATTACCAAGTTTTAGTAAATATGTCTTTCTTATTTGTAATTACCCTTGTTTTATATTCCTTAAATAATAATATATTGAGGATATAATTTGAAATCACTTTTCATTAGCATATACGACTCTGTTCCAAAATCTAATGATTTTTATATATTATGTTTAAAAATCTGAATTCGTAAGAAGAAATCAGCCTCAAATCAAAATTAACATTTTATATTTGGAAAACTTCAATCCAGAAGTATAATTACAGGAGTTGTAACAAATTACAAAATCGAGTGATTTTTAATTTTACGTTCAACACTGGATTTTGGTGCTAAATCGGTATATGCTGTGAAGATATAGAGATTTTCGATCAACTGTTACTTTTTACAAATCATATATATACCATTTATAAGCATGTGACAAAATTTAGTGATTTATCGAAATTTTCTATAATGTAGTGATAATTTCAGAACTTATACATTTAATGTCTACTTATTTCGCTGTTCAACTACGTAAATTCTAAACCGATTTACATAGTATCAAATTGAATAAAATGGGAGTGTAAATAAAAGTTGAAACAATCATCTAGTGGAATGAAAAAGGGACTTGCTATTTCGCTGGCAGTCCTTTTTGTAGTATCGTTGACAGCAGTGGCAGTGAGTGCAAGAGATGGCGACGGTTGTTATGGTCATGGTGGCTATGGTGGCTGGGGCGGAGGATATGGATATGGCTTTCCATGTATCTTCGTCCCTTATTGTGGGTATGTGTGGAATCCCTATACCAACATGTTTGTCTGGGCATGTTGATGAAAAGAACTTCAAATGTAAAAGATGATGACTTTAATTAAAATGTAAAAGAGGGTCTTACTGCTAATGTAATTTTTTGCTAGATTGTACAAAAAAGTTACAAACGATATTTCATCAAACTAAATGTAAGACTCTTAAGTTAATTAAAATCTAGAAATATATTATAGCCGACTTCCTGTATATATATACAAAAATATCATCTATTTTCTTAATATGATAAAAGCTTAAAAATCAGTATAACTTTCAATGAATAATAGTGGATAAATAAGCAAACAAATTATACATTAGTCTACATCTGCAGAATGTCTACAAAAAAAAATAAATTTCTACCTGTAATTTTGAGTAAATTCATGAAATATTTAGAAAAATTTATATAAAAATATGAAGATATATATTCTTAGCAAAATAAGAACAAAATTAAACCACTATTGAAGACTAAATTGTTTTCTGATTGATGAGGATTTTGATCTACATAATGTAATTCCAGTGATCTCGTAAATATTTTTAATATACTTTAAAGTGTGTAATATTATACTAAGGTAGCTCATCATATTGACTCAGAAACTCCACAAATTTCACAGGATCAAAAATTAAAATATATATAACACATGATGACATCTTTTTTATTGATTTATGGTATCATCTAAATTCTAATACTGATTTTATTTATCAATAATAGTTACTATAATTTAACATGTATGCCTTTTTACTATTTCGCTTTCATTATTTTTTAATTACGTTACCTTTATATTGTTTGAACTTCTATTCTATTTTGTCTCATGTGAGATAAAATAGAACATTTTGGGGGTGGTGACAGCCTATCAGTCGTTCTGTAAGAACACGTGATTAAATTTAGGCTGTTACACAATCATTTCTTTTTGAGGGGTTTTGAACGCGTGGGGGCGCGGAGGTGGGTGGAGTTGTGCTAAACTCCACCTATTCTTTTCTCAGATTATATTTCTGTCATATATTAACATTTTTTGAGAAAAGGTGTAAAGCTTTCTCATTATAATGGAACATATACGTGCTCATTATAAATAAGGAAGTTTTCACCACTTTGGTACAATTCCACAGCATGAGAGTCTTTTATGATATTTCTTTGCAGTTATCAATATTTTTTTCTGAATGACCAAACTATGGTACTTTCTGGTAGATACTCAGGAAATTTAGAAGAGGAAGATTGTTAAGAATAACGTGTAAAATAATTAGTAGAATAATCGCAATTAGGGGAAAAAAGGATGGAATTAGCACGTGAGAAATCAGTTTAATCACGTACTTTTGTGTTAAATTAAATAATTTGTGTTTTAAGTATTTTTATTTCAGTAGTTTCAGGGCTTCTCTGCAAACAGCTACAGCTGGGGCCCCTGAAGTGATAAAAATAACGTCCATAGTCTCCATGATTTCTTCTTTGGTTACCCCGTGATTAAGAGCACTTCTCATCTGAGCTACAGCACAGGCTTCACATTGCTTGGATGCCACGACTGCAAAAGCCATAAGTATCTTTGTTTTTGCAGATAGAGCTCCATCAGATAACAATTTCCCGTCACAACGCTTGTACTTCCCAAGAAATTCAGGGTCAAGTTCTTCAAGAGTTTCAAGTATATGGGGTTTGAACCCGATTTTATTTTTTATACTCTTCACTACTTCCTCGTGTTCGGTCAAATTTAGCCTCCTACCATTGTAAAATTATATAAATATTGATTGTGTTGAAACATTATTTACGATTTAATTGACTAAGATATAGCTTCTATGAAATTTGAATATTATTCTATGGATGTGGCTCTAACTACTTAATAGGCAGTGTGCCAATTTTTCTATAAAATCACAAATATCTACAAGCCACAAGAAAGGAAATAACGCATCTTAAGGATCTAATCAAATAAGTTATGTAAAAATATAACTTTAAATTTACAACAAATTCGCAATACTGCAGCTTAACATGTTCTATACAAAAGCTTTTTCCATAGACAATCCAAACATCTACTGCTTCATTTAATATATTTTCTTCAGAGCAATAGTAACATTTCAGTATTCTTGGCTACCTCAACAAATGTTATTACACAGGCAAGATAGCCAACTCTTTTGATGCGCATTAGGTTGAGGTTCAGCTCTATCGACTAGTTTCTTTCTCCGGAGTGGAGTTTCCTTATGGATAATCTAGTCTTTCCAATTTATATCTTACATGCACTACAAATACTAAGTATGTCTATACCTCTTCTATTCCATGTGCACTCATAACATTTCATTGTTTATCCTCCAAGTTAGAAATGCTGTTTCGGATGTTCATTTTTTAATTTTATTAAGTGGGATGTCAAATTTTAAGCTGTTTGAGTATAGAAAATGAGCATTTTATAGGGTGACTTAAGACCGATTTTGGAATTAAATAGAGTAGACCAATGAGCTGAAGAGAAAATCCAACTGATTCATGCTTGATGATATACCTGCAATTTTGCAAGTTCTTTTGTAGGATCTATTTTAGCAACATAATACTTTTTTGTTTGCCTGAGCGCATGAAGAGCATTTAACATATTCCACACACATCAAACTATTAACTTTTTTATAATATGTGGATGTTTGGAGATATCTTGGAACCCGACTGAGCTTAGAATTGATCGAAAAACACACAACTAAGAAATGTTGTTATTGTGAAAAATTTTATGATATGCTTTCTTGGAAGCGTGTTATGATTTGTGATTGCGAGAACAATATTGATAGGGATCTAAATAGTTCATCAATAGTATGGTACGTTTTCTATCACAAAATGCCTTGTTGATGGGCTATCAACAATTTGTTGATAATCTACGACACTACAGAATTCCCGCTGGATCTCCAATTTGAAAACAGATGAAGGAAATTACTCAAAAGAAGCCCCTTCCTCGGAGGGTATCAATCTAACTGGGAGGGGGTTCACTTAAAGTTCTGGAGATAATTTTATTTCTTTTCGAGAAGGATCATCTCTTCTCCACAACAAGAAAGAGTACCTCCTCCTACTTTTTCTACGATAATCTCATTGCCACATATCTCACAGCGGTATTTTTCCCCTTTAGCAGATACACCCATAAACAGTTCACCTCCTTTCGTTGAATTAATTCACTTTAAGCAATTTACAGAGATTTTACTATTTTTAGAATTGACTTGGCTTTAATCTAAAGAGCATTTTAATAAATTCATAGCTTAGCTGGTTGTTTATGGAGCTTATATATGTATAATTTCTATGGACTTATTTTCTCAAATGCTGGGCTATTAATTATTTATTCTATGCTCTTATCATTTAGCAATCAGAAGCATCTATTGCGTCAAAATATATCTCACCCGACTGATCGTGGGTAGGCTAAATAGTTATAATATAATATTCAAATGAGTATATTTAAGTTTCTTGACAAGCTCAATATGGGTCATTAGGGCTCTGTGGAAATATCCCTAGCAGCCAGCTTCAGTACTTCTGTAAAATTTATCACAAACTTTTGTTATTTTCATTTATCTAATATATTCTATAATCGATCTATTCTCTTCCTAAGTCATATCTTTTACCTAAAAATAAGCCTTGGCAAAAAAGAAGTCAATTTAGTCATGAAGAAGATAAATGAGTTTGAATTTTTGGTTTTATTAGGATTTCGATAAACATAAAATTTTGCTATATGCTTATAAATATTATCTAAATTCCTTGTGAAAATCAAAGGTTTATCGAAATCATTTTATTTTTACGACCTTTTGCTAGTGACTTTTTTGGTATTTTTGCGTAAAGGTTCTAAAAAAAATTAAATTAGTAGTTATATTTTATAAAACCATCTATATTTTTTTCAGTTGTTATCATCATTTACTGGGATTAAGGCTGGACAGTGGGCTGAAAATGGCCTGAAACTGTACCTGCAGGTATCTCACCCAAGTAGGGGAAGCTGGTTGCTGGGGAAGGACAAGACACAACCCAGGCTCCTGCGCCATTGTACACATACTGACAAGGGCCAGACCAGTTCCATCCCCAGCCAAGGCCGTCACCCCAGCTTCCTCCCCAGCCCCAATTTCCACCACGGTACCAACCAGAACGTGCATTTGCTGAGACAGCTGTCAACGATGCTACAAAAAGAACTGCAAACAAAATAGCAAATCCCTTTTTCATAATTGATGATTGTTTAAACATTTTATTTCACTCCGTTTATGTTGTTCAAATTAACACTAAATGAATATAATATGTATATTATAATTTAAAATTTATTGTTGATAAGGCTTTTATGATATCTATAATGGCATTTCATCAGGTATATTTTGTAAGTCATCTGTACGGATATCCAAAAACTTTTAATTTAGATACTTTTATTGGTTTTTTATAGAAAGTAGATAACTATCAGTGAATTACTGCTAAATTTGATGATATTATCAATTACTAACAAATCTCCTGAACCAGCACTTGTAATTTCACATTTTTAAGTGCTATTTGTTGGTGTAATTGTCTGTATGGTTGATGATATGTTTTTTTTTTTTTTGGGAATGATTGTGTGGCGGTGATGATGGTGATGCTTTATAAGTTTAATCTCCTTCACGTCTTTAGCTACTATAATGCTGGTTTCTTTTCTTTAACCATAACCGATTCTGAGCTTACTGCTGCAGCTGTCATAGACATCAAAAAACAAACTGCTAGTAAAATACCTAGTGCCTTTTCCATTCATTCTAACATGCTTATATCTCTTTTTTATTTTTTACTATGAATCTTATTTTGTTTTGCGGAGAATTAAAATAAATCATAACCTTTTATCTTCTATTTTAGCTGATTTTTTAAGATTCTCTAAAGGTATTTCTACCAGTTGGTGGTATTTAAATTTATTGTCTTAAATAAAGATTTGTTTATAGAAATATTCAAATAAATAAAATTTTCTTTTTAAAAATAAACTTTTTGAGCTTTTAATTTCATAATAAACCTTAAATAATTTGATTCATAATTTTTATGACTATTAGTAACGTTATTTTAGTACGGAAATTTGGTACTAAAATTTCATAAACGCACGTATTTATAAAATTAACACGTTATCCTAAGGTTATGAACAACCTCAGCCAGAAAATAATAAATCTTTTGATAGTTTAATAATTCAAACATAATGTCTTAACATAAATAAGGTCAAGTTTCTCACTCAAAAGTCTGACCTGCGCAAGGATATCAACTTCAGAAACTTCGTTGATAAAAAGAAAAATTATAAAGTTTTGTTAAGGATGTTATAATAACATAAAAACTACATCAAACATCGAATATTAATGTGCCAACTGTCTGTATGATTACTAAAGGAAGCAACCTAAGATCCACGATTAAATTTTTTATCATAAAAATTCCTTCAAAGAATACATACTATTTTCTTATAATTTCATTGTTCCTTACTGAATCAATCAGTATATACCCTTTTGTTGGCGAAAGTACCCCCTACCGATGTGATCTTTTACCTGAGCAATAAAAAACTCACTTTGAGTAGTAAGTGCCAACCTATTTTCCCAAAGTTGGATCTCCTTCTTTAATATCCAAACCTGTCACTGCAACCTTCAGTATATATTCGTCATAAGAAAATCCATCACTCAGTTCACCTAAAGCAATAAGTCTCTTATAGACGTAATCATTTGAAGGCTTTTCTGCACAAGAGACAAAAACAAGAGACAGAACAATGATTGTGAAATTCTGTGATCCATTACCGTAGTTTGCAACATACTCAGATGTGAAATCAGTATACAATATATGATTACCAAAACTTAATACAGTTTCTAAGTGTGTTGTATGGCAAAAGTCACCTGTACCGAAGAAGATGCATCTCGTAAAACATTGCTAAATGGTGTTCCATAGATCATGTCAATAGTGTTACTCTAGATAATTATAGGATTCATTTTAGTATTAGTTTTCAGGACATTGATTGAAACACTCGCTGATACTGTAGTATAGTTTACAGTGTTAGTTGGTATGAAACCTACATATCTTCAGATTGCCAAAAAGTCGATTTTTTGAGATATTTTTGAATCTTCTCCTCATTCCATACGCCTTCCATTCTGGATAAATTGGAGGTGCGATCTGCAAATTTCAGAACAATCCCACGTATAGAGTGTAAACGTGGAAAATACCAGCCTTTATCGTCGCCCCTTCGTTCGTGAGTTACTTCATGGACTAGATCCGCTACATCGACACCGAATTTATTGAGAAGAACTTCATATGTTACATTAGTATCCTCTAATGTATCATGTAATAAAGCCGCTGCCTGTAGTGCAAAGTCATCCGGGTATAATATTCTGATAATTTCAGAGACTTGCCAGCAGTGAGACATAAAATAGTCATTTCCAGCATCGTCAAGTTGCTTGGCATGTGCTTTTGTACCAAACAAAAGTGCTTGTTCAACTAAACCACTCATTTTATCACTCTGATGTACATGAATCTAAAATATCACATTCACATTATTTTTTTACTTAAAGAATTAATTAGAACGCATCAACAATAAAAACTGATTAAAGATATTCTATCTTAGCAATCTCTTGAAGCTGATTAGGTAAGTTTTGAGATTTATTAATATTTTTTTGGATCACCAAAAGTAATCATTAATTCTTCTAACAATTTATCGCAATCAATCAGAAAATCAAGAAAATAATATAAAGTCTCCAAGTTTTCTCCAAATCCTAAGTTCAGTTAAGAGATAAATTTATCTCTAATGACTCAAAAAATCACTCCAAATAAGCTGTTTCAGAATTATCTAATATCGAAATCCCTTGAAAATTTTCAAATACTCAATTTATTACTTTCTACTGTATTTGCTCACTACAGCAGAAACTGCCCTGCAAAGCTGTAGCCCTGAAGAACCCTCCTCTATTATTTAACCTCTTCTGGAATTTAGGAGACAATTTAGAGGATTCTGACTCACCTATTCTTTTTTCCCATGAGAATCATGTCCAAATCTTTCCTGTGAATTTCTATATTTGACTTTATTTTTTTCTTTCCTTGTTCATCATTTTCTAATATTAAGAATAGCTTACAATATCTTTAAAATACTCCTTCTATTTTAAATATCATTTAATGATGGCGATTATGCTAGAAAGCTGTATACAACGTCTTTTGATCCACTCTTTAAACAATAGTGACAAGAATTTTTTCAACTTTTAATATTTTTTTAGCCACTGCATAAACTCGCTCCTATGATACTTTTTTGAGTAAATCCACTTATTTCAGAATATATCTCTTATTCTCAAAGGATGTTCTTTTACTAATTTTTTCGTTGTCGTATCATGCCTTTTTGATTTTGCTCCAAAGTATCCTCTAGCTCTGTAAACAACTTCATTATTTTCTAAAAAATCTATCTGAAAATCATGAAATGATATAGTTGTTATTTTTGGTATGGATGAAGTGAACATTAGCTTCTTTATGTTTTTGTTTAACATCCTAAATCATCACCTTATTTTAAAATGAGTTTGTTTTTGGCACCGTAGGTCATAGGCTATGGCATTACCTTTGATAAACATGGATGCGACAAACCTTGGAATTAAACAACTTTATCCATAGCTATGTTAAGATCACTGATCAAATAATGTTAGTGCCTAGTATATATACGATATATTCTACGGAGCATTTCGAAAAACCTTTGACCTCAACAAATTGCATAGATACACTTCACAAGAAATTGGATACAAATTAAGCTCATCAAAATCCTCTATAATAAGTTAATTAAAAAGGACTGTGCGTCCATTTTTACAACTATTTACATAGATCAAAGCTACAAAATTCATGCTATGGAAGTGGTAGAGAATCAAGTTCACTTATTCCTACAATTTCATCCAACCAACTCTCTATCAGCTGTAGTTGAATGCTTGAAAGCAAGTAATTTTTACAGACTTTTAAAACTTGATTCCTAACTGGGAGAAAAAATATACATTTGGATTAGAATCTATGTCCAAGTAGGAAGTTCTATTTATTCTTTGAGAATGTGACGGTTGACACAATCAAACACTATAATTTAGAAATTGCTGAGTAATCAGAAAGCAGAATTAAAATAGTCTATGTTAAAGAAAAATAGCTAAGCAAAAATCGAAGACTTTAGACTTTAGATTATCTGAGCAGGCAGTCCGAAGCATACTAATCCTTTGGTGTAGGGTTTAAGTATCTCTTTTTATTCAAAAGAGTATTTCGATAAATCACTTATTTCAGTGAATAATTGAAGAGTTGTACATTTCAACGTTGTTCCTTAGTTATATGCTCATAGCGTTTTCGCAATCTCCAAATTCGTTCCTGCCAATTGACAAAGGGAGTGTTTCTGCCAATTGACAGCGGGAATATTTTTACCAAACGAAAGAGGGGGTGTTTTTGCCAATTAACAGGGGGAGTATTTCTGCCAATTGACAAAGGGGGAGTATTTCTGCCAATTGACAAAGGGGATATTTTTACCAAACGAAAGAGGGAGTGTTTCTGCCAATTGACAAAGGGGATATTTTTACCAAACGAAAGAGGAGGTGTTTCTGCCAATTAACAGGGGGGGAGGTATCTGTCAATTGACAAAGGGGATATTTTTACCAAACGAAAGAGGGGGTGTTTCTGCCAATTAACAGGGGGGGAGGTATCTGTCAATTGACA
>Ga0326727_10008705_pt1 | contig 25544 bp, 30 predicted proteins | sample MB2enrmetagenome_FD_207643 | JGI IMG/M metagenome (GOLD analysis project Ga0326727, IMG submission 207643) | Lab enriched peat soil microbial communities from McLean, Ithaca, NY, United States - MB29MY | ecosystem: Environmental > Terrestrial > Soil > Wetlands > Peat | place: USA: New York...
GGAGCGGCTCTTCCCGGAGCTGATCCAGGAAGACTTTACCCCGGAACGCCTGGCCAGGGAGGCACTGGGTTGGATGAGGGATCGGGAGCGCCTCGCCGCCCTGGGGCCGGGGCTGGCCCGGATCGTTGGGAGCCTGGAGGGCCTCGACGCCTCGCAACGGGCGGCCCAGGTGGCCCTGGAGTTGATGGCTGGGGGGAAAAAATAGAAAAAATATTTGCCATTGCCTAAGTTTAGAGGGATCTTATCTTATTGGCTGAGGGAGATCTTTTGACTCATTGCGGCATCTTGCCGCTTCCCCCCCCAAAATCAAAGAAACTGAAAACTGAAAACCGAAAACCGAAAACTGCCTTTCAGGAGGTAACGATGGACATGATTAAAAAGATTCAATCCTTGCTGGGCCCCGAGGCCGATGATCTTTTGACCCATACCTGTAAGGGGTTCCCCAAAGAGACCCTGCACCTGCCGGGGCCGGACTTCATCGACCGGGTCTTAGTGGGGAGCGACCGCTCGGCCAGGGTGCTGAGTTCCCTGGCGGCCCTCTTCGGACATGGCCGCCTGGCTGGCCGCGGCTATCTCTCCATCCTGCCGGTGGACCAGGGGGTGGAGCATTCCGCCGCGGCCTCCTTTGCCCCCAATCCCATCTATTTCGATCCTGAAAACATCATTAAGTTGGCCCTGGAGGGGGGTTGCAACGCGGTGGCCTCCACCCTGGGGGTCTTGGGCGCGGTGGCCCGGAAATACGCCCACAAGATTCCTTTCATCGTCAAGCTGAATCACAACGAGATACTCAGCTATCCCAATTTCTATGACCAGACCCTGTTCGCCAGCGTGGAACAGGCCTTTGATTTGGGGGCGGTGGCGGTGGGGGCCACCATCTATTTCGGCTCGGTTGAGTCCCGGCGCCAGATCCAGGAGATCAGCGAGGCCTTCAAAATGGCCCACGAACTGGGGATGGCCTGCATCCTCTGGTGCTATCTGCGCAATCCCGCCTTCAACACGGAGCAGGGGGATATGCACGCCTCCGCCGACCTCACCGGCCAGGCCAATTATCTGGGAGTGACCATCGAGGCGGACATCATCAAGCAGAAATTGCCGGAGTGCAACGGTGGCTACAAGGCCCTGCCGAAATTCGGCAAGACCAATGAGCTGGTCTACACCAAGCTGGCGGGCGCCCACCCCATCGACATGTGCCGCTATCAGGTGGCCAACTGCTTCATGGGCCGGGCCGGGCTCATCAATTCCGGCGGCGGCTCCGGGAAGAACGACCTGGCCGAGGCGGTGCGCACCGCGGTGATCAACAAACGGGCCGGGGGCATGGGGCTGATCTCCGGGCGCAAGACCTTCCAGCGTCCCATGAAGGAAGGGGTGGAACTCTTCAACGCCATCCAGGACGTCTTCCTCAGCAAAGATGTTACGATAGCTTGAGAAGGGGGATGATTATATGCTCAGAACAATTGAAGAGGGAAACCGTAAGATAATGATCGACCTTGATAACCCCCCTCGCGGCGATCCAGAGCCGCCAATGTGGAAGAAGGTTATAGACAGCTTAATAGAATATTTCAAAAAGATTTGCGGATTGCTATTTTAGCCGCCATAAATCTGCGCACCAGGCGCGCTCTAGCGAATGGTTCATTTAATCAAGTAGTGGCGCCCTCCGGGGCGCTGTATTTTTATGGCTTTTCCTGGGCAGCAAGATATTGTAAAATCGTAAAAAATCGCCGCTTCAGGATATGCTTCATGTTTACCGGATTAGTGGAAGGGGTGGGGGAGATCGTAGGGCTCACGCCCCTGGCGGAAGGACTCAAGGTCACGGTCAAGACCCCGTTCCCGGTGGCGGAGCTGAGCCTGGGGGAGTCGGTGGCGGTGGCCGGAGCCTGCCTGACGGTGGTGGCCATCGCTCCGCCGGCGGCCAGCTTTGAGGTCTCGCCGGAGACCCTGGCCCGCACCACTTTCCCCTTGAAAAAGGTGGGTGACCGGGTAAACTTAGAAAGATCCCTGCGACTTGGCGACCGCCTGGGGGGACACCTGGTCACCGGCCACGTGGACGCCGCCGGTGTGGTGGGGCAGCTCAGGTCCGGCCCGGCCTATTTCCGGTTACAGATAGAGCTACCCGCGCCCCTGAGCACCCTGGTCATTGAGAAGGGCTCCATTGCGGTGGACGGGGTTTCTCTGACGGTGAACTCAATCAAAGGAGCCGCCTTCAGCGTCAACATCATTCCCTTCACCGCCCGGAAAACCACCCTTGGGGCTTTGCGGGTGGGGGACCGGGTCAACCTGGAGGCGGACCTCATCGGCAAATACGTGGCCCGGTTATTGGGGAAGGACTCCGGCCTAGGCCAGGGAGTCACCGTGGAGTTGCTGACCCGGCACGGATTTCTGTAGTGGGCAGTGGGCAGTGGGCAGTGGGCCAAAGAATTACCGGCTCAGATGCCGGCGCCAGCAAAAACAGAAAACCGGAAACAGTCGCTCCTGAGCCCTTGGCTCACCCGTAAATCATGAAAGGTAGCGCCGCCGCCCCCGGCGGCGCGGAAAACCGAAAACAGGAACCCAAAGAAATGTCGTTAGCACCCATTGAAGAAGTCATCAAAGATATACGCCAGGGCAAGATGATCATCCTGGTAGATGACGAAGACCGGGAAAACGAGGGCGACCTCACCATGGCCGCGGAGCTGGTGACCCCGGAGGCCATCAATTTCATGGCCCGTTTCGGGCGGGGACTCGTTTGCCTGGCCCTGGAGCCGGACCTGGTGGAGCGCCTGAAATTGCCCCAAATGGTGCGGGACAACCAGTCGGGCTTCAAGACGGCGTTCTGCGTCTCGGTGGAAGCCCGGCGAGGGGTGACCACGGGCATCTCGGCGGCGGATCGGGCCACCACCATCCTCACTGCAGTGGCGGACCACACCCGTCCCGAGGACCTGGTGAGCCCCGGGCACGTTTTTCCCATCCGGGCCCGGAGGGGCGGGGTCCTGGTGCGCACAGGCCAGACTGAGGGCTCCGTGGACCTGACCCGTCTGTCAGGGCTGAAGGGCGCCGCGGTGATCTGCGAGGTTATGAAAGACGACGGCACCATGGCCCGGATGCCGGATCTGGAGCAGTTTGCCGAAGAGCATCGCCTGAAGATCGCCACCATCGCCGACCTGGTGGAATACCGGTTGCGGCACGAATCCTTTGTACACCGCCGGGCCAGCGTCAAGCTGCCCACCTATTTTGGGGAATTCACTGCCATTGCCTATGACAATGACGTGGACGAAAACCAGCACGTGGCCCTGGTGAAGGGGGAGATTATTCCGGAGCAGCCGGTGCTGGTGCGGGTCCATTCCGAATGCGTCACCGGTGACGTCTTCCATTCCCTGCGCTGCGACTGCGGCGACCAGTTGGAAGCCGCCATGCAACTGGTGGAGTGCGAAGGCAGCGGGATCATCCTGTACATGCACCAGGAGGGCAGGGGCATCGGCCTGGTCAACAAGCTACGGGCCTATGAGCTGCAGGACCAGGGCGCCGATACGGTGGAAGCCAACGAAGCCCTGGGTTTTAAGGCGGACCTGCGGGATTACGGCATCGGGGCCCAAATCTTGCGGGACCTGGGAGTCCGCCAGATGCGCCTGATGACTAACAATCCCAAGAAGATCATCGGCCTGGAGGGCTACGGCCTCAAGATGGTGGAGCGGGTGCCCCTGGAGATTCCTCCCAACCGGATGAATCGCAACTATCTCAAGACCAAGTGCCAGAAGATGGGGCACCTGTTGAAGCTGGTGGAAAACTAGGGTCAGGTGTCATAATTAGCTGGACATAATATCAGGACTGGAACGCTGGATTGGGCCTGGTTAAGTCCCCCCTTGAAAAAGGGAGATTTAGAGGGATTTCAAGAGGTTATATTAAATCCCCCTACCCCCCCTTTTCCAAAGGGGGGTTAAAAATCAGTCAATTTCAATGGATAATCAATTGCGGAACAGACTACTAGTACCAGCAAGCATACGTTACCTCTCCCCTGACCAGGGGCTTGCGGACCAGAAAAACACCAAAAACTCAAACTGAGAAACTCAGAAGGGGGAAGGATGCGTACGGTAGAAGGCAAGCTCATCGGCGCCGGCCTGAAATTTGCCCTGGTGGTCAGCCGCTTTAATTCCTTTATTACCGAGCGTCTGCTGGAAGGGGCCCTGGATTGCCTGCGGCGCCAGGGGGTGGCGGAAGACGATTTAATGCTGGTGCGGGTACCCGGGGCCTGGGAAATCCCGCTAACGGCCAAACGTCTGGCAACCTCCAAGGCCCACGACGCCGTGATCTGCCTGGCCGCGGTGATTAGGGGCTCCACTCCCCACTTCGATTACGTGGCCGGGGAAGTGAGCAAGGGGATCGCGCAGGTGGCCCTGGAGAGCGGGGTGCCCATCTCCTTCGGCATTCTCACCACCGACACCCTGGAGCAGGCCATCGAGCGGGCTGGCAGCAAGGCGGGCAACAAAGGGTTTGCCGCGGCGGAAGCCGCCATCGAGATGGCCAATCTTCTGAAGGCCTTGGGGGCTTGATTTCTTGCCGGCTTATTCCCGTAGCCGCTGCCGGGAATGGGCCCTGCAATTTCTCTATCACGGTGAATTCGCCCGGAGCGACCGCCCGGAGGATTTAGAGCGCTTCTGGAGCCATTTTCATCCGGAAGGCCCCGGCGTACCGGTCTATCTGCGGGTCTTGACGGCCGGGGTGGCCTCCCATCAGGGAGAATTGGACGCCCTCATCAACCGTCTTTCCGAACACTGGCGCCTGGAGCGCATGGGTGCGGTGGACCGCAACCTCCTGCGCCTGGCAGCCTATGAACTCCTCTACCAGCATAATATTCCCCCCAAAGTGGTGATCAACGAAGCCATCGAGATAGCCAAGCGTTACGGGACCGAGGACTCGGGAGCCTTTGTCAACGGCATCCTGGACCAGATCCTGGCGGACCGGAAGAAGTTGGCATTGAGCGATGAGCAGTGAGAAAAAAGTGGTTGGGGAAAATTTAAAGATATGTTCCGGATATGTGGAGCTTTTTGGCTCGGTGATAAGTTTCGGATCATAGCAGATATCTTCTATTTCATAGACCTTCGTTTCAAGAAATAATCCGGCTTGCTAGGCAGGCTCGGCAGGTGCCCGAGCGGAACCAGGCTATATCCGAGAGCGATAAAACTCCGACCAGGTACTGGGGAAAATCCTGATAAATGAACAAGCGGTGCACGTCAGAAAAGATCCTAGTTTTTAAGGCGTCCACCACTGGGGCGTTACCGTCACAGGAAGAGGATTTAAGGATGGGAACACCTTCAGCGTACCGGCGAAAATGTCAAGAATCCAATGTCACTCACAAAGAAATACTCGTCTCTACCTTCGGGTGTGCCTGAGGGATTTCTGAAAACAGTCGCGCAATCCTCAAGCCCCCACCAGTTCTTTTGGTATTGAGTGCAGATCAGATCGCCTTCAATCCGGCTCTTACCAATATCAGAACTACTTGCCCCACGCCAAGTAAATTCTCCATTCTTTTTGAAGTCAATTTCAGACCTCAATCCAGTAGTTTTCCCGGGGTATGCCGTTGCGGTGATTCTCGAACCAAAGAGCAAGGCCCTGATTTCTTCTCCAGTCGACTGGTTTTCCTGGAACGCGGGTAAGTACCCAGGTGGTTGGACTGTTACCCCCGCCTTGAGAAGGCCATCCACGTATCGATTAGCAACTGCACGGTCCCTGAAGGGATAGCCAAACATGATCACGTGCAGGCGGACAGCGATAAATAATTTCTCTCCGACAGTTTCGAGCGTGGCCCGAGCTTCCTGATTACGACCCAGAAGCCCATAAAATGCCGCAAGCTGGACCCCTATCCCCGCGTTTTCCGGATTCAGTCTCAGCGCTTCTTCGCTCAAAGCTGTGGCCTCTGGCAATTCCCCCAGGCAAAAGTGGGCCATCCCGAGTAAAGCTAAATATCTGGAGGGGTTGTGTGGATCGAGCCGCATCCCCCTGTTGATATATTCAATTGCTTCCCTCGGCCTGCCAGCCATGCTCAAGGCAAAGCCCATGGATTGATGACAGGAAGGATCATTCGGATCAAGGGAGAGGGCCCGTTCCAGTTCGGAAATCGCTTCCTTATGCTGACGCCGGTAAAGGTACATCTGCGAGGAAACATTGTAAGCAATGGATGTGGGTTGCTTCAGAGCCTCCTTCACATATTCACGCGACCGTAACCGAGCTTCCTCCCAAGACATCCCCAACCCCTGGAGCAATGCCAAATCTGCAGTGCCAGTCCAGCAAACCAGGGCGAGGGCCGCATAAGCCCGCCCGTAGTTCGGATCCAACTCGATGGCCTTCTTAAAGGAAGTTACTGCCTTCACGAAATCCTGTGGGGTGAGACGGAGGTAGTGCCCCCATCCTCTCAAAAACTCATCATAGGCCGCCACATTATCCGTTCCCCTCTGCCCGCCCAGTTCCTTTTCACCCCCCGTGAGCTTCACCTCCAGGGCAGAAACAATCTTCTTGGTAATCTGATCCTGCAAGGCAAAGATCATGTCCATTTTGCCGTCATATCGTTCTGCCCACAGGTGATGGCCGGTCATCGCATCAATAAGCTGGGCATTGATGCGGACTTCGTCACCGGCCTTGCGCACGCTCCCCTCGAGAACGTAACGGACGCCGAGCTCTTCAGCGACCTGCTTGATCTTTACCGGCTTTCCCTTGTAAGTGAAAGTCGAGTTGCGAGCGATCACCAAGAGACCGGAGAGTTTGGAGAGATCCGTGATCAGGTCTTCCGTCATCCCGTCGCTGAAATATTCCTGCTTGGCATCATCGCTCATGTTGACAAAGGGAAGCACCGCGATGGAGGGTTTATTCGGCAGGGGGAAAGCCATCTTCTCCTTGTAGGCTTTCTCCACCTTAGGTTCGGCAGGGGGAAAGGCGAACCGCCAGAACAATGCGGCGCCCGCCGCCATTAGGAGGAAACTTACGAGGGCTATAAACTTAACCCGGCGCCTTGCCCCCTCCGGCTTTTTCTTAGCCTTTACCGTTACCCTGGGCTCCATCAAGACCTTGTAGGCGGGTACCGGCTTGGCGATATTCTTGACGGTCTGCTCCCCCAGATACTCGTACCCCAAGGGCAGCTTGGTCTCGATGTGGTCAAAGGCGGTCTTGGAGACACAGATCCCACCGGGCTCCGCCAGAGACTCCAGTCTCGCCGCGATGTTCACCCCGTCACCGTAAATGCGATCTTCCTCCTCGATCACATCCCCCAGGTTAATCCCGATGCGGAACTGCATTCTCCGGGTCTCGGGTAATTCCAGGTTACGGCTCTGGATCTCCTTCTGCACCGCCACGGCACATTGCACCGTATCCACCACACTGGCGAATTCGGCGAGTAGGTTGTCCCCGGGAGAATCCACCACCCGGCCGCGATGCTGCTGGATCAAATCCGAGATGACCCTTCTATAAGTGTCCAGGGTCTTCACTGTTGCCGCTTCATCCTCACCCATGAGGCGACTGTAACCTGCCACGTCGGCGCTGAAAATGGCGGTGAGTTTGCGTTTGAAACCTTGCGTGGCCATAGGATCATCTCCTGAATGTTCCATAAAGGGAACGAGGAGATAATTGTTTCACGAAATCTTAGCCTTGGGTTGGACGATTTTGATTCCTACTTTTCTCGGCGAAGTTCTGCAATAAATGCCCCGGTAAGTTCAGGAGTGTTATCAGGCAGTCCCGTCCTTGCTTCAATATTTGGACATCTTCCTGAAGTGATGATATTGCCATCCTGGACAAGACCAGAGCCGCTATAGATGGCCCCTTCAAATGTCGGGACCTTTTGATTAGGAGGACTTGGATTGAGCGGATCATCCATAAACGCATAGCGCTTGCCTTTTAAAACCCCGGCTTCAGCTAAGATGTGAGGGGAACCACCTGGAGCTGCTACCGGTTTCCCCTTCGCTACAGCCTGTTTAACGATTGAAACAACAATAGGAGATATCGGCGGCCCAGGGAAGAGACCAGTAGCCATGCATGGCAGTATAACTCCCGCATAGTCGTCTATTTTCACCTCTGATAACTTCAAATCGGGCTTAAGCTTGTAAATGACTCCCTCGATAGGCTGTCCATCGACAGTTGCTACCACTACTTTGAACCCTGCTTTCTGCAGCAATTCGGTCATGACAGCAACTTGTTTGGAAAGCATAAGATCTAAATTAGTGGATACCCCTTCCCGCGGGATGAGAAGAACTTGTGAAATATTCTGTGCCTCAGCAATAGAACTGATCATGACAAGACTTAAAAGAATTGCAACTATAAATGAAAGTCTCTCCACTTTCTTCTCCTTTATTTTGATCTTCATGGGCAAATTCAGGCAATTTTAAAAAATTTCATCTCTTAATCGTAGAAAAAATACTTCAGAAACTCTTTGCGGCCCACCCTGTTATTCATGATCCACCTCATCTGAGACTAGGATCATCTTGTTCAAAAAAATGGCCGAGCACCCTCCTTCGGGCAACTCGGCTATCGCGTGAAACCCCAAATCATGGCTCCCCTCCTGCGGCAGGGAGATCCTTTCCAAATATTTTTTTATCACGATTAAAGAGAATTGTCAAAGGGGTAGTCCCGCTCCATCCAGTGGGCCCCTCACCGTGTGAACGCCTAGGCTTTGCCACTAACTTGCCATTATCCGCATTGTCTTAAATATTGCGATATCATTCATATATTGAAAAAAAGACCCCGGCGCTCGCTGCTACCCGGGGTCTCATGAATGGAGATTACCGCCCTGTACCCTCGAAATCTAATCTCAGGTTGGGAGGGTGCTAATTCGATTTCCCTGCTTTTAATGGTTATCCACCTTCCGGAGCAGCTTTGGGACCAGTTTTTCAGAAGAACGGGCTTGCCAGGGCTATTTTTAGGTGAATATATAGGTGAATATTTCCCTCGCAATTCAGGCTAATTTGGGCTATCTCTAACAAAATAGCATCATGGGTAACATATTGAAAGAAATAACTTTAGCTAACTCAGGCTCTCCCCCGATTACCCCCTGGGTTTGGATAATTATACCAAGGTGCAGTCAAAGAACTAGAAATATCCTCCGTAGGGAGCGCCCAGTGGCACAGGCTATCAGCCTGTGATGGGGTGCGCCCTCCGGGGGCGGACACCTGGGTCCGCCCCTACTGATCCCCGCCTTTGCTTTTGGCTGGCAAACTTGCACACTAGAAAATAAAGATTTATTATTCCTAGAGATTGCCATCCGGTACCAAAAGAAATCTGAACCGGCTCCACCGGCACTGCAAAAGGAGGAAGTTGAGATGTTCCGGAGAATCCTGGCATTGGCAATGATAGTCATTTTTACCCTGGCGCTGGGGGGTTGCATGACTGAAAGCGGGTATTATTCGCCGGAACAGTCCGCCGGCGCTGGCGCCTTGGGAGGTGCGGCCACCGGCGCGGCCCTCGGCGCCATCATCGGGGCGGCCACCGGTTCGCCCGCCACCGGCGCCTGGATCGGCGCCGCCTCCGGCGCGCTCGTGGGGGGAGTGGGCGGTTATCTCTATGCCCAACACCAAAATAATGAGATCCGCTCCAGTCAGGCCGCGGCCCAGTACAGTAATTACAACCCTTCTCAGGGCAACATGGTGAGCGTCAACGAGACGTCCATCAACCCTTCGGTGGCACGCCCCGGCCAACAGGTTAACCTGGGGATGACTTACACCGTTCTGAGCCCTGACAATGCTCCAACCTCGGTCACCCTGGTGCGGGAGGTCCATTATGGCGGCCAGTTGGTGGGGCAGCCGTACCAGGCCACGGTCACCAATGCCAACGGCACCTACACCGATTCCGTGGCCTATTCCCTGCCCAGCAACGCTAGCTATGGGAGTTATACCGTCACCAGCCGGGTGATCAGTAGTTACGGCACCGACCAGCGGGATTCCTATTTCAGCATCCAGTAAGATCCTGGCCAGGCCAGCAGGGGGCGGCAGGTGAGAACCGTCACTGGCCGCCTCATTCCCGCCGGTTCCCGGGGCGCGACCCGGAGGTCCATTATTGAACTACTTTTAGGGTTTCCTGCCGGTTGACAAGACTCCATCCTTTTGTTACATTTCACTATTACTCTCCTTGCCCTGGGCCGTAGGCGCCAGGGCCATCAGGCCATAAGGAGGAAGAATGCGCCGCTATGAGTCGGTCTGGGTGGTGAACGGCGACCTCCCGGACGAAGAGATTAAGGGCACCATCGACAAGTTCAGCCGGATCATCTCCACCCAGGGAGGCACCCTGGTGCGCCTGGAGGAATGGGGCCGCAAGAAGCTGGCCTACCGGATCCAGGGGGTTACCCGGGGTTACTACGTCGTGGTGGACTATGCCGGCACGCCGGCCACCGTCAAGGAACTGGAACGGAATTACCGCATCGACGACCGCCTCATCCGCTCTCACACCGCCAAGAAATCCGATAAAGTAAATCTGGAGGCCCTGCAGGCGGAAATCGCCGCCGCGGTCCAGGCGGTGGTGGCGGCCCCGGCCCCGGAAGTGGAACCCGCGGAGAGGGTCCCGGAGGCCGTAGCGGCAATCGAGGCCGCGGAGGTAATCGTGGCGGAGATGGAAGCCACCCCCCCAGGACAGGAGGACTGAGCCATGCCGGTAATGCCTCGCCGCAAACGGAAACAGTTCTACGTCAGGCGCAAGGTTTGCCGCTTCTGCGTGGACGCCAACCTGCCCATCGACTATAAAGACTTCAACACCTTGAGGCAGTTTGTCACGGAGAGGGGCAAGATCATCCCCCGGCGAATTTCGGGGAATTGCGCCCGCCACCAGCGCCGGGTCACCAGGGCCATCAAGCAAGCCCGGCTGCTGGCCCTGATTCCGTACATTCCCACGGCGTCGCCAGCATGATGGCTGGAGCAGAGCCTTGTTACCCGGAGGCCGCCTCTCCATCTGGTTCGCCTGTTTAAGCTTCCTGCTGCTGCTCTTCATCGGGGCGCACCTGCACCCCATGGGTTACCTGCTAGCGGGCATCCTGGCGCCCCTACCGGTGCTGCTGATAGGCTGGCGCCTGGGAGACCGGGACGCCCTGCTGCTGGCCCTGGCCGGCGTCGTGGCTGTCCTGGCCTTGACACCCGGGCTGGAAACCCTCTGGACGCATCTCGGCTTCCTGAGTCTGCTGCTCATGGGCTTCTTGTTGAGCGCCATGCAACACCGGGGTCTGTCCGCCCCCGGGGCCATCATGCTCACGGTGCTGACCCTGAGCGGCCTGGCCCTGCTGATATTGCTGGGACAGGCCGCTTATCAGGGGGTGAGCCCCCAGGTTCTCCTGGCCCAGAGGGGCGCGGAAATCATGATGTCGGTGCACCAGGTGCTGGGGGAAGGCAGTGGCGCCTCCGAGGCCACGCTAACGCCGGGGATTTCCCCGGGCGAACTGGAAGCCCTGCTTAAGCGGCTGCTGCCGGCCCTGGTGGTCACCAATACTGGCCTGGTAGCCTGGCTCAACGTGGTGCTGGCCCGGCAATTGGCCTGGCTGCTGACCGGCCAGCAGCCCGAGCCGCCCCTTTATTATTGGGCCCTGCCTGAATGGCTCATCTTCGTGGCTCTGGGCGCCGGCTTTATGCTGTTGGTTCCGGTGGCCGCGTTGCGTTCCCTCAGCCTCAACCTGTTGCTGATCCTGGCGGTCCTCTATTTCTGTCAGGGTTTGGGGGTGGTGGCTGGATGGTTCCAGCGTCTGAGGCTGCCCCGGGTTCTGCGGATCATCGGCTACGCGGTGCTGTTTTTAAACCCGCTGTTTTTTTTGATCATCATCCTGGGGGTGCTGGACCTCTGGTTCGATTTTCGCCGCTTGCACCGGCAACCCGGGGATGCCGGAGGAGGAATCGAGAGTTGAAGGTCATTCTGACGAAAGACGTTACCGCCCTGGGCGTACTCGGCTCCGTGGTGGAGGTGGCCCGGGGTTTTGCTAGAAATTACCTGATTCCCCAGGGCCTGGCCATGGAAGCCACCCGGGGCAACCTGGCCCAGGTGGATCAGGTTAAAGCCAGATATGCCGAGCTCCGGGCCAAGGAGCAGGAAACCGCTTTGGCCAATGTTGCCCAACTGGAAGGGGTGAGCGTCACCATTGCCCAACGGGTGGGAGAGGGAGAACGCCTTTACGGGTCGGTGACCGCGGCCATGATCATCACGGCACTGGAGGCCAAGGGCTTCAATATCGACCGCAAGCAATTGGACCTGCCGGAGCCTATCAAAAAGCTGGGCAGCTACCAGGTCCCCGTCCGCCTGGCCCCGGAAGTCAAGGCCGAAATCACCGTGGCAGTAGTGGCCGAGGCAGATTAACTTTCCCAGTATGGGAGCTTGGCGCCAAGGGTGCGTTCCCAAGCTGGATCCTGGGAACGAGAGGAAAAATCCCCTCTGCCCCCTTTATCAAAGGGCGGTCCAAAGTCCCCCTTTGGAAAAGGCGATATTATACTTGACAGACCTGCAATCATGCGGAATTATCTGGTTAATATCGCCTTTTCCTGATAACAGGCAGAAAAGTGCCTGTTAAGGCATGGATATTCTTAAAGTATTTGCTTGACATGACCTATTGTTCTGTGATAGTAGCGATTTTGGAAGGTTAGACCAGGGGGTATAAAAATGGATACTATTGAAAGAAAGATAAAAATGCCCGTAGGGTTGGCTCTTCATATGGATGATGATGTTAAACTGGTTCTTGAATTCATATGGAGAAATATAAATGTATCAAGACGCATTAAAGTAGCTAACAGCGTTAAAGAATTAGCTCCAATATTATTTCAATCGCAGATTGACGCAAGTCTTTCAAAGGAAGAAAGTTTTGTCCCGTTGGCTTTTATTCCTCCAGATATGTAACATTCTTAAAAGGTTTGCGTATTGAAACAAATAAACTCCAGAGATGTTCATGATCGCGGGGGTGTTCATTAGGGAACTTGTCAGAAGCAGAAAGGGTCCCTTCACCATCATAAACCATTTCATATCCACACACACAACGGTAAATTCCGCGATATACAGCATCTTGTTCTGGAAAATATTGTCTTGTAAATTCTTCGTGCTCACATTCGTTTAACTTTGTACCTTTTTGGATAAAAGTCATTATCTATTCTCTCCTATTTCTCGCTATTCTCTTTCTTTGATCCTATTACTTCTGTGTCTTAGAAACCCGTTTCTTCTTGACAATCTTATCAAATACCTCTTCAAAGGCTTTCTTTGAAAGAGGTTCTTCAATTCGCTTGGCAGCCTCGATAAACCGGGCGGCTTGCTCTTTGTCGTCTGGTTCCGGTCGTTTTTTCCTGCCCATAATAACCCCCTTTGGCCCATTTAATCTGTAAAGTTACTTCATAGACTTTCCTATAACATTAAAAAGCCAGATAACACCTGCTGCTATTAGTAAGATAAGCATTAATGGTACGCCAATAGTAAAAATGCTTGCAGCAAGTAAAATAATTACAACTAAAAACCCTACCAATACATTTTTCCAGGCAAACTCTATTTGCTGAGTGGGGCCTTTGGTAGTGTCCTTATGGTTTTCATAAGCTACATTATGAGGTTGGTCAGTAACCTCAAAATCGTCTTGTACTTCTACATAAAAGCCATGTTCTTCCAGTTTATTTTTTAGTTTTATGTACTCACGAGGTGTTGCCTTAGTCGTTTGGGTTTTAAAGGGCGGAATATCAACGGATCTTTTGATTAATTTCCCGACAACACCAAGTTCGTTTAGGTCGCCTAACCAAGATAGTTCTTCTTGGTATAATGGCCCCATTTCAGCCAACTGTTGGGAAAGATACCGTATAAAACTAATGTGGTGAATAGGTGTATCTTTATCGATATATTCATAACAAATGCAGGAAGAATCACCAGATACGAGTTCTGGAAGAAGAGCAAAAATCGCCCCATCGGGAGTTTTACGAAAAATAACTTTAATCGTTTCGGAATTAGGCGGGAATGTATTCATTCCCCTTGCTCCCATAAACTTCATAGCCAAATTCTAAGGCTTCTTCCAGTTTAAAGGGGTTCGCTTGGTTTCCGAAATTTTCTCTGCCAAAGTATTCATAAATGAAGCAACCCTACTCATTGCCTTATTGGCTTGTTCTCTATCATAAAATTCCCTTGCGTGCATAGTTCTATCTCTGTAAAGATGTTGAAATGCTCGCAAATCCATCATTGCGCCATGATAAAATGCAAATTGTGCCTCTCTTGCTGTGTTTGTAGGAAGGTTTTTAATTCTTCCTTCTTCGTTTTCTAATTTATCGAATATTTCTTTCCATTGTTTAAGTTCTATGGGTGATTTCTTGTCAAATTTAATGCGTCTATCTCTCGCTAAGGCTCGTAATCCAATCTCTGCCACTCGCATTAAATGGAAAACACAACCTGTATATCGCCCCAAAGCAAAACATTTTCCCGCCTCTTCAATGTCTCTAATAGTAATAGGAAATTTATCTTTAACATATGGCTTAAAAGGCTCTGATTTGAATAACTGTCTTTCATCGTAATATTTAATATTTTCTGGCAGAATGTGCAAAAACATCACATCATTAAGTTGATATGACATGGTTTCTCTAAGTTTCTCAAAAGCAATGTTTATTTCAGAACCAGACCCATTTTGTAGGGTTCTTGCTGCTCCCTGGAAAAACTTATTTACTGCCCTACCAAGACATAAGTCATTTATCATTGGTGAAACAGATATAAACAAGTCATTCATTAATTCCCTTTCATTTTCAGGAACAGGGTTATCCCCGAGTAAGCCAAATTTCTGCTCATATGTATAGAGTAGTAGCAAAAAGTTTGCTATATGGCGCGCATATGACTGAAGTGTTTCCATAATTTCCCACAGACTGATAAGTTGATAGAAATTATCTTTCCAAGGGAGAAAAAACTTGCCAATTCCATAATTTTGTGAGGACATGGTTGACCTGTCCCTCCTCGTGATGTATATTGACCTCAAGGAAGGTAGGTCACATATTTAGAAAGAAGGATGAACGCAGCAGCTTCAGCTTGGCGGCAGGGACTGCGCGTTATCCCAACCTTCAAACACTTCCATATACCTCTTAGGTTAATGGTTCGGCTTGCCTATCAGTCGTTTGATAAGTGAGCCTCTTCCCCTTTACCCCTTGCAGCAGTTTCTCGGCCCGCTCTGAGTCGTCAACACCCCTGGCGATGCGCTTGTTATAGCGGAAATCAAACTCGGCCAGATAGCGGTGAAGATGCTGTTTCTTGCAATGCTGATATACCCCCTTCATACCACGCTTGAAGATGGAAAAGAAGCCCTCCAAGGTATTTGTGTGAATATTTGGATCGGCCAGGGAAACATACTCTCCCTGGCTATGCTGGACGGCCCCGTGCTCTGAAAAATGTTTATCCAGATGTTTATACTGTCCGGCATCATCAGTCATAACCTTGGCTTCTTTGGCGATATTCTCTTTCAGGATTGGAACAATGGTGGCGGCACTAAGGCTGTCAACCACCATGCTCCGGGCTTCGCCGGCTTCCCGGTCCAACAGGGACAGAACCTTGCGCTTATGGGCGTATCCCTGTTTTACCGGCACATTGGCTTCATTCCAGAGAAAAGTTTCATCGACTTCCACAATGCCGCCCCCGGAGCCAAAAGAAGCCAAGGTGCCTTCCCTCATGGCCTCACGGATGCGGTGTCCCATGAACCAGGCAGTCTTGAGAGTCACCCCAAGAGTTCTATGAAGCTGATTGGCGCTAAAGCCCTTCTTGGAAGAACAAATCAGATACATAGCCTGGAGCCAAAGGCGCATAGGGACATGACTATCTTCAAAGATGGTCCCGATCTTGACAGTAAAATGTTTTCGGCATACATAGCACTTGTAGGTTCCGATCCGGGTGCTTTTGCCGTTCATTTTCCCGGTGCGCTCCCGGCTACCGCAATGGGGGCAAACCGGACCCTTGGGCCATAGCCGAGTCTCAACGAAGGCATATGCAGCCTCTTCATTGAGGAATTGGGGAGCGGAAAAAATTGATTTACTCATGGCCATCTCCTTGTTAAACTTACTATAACCATTAATTTCAGGTCTGTCAAGTATAATATCGCCTTGGAAAAGGGGGATTTAGGTGGATTTGAAGTTTTCACGGTAAGCTTTCGGCAGAAGGGCCTTTAGTGGTACAGGCTTCCAGCCTGTGTTCCGGTTTGTGCCCCCCGAATTTTGGCGGCTACGGGACGCCCTATACTGCTGGTGGCACAGGCGTCTCGCCGGTGCGCCCTGATGCAAAAATTGGCTGCTTTTAATCGGAATGGAGGCAGGATTTAGAGCCATCAGGTGAAAAATCAGGTATCCCTCTTGGGAAGATCAATTAATCTTCTTTAAAATCGTTAACTTGGTCCTTAATCCCTAACTTCCATTCCTTCCCCGCTTCCGTGGAGCGCCCAGCCCCCATTTGCAATCCCGCCGGGTTTTCGATATGATGCATGAAGAGAACTCCTGTAACCGGTCAACTAATCATCTTTTAAATTCAAATAGTTACTAACAGAGAACCGTTCTGCCACCCGGGGAGAGTCACCATGCCTGGAAGCATTCGGCGCAACGCCCAACGGATGGCCGCGGCCCCGACGGCAGCCGCCCCCCCCGGCGCCTTTACCCCGCCGGCCTCGCCCGAGGCGGAGCAATCGGTCCTGGGGGCCATCCTGGTGCGTCCGGAGGTGCTGGACCGGGTGGCCGATTTGATCGAGCCCGGCGACTTTTATCGGCAGGCCCACGGCCGTATCTTTCAGGCCATGCTGGACCTCTACGGCCGGGGCGATCCGGTGGACCTGGTGACCGTCACCGCCCTTCTGGATGAGCGGGGCCAGTTGGAAGGAGTGGGGGGTCCGGTCTTCCTGGCGGGTCTGAGCGAGCAGGTGGGATTCGCCACCAACGCCGACTATTATGCCGGCCTGGTGCACGACAAGGCGATCCTGCGCCGCCTGCTGGACACCACCCAGGAGATCGCCGGCTCCTGCTTTGCCCCGGTGGAGGATGTCGGCGAGTTTCTGGACGCCGCCGAGCAGAAGGTCTTCGAGGTGGCCGAGTCCAAGGTGCGCCTGGGCTTCCAGCCCTTGTCGGATCTGGTGGAAAAGGAGATCGCCATCCTGGAGGCCATCTGGCACCGGGAAAAAGACCGGATCACCGGGGTGCCCAGTGGCTTCAAGGATCTGGACAACCTCACCGCGGGCTTCCAGAACAGCGACCTGATTATCATCGCCGCCCGCCCCAGCATGGGCAAGACCGCCCTGGCCCTGAACATCGCCTTCAACGCCGCCTACAGGCACCAAAAGCACGTGGCCTTTTTCTCCCTGGAGATGGCCAGGGAACAGTTGGTGCGGCGGCTGCTCTCCAGCGCCGGCGAGGTGGACGCCTCCAACCTGCGCCGGGCCTTCCTGAGCACCATGGAATGGGCCAACCTGCAGACCGCCGCGGGTTATCTCCTGGATTGCCCCATCTACATCGACGACACCCCGGCGGCCACCGTTCTGGACATCCGGGCCAAGTCCCGGCGCCTCAAGGCGGACGGCAAACTGGATATGCTGATCATCGACTACCTCCAACTCATGCGCGGCCGGGTTGACGTGAACAGCCGGGAACAGGAGATCTCGGAGATTTCCCGGTCCCTGAAGGCCCTGGCCAAGGAGCTGAAGGTGCCGGTCATCGTGCTCTCCCAATTAAACCGCCGCCTGGAAGACCGCCCCCTCCCGCAAAAACGGCCGCAACTGGCGGACTTGCGCGAATCCGGGGCCATCGAGCAGGATGCCGACGTGGTCATCTTCATCTACCGGGATGAAGTCTACCGGGAAGACTCCCCGGATAAGGGCATCGCCGAGATCAACGTCGGCAAGCAGCGGAACGGCCCCACCGGCAAGATCAAGCTCATTTTCCGGGACAAGTACACCACCTTCGGTGCCTATGAGCGGGAAGAGGCCCCGGCGGGAAATTGAGGCCTCGCCGCGGCTTTCTGATTCATGCCGCCTCTGACCCTGGCGGCCGCCCCCGGGCGTGAAAACATGATGTCAAACTATCTACACCTGGTTTTTCAGGGTGGTGACCTATAAGCTGGCGATATGGCAGGCCGTCAACGGCGGCCAACCCCGCTGACCCGCTTCCACGGCGGGGTTTGATCCTCTTCACCGCCTGCCTGGGGGCCTTCATGGCCACCCTGGACACCAGCATCGTCAACATCGCCTTGCCCCAGATAGCCCGGGAATTCGGCAGCTCGCTTTCGCAAATCTCCTGGGTCATGGTCGCCTATCTGCTGGTCCAGGTCTCCCTGCTCCTGATCAGCGGCCGTTTAGGGGATCTGTTGGCTCCCGGGCGCCTCTATCTCCTGGGGCTGCTGGTTTTCACCGGCTCGTCGGCTCTCTGCGGCCTGGCCTCCGACCTTCCCCGGCTGGTGGCGGCCCGCTCCTGCCAGGGACTGGGGGCCGCCCTGATGCTGGGCCTGGCGCCCAAGCTGATCGCGGTGACCTTTGGCGAAGGAGAGCGGGGTCTGCCCCTGGGCCTGTTTTCCACCGCCTTTGCCGCGGGCATCAGCGTTGGCGCCCCGGCGGGCGGGCTCATCACCTACTACCTGGGCTGGCCCTATATCTTTTTCATCAATATCCCCATCTGCGCCCTGGCCCTGCTGGTGGGCGGGACTTCCCTGGGAAGGCTCCGGTCCCAGATGGCCTGGGACCGGCGGGCCTTGGACCTCTGTGGCTTTCTGGTCCTGGCCCTTGCCCTGGGCTCTCTGGTCCTGGCCCTGACCCGGCTGCGGGAATCGGGTTGGGGTGACGGTCTGACGGAGGGTTTTCTGGCCCTGGGGCTCGGGCTGCTCCTGATCCTGGTCTTCCTGGAGCGCCGCCAGCCCTTCCCCTTGATCCACGGCGAGTTGTGGCGAAGTTGGCCCTTCGTGGCCGGGTCGCTGGCGGTAGTTCTGACCTTCGCCGCGGTAATGGGGACCTTTTTCCTGCTGCCCTTCTTCCTGGAGCAGGTTTACCGCTACTCCCCCGATCAGGCGGGCCTGCTGCTGGGCGTCCTGGCCCTGACCAACGCCGCGGTGGCCGGGGTGGGGGGGTACCTGGCGGACCGCTGGGGGAATCTGCTGGTGCTGCGCAGCGGCTGCCTGCTGATGCTGGGCGGCCTGGCCTCCCTGGTGTTCACCGGGCCCGGCGACACCGCCCTGGGCCTGGCGGCCAGGTTCGTCATCCTGGGGCTGGGCTTAGGTCTATTCCAGGCCCCGAATCTCAACGAGATTCTCCAAGGGGTGCAGCCGTCCCTGGTGGGTCTGGCGGCCAGCACCAATGCGGTGCTAAAGAACCTGGGGGCCTTGATCGGGATCACCCTGATGGTGACGGTCTTTGCCTGGTTGGAGCAGCAGACCCCTCGCCTGGGGCAGGAGGTTTACCCGGGACTGGCGCCCTACCAGCGGGCCTTTGCCGCGGCCCTCCTGGTCGCGGCCCTGAACCTGCTCATCAATCTTCTGCCCCGGAAGACGCCTACCGATAACCGCGGCCAATAACCAACCTGAACGAACTTCGGACCAGGTAGCCGCAGGCTTTGGCCTGCGCAAGCTAAAGCTTGCGGTTACATTTTAAATGCAATTTATTTAATGCTCTGATTAATAAGACCTCTGCGCCTGGTCCATGAAGCCCTGGCCACCACCCGATTTGCAGCCATACGAGTAAATGAGTAACTGGAGCATGCTATCAAAAATTTAGGAACGGGGGAGAATAAGTATGGTACGGGGGCTCATCTATGATGAGCATATCAGCACGCCAAAACCCGGCTGCCGAAGTGCGGAGATATAGCAGTAATTGACACCCTCACCCTGATCAAGGCAGGCAACGTCACCCCCTATCAGCTGAGGCATGAGCTAAAATGGATTTGGATGCCTTTCATAAACTTTGGAGTGAAAGTTAATCAAATCCTAATCTATTTCTTCACCGCAACTTCAATTAAATTCAAATCCGGGTCGCGGAAATATACCGATTTAAGGAGTCCCGCTCCACCCGTCCGAAACACCGGGCCCAGAATAATCGGTATCCCGCAGTTATTGAGATGAGCAATGACCTCTTCGTAGGAGACGTCGGTGAGAAAGCACAAATCCGCGGCGCCCGGAGTGGGCCGGTGGGCCTTGGGTTCCAACTCATGGCCGGCTTGGTGTAGATTGATTCTCTGGGACCCGAAGGCCAGGGTCTTTCTATTTTCGCCGAAGGTCGCCACCTCCATGCCCAGGACCGTGGCATAGAACTCGCAGGTGGCGTCAAGGTCCTTGACGGTCAGCACCAGATGATCAAGGCCGGTCACGTTCATAAGATATTTATCCGAGATTATGTGGTAGACTTACCCACTGCGAGCAAATGACGGTTTTCGGCGCACCCCCACCGATTTTAGCCCCGATAATTTCCTCTTTTGTAGCCGAATTGTCTCGTGGAAAACATATTCACGAATTATTTTAAAAAATCAATTCCCCTACAAATTCCTGATATGCTACCGTCCTCCATATCCCTCCGAATGTGCCTTATGTTTTTCCCAATTCTCTAAATATTCCCTGGCCAGCTCCTTCGATCGAATAATCAACACATTTTCTGCATTGCTCTCTTCAGCGGCCCGAGTGAAGTTAAAACTTCCGGTGATCACAACTTCCCGGTCAATAATCATTATCTTGTTATGGGCTATTCCATTGACCTAATCAATATAGGTCGGGATTCCCATGTGGGCCGTAAAATCTGCGGCGCTGTATTTGTCCCGGATATTTGATTTGTCCAGGATAATTTCTGTGTGGACTCCCCGTTTGTGTGCATCACCCAGGGCTTGCGCTAGGGGTTTTGAAGTGAATGAATATGCGGCCTGCACCAGGATCTCGCTTTTTGCCTTGTCCAGCTTCGCCACAATGGCCTCAGTGCACCCTCCACGTGGACTGAAGTATATTTGAATGGGTACATTGGTGAGGATTAGGTCTTGTGCTGGAGAATTGGCTGGAAAATAAGCGCACAGAGACAAGACGAGTAGAACTGCTATAAGGAGTGGGGATTTTTTCATGACCGATCTATCTCTTTAGAAATTATCTTTTTCAGAATAGAACTCACGTCCTGCGGGGAATACTGTCAAAGCGAGCATCTGTTGCAAGCGCTTGTTATATTGTAAATTATTATTGATTTGCCAAGCACTTATGCAAAACGCCTTTGCCGCATTAGGCAAACCCAGGCTTTAGGTGGGTTTGGGCGGATAGATCCAAAATAGCTTGAAACGAGCGAAAGAATTTCGAAGTAGGACTCCACAGAGTTAACAATATCTCTGGCGGTCAGCTGTGGTGGACCTGGCCCATGACGTTGTTCATCAGCGTTGCCAACAAGACTCAGCCACAGGCCATCTTCTTTTAAATGGGCAGCTACATTTTCAGCAAACCTTTTCCGTTCTTCATCCGACTTTAATGAATGAAAACAGCCTCTATCAAACGCAAAGCCAAATGGCGCCCCTTCAATTTTGTTTGTAAGGAAGTCAATCACAATAAAGGTACATTTGACATTAGCTTTTGAAGCTTTCTCTATAGCCTTCTGTATTGCAATCTCGGAAGTATCAATACCTATCACATGAAAGTTTTTTTGGGAAAGCCATATGGAGTTATCGCCAGTTCCGCATCCAATATCCAATGCTTTACAGGGTTCTATGGCGACCGTGGTCACAGTCTGAATAAGATTGAAATCAGGTTTGCCAATATCCCAAGGAGTATCGCCCGATTCATATCTTTTCTTGAAATGCTCTTCCGCCGTCATGTTGTTTTTACCTCATACAGACATATAACCTGAAATTATGTGGCAGCATGGGACACCTCAATCAAAAAAAGGTATTAGCTGGAAAGATTTGGCCGCTACTTGCGCCGATTTTCCCGCCATATCATAATGGCCAAGCCGCCGGTGAATAGAAAGCCAAAGACGCTCAACCACATGGGCACTACGGCTCCGTTCACGGTCAATTCAACATGATAAAAAAGGCGCACAAGATGCAGGATAGCCACCACGAATAAGAAGATAGTCGCGACCAGGGTTGCGAGTTTCATAATGTCTTCATTTTGCTGCTGGGATTAGCCCACTATCTCAGGAATGAGGTCTCGATTTCGACCTCATTCCTGGATTGAACAGTCTTCTCAAGAGCCAGATTATTGAAGAGTTTACTCAAGCCCCCGCCTTCTTCCTGCCTCCCTTTACCCCCAGTCCTTTCTCCAATGCTAATTTCCGTCTCTGATCCGAATACCCCTTGCACACTAAAGGATGGTTTTTTGGATCAAGGTCAAATTTCCAGAAATATTCCTTGGGCATCAAACCATGAGATTTCCGAATATGTGCTTTCAAAGTTCTAAATTTTTTGCCGCATTCCAGACAGACCACGTGCTGCCGGGTCACAATATCCTTTAAGGGTATCGACGGTTTCTTCACCACTTCGGCTTCTGGCGCTTTTTCCGGTGCCATGATCCCTGGCACTGCACCGCCTTCCAGAGAAGACAAAAGGCAATAGACGGTCTTGATCTCTTCCACTAACTCCTTGGTGGATAATTCTGTCATAGAGGCGTGGGAAATGATGATATCTGCGGTGAGCTTCAAATTTTCTATAGCCATGTGAAAGGTCTCCTTAATTTTTTTTGACATATTTGGGTAATCGGGGTAAGTATTTCATTAATTTGCAATTGATGAGTTTTGTCAAGAAATTTGTGAATATTTACCAGGCGAGGAGGTTAAAGAGATGCAGCTGAAGATTCATCTTTCCGGAATGGCTGTAGTGGCTACCATGTTGATGATCTTAGCGGGCGGATGTGCCTCATCGTCAACCTTGGTACAACCCGCAGAAACGAGCCATATGAAGAGCGCCGTGGGAACTTCAGACGAGTTGTCTCCACTTGCACCTGCTGAAGCCAGAAACGTGCGAAAAGTCGGTAATCAGTGGATGTGCGATTTGAATGGCCAGGTTATGGTCTATAATGCTGCTACTGGTAATTGGGAGCCTAAGCACTAAGGCAGACGAAATAGCAAGCAATATTGAATTAGGGCAAAAATAAAACTGGCTGAGAGCAGGGGAGTCTCAGCCAGCCAAGAAGAGAACATGGATTAAGGGGGAAACGGAAGAGCCTTAATCTAAATCAATTATATGCATCAAAGGGGAAAAATATATAAACCTAATGATCATTTTTATATGGTCACAATGACCATTTGGAAGACTCGGGGCAGGAAACTCTGGCCTGCACTTTGATCCCCAAATTGGCTCGTAGGTGGCGACTGGGACGGCGGGTTCAGGGAAATGGGATACAGAAACAAACCTGTGGGGATACTGTCAAATCAAGTCTGATTTAGGGCACCTAATCAGCCGGCGAGACCCAAATAATATTGCGTTTGTTGATGATCACCACCCGGTCGGAAACGCCTTCAAAGGTAGCCTCGAAAACCACCACAAAAGGGTCTTGATGCTTGGTGAACATCTCACTTGTCCGTTGGATTATGCTCTCATCTTTATGTTTATCCAGGTTGATCTTGCCCTTCACCAGAGAGCCGTCCACCAGTTTGATGGTGACCTTCCTGACCTCGATTTCCCGGTTGCTATCTTTGTCCGACATTACCTACTCTCACAGTTTAAGCTGAAATTATGCCACTGCCTGGTCACCGCATTTTAAAAACGGTTTTTGCGACCTCTGACCCGAGTTTAACCCCGAAAACGAGCCACTATCTCAGGAATGAGGTCTCGATTTCGACCTCATTCCTGGATTGAACAGTCTTCTCAAGAGCCAGATTATTGAAGAGTTTACTTAAGCCCCCGCCTTCTTTCTCCCTCCCTTTACCCCAAACCCCCGATCCTTGGCCATCTTTCTCCGCTGCGCCGAATACTCGCCGCAAACCAGAGGAAATTTTTTGGGATCAAGCCCGTACATCTGACAATATTCCTTCTTAGTTAATTTATGGGACTTCCGCAGATGAGCCTTCAAAGTCCGCATTTTCTTGCCGCACTCAAGGCAGGTCACATGTTTCTGCGTCACAATATCCTTTAATGGAATCGGTGGTTTTTTTACCTCTACCGCTTCTTGACCTTTTTTCGGTGCCATGATCTCTGGGATCACAGCGCCGCCTTCCAAAGAAGCCAGAAGATTGTAGACCGTCTTAATCTCTTCCACTAACTCCTTGGTGGATAATTCCGTCATAGAGGCATGGGAAATGATGATATCTGCGGTGAGCTTCAAATTTTCTGTAGCCATGTGAAAGGTCTCCTTAATTTTTTTGACATATGTATAAATCGCTGTAATTATATTATTAATTCGCCTATTGGTGATTTTTGTCAAGGAAATTGTGTAAATGAATCCGAGCCAGGATAAGGCTGTGGGAATAACCAGAGAAAATTTCCAGGTAGGCGGAAAGGTCAACGCTCATCGTCTGAAGATGCCGCCATCTATCTAATCAATTTCTCTGCTCATGCAGCCTTAGTGGATAAAAAATAAGGCTTATTCCAATGACAAAGATAAAAAAGACAACCATGACATAAGCAAGCAACAAAGCTAATATTGTCTTCATATATCCTCCGTTAAGCTCTTTATTTCAATCTCCCACAGTAGGTAGAAGACCTGTTGCGAATCGGCGCATGCTTTGATGGGAATATGGTTGGCCGAGAGGGGGAGTCTCAGCCAGCCAAGAAAGGAACTTGGATTAATGGGGGAATGGAGGATACCTTAATTTAGTTGTTGAATCAATTATATGCATTAATTCTACCAAATATCCCTCTTTTCTATCATATTGAATATTCTGGTAAACAAGGATCTTCTTTCCTGTCAATCGTGTGTTTTGGTTAAGAAAATTATACTGGGAACGAGAAAATCGATTTTAATATGGAATTATTTCAGATAATCCCCCGGATAGCCAATATAGTGATCAACAAGGTGCCGGCAATAACGGTGATAGTCCAGAGGACCCCGGTATCGAGATTTAGGTAATCTATGTTTCTGCTCCCCTTTTGACATTTCTCCCCAATGGCAGGCGCCCAGAGAGGTATCAAGAATAGTGCCACTTGTGTGCTGACGAGTCCTGAATTAGATAAAATGTGTGATATTATGCAGATAGGTTAAAAGGGGGAGGCAGTCTTGGACTAAATAGTTCCAATTTATTTTGGAATTTATTCTTTTATCAGAAGAATTTTTTACTGGAGAATAATAAGTCCTTCAGAGACCTTGACCTGCCCCCCAAGAACTGGTCCAAATATTAAGTTAGAGATAAGCAAACTGGAGATGGGAAGTTTCAAGATTTTGATAAGTTCCCGGTCATAGCAGCAACCTGCAACCAGGTTAACCAGGAGAACTTGAATTCCCTCTCGCCTGCTTTTGCGCCGTTCGCCATAAGATCCACCCATAGAGGCCCAGATTAACGCTCAGCACCAGGAGGCCCAGGAGGATCTGCGAACTTCGCGTGAGGGTATCAGGGTACAGGAGGGGAAGGATATAATGCTCGATAAAGCCGGTACGGTAAACCAGCCCCCCACCTTTCTCCCGCAGCCAGTTCTCCAGAGGGGTGAGCGGACACACCCCACCGGCGAGTTCAACGAGCGTCCCCCACAAGAAGGCCGGTACCTGAATCCACGCCAGGCTCC
>Ga0326727_10008706_pt1 | contig 25542 bp, 20 predicted proteins | sample MB2enrmetagenome_FD_207643 | JGI IMG/M metagenome (GOLD analysis project Ga0326727, IMG submission 207643) | Lab enriched peat soil microbial communities from McLean, Ithaca, NY, United States - MB29MY | ecosystem: Environmental > Terrestrial > Soil > Wetlands > Peat | place: USA: New York...
GGGGTAGCGGTTGGGGTTGGGGTTGGGGTAGCGGTTGGGGTTGGGGTTGGGGTAGCGGTTGGGGTTGGGGTTGGGGTTGGGGTTGGGGTTGGGGTAGCGGTTGGATCAACAGCAGTGACAGTGACGGTGGCCGTCGGGCTTGTTGAGCTCACGTAGGGGGCGCTGCCCGCATAAGTAGTGCGGTACTTATAGGTGCTGGCGGTGGTTTCAGTCCGGCTGAAGGAATAGGTGCCAGTGACGGTCTGCGAGGCAATTGTGGTCCAGGTTTTGCCGTTCAAGCGCTGCAACGAGACGGTCCTTTTGGTGAACGGGGCGCCGTTGGCGGTGAGCTTGCCGGTAATCGAGAAGGACTGTTTGACCTGGGCTGAGGAGGGTGCTGAGATAGTGAGGGAGGTGGGGATATTGGCGGCAGTGGTCTTGGTAGTGGAAGATTTTGCCCCTACTACTGCGTTAAGGTTACAGAACAACAATGCACAAATCACAAGCGCTACTGCGACAACAACCACCCTTCTCTTTTCTGCAAACATTCCTCCTCACCTTGAAGGTTAACCTAGTACTCGGCTCGGGCGACGAGGCCGCTATCGAGCACATAGGTACGTGGTAGGGGGGTTTTATTCGCCTTAAGCTTTCCTTTATAAAATGACGTCTGAATTGTCTTAGTTTGTCAACTACTGCTTTATTCGGACAAAATCACTATATTTTGACCATTTTATATTAGGCGACAGCACGCCGAAAAAATGGAAGCGAATTCGAGTCAGGTTCCCCAAGCGAGCCGCTCACTCCAAATTCACCTACTCGCAGACGCATTGCCGTAGCAGCGCATTTGTGCGTCCCGGCCGGTCGCTCGTGCACCATTAACCGCGAACGTTATCGACTATAGAGCACTTGAAAGAGCCCGGTGTGCCTCTCTGGCGCCGTAAGGAACTCCAGGAGGTACGGTCTCCGATCAGCCTTACATGGGCTTATTCAGAGCGTCCATCGGGCACCAATGTCGGCGGGTTGTGTTGCCTGCGTAAGAGCCTAGTGCCTGCCAAGAGGGCGCCGCTAAACCTATCTCGTCATTCGAGCGCACGTGTGGGTTATGAAAGACGACGAGACAAAGCGTTTTATGGAGGGGGCGGGCGCAGGGCTTCCGCTGGTTAAGATAGCTGCTGAAATCAAAGTCAGCAAAACCACCTTGATCAATTGGACTGTGAGATCACTCAATGTGTCAACTATAGCTTCGGCTGTGCAGCCACACGGATTGTTGCGAAGGAAAAAGCGGTTTCTTCGTCCTTGACTACCACCGATTGGTGCCGCGAAACACAGAAAGAATACGCGTTCCAAAGCCAGTACTTCGAGGACAACATCAAGGACGCCTTTTGAATATACCTAAAGAAACAACGTTTTCATCGCGGCCGATCGCAAGCGAGGACGTGCATGTCGCAGACGGGTTATGCCGTGTGAACCGAGTCACCGTTTTTTAGGTCGGGTTTGCACCCCAGTTATGATCACCGTGTTCAATTAGGGTGGATAAGTTTGTCACCGATATTTCCGAGATAAGGAGGTACTTGCTCACGAGACCCTCGATTCCCTTTCGAACCCTAGAATTCGGTCCTACGGCGCTGCGAGGCAAATACTCCAAACCTCAAAGCCTCAAAGCCTCAAAGCCTCAAAGCCTCAAAGCTTCAGCTAGCGTACCCATCCTTTTTTTGTTTCGCTAAGAGACAGTCACCGGTAAATCGGTTTCTCTGTACGGCGTGGCCTGATTATCACGATAGAGCAGGAATTCCATCGTCATGTTGCTGCCAGTCCGATCTGGTTTCAAATTGATGACCCGTTGCCACGTCTGGTTATTAGCGATCGATACATTCTCTGAATACAGAACCGTCGATTTGTTAGTGTCGTTCAACCGTACGACTAATTCGTATGACACGTCCTGTTGCTCGTGATTGACAATGCCTACAGTAACCGGTTTTTGTTCGCCTAGGGTGTACTGGGTACTATAGTTGCCAATCGTACCATTTGCACCAAGTAGGTAAAACTCCGTGAACGGTTCGCCTGGGTTAGGAAACGCAATCGAGTACCCGACAGTCAACGCAAGCGTTAGTATGGACAGCACGAGAATCACCGAAAGCAGTTTATCCACGCGACTTTTTGAACGTGAAAAGACTTTTTCAACTATCTGAATCTGCGGGAGTTTGACAGAGAAGCGCTCTGCCAGGGGAAGTGCTCGTCGGCGCACCTCGGCAATTACCGTACATATCACTATGAATAGAGCCAGAGCGACAAGCAACGGCCCCAAGGTAACGCCGAACCAGAAACTGAGGATCAACGTTATTGTTGGGACAAGGGCAACGCTAAGGCCAAATGAGAGCGCAATACGCTGGGGGTTACTAATGCCTCCTTGATTTGGGAAGAGGGCAGCAATAAGAGCGTAACCGGGTGCAAAGAAGACGACGACCACGCCAACGATAGGACGGATGAAAGTTTGGTTTAGGTACGGTAAAAAAATTGATGCCAGTGCTGCGATGGTGGCAACAATAACGAGTACGAGATCGATTGAATGGGTCCTAAGTGTGGTTCCACTGGTTTTGTTCATTATGTGCAGAAAATAACGTCCTTCGTTGAAACTTAATTGTCCAAAATTATTGTGGTGCCGGTCCGATGTCGTTGGTGCAAATTAAAGGTCTTTCACTTTCGACTGCTAGCATAGCGGCCCTCGATCTGTGGGCGCTGGCACCTATTTGCTATTTGCACGTAGTGGAAGCGTTACACCTAGACTCGGGTGCGAACCAAGCATTCCGCGCTGATATGCCTAAACAGACTTCCGTTCGCGCTGACGAATACCCTTGATTGCCTCAACGACTAGCGGCTGGTGCCATCCGACGCGCTAAGCATCCGCTTTTCTCGCTTTGGCACGGGTTGCACACGCAAACTCTTTAAACGCCTTCGTTTACCGCGTGAGTGCATTCGCCGACTGAAACTATCGATGTGCCGTTATTAATTGGTAACGTGCGACATATTCCGTTCTCACTAAAAACCCTCTGCATTTCGCGTGCTTAGAACCAACGAAAAACTTCCAATCGTTGCGCACTGCCGAAATCGTGCGCTTCAATTAGCTCAGGATCCGTTATAAGTCTTTTGAACCGCAACCACTCTGAAGTACGCGCGCGAAGAATGACGTTCGGTAGAAGCAGGGCATAGCTTTAGCGCTTCCCGTTCATAGCGCCCGAAACAGTCAGTTTCTTGCGCGATGCCGGTCAGCTACACCGAAAGCTGAGTATCCACAGTGCGTCCCCTACCAAGAAACGCCGTGCATTCAGCCGTCCCCGGAAAGCGTGTGAGGCTCAGCGAGACTCCCGCCCAGCGTCTGCCGGCGCAAAACGAGGTAGAAGATGGTTATGCTATAAGCAACAATGAGCGTGATTACGGCACCCAAAATGCCGATCAGTGGAATTAAGAGCACATCGAGAAGGGCGAGCGCAATAAACTGGATAATGCCACTGTTGGAATTTACCTTGGCCCCCCGTGAACCTTCGGACTGCATCAGCGAACTGTAGGCTGCTAAAAAAAACGATGTCGTCCCTGCCAGTGCAAAAAAGAATGCAAGTTCCCAGCTGAAGGGGTACTGACTCCCATACATGAGGAACGCGAACCTTTCGATGAGAACGAACAGTGGCACGAGCACGATCACAACATACGGGACCGGCTTGGTAATCTTAACGAAAATAGCTCCTTTGTCACGGCTCCTCGACGCGTACGGCAAAAAGGCCGCATTAAAAATGCCCCACAGGAGGAGGGACACGGTCATAGAGGGCACGAAGTAGGCATTGTAGATCCCCACCTGCGCGGTCGAACTGAAGACGTTGATGAGTATTCTATCGATGCCGAGACACACGCCCGCGACGGCGCCCGGAACCGAAACCCAGACATAGGTCATTATTTTCTTCGACCACGACCGATCAAAGCGGAGCGTTATGTACTTCCTGAGAAACACAACAGAGAGGAGACCAACGACGACGTACGAGACATACAACGAGACAGTCGCACCCTCCCACGACCGTATGTTGTTGCTGATGAACGCGAGAAAAACACCGAGTACGACGACCGACTGGAAGGTATTAAGAAGCGCATAGGTCTTCATTTTGAAGAAGACTCGCAGCGGATTGATCGTTACCACAAAAAAACTATACGTCGCGGCGTACGCGACAGAGAAAAGGAGCAACGTCGCCGAAATCCTGAACACCTGTGACAATAGTCCGGAAATCAGCACATAGCTAGCCACCGAAGCTACGGTAAGCAGCGTTATAAGGATATACGCAGTCGAGATGATCGTGGTCTGTTCTGCTTCGTCCCGTGCGCTCGAAGCGTATACTATCATCGGGTAAATTGCAAGCCCCATTGAGAGCCCGAAGATGTTTCCGAATGTGATGATCAGGCCGAGATTGCCAAAATTCAATGGACCTAATATCCGTGCGCTAAGGATGTTGAAGACTAGCGTGAGTAGTGATCCGAACAGAATCCCCGTTGCCACGTGGGAGGAACTCGTGAGCAACATGGTTGCATCACGACTCATCCGTTCCTTAAAAATCAGCTCGTACGGTACACTCAGTATGCGCCAAGCGAATTCCTTGAATGACTTCATCGGTTAAGACCCAGACGGAACTCGTAGCCGCTTTAAGCTATCGGAATTGCGTAGGTTCATCCTCAGCTTCGTCCTTTTGGCTCATTTCGATTGCTACGGCGGTGGACTGTACAGTATCCGCACCCCCCCATCGTCGTACACCCGGTAGAGACTTTGATTACCCAACAGGTTGGTGATGAGCGCTTTTGCGCTGAATAGTTGCGGTTGGCTCCCTTTCGTCGGGTAAAAACCCCAGATTATCTGATACAAGTTCTCATTTCTTATGAGGATGATCGAATCGCTTGAGCTTGACGTACCGTTATTATAGTACTGAATAGCCTCAAAATTCCCTGTGAAATTTGGAGAATTACTCAGATAGAGCCTCCGTACAAGTTCGTCGCCAACTACCTGCGTCCCCGAATTCTTGTAGTGTATGGTCCACAACGCAGAGTCAAACTCTTGTGGCTTTGTCCAATCCTTAAAAGTACCGCCTGTGTAGTCATTAGCTCCTGTATGGTCCAATATATTCGTCGGAAGAGCGAGCACGTTTCCAAAGACTAGTGCAGCCACCAAGACGGCACTGAACGAGTATATAACCCCTCTTCTGGTAAGAATTGGACGATCCCGCCGCTCAAATAACATGGCCAGTGTCACAGGGACTAAGAAAAACCACCCGAAGATGCTTATCCGATCCCAATTGAAGGGGACTTTTACCAGTGCACCGACAACGCCGAGTGCAAAAATGCCCGCGCCAAGAAGAAAAAAGTCCGCATAGCGTGAAAAAAATCGTAGTGAGTCTGCTCGTGCTTGAACAAGGGCAAGTATCACCGCAACACCAATGAATAATCCATAGATGAGCCGCTCAATCAGCGTTCCGAGGGCCCACGTAGAAACAGGAGTGGCTGACGTCACTTCAATCGCAAGTCGATTCGCAAATACCGCGACAATTGTCTGGATCGGTCCGAAGAACACGTAGGTAAAATAGATAAAGACGGCAACCACTGCCACAAGAAAGATGTTTATAACGTTTTCTTTTGGCAAATTCAGTTCAGGATAACGGATCCTCAGGATTTGATCCTTAAGTACTAAAATGGCCAGCGCTGCAATGAAAATGACGAAACTCAAGTCGTGGGTGAGCACAAAACAGCCAATTATGAAGAAGACGAGCATCGTGAGAACCAACTGATTGTTTCTGTCGCGCATAAAAACAAGCGACAAACTCAGCAAAAAGAAAACAGTGCCCAACTCGTAGTCATTGAACGTGTTTGCATAGCCATTGAGAAGCAAGAACGACGCAACTGGCGCGAGCGAAATCAACGCTACCTTCGTGCCAAATCTTTCCGAAGCGAAGGGGTAATAGATCACCAAAAAAATGCACATGAGAAGCAATGGGAGGTACTTTGCAACGGTGATGTACGAAGCGTTCGTGACCAGCACCAAGGCAGCGCCGAGCATTGACTGCATCGGCAACCCGTACTGATTGCTGATAAGGGGGCTCGCGGTTCGTATGAGATTCAGCGAGACGCCATTTTGGAGCGTGAAACTAATGGAGTGCATGTACAGTATTGAGTCAAGATCGTACGGCAAGGGGCCAGAACCCACCCAGACGACCAGGAACAGAGACAGGCAAAAAGCGCTGATTGCGCACGCCTCCACCCAGCTAAACGAATCGCTTCGAGAGCTGGCAATGACATAAAACACAGAGGCGCACACAAGAAACACCGTAATGTAGAACAGATTTTGACCGCTCCAAAGGACTGCGCCTCCCTGGGCAAGGTTGCTGAAGCTAGCGACTAAGACTGTTAAGAAAATACACAGCACGATATAGTAGGTCTTCCTAAGTCGGCTCAGTGTCATATAGCTCCTTGATCACCCGTTCCAGCGTATCAACAACTGCCTGCAAAGAATAATGCTCGTTGACCGTTTTGTAGCCGTTCTCGCCTAACTCCTCCCGCAAATCAGGATCTGCGATAAGGCGTTCGATATCGTCGGTCCATTCCCGGGGACTTGAAGCAAGGAACCCATTGCACCCGTGATCTATTACGTATCTGTTTTCTCCGACCGCGCTACTGACGGTTGCTAATTTCATTGCCATGTATTCCAATAACTTCATGGCGCACTTGCCTCTGGACCACGGGTCATCGGTAAGGGGCATCACGCCGATATCAAAGTCCGCTATCAGTTCAGGAATCTGGTCAATAGGCACCCAGTGATCCAGGCCAAAATCGACCGCGAATGGCTGGTCAGTGAATTCTGCCCTGACTGCTTGCGATAGCCCGCTCACTATCTTGAGTTTGAAATCGTACGTACGAGCTACCGTAGCGAGCGGATCTTTTAGTATCTTGAGGTACGGCACTTGATAGCGCGTACCCGCACCAAGCCAGCCGATAGTAACGCCGGCTCCGCGACTGGCGTGTCTCACGCTTGGATTGAAGAGTGCAAGATCCACTGCGCTCGGCACCAAGATCACGTTTTTATTTAGTTTGGACGCAAATTCGCTCAGATAATGGCTTCCCGCAGTCACCGCATCTGACATCGACAGTATCTTTCTAAGGTGTGAGTATGACGCCATCCTCCCGAGCAGCTTCAGTTCAAAAAGCGCGTCGTCGTAGTCAAATATGACTCTGGTTCCCTGTTTCTTGATTTTTTTGACCATCTCGTGATCTACAGGATTTGAACTCCGATGCAGGACAAGGACATCCGGGCGGGCCTCAACAACCCGTTTCCAACTTTCACGTTGTTTCAGCAGATTGGGAATTCCGCGGGGGAGTGCCGCTGACTGGAGGCACTTCGATTCATAGCCACGACGGGTAAGTTCTCGTGACACCGCCAGACACCGAACAGCGTAGCTGTCAATGCTCCCTGCTGTCAGAAAAAAAACTGCGAGTTCTTTTCGACTTCTCATCTCGTGCGCCTTCGTCTCTCTCTCACGTGTGGTGGTTTATGCGTGACGCGGTTCGTCGGGTGCAGATTATCAAATCGCCTCCCTTTGCTGGGCGAGTCCTTGCCGGGTAGACGTTAGTATCATATAAGCATATACGCATCTCGTTTCTTCAGGCCTCGACAGGGCCTTTCAAATCAATGATTTAAACGATAGCTCCTATTCCTAGTCTTCCTGGTGCTACCAAGCCGCGCAGTTCTAGGTGAGCACTTGTTGCTAGGTGTCGACAGCGCGGCGATACGTTTCCTCGATTTTATCAACGACACTGGGCCAGGCAAATTGTTCGTGTGCTAGCTTTCTGCAGTTAGCCTTGAACTCTGCTCTCGTACGATCGTCGAGCAAAATATTTGAGATTGCCGCCGCTAAGTCATTTTTGTCGTAATTTACGACATACCCAACGTTTCCGTCAATCCAATCAATGTCGTCTCCGTTGTGCGTCGTGACGATAGGCGTGCCACAGGCACAGGACTCAAGAAACGTTAAGGGAAGGCCAGTAAAACTTGGGGTAACAAAAACGTCCGCATCTTCATAGGCGTCTATTTTATCGGACTCACTGATGGGTCCCGTGAAGATGGTACTGTCCTCAATGTTCAACGCTTTCACCCGTTTCTTCAGAGTGGATTCATAACCGAGATGATCTTGGCCAACTAAGACAAGCGTTGCAGCTCCAAGGCGATCCTTGAGCACTGAAAACGCTTCAGCAAGCATATCAAGTCCTTTTGAACTTGCTATTCTGCCCACATAGAGTATGATGAACTGGTCGTCACGTATCGCAGCCTTTTCTCTAAATCGCCCTTTGGCTATTTCTCCTCCATTTTCGGAAAATTCGACCCCATTGCCAACGATATCAATCGCTCCTGCGGCAATTCCTTTTTTCCCGTAATATTCGGCTTCCGTTTTGGTTAGGGCAATTACTCGTTTCGAATCTCTTAGGACCTTGTAGCTGATCGCAGTGTCGAGTAGCCACTTCAGTTTGCTGCCGTTTATTGTCCCAAGGTACGACCCGTGCAGCTGTAAAACGTAGGGGAATCCGCTTTTTCTAGCATAATGATGCGTGGCTAAACTCTGAAAACAGCGAACGTCGTGCAGGTGGGCAACATCAAAAGTATCGAGTTTCTTTTTTAGGTAGGGTACCAACTGAGGAGTGACATAAAACAGTTTATGGCTGACGGAATATGGAAAATAGAACACGCGAATCCCGTCCAAAATCGCTGGGTTGCTGTTCTGAATCTGCTCGTGGCTGGCTGATCCCTTAGCAGATGAGCTCGTGCAAATCGTAACAGCGTGTCCTCGCCGTACGAGCTCTTTGCTTACGTGATATACCACGCGTGGAACCCCGCTGCCAATCGACTGGGGAGACCGCGTGAGAAGGGGGCATACTTGAAGTACGTTCATAAGTTCTCGTCAATTTCGCTGTGCGTTCTTTCACTGCTTGAACTTGGTGCCTTGAAGCAAGCTTCGTGCGGCAAGCCGTAGTTACGATGAGGCTTTGCCACGTGCTCATCATTTGTGCGCTCTTTTTGCTTTTCAGTGTATACCCAATTCCTCTTGGCAAACGCGGGCACAAAGCGACCCGGGCTTCAGGATTCGTATCACGCTTGGCAGCCCTGCGAGTTATCGCGAAATCAAGAATCCTGTTGTCCGAATATAGCACTCTCATTTCCAGATCGACGCCCAGTGCGTGCAGCCAACACCCCATATCTTGCGACGAGTGACAACGAAACCGCTAAACGCGTCGTCTGGGCTCAAAAACGCTTGCGGAACGGTCAGTTACGACGTACTCTGTTCTTAAGCCTCCTTCTGAATAAGCCCGCATAACATTGAATGTTGAAGGGCAAAAAAAGCCACGCGGCGAACATAACTGCCGTCTGTATGCCGTACCTCTTGGAGCGCAGAGAGAAATTTTGCACGCTATCAGTGAGATAAGCCTCAGAAATCTCCTCAAACCACCAGTTGCTGCTGATCTTGTCCTCACTGACACACCGGGACAGGTGCTGGATGAAGTCAAGATTGCTGGAACGATCCGGCCCTTCAACGAGTGTTGGCAGCAAATCCTCGTTCATCTCAACTGGAATGAGCTCATAGCGTCGCACGCCTGTTTTTTCGAGGTCGATGCGCAAGACTACGGATGCACGCGTTCCCCTATACGAAATCGCTGGATCAAAGTAGAAATTTCCAAGCGAGTATGCGATCAAGCCATTTTTATACTCCTCGACGCCCTGAATGACGTGCGGATGATGCCCCAATACCAGTGTGGCCCCTCTGTCAACCAGCTCGTGCGCTAACCTTATTTGGCCGGGTGACGGATAGTAAACGTTCTCAGTGCCCCAGTGCAGCGAAACGACCACTACGTCGCACTCTTGTTTGAGCCTATCGATATCCTTAAGGACGTCTCTCCGTTTTAGTTTGTTGATTCGAATGGCCCTCGGCACACGAAATCGCCCAATAGTGTAGCCAAGGAACCCGATAGTAGTGCCGGCTTTGCAGATGAGTGCTTCGCGTGGAGCCGAGCTACTGACACTGGCGCCGATATGGTGCAGCCCGCAACGGTCCAGCGACTCCAAAGTCTCCCGAAACCCCTCGACGCCTAAATCCAAGATATGGTTATTTGCAACGTTGAGGATGTCAAAACCCGCGTCTCTCAAAAATTGTGCTTTGCGTGGTTGTGCCCATATGACGTGCGCCTTTTTTGCCCTTTTCTTTGACTCGGATAGCGAAACTTCGAGGTTTCCAAACAGGATATCCTTGTGCGCCAACGTACTTCGCACGTTTAGGAATGGATTTTCGTCACGATTGTTTGCCAATGCCGTGTCGCCAACGGCAAGTATGGTTACGGTGCTCATACTCTGCGCGGTCGTTACCCCACTGACGTTTTTTAAATGTGAATTTCCCACTTTGCCTGGGGGAGGATATGGTCGGTATGGTCGGTATGGTCGACAACGTTTAGCTCAAGTCGCATTCAGATCCGAGTTTCTCAAGCTTCTCTGTTCGAATTCGATCTGAGTCCCTTTCTGTGGTTGCGTTTGATGATGCATAGGATCACTTCCCCGACTGCTTGTCCGATCGGACGGTCAGTTTCTGTATGAGCCGCGATCCGAGGGCGTAACCGATAAATGGCATGGTCGCCGGTTTTTACACACGTAACCCCCTTGTGCGGGGGTATGCGAGTGGCTGTGTGAGCGCGACCTTCCCACCTCACACGTGCGCTCTTGCGTTAGCGAGTGTTGGCCTCTTAACTTCAACACCATCCTGGTCCAGTTTCTCGTATATCCTGCTAATCCACAGCGCCCTCACTCTTGTTTGCCACCTACTTCCATCCGAAGGACCTATAATGAGGCCCATGCGGTCCGCTGCCCTGTCCGCCTCGTGGTTCAGCTCCTCTCCAAAACTTGTGGATTCGAACACCTTAAGCCAGTCAGAGCTGCCCGCGCGCGTCCGTCGAGACTCATCAGATCGAAAATCGCTTTTCGACAGACCAAGCTCCCGAGCGTACCGATACATGAAGCGCTTCGGTATCAGCACGTCGAGCGCCGTTAAGTGGAGATTTCTGAAGACGTGAACCATGCAAGGCGTTGAGTAAGCAAGGACCATCTCTGTCCCAAACAGCTTCGTCGCTTGGAGCTGGATCTTGTGGTAGCGGTTAGGGAGACTTTGAAGCGTGGCGTCAAACAATGCGCTTCGTATTTCATTGACGGCGATATCTTTTGACGGCTTGCTGCTCCCCTTTCGTTCGTGGCTCTCAGTTCCCGCGACGAGTAAAGCGGGCACTCGATCGAGCCCATTGAGATACTCGATCAGCTGGTCAAAGCTGTTAGGCGTTTCAAAGCGCTGTTTGTAATAGGACTGATATATTGACCTGAATGCAGCGTCGAGCAGTTTCTTGAGCGGTCGATATCGTTGAGCGCCGCTGATTCCGTTCAGCATTCTTCCGTAAGCATCTGAAAGCACGAAACGATTGATTACCTGAAGATCCATCGTCGCGTTGTAATTGTACAGAGTATCCAGATCTTGCCCGCACCACAGCCTCGTTTCCCGGCTTTGAAGCGCTTCAAACATCCTTTTGAAGTATATGCTTATATGCGCAGCAAACGGCATCGATGCGATGACGTCATCGAGATATCCAAGGGGGATTTCGTTCAGGTCAACGTCTACGACCTCCTGGGGTACGTGCAATTTCTTAGCTATCCTTTCGGCACGCGGAACATCGGGGCGATTCCAATTCGAAAGGGCGGGAACAAAATGATACGTAGCCGTGGTCACGTCTTTGACGTTGTTGACGAGGGAGAGCAAAACTGACGAATCAACGCCGCCACTGAGCATAACGACTTCTTTGAAGGGGGGACTACCTCGAATAATTGAGCGTACCGAGTGGCTGAGTGCGTTTTTGAAGACGTCATAAGTTACCGTGGCGCCAGCGGAGCGATTTACGTACCACTCAACCGCGGTTGAACCCGTTGCAGTAAGGTGCAGCGCCGCACCGGGGGGTAATCGGTGAACCCCGCTAAAAGTCGTTGAGCCCTTGCGGCAAAACCCGTGCCGCACAAAAAAGAGTACCTCAGAAACATCGTAATCCAGCTGTCCCTTGGCTTTCGCGAGTCTAAAAAAGTCAGTCGACATAATGAGCTCCGTATCGGTCGTCGTATAGTAGAGCTCTTCTACCGCACCGATGTCACTTGCTGCAAACTCGAACGCGCCATCGCACACAGCGACGCCGACATACCGTCCATTGATCCGTGGCAGGCAAGTGCGAAGATCGCTTGTTACTTCCTGCACGTCTATGTTGCGCTCTACGGAGTAATCGCTCTGGACGAGCCCGTCGATAGTTCCAACATAATGAAATGTCCTGTGGTCACTAACTATCTTATGCTCGAAACCCTCTGTGCTGGTGAGCGTCCCGTCGCTTCTTTGCACCACTGCGTACATGGGATCTTTCCACACGATCGTAGTCTCTGCGCTTACGGTCGACACGGGCTTACGCAAACGGGCGCACTGTTCCGTTTCTGCATAAGCCTCCTTTCCGCGTCGTTCGTCGTTTCTTGCGGTGAGCGAGTCGCCCTCGAAAGCGCGACAGAACGTAAGACATAATGGTTCGTCACGTGCCCAAACATTTTAATACACCCCCTCCGAATCGTGAACCGCGCCCCGTGGCGCTGGCAGCTATAAGCTGCCCAGTAATCGCACGGTTTCTCGCGACATCTCCAAAATGCACAACTGTCCCTTCGACATTAGATTTTTTTCAATTATTCTGCTGAGGCTCGTACGTTCATAGCCTGCATGACGGTTTTTTGCCATTCAGCGTAACAAAAATGCCTAAAATCCTCGCCGAGCCATTCAAGGGTAGGTAAATCAAAGCCGGCTTTCGATCTATTTACTATGCTGGAGGGCAGGTATCTTTTAGCTACCCTCTTTAGCAACGGCTTTGTATCAAACGCAGTAACTTTGTATTTCAACGGAAGATTTACCGCCAAGTCAAGAAGTCTGTTATCCAAGAACGGCACTCGCATTTCCAAGCCCACGCCCATCGCCATTCTGTCGCTTCGGCGCAATAAGGAGGATAAGTAGTAGCTCAAATCTTTCAAAATATAAGTGAGCGTTTCCCTCTCGATGCTGTTGTCCAAGAAATCAAGAGCTTGGGAAAAACGGTATTTCGATGCGGAACGATTTTTTACCCATGGCAGCGCATGGTAGTCAAAAATGATCTGGGCTCCGTCTTCTAGCAAGCAGCTCACAAAGTCGTCGCTACCTATAAGCTCATATACACTTGACTTTAGTAGCTGTTCGTACCGGTCCGGGAGTCCGTTGATGAGTGGGGATAGCACTTTTTTCAGCCACATTCTCACATAATAGTATCTGTACCGCGGGTACCCACCAAATAATTCATCGGCCCCTTCCCCGCTAAGCAAAACGCTAAATCCTTCCTCCTTAGCTCTTTTGCTGATCAAGTAGATGCCGACGGAATTGGGGTGGCAAAGTGGAAGATCTTCAAGGCCGATGCATCGGGTGATGTTATCCTTGAATTTTATTTCGTCTAGTTCCTCAATGATTAAGTTCAATCCCAATTCTCTCGCTATTCGTTTCGCATATTTGGATTCATCTAGCGATCCCTTTACCCGCACGTTAAAAACTGTGAGATCGTCGACATATTGACGAGCTATAGCGGTTACCAAGGAGGAATCAACCCCCCCAGAACATATCGATCCGATCGGAGCGTCAGAAACGAGCTGATCCTGAATTACTTCATTTAATAAACGATCGAGCTTGTCGACTAATTCCGTATCGAATTTGTTCGCTGTCCACGCAGTCCTAGAAAGGGCGCTACACGGATCGTAATACGTTTTTATATCAATGTGTTTAGTGTTCAACTCCAGTTTCAGAACGCTCGCAGGCTGGAGCGGTTTTAGTTCTTTAAAGAACCCTTCAGCTTCGACGTTTTTTGTCAACCGGTACTCTAGGATTGACTCCGTATCCAGTGAGAGGGGCAACTCAGCAACGGCGCGAAATGCTTTCAGTTCCGATGAAAAAACGAGTTTATCACCATCATAATAATAAAACAACGGTTTAATACCGAGCCTATCCCGGGCGAGGTATAGGCATCCGTCAACGGAATCGTACAAAGAAAAGGCAAAAATGCCATTCAAGTATTTCACACAATCGATACCGTCCCGTTCATAGCATTGAATCAAGACCTCGGTATCAGTATTTGAAACAAACCTGCGTCCCGCTCTCTCCAAGTCGGTTCTGAGCTTCTTAAAATTGTAGATTTCTCCGTTATAGGCCACCCATATCGTTTTACTTTGATTTGACATCGGCATCTTTCCACTTTCTGACAGGTCAAGTATTGCCAGCCGGACGCTGCCTAGTGAAACATCCGGGTTAACGAAGGTGCCATCGTCGTCGGGGCCTCTGTGTTTTAGGCACCGGTTCATCTCTTCGATGAGCCGACGGTCTGACCAACTGAATCCATTTATGCCGCACATATTTAGAGCAATTTAAAACTAATGAGATTCGTTTCCTTGAGCGCTTTCGCTGTCGTTGCAGCAGAACTCATTTCTAGAAGTGCTTTTTATCAAGCCGCGTCATCGTTTTAATAACTTTTCTCCATGCATGCAAGCACTCACACGACAACTTCTAACTCGAGGGGCTGCTGGTCCAATCGGACGGTCAGTTTTTGTATGAGCCAGCGATGCTTACCAGCTTCTGTACGCGGGATGTGGTTCACTAGACGGACTTCTAGATCTACTTCTCCGCCGAGCTGTTCTTTGAGCGCAGCGAACATTTGCCCTGAGACCCGTTTCCCGTAATCCTTGCCAGGCACAATGTTTAGTATTAATTCTCCGGGTTTGTCTTGAAAAAACTGAAACTGCCGTACAAGGTCAAAATCTGAAGTAAAAAGCGTGCCGCGGTTCACCCGAAAGGCGGTCACCGGGATCTCCCTGCCAGTACGACCGACAACAAACTCATTGGCCCTACCTTCTATGCGACTCAACAGGGCGTGATGACGCCCGCACTCACACGTAGCGTCTGCGTATTGCGCCAGATCCCCTGTCCGATATCGTATGAATGGGGTTGCAGCGTTATTGAATCCCGTCGCGACTATCTCACCGACTTTCCCGGCCTCGGTGATCGGCCTGTCTGCCGTGTCAACCAATTCAAAGATGCCATATTCGGGGGAAACGTGATACAACTGGGATACTTCACATTCTGATGCGAACGCCACCTGCTCAGATTGGCCGTACCAGCTGAACACCCGACATTGAAAAACATCCTCAAGCAGTTTCCTCTGCCATTCAAAGAGAGTTTCTGAACCGCACAGTATCGACTTGACCGTCGAAAAATGCTCAACGTCATTATCGTGCATGAAGTGAGCGAGCATGCTGATAGATGAAGGAAAACCCCAGATATGTCGAGGCTTGAATTTCCTAATCAGCTGGATGTAGCGTGGCAAGCTCTCAGCTGTCATGAGAACAGATGAGAGTGCCAGCATGCGACCGAATAACTTTTTCTGATCAATTTTTGTAGCTCCGTGTGAACTAACCAGACCCCCTCGAAGTGTAGCGCACTTGTCGGTGAAACGATAACCCACGCGCGCCCACGCGCTTCTGACGAACCCAAGTTCTCTCGCCCGTGACGTTCCTTTCTCGTAATAAAAGCCAAACGTCATGCCCGTCGTGGCGCTTGTCCCGACAAATTCAAGATCATGGGCGGCAATGTTGCGCGCTTTCAAAGCATCCATGTTTTCACGCGCAGTCTCTTTTGTAAGGATCGGCAACCGTTCCAAATCGGTAAGGTCGCGTATATCGCTTGGCACCAGCCCCCGTTCATTGAACGCGGCGTGGTAATAGGGCACGTTGGCATAGGCGTGCGTCATCAGCGTCTTCAGCCGCTGGAGTTGGTACGCTTCGATTTCCGCTGCGCTCCACCACTGCGATTTCTGAAGAAACTTGTACGTCGACCGGAGCGTACGATAGTGGGAGAGGATGCTGAACGCTTTCGATGTTGTTGGATCAGGGCTCATTCTGTGACTCTAAGCGTTAGCCGTATTTCTCGCGATATCGTGCGACGACCATCTCCATGATTCTGACGGCTTCTCTGCCTTCCTCTGCGCTGACTGGCGGTTTGGAACCATCTATGAGGCTCTCGACAAACCGTTCGATTACGAGGTTAGTGCCAAGCGTGTTGCGGCCGAGTGCTGCCCTCACGGCGTTTGCAGCGACGCTTCCTGCCTCCTGGAACACAGTATCCAGCGCTGAGCCCGCAATCGGCATGTAGCGCAGCTCCTGAAGGCTCTGCCGGACCACGAGCATACGCTCCGTGTCGATGCGCAGCATGGCTTCGGTTCCGATGATGTCGGTGAGGTTGGCCCAGTAGTTGCCGGTATAGGAGAGTGTGACTGAGCTGAGGCCGTTTTCTCCCTCAAGCTCGATTCGGAACTCGTCAAACGGTGCCCACGGATGTTTCAAAACGTTCTTTGCGTAGATGTCTACGGCGCTGATGTTCTTCAGGAAAGCCATTGACATGTACGCTATATGCGGCCCGGTTTCTCCGATGATTCCTCCGGGAAGCTTGTGATACCAATGGTCTTTGAGATCGATAAACTCTTTTCGCGGCGAGGCGAGGAGCAGTCGCATGCCCGTGACTTGCCCAATCTCCCCGTTGGCGACGAGCTCTTGCGCTTTCAGAAACGGGGGATGAAACACCTGGTTGTGAATCGTGCAGACGTGAAGCCCATGCTTCGCCGAGGCGTCGATCATGGCATCGCAGTCCGCCGTCTTGAGGGCCATCGGCTTTTCCATGATGACGTTGCATCCGTTCTCCATTGCCTCTAAGGCGATCGGGGCGTGTATCTGCGGGGGGACACAGATGTCAACCGCATCCAGCTCCTCGCGTGAGAACATCTCCGTGGTGTTCGTGTACGCATTGGGTATGCTGAAGTCGCGTGCCGTTTCGCGGACGAGAGTCTCGTTGAGGTCGCAGACCGCGCACAGATCGACGCGTTTATTCATCTTCTTAAACGCCGGTATGTGTCGCACTTTAGCAATGAAGCCGCACCCGATAACACCGACTTTTACTTTTTCCACTCGATCCACTCCTATTCCTCATTACCGACCGGACAACTTTGAGTTTTGATTTTGGAGCGGACGCGAAACGTCGTAGGCGCTCCGCGCGTCATTATGTGGACTTCTCTTTGATCCGGTGGACTCGTCCAACACGTGCTCAAAATCATCGACGACCATGGCCCAGTCGTTGTTGCGAGCAAATTGCCTCGCGGCTTCGCCGTGTGCCTCGATGCTGCCCCCATTGACGAGTTCCATGGCTTTCCGCAACGAATCTTCCGGCCGGTCGATCCACAGCACGCCGTTATCGTCGCCAAACTCCCTCACTAGGCCGTGCAGTCGGGTCGCGATGACCGGTTTTCCCATCGCCATGTATTCGTACATCTTGATCGGAACGATGTCGTGCATGATCGCGTTGTCGTGCGCGGGCAGCAAGCAAACGTCGGAAGCAGCTATGAATTCGGGGATTTTTTCATACGGCTGTTTCCCGGCAAATACCACATAGTCTTCGAGGCCGAGCTCCGCGCGCTGGCGCTGCAGGTCCTCAAGCGCGTCGCCATCACCGACGATGAGCAGCTTAACGCCCAGGCCATCGCGCTTGCATTTCGCCATTTCTTTGAGCACCTCGTGCAGCCCCGAGAAATGATAGAGCCATCCCATAAAGAACAGTAACGTGTCCCCCTCACCAACGCCGTAGTGCTGTCGTACAGTGGAGCCATCGACGTTTCGCCCGAAATGCTCTGTGTCGATGCCGGCTCGTATGACGTGGGTCTTTTCCGGACGCGCCCCCATTCGTATCGCGTAGTCTCGCAGCGCGTCATTGATGACGATGACGTTGTCGGCCTCTTTAAGAGTCCTGCGTTCGATTATCTTTCCGATTCGCCTCAGCGCGGACTGCGGGATCATCTCTGAGTTCGGCTCAAGGATGAGAACGACCAGTGGCGTGCCCGTCCTCTTCGATGCCCGGAGGGCCAAATAGTTAGTCAGGAGGTACATGCCGATGATGACGTCCGGACGGAACTCGCGCAGTTGTGCAGCGATTTCGCGGCTATACGTGACGAGCATCGACACGTAGTCAAGGATAGGAAGTCGCAAGATCCGAGGACGAATGACGGTGATATTCGCGTCCGGCACGATTTTTGACACGTTATCAAAGACTTGTCGTTTCGAGAGAAGCCCACCAACGTCGCTGCTTTGCCAAAGAAGATCGTGGTCAACCACCGAGATATCGTGCCCTTTCAAGGTCAGCCGCTCAGCGACGTGATGCTGCTGGTGAACATTTCGGGCTATCCAGTCCGTGTCTTGGACGAGCAAAATTCTCATTCCAGAGTCCTCCCCACATTATCTCCCCCTCGATCCTGCACGGAAAAATTGTATACGGCCGCGTGAACACAGTAGTCTGACGCACCCTTTCGTCCCTGCATGCGCAACACATGTTTCGTTTCGATGACGTGCGTAGTCCAGAGATTACCACAAAAATCTCCGTAATCTTCGCCGTTCCAGCGGCCGTACTCGGCTGCCAAGTGGTAGACGTGGTCAAACTGCCGGTCGTCAAATAGCTTCTCGACCTGCCGGCAGTTCCGCACGTCACCTCTGACATACTCCTCTGCGCCAGAATGGTCAGCGGTTACCACCTGGTGACCACGATTTCGCAGTTCCATGGCTAAGTTCGTTCCGATAAACTCAGCTCCGCGTGTAATTGGTATATCGTGCGTCTGCATCTTATACACCTTTGTACCCCATCGTGCTACTTACACCTGTCCTACGGCACACCCACGCGATAACGGCTGAGCTTCTTGACGAAGTTTTTGAGTTTTCGTCGTTGTTTTCTGATCACTGGTCAGGGCTTTTTTCGTAGGGTTGTTGCATTTACCGCCACGATTTTTCACTCTGTACTACCACAACTTAATTATTGTCAATATATTTAAAAGTTACTAGATATTATCAATTATTTATTCATTAGTTTAATTTATGTAAAAAGATTATGCGATAGGCCACCTTAATTTAATTTAATGAAAATTTAATGAACAACGCATGCTTTTCGCGAAAGACTTGTGTTTCTCAAAAAAGCGCTAAAAAGGCACTAAGGCACATTCTATTGCCAATACGGAATGCTTCAACAAGATAACTTCACAAATCAGAGCAAGAAGGAGGCGGAAAATTACCAGCTAGAGCTAAGCCAGTTGACCTAAAGAAGCTTGATTTGTTGATCGACGTCGTGATCGAGAACAATTTCGGCACCTTTATATTATGGTCAGCACCATTATACGCGAGATAGAAGCCGTACAATATTGTCAAAAAAGGACAATATTGACTACAAATGTTGATATAGTATTTATGGATTTCGTAAATTTTATATATAGTAAGCCTAAATTTTATTTATAGTGAGCTTCACGTCGGAGGGGCACGTATGACACAGGAAAGCATTCAGCGTTTGCATTATGAACCTGAAACGCCACTCTTGGACTCGCACGTCACGTTGACTAAGCCGCGCCGAGAAATTGTCACACGAGCCACAGAAGCCTTGCGCGAGATAGGCATGTTTGGACTTCTCGTGATCCTCGCCGCTGAAGAGTCAGTAAAGCATAGGCGAGCGCCCCCGCCTAGTGACATCGAGCAGCTTCGCGAATATGGTGACTGGGTAGATTGATAGCGTAAGCGGCGATCCCACGAAAGGCGGGGCATTTTACCCCGTGTTTGCAGCTTAATGCGGTTCAGTTTGTATCGGGGTCATCGACTTCTTGCCAACTTGGTCCAAGCGACGTTATCCTCCTGTTCTGCCGTGATAGCCTAGGGCAACGCCCGCGTCATTTTCTCTCCCCCTCAAATGCTTTCGGCTGAGTGGTCACCATCTTGTACAGACAAAACGCAACCTCGACCTAGTTTCGGCACAATGCGCCTATTTTTTAGCTCGGGTTGAGCACAAAACCCGCATGACAGCGATCAAAACGGCAAGGCCGTTTCCCCCAACAGAGGTGGTCGCTTGCGTTGCCGGTTGCCCAAGATCAAGACGACACGCATGAGACGAGCCCTCGACGAATGCGCGAGTCCTGATCCGCAAGGATGTGAGCGAATCAAGAACCACGCTGCATGACCGATTCCTGTCCCGGGAACAATTGCGGGTGGAAACGCGTCGTTTTTGAGTACCTTGTTGCGGAAAAACCTCGTGGCGCCGTTTGAAGCGCGCTCCGCCGTTGCGCACGCATCGCGACCAGCACGCATTAGTGAGAACTTCATAACGCCAAGGAAACGTGACAACGTCGGATAAGGTCACTCGTGCATCAGACACGTCGGAATTCGTTGTAGAGGACCGTCAAACGCACGCTGCGATCCCGGCGCGGCGGGGCTGCCAAGTTAACGTTATAATAAGGGAGTGAGCATAGCGTGAATCACCATGGCGGATCCAGATAGACCCCGTGTCGTCCGATACGTCGCGCTCGCCGCCATTGTTCTCGTGATTGTAGCACTCATCTTTCCGATAGCAGATGGCCTGAGCGTTGCCGGCTTCTTCGGTGACAAGACGTACTTGCTCATCTTGCAGGACAACGCCGAAATCCGCAGTACAGGCGGGCTGATGGACGTTATGGGACTAGTAACTATGCATAACGGACATATCGCGAGCTTGCACTACTATTACTATACTTCACAGGAGCTGCAGGCGCTCGTCGAACTAGATGGACCTCCGAGCTTCACAAACTTCTTCGGCGTGAACTCCGCTGCGCTACACGATTCAAATGTCCAATACGATTTCGCTTCGTTCGCTCCTAAGATGCAGTCAGATTTCTACAACGTGACGGGACACAAGGTCGACGGCGTCATAGCCGTTGACTTCACAGCGGTTGAAGCCATTATGAACATAACGGGCCCCGTAACGGTATCAGGCGAGGTCATCACGAGCAGGAACGTGGCTGATCGCCTACACTTCGACTCAGCAACCTTGGGGAACGCAACGACCGGACTTTTGTCGACGCTGACGTTCGACCTCGCCCGGCTGATCCTCGATTCGAGCGTTCCACAGAAACTGGCGCTTTACACCACGTTGCAAACGTTAGAAAATGAAGGACACGTGCTCATCTATCCCAATCAGGGATTCTGGTTCCGAAGCGCCGGCGAAAGCGTGCCGCCTGCAGCTGACTCTATCTCCGTGGTCGACACCACATTAGGCACAGGAAAGGCAGATTTCGGCGTGACTCGGACGATCGACTACCACGTTCAACTCTTTTCGGACGGTTCGGCCATCTCCACACTGACACTCACGTACACAAACGGGTGTTGGTGGGATTATGACGTGTTCTCCACCGCACTCGTTCCACCTGGCGCCGAGCTTATAGCGGTGCAGAACGCCACGCACGCGTTTAAAGGTCCTGAGGTGACGAACGGGGACGGCTTTACAGCTCTTTCGTCGCGCATGCTCGTGTCTGCCAACACGACCGGAAGCGTGACGTACACGTATATACAGCCGAACGTGGTCTCCGCAAGCGGGATAGCGCACCACTACGACCTGTACATCCAAAAACAAGCGGGCATAACCAGCTACGTCCTGAATGCCAGCGTCCAACTCCCTGCCGGTGCGACGATGATACACGCTGAAAACGTAGGCTCGAACCAGGTGTTTGAAGGCGACGCGCACGTGAGCGTCGTGTACATGTAGAGAGGAGCATCGTGAACACGAAACAAGGCGTGGCACTAACAATCGTCGTTTGTCTCATTGTCATCGCGCTCGCAGCAAGCCCAGATTCGTTTCTTTCGGCTCCGAGCGCCAACGTCACGTATAACGAGCCGGCTTCGGCGGTACGCGCGTCGTTGGGCGAGACCGCGAGCGACGGGACGATCGCGCTGCGATTAAATGGTATCAGCGATGCGTCAAATCCTGCGACGAGCAGCGCGTGGATCGAGTTTAACCTTGCACCCGGACCGAACATCATATATAACTTCTCGCTGACCCCTCCTCCTGCGAGCCGCTATCTTATCGCCAACGTCACCGTCACGAACGTGCACCACACCCAAATTCCCTTTGACTACGGAGATTTCGTGTTGATCGCACGCGACGGCACCGCCTACTATGCCAACTACGCCGTGTGCAACGCGGGCTGTAGCGCGCAAGCGCTCGAAAATCGTACGCTAAACGCGACCTTCGCGAGCGATTTATATGTGCTCTTTTCGGTGCCCTCAGCGACACAACCACTACAGATAGCGTACACTGGAGCTACCCCGCCCATTGTGATGTCGTCGACCTGAACCAAATCGTCGGGAACTGCTTCACGCGCTTGACACGGGAATGGATCAACGCCTGCCAAAACGCCTAAGCGTTGAATGCAATCCATCGTTGACCAACCGCCCGACTCGCAGAAGATTCGCTTCGTGACAGGCACAGCACGCAGCGTCCACTACGCGGGAAACCGGGGAGGTGTCACAGAGCGCTCGTGGCGATTTTGAGGGCAATCGGTCCTCGATTCGTTAACCCGGTGCGTTAGCCCGAGAGGACGCTAGCAGCTACAACGCGTCGACATGGCTTGTTACAAAAACGACTGCCGACGGTGACCACATGGCGGCCAGAGGCGTGCGGGCCCTATCGTGGAGTTCATTAGCGGCAACAATCACGTCGTCGCTGTGCTTTCGAGCGTATGCGAGGGAGCAGGCGGATCGCCAAGCCAACCTCCCGCGCAACTGCTAATGCAGTCGATGGGGCACCCGTGCGGGTTAGCGGGTCCCGCGAGGTAGTTCGCTTAACGTCAGAATTCGGCACTCCCTTTAATGTTCTCCCAGTTTTCAACAAACCACTCATAAACGTGCTTCAGCCCGTCATTGAACGTCGTTCGTGGCCGATACCCGAGCAGTCTTTGTGCCTTATCAATCGACGAGACGAGCCGCGTTTTTGCATCCCAATCCCGTCTCTGAATGTACACTACCCCGAGCGTATTGCCAGTGAGCCTGTTGACCTCGTGTGCCATGTCAACGACGCGCGTTTCCGTGCCCGAGCCGATGTTGATGGCCTCACCGATGGCTGCGTCTTTCACTCCTGCCGCCAAAAGGCCATTGATGAGGTCACCGACGTACGTCCAGTCTCTCGTTTCTGCGCCATCGCCGGTAATCGGTAAGACCTTTCCGCTCATCGCCCAGTAAAAGAAGTTGGGGATGACGTTGCGGTAGTTACCTGGCACCTCGCCGGGACCGTACATGTTAAAAAACCGCGTGTTGACGATGGGAAGTCCATACAGATTGTGGTAGTAGTTGGTGTACAGTTCACCAAGCAGTTTTGTGACTTGATAGGGTGTGTGAAGGCTTATTGATACGTCACGTTCCTGATACGGTAAGGTTGATTCCAGTCCGTAGACCCCACACCCTGACGAGGCATACACGAATCGGGAAACGTCGGTAAGGTGGGCAAACTCGAGCACCTTGAGGATTCCCATGCCATTGACCATGAGGTCTGTTTCGGGATTGTCGACCGAGTTTTGATTGGCAAAGTGCGCGGCCAAGTGAAAGACGATGTCAGGTCGGTCCCTAAAGACGAATTTCAGCTTCTCGTCATCAAGGATGTCTCCGTGCACGAAGTGTATCTTGGGGCCGACTGGAACGTTCCAATCGCACGAAGAGGAACGGTTGTCGAGAATGATAATCTTCTCCGTGTTCAGATCGTTAAGTCTGCGGACGAGGTTCCCGCCGATCGCTCCAGCTCCGCCCGTCACCAGCACCGTTTTGCCTTCGTACTCATCGGTCATCTAATCACCTAATCCGTAATACCCTCGCATCCAGTCAACAGTCCTCTTAATGCCCTCCTCTGGCGGCACGCGAGGCGCGTGTTTCAGATCGCGCGCAGCCTTTGAGCAGTCCATATGTTTCACCTTCGTCGTAAACGGCTCCGCATCGCGGTAGGTGACGAGAGAATCGTCTCTGCCGACGGCCTTGAGGACGAGGTCAGAGTACTCTTTGATTTCCTTCTCCCAGTCGGGCTGCCCGCCGACGTTATACGCCTCCCCCGGCACGAAGTTGTCACATACATTGGCAAACGTCCTGCACGAATCCTCGACGTAGTCGATTATTCGCTTATGCCCCGTATAGACCTCATATGGCTTGTCGAAGAGCGCGTGATACATAAACTTCGGAATAAAACCCCTATAAGGCGTGTAATGTTCATAGGGGCCGTAGCAGTTGACCGGCCTCACGCGCACGATCTCGGAACCGAACATCGTCGAAGAGTTCATGCACATTAGCTCTCCCGCCCACTTCGTGATCGCATAATCGTTCATTTGATACGTCTCTCGGGCGGGGCGGGTCTCCATTACGTCTTCACGCATGATTCCTTCATAATCGCCGTACACTTCCGCCGAGGAGAAAAAGACCAATCGAAAGCCCTTTTGCTCCTGCATGCGCAACATATGTTTCGTTCCGACGACATTCGTAGTCCACAGATTCTCGTAATAGTCTTCGCCGTTCCAGCGGCCGTACTCGGCTGCCAAGTGGTAGACGTAGTCAAACTGCCGGTCGTCAAATAGCTTCTCGACCTGCCGGTAGTTCCGCACGTCAGCTCTGACATACTCGTCTCTGCCAGTATGGTATAGGTCAGCGGTTACCACCTGGTGACCACGATTTCGCAGCTCCCTGGCTAAGTTCGTTCCGATAAACCCAGCTCCGCCCGTAATCAGTATATCGTGCGTCTGCATATTAGATCCCTTATCGTTCCTGTTATTACCGGAGAGACTTTCAAGCCTTTCTCGGTCAAACGCTCCCACCTGAGTTCTTTTTCGAGTGGCAATACGATCGTCGTAGCGCGCGAGCAAGTCTGGTACCGTACGTCGCGATTCCCCCCGCCTGACTATACCCTGAGGCTAGCATCATGATGCTCATCGTAAACCTTCGGCACGTGTTTCACCATTTCACGTGCTAACGACCCATACTGCAAAAATCCCTGCTTTTCATACGCTATTCGTGCCGCTGCATGTTTTTTGCGCGTAATCCAACGTTTACGGCTTTTTTCCGGCTCAGATATTTCTTAATCAAAAACGTACCGATCCGCAACCCGTCCCTGACAGACGACAGCTTGGCTGGATTTTCTCTTCGGGCGCGGTACGTGATAGGGATTTCCGCTATATGAAACCCGTTACGCGTACATTCGGCGAGCATGTCTACTTCAATGGCAAACCCATCAGCAGAGAGCTCTAACCCTCTGATTGCGTTGCGTCGATAGCCCCATAGCCCGCTGCAGACGTCGCTGATCTGCACATTGAAAAGCAGCCGAGCGAGGAGCGTGAGGAGTTTGTTCCCCACGACGTTCAGGCTGGTCATGGCTCCCGGCTCTATGGTGCCCTTGAGTCGCGATCCGATGACGACGTCGTATTTCTTGAGCAGGCATGTCATCTCCGTCGCCATATCGATCGGGTACGTATCATCCCCGTCAACCATGATCGCGTAGTCGGCGTCAATAGACTTAAACGCCGTTT
>Ga0326727_10008709_pt1 | contig 25533 bp, 23 predicted proteins | sample MB2enrmetagenome_FD_207643 | JGI IMG/M metagenome (GOLD analysis project Ga0326727, IMG submission 207643) | Lab enriched peat soil microbial communities from McLean, Ithaca, NY, United States - MB29MY | ecosystem: Environmental > Terrestrial > Soil > Wetlands > Peat | place: USA: New York...
TTTTGTTCATAAAAGGGGTTTTCCCCCCGATTCCTCCCCCCGCTTCTCCCTAAAATCCTTTCTGAGCCATGTAGTTGGTCAGGTCGGCGACGCGGCAGGAATAGCCCCATTCGTTGTCGTACCAGGCCACGATTTTAGCCAGGGTGCCGCCTTGGACCTTGGTGAATTCCGCTTCGATGATGCTGGAGTGCGGGTCTTGTTTGTAGTCCATGGAGACCAAGGGTTCTTCGCTGTAGGCCATGACGCCCTTGAGGTAGCTCTCGGCGGCCTCCTTGAGTTTGGCGCGCAGTTCCTCGGTTGTGGTCGGTTTTTCGAGCACGGCGGCGAAATCGACAACCGAAACCGTGGGGGTGGGCACGCGCAGCGAGTAGCCGTCGAATTTGCCCTTGAGTTCCGGGATGACCAGGGCCACGGCCTTGGCCGCGCCGGTGGAGGTCGGGATGATGTTTTGCGCGGCCGCCCGGGCACGGCGCAGGTCTTTGTGCGCCATATCCAGGATGCGTTGGTCGTTGGTGTAGGAATGGATGGTGCACATCACGCCGGAGACGATGCCGAAGGCCTTGTGCACGACAAGGGCCGGCGGGGCCAGGCAGTTGGTGGTGCAGGAGGCGTTTGAGATGATATGGTGTTTGGCCGGATCGTAGTCCTTTTCGTTGACCCCCATGACGATGGTGATGTCTTCCTGCTTGGCCGGGGAGGTGATGATGACTTTTTTGGCTCCGGCCTCGATATGGGCCATGGCTTTGGGGCCGTCGCGGAAAATGCCGGTGGATTCGATGACCACATCCACGCCAAGCGAGCCCCAGGGGATGTTTTTCGGGTCGCGTTCGGCGAAGTTCGCAATGCGCCATGAGCCCACGGCCATTTTGCCGTCCTGGAAGGCGACGTCCATCTGGGCGCGGCCGTAGTTGGAGTCGTATTTCAGCAGATGCACGTTGGTTTCGGTATCAAAAAGGTCGTTGATGGCCACCACTTCCATGCTGTCCAGGTAATGCTCGTGGATGGCTTTGAGGACCTGGCGGCCGATGCGGCCGAAGCCGTTGATGCCAATGCGGATCTTGCTCATTGTGGTCTCCTTTGGGTGGGCTTGCCCGCGTCTGGGGTCTAGTCCTCGAAGGTCCGGTAGGTGAATTCGGTATGGAGGTCGAAGTCCCTTTTGAGCGCCTGGTGCAGCATGGCGTTTTCGATGGACATGGCCGAAATTTCGGCGATGGAAGTCAAAAAATCGATTTCATCGGCGGCGAATTCCCGTTCCTCGGCGGTATAGGCGCGCATCACGCCGATGATGCGTCCGCCGGGTAAAGTCAGCGGCACGACCAGCGCCGAACACAGACCCTCTTGTTTGGCCCGCTCGGGATACTGGAAAGCGCCGCCCTCGGTGATATTCTTCAAGTAAACGGTCTTGCCGGTCAGGACGTCCCGATCGAGACCGCTTTTGGCCACCTCGACCGGCCCCTTGCGCAGATAACCCGCGCTCAGGCCGTGGGACGCGCCGGGCAAAAGATGCGTCTTCTCCTTGTCCAGAATCCTGATGACGCAGGCTTTGACTTCCATGGCCTTGGCGGCGGCTTCGGCCACCGCGGCCAGGGCCTTGGCCGGATCGAGGCTCCGGTTGACGGCTTTGGTCACTTGAATCAAAGTCCGGTAATAGGCTTGCTCCTTACATGACATGATCCTGCCTCCTTCATGGAGTTGGAAGAATACCGCTGGGGTGCAAATCGCGGCGATGATGCTGCTTCCATACGCGAGCGCGCCCTGACCCGCAACCCGCGATAATTGCCTCGAGCGTGATATTTTCGCTGCCGAACCTGGACTTTTTCGCGGCAACGCGGCATAGTTCCGGGATGAATTTCACGGTTGCATTCGACTGGCACTTTCTCCTCACCGCCCTTGGCCTGGCCTTCATACTGGAAGGCATGCCCTACTTCATGCTGGCCGAACGCATGCCCGAAGTCCTTCGCACCTTGGCCGGACGCCGACCGAGAACCCTGCGCTTGATGGGCATGGCCGCCATCGCCATAGGGCTTTCGGTTATCGCCGTCGCCAAGCGTTGAACATAACGTAACTCCGGATAAAACATGAACAAAACCATCGCTCTCGCGGCTTTTCTCGTTGTTTTCATCATCACCCCCGCCATCGCCGAAAAAAAAGCCAAAAAGGATTCGGTCAGCTTCGACCCGATCGCATATTCCTGCGCCTCCTTTCTCAAGATGATCGGCTCCAGCGCCAAAAGCGGCGAAGAAGAGGCCGGCGTGGCCGTGATGTGGGGGTACGGCTTCCTCTCCGGACTCGAATACGCCAAGTCCATGGAAAAGCCCTCGGCCTTGGACGACAAAACCCTGGCCGCCTTGGTCATCGACTATGCCTCGGTCTGCAAACAAAACCCCAAGATCTCCTTTTTCGAAGCTACCACCAAATTGGCCGGAGCGTCCGAAAAGCCCGCCCCGCCGAACGAACCCGACGACCAGACTCCGGCCGCGCCGGATCGGAATATCCCGGACATGATTTAACGCCCGCGGCCCTCGCCAGGCGACGATCCTTTTTTTTTGCGCGCGCGGCGAGGCGCTTGTTTCTTTCTTGAGCCAGGTCAAGGAAATCCGCTTGCCTGCCTGCCATACCGGGCCCATGAATGCGCCCGCTCCCCCCAATCTCCCCCTGCGGCTGGAACTGTGTCGCGGCGTATCGCCCCAGGGCTGTCCAATGTTATTGTGGCGGGACGACACGCTTGCCACCGCGCTGCAACGCACCTCGGACGACACGGGCTGGCCCGAATATCTCCGGGGCTTAACCAAGGGGCCGGTCCCGCGCCACCTGGCCTTTGCCGTGAGTGTGTGCGGCTGCGCCAACGGCTGCTCGCGGCCGCACATCGCCGGTCTGGGCCTGATCCCGGCGCGTTCGCCGAAATGGGACGCCGCCGGGTGCGACCGCTGCCTGGCCTGCATCGGGGCTTGCCGCGAACACGCCCTGTCCATGGACAAGGCGACCCTCGCCATCGACCGGGATAAGTGCCTGCGCTGCGGCGATTGCCTCAAGGCCTGCAAGTCTGGCGCGCTCGCGACCGAAATCCAGGGCTACCGCCTCCTGATCGGAGGCCGACTCGGTCGCAAACCTCGGTTCGGCCGCGAACTGCCGGGCCTGTTTTCGCCCCACGCCGTCCCTGACGTGCTGCGCCTGTCTCTCGAACTCATGATGAGCCGAACGGACCCGTTCGTACGCTTCGCCGAGACGATCGATATGGCCGGACCCGATTTTTGGGCCGAATTGGAGTCGCTCGCGCCATGAACGCCGTCACTCTCGCCCTGCCCCTGTTGTGCTCGGTTTTGCTCGCGGCCCACGCCCTGCGTCCGGGCAACCTCGGCCTGGCCGTTTCCAGCCTGGTCCTGGGAACGCTCGCTCTCACCCGCCAAGCCTTTGCGCGCATCATCCTGGTGCTTGGACTTATCGCCTGTGCCCTGATCTGGGCCGACTCCGGCCTTGAATTCGTTCGCCTGCGCCTGGCTTTCGGCCAGCCGTACCTGCGCCTGGCCGTGATCATGGTCGCGTTGGTGGCGGTGAACGTAGCCGGCGCCTGGATTCTGGCCGCGACCCCGGGCAAACAACGTTTCGACAAACGACCGGATCTGGCCAGGCCCCTGGCCACGGTTTTCCTGCTCACCCTGGGCGCGCTTTACGGCCTGCAATACTTCATGCACCCGCCGCTTCTGCCGGCACTTCTTTTGGCCGAACGCTACCTGCCGACCTTCGGCTGGCTGGAGGCGACCCTGATCGCTTGTTACGCCGCCTTTGCCGCCGCGCGCCTGCTCGACTTAAAAACCCAGGTCAAGACCCGAAGCCGCATCTGGCGGCTGTTCTCGCTGGTCTTCTTTCTCCAACTCGCCCTCGGCCTGCTCGGCCTGCCCGCCATGCTCATGACCGGCGCGCTGCACCTGCCCATCCCGGCTCTGATCGTGGCCGGACCACTCTATCGCGGCCACGGCCTGTTCATGCTCTGGCTCTTCGCCGCCTCGGTGGCCCTGCTCGGACCGGGCTGGTGCAGCCATCTGTGCTATATCGGAGCCTGGGACGACGTGGCCGCCCGGTCGAAAAAACTCCCGACCCCCTTGCCCGGCTGGGCCGTGACCGCTCGCGCCGTCATCCTGGGACTGACCCTGGCCGTTCCACCGCTCATGCGCGCCCTGGGCGTGTCCCTAGACGCCGCCATTGAGACGGCGGCGGCCTTCGGCCTCACCGGCCTGGGCGTCATGGCCTTTGTCTCCTCACGGCTTGGAACCATGGCCCACTGCACCGCCTTTTGCCCCATCGGCCTGCTCGGCAACCTGCTCGGCAAACTCACGCCCTGGCGGCTGCGCGTCAACTCCCGTTGCACCCGCTGCAAGGCCTGCATCGCCCGCTGCCGCTACAATGCGCTCTCGGAGAAGCGCCTGGAAACCGGCAAACCGGCCCTGTCCTGCACCCTGTGCGGCGATTGCCTTTCCGCCTGCAAACACGACGCCCTGCACTACCGCTTCCTGAAACTTTCCCCCTCGCAATCGCGGACCCTGTTCATCGTCCTGGCCGCCTCCCTGCACGCCATCTTCCTGGCCGTGGCCAGAATGTAGGCCAGGGGGAAGGGGCTCCGCCCCTTCCCCCTGGACCCCCTACCCCGCTGGGGGGGCATGATGCCCACCGGCCCCCTTCGATAATTTTCCCTCGATTCTTCTCTCCCCGACGCGCTTGCGCTGGCCGGGGCTTGCCGTTATCCCAGGCGCATGGACGACCACTCCAACTTGTCCGGGTTGCATGCCGAGGAAGTGCGCGAGCGCGCGGCCAAAGGCTTAAGCAATGCCGCCAGCGCGCCCCGGACCAAGACTTTGACTGAAATTTTACTTGAGAACGTCTGTTCGGTCTTCAACACCATCATCGCGGCGGTGATCGCTTTTTTCCTGGTGTTTTATTTTCGCCTGGGCGACACGCGTTTGCTCCTCGACTGCGTGGGTGTGGCCATGGTGGCGGTATTCAACACGGCCATCGCCGTTTTACAGGAGACCCGGGCCAAGCGCGCGCTCGACAAGGTGCGTCTGCTTCTGGCCCACGAGGTCACGGTGGTGCGGGATCTGAAGACGGTTACGATCAAGCCCGAAGAGCTCGTGCTGGGCGACGTGGTGCGTCTCGGTAGGGGCGAGCAGGCGGCGGTCGACGGTCGAATGCTCGTCTCACATCATCTGGAGATGGACGAATCCCTACTCACCGGCGAATCCGCACCGGTTGCCAAGGCCGCAAGCGACAGGATCCTGTCCGGGAGTTTTTGCCTCGCCGGCAGCGGCTATTTCGAAGTCACGGCCGTGGGAACCGGCACATTCGCCGCCGGAATCGCCAGGATCGCCAAAAAATTCAAATTCGAGCCCACGCCCGTGACCCGGCGCGTCAACGCCTTGGTGAAAGCACTGTTCGCCGCAGCCGTGGTTTTGATCCTCTTGTCCTTGTGGCGGCGCGGGGACGTCCCCATGGACGCGGACTATGTGCGCCAATTGGGGGCGGTTCTGATCGCGCTCGTACCCCAGGGGCTGGTGCTCGCAAGCTCGGTGACCTTCGCGCTCGGCGTTTACCGCATCAGCCAGGTCGGCGCGGTGGTGCAGAGGCTCGGAGCGATCGAGTCCTTTGCCTCGGCCACGGTGATATGCATGGACAAGACCGGCACCCTCACCGAAAACAGGCTGACGGTGAAGTTGGTCGCACCCTTGGCCGAAGAGCTCTTCCAGGCCGACGCCGAGAAGTTGCTCGGCACGTTCGCCGCCCTCACCACGGAAAAAAATCCCACCGCCCTGGCGCTTGCGGTGTATCCCGTGGACCGTTCGGCCGAACTTGTGGACGAGATTCCCTTTTCCTCGGAGCGCAAGATGAGTTGCCTGGCGCTCACGCGCGGCGGCAGGCAGAGTACATGGGCACTCGGCGGGTATGACCTGTTGCTCGGCCGCCTGTCCGGGGACGACCGGCGCAAGGCCGTGGAAGTATACGAGCGCTATGGGCTTTCGGTGTATCGCGCGCTCATGTTGGTTGAGATAACCGGCGAAACGGAGCTTGCGTCCGTGGGCGCGGGCGACAATTTTTCGGCCCGGGCGCTGTGCCTGGCCGCGATCGGAGACACGGTGCGCGAAGGCGCGGGCCGCGTGATCCGCGATTTCGAGACCCTCGGCAAGCGCTTCAAGATTCTCTCCGGCGACGCGGCGCCGGCGATTGCCGCCGTATGCCGCGACATCGGCTGGGATACCGGTCCGGACGGGGCGGTCAGCGGCGAAGAGCTTGCGGTGATGGACGAAGACACGTTCAACGCCGCCTGCCTGGAGAAAAAGATTTTCGCAAGGCTTACTCCTGAGCACAAGCTGCGCATAGTCAGGGCGCTTATGGCCTCCGGAGAGCACACGGCCATGCTGGGCGACGGGGTGAACGACCTGCCGGCCATCAAGGAGGCGAACCTGGGACTCGCTATGGAGGAAGGAAGCCAGGCAACCAAGGAGGTCGCGGACATCGTGCTGCTGGCCAACCGCTTCACCCTGCTCCCAGAGATCCTGGCCGAGGGCAACAAGATCGTCAATTCCGTGGCGGCCGTGGCCAAGCTCTTTTTGACCAAGAATTTCATGGTGATCTACGCCACGCTCTTCTCGCTCGGATTGGCGCTTCCTTTTCCGCTCACGCCGCGCCGGGTGTCGCTGCTCAATATCTTCGCCATCGGCCTGCCCGCCCTGCTGACCGCGCTGCGCAACACCAATACCGACGCCTACCGCGGCTTTCTGATCGACGCTCCGAGTTTCGCGGCCGTTTCGGCATTGGTCCTGACCGCCGGGGCGCAGGCGGCGTTTTACCTGACCCGGGCGTTGAGCGGCGAGACGGTAAACGGGTACGGCGAGATGTCCATGCTGGCGGCCATGGTAGCCCTGTCGGCGATCAATTACGTCGTGGTCGCGGCGGAGAACCGCTCCAAGCGGCTTTCCGGCGAGGCCATCTACGCCCTGGCCCTGGTCGCGGGATTTACGCTGGTGTGTATGTGGTCGGACGGCGGCATGGTCATGCGCTGGGTGCGGCTCTTCTATGAGATCGAACCCATGAGCCTTGCCGGCTGGACCGGTGCGGCCGTGGCCGGAATCGGGGGGGGGCTGGTGCTGACGGCGTTGCAGCGACTGCGGCGGAGGTGGGTGCGGAACACAAGGTAAAAATGATTCACGGAACTTCTTGAGTCACATCTCCCCGAGCATATAATATACATTTGTTAAAAAAGATTAAAGCACAGGGCCGTCCGAGAATACACTTGGGCCAGTGCTATCGCTTGGCCTTCCCGAACGATATAATTAACTCACTTATCCTAAAAATATTTCCACAACTATAACTACAGTGTGGCAAGAAATTGCATCACCTAACAATCGCTGTCTTCATTTTGACAAATTTTTTTTACTCTCTCTCCAAGATAGACCCATACACTTAAAAGATTATTTATTAATATTTTTTTATTTTCAGCTTGTTCTTTACAATGGCGAAAGATATATTCACATAATGACACTGCTGATTGGCACAGGCGTTCTTTACTACTATCATTTAATGCATATCTTGTTTTGGGAAGCGGTTTGAATCCTTGACTTTCCAAATATTGGTTAATTTCATCTTGCTCAAAATCTATCACGGTTCCCTCCTTATTAACACAACATCCTAAATAAGTTGGACACCTGAAGATTGCTATAGTATTTCCTTATTTATGTATCCAATTTACATAAAATTTCGGATGAAATCGTGATATCGCTTCGCGCTTGAGTATTTCTGTATTTTTTTTTGTTATTTACTATCCAGCAAATATTTTGCTGTCAATTATAAATTTATTAATAAAATTAATTCAATACGACTCACGGGTCAAAATTCTCTTTTGCCATCCCTTCCCCGGGGCGAACTTATCCACAACGCATTGCCTGAAACACAGCCTCTGAATCCGATACTGGCGGTGGATTCTATTATCCACGTGCCTTTGACGCACCGTTTCCAGGGGGAAGCTCCCATGACCGTCGCTGCCATCACGCAGCGCCACCAACGCATTACCGCGCACGATCCGGGAGAAACTGCATCTCGGTGAAGGGAAGGCCGAAATACGCGAAGAGAACAAACCGGATCGTGATTGAGCCGGCCAAAGTTGTGCCGGTGGATCAGGCCGGATTTGGGACGCAAGGAGCAAAGAGCCGGGAAGATATTGAGGAGTGCCGGGTGAGCAAGGCACGCCTGACGTTTCAGGCCAAGGGGATACGTTCGTAACGCGCCGCGCCGGCGCGTTACGACGTCGTGGGGCGGCCCTAGGCCGCCCGGCCCGAAGGCTCCTGCCGGGGAAACTGATCCCGGGCGAACTCACCAAGCGAGCGGTCGACGCAGCGGATGTGGCTGTAAAAATAATGAACCACCGAGGTCAAATAGCTTGAGAGGGAAAACCGCTGCTCTTTCAAAAGATTGTCGTGAAATTCCGCCAACAGTTCATCGGCGCGGAGATGCTCGTTGCGGTGCAGCTTGTATTGGGAATAGCCCATGGGGTCCATCAACGCCTCTTCGAAATCACAATGGTCCCGCATATCCGCGCGCAGCATGCGGAGCAATACCGCCAGATCGTTCGGCCTGGCCCCGAGCTCGGCGGAAAGGGCTATGTTGTTCATCTGCCCGATCAGATTCTTGTGCAGCGCATCGATGACGCCGATGCCGACGCTCAATTTCTTATCCCATTCGATCACGGACATGTTCTGTTTTCCTTGCGACGGATTGGCGACGGCGAATTCCCGCGGCGCCGAGATCGTAAGGACATGCAAAAGCCAGGCCGCAACGACCTAAATCGCGCGGATTTTCGAACCGCGCGCCATTTCAGCCTCGCGCGCCGGAGACCTTAAAATAGGCGACGAACTCCTGGTTGCCCTTGGGACCTTTGATCGCGGCCGGCTCCACCCCGGCCAGCTCCCAACCAAGCTCGTTCTGCGCAAAGCCGGTGACCTTGTCCACCGCCTCCTGCCTGGCCGAAACGTCCCGCACCACGCCCTTGTCCGCCCGGCCGGGCCCAAGCTCGAACTGCGGCTTGATCAGGGCCACGACCTCGGACTTTGGCGCGAGCATCCCGGCTATTACAGGCAGAACCAGGGTGAGCGAGATAAATGACACGTCGATCACGGCCAGATCCACCACTTCGGGCAAGAGATCCGGGTCCGCCAAACGCAGATTGACGCCCTCAAGCGATACCACCCGCGAATCGCCGCGCAATTTCTCATGCAATTGAGCGCGGCCCACGTCCACGGCATAGACCCGCGCCGCGCCGAACTGCAACAGACAATCCGTGAACCCGCCGGTCGAGGCCCCGGCGTCCAGACAGACCTTGCCGGACACGTCGAGATGGAATTTTTCAATGGCCGTGAGCAGCTTGTGCCCGCCCCGGCTCACGAAACGCTCGCCGCCCGCGACGAAAAGCGCGGCGTCCTGCCCGAACATCCGGCCCGGCTTGTCCACCAGAACCCGGCCGCCGGCGGACTCGGCGTACACCAGCCCGGCCATGACCAAACGCTTGGCCCGCTCGCGCGACTCGGCCAAGCCCCGGGTGGCCAGCAACTCGTCGGCGCGATACTTGGGCTTGGCCATCGGATGCTGCAAGGAATGGAAGAAAGACGCCGCCTAGAGCGTGGCCTGCTGCTGCGTCTGAATGCCCCGGACCATCTCCCGGATTACATCCAGATTGGTGGTCACGAAATTCTCGTACTCGTAACTCGACATGTGCACCGGCACTTCCAACTGCCTGGCCAGGTCGAAGAGTTTGTAACGCGACACGTTCTCGCCGTAGCGCATAATCTGTTTGGCGGTAAAATCGAGCAACCGTTTCTGCTCGTCGGTGAACTTGCGTTTGTCCAACGGCGAATCCTGGCCGGCAACCTCGTCGAGGCGCTCGCGCAACTCCCAATTGGCCCGCTCGAACTCCTCGATCCTGCGCTCCAAGGACTCGATGCGGGTCTTGATCTCCTTGGGATTGAGCGTGTCGAAAATGACCTCGCGCGACAAGGACAAGGCGAAAAGCTGCTCGCGGAACTTGGAGGCGAATTCGAGCGCCCGGGACACCGCCTCGCGCTGCGACCAGTTGAATTGGTGCTGGATCGACTCCAAAGCCAACTTGGCCTCGGGCGTGAGCGTAATGCCGATCGGCTTGCCGCCCTTCTCCACCTGCCGCTCGCGCCACTTGGCCGTGCGGTTCGCCTCCTGCTCGCTCATAAACCCTCCACAATTTTTTGGAGAAAGGAAGGAGATCGGGGAAAACCCTTTTGTAAACAAAAGGGTTTTCCCCGAGCCCCTTTCCCAAAAAACTTTAACGGTTTAAGAGCGGCGGACGCGAAGCGGACAACCTTTCGGCATCGTCCTCAAAAACCGGTCCACTCATGCCATACTTCTGGCAACATATCAAGTAACGCGGATCGGGGGATCGGAAAAGAATTGAAAATAAATAAAGTTTTTAGGAAAGGGGTCAGGGGGGAACCCTTTGTTCATACGCGGAGAGTAGAAAAGGCTTCTTTTCGTACTCTCCGCCACGAAGCGTCTTCCCGCTGCAAGGGGTTCCCCCTGGATTCTCCTCCCAAAAATCTTAATTATTTCTTTTCTTCAATTCTTGGCCACGAGGCCGAGTCTCGCCACGATGTTGGCGGCGGCCTGGGCGGTGTAGTCGGCGGGCGGCAGCGCGGATTTTTTGTCCGGGGTGATGATGAGTTCGGGTTTGTTGACCAGGGCCGGGTCGGGGGTGACTTCGTATTCCGGCGGGAAGGAGTTTTGGAAGTACATTTCCTGGAAGCCGATAAATTTGAGGCTGTGGGCTGTGGCGTCCAGGATGGCGTATTCCGTCGGTTCGATCAGGCCGAGTTTTTTGGCCGCGATCAGACCGGCCAGGCATTCGCCTCCCTGGGTGCAACTGATGTGGCCGTGGCGGTTGGCCGTCAACATGCCTTCGATGATGCTTTGCTCGCCGACCTGGATGACCTGAAAGCTGCCCGGGCCGCCGATCTTCTCGTACTCCCCGGCAAAATACTTCACGCGCGGGAACGAGACCGGGTTGCCGATCATGGCCGCCTGGGCCACGCTCGGGGAGACCGTGACCGGGGCGTAGGCGCGTTTGCCGGGCACAGGTTCGCGATAATAGCGGTAGACCGGGTCGGCGTGCGCCGATTGAACGCCGAATATGCGCGGCAGCGCCCCGATGACGCCCAGACGGTTAAGTTTGAGCAGGCCGCTCATGATGGCGGTGATGTTGCCGGCGTTGCCGATAGGCACGAAGAGGCATTTGCGGTAGAGGTCCCAGTCGTGCCACTGGGCCAGCTCGAAGGCGTAGGATTCCTGGCCCAGGATGCGCCAGGCGTTTTTGGAGTTGAGCAGGGCCACGCGGTAGTTGTCGGCCAAAAATTCCACAACCTTCATGCAATCGTCGAACACGCCGGGCACTTCCAGCACGGTCGCGCCGCTGCCCAGCGGCTGGGCGAGTTGCTGGGGCGTGACCTTGCCTTGGGGCAGGATGACCACGGATTTGATCGGACCGCCGACGTAAGCCGCGTAAAGCGCGGCCGAGGCCGAGGTGTCGCCGGTGGAGGCGCAGACCGTGAGCACCTGATCCCATCCGTGTTTGCGTACAAGAGCTTTCAGATAGCTGAATGCGCAGGCCATGCCCCGGTCCTTGAACGAGGCCGAGGGGTTCTGGCCGTCATTTTTGAAAGCGAAGGGCACGCCGACGCGCTCGATCAAGGCCGGCGCGGCCTCGACCTGCGGGGTCTGGCCCTCGCCCAAAAAGACGATATCCTCTTCCTCGATGACCGGGGCCATCAGTTCATAGAACCGAAAGATGCCGCGCAACGCGGTGACTTTCGAGGCGGCCCGGGCGTCGAAGTGGTCGCGCCAGACGGGCCCGGGTATCTCGGCCAGGGCGTCGAAACGCTTGTCGCGCAGCAAAAAGACGTCGCCGCATTTCGGGCAGGTGTAGAGCAGTTCGTCGATGCCGAACGTCGCTCCGCAGCCCAGGCAAAAATATTCCATCTCGCCCCGGCGAGACGGGAAACCGGTGTTCGTGGTCATGATCCTCTCCGCGCAGTCGATGTCCCGGTCCCATATCAATACCGGCCCCGGGCGTAAAGCCGAAGCCGCCCCCCCTTTACCGGAAATCCGCTTTCATTTAGGCTGGCTCGGCGCGGACTTCACCGCTCCGAAATCCCTACTTCAAAGGCCGGATATGACCACCGACCCGTATCGCCCCTGGCTCGCCAAGTACGATAAGGCCGTGCGGCCGAACCTGGAATATCCCGAGATCAGCGTGCCGTCCCTGCTCGAACGCACGGCGCGGAAACACCCCAACCGACCGGCAGTGTTTTTTTACGGCTCGGTCAGCTACCAGCGCCTGTTCAATCGGGTCCGGGACCTGACCGCGAAGCTCCAAGCCCTGGGCGTTCAACCGGGCGAACGCGTGGCCGTCATGCTGCCCAACCTGCCGCAGACCATCACCGCCTTCTACGCTCTCCTGGCCGCCGGCGCGGTCGTGGTCATGATCAATCCGCTCTACACTCCGCGCGAAATCAGCTTCCAATTGAACGACTGCCGGGCGACCACCATGATCTGCCTGGACCTGCTCTGGCCGAGGATCCAGGCGGTGCGCGGCGAAACAAGCCTCACGCGCATCATCGTCACCAGCGTGGCCGACTGCCTGCCTTTCCCACTGCGTGTCCTGGCCGCGCTCAAAAGCCGCCTCGGGCGCAAACGAGTGCTTGTCCCCTTTGACGGCAAAACCGTCATTCCCTGGAAACGCCTCACCGCGAGCAAAAGAACCGCTGCGGTGCCGGTCACCGTTCGGGCGGCCGATCCGGCCGTGGTGCAATACACCGGCGGTACCACCGGAACCCCGAAAGGGGCGGTCCTGACCCACGCCAACCTGACCGCCAACGTGCGCCAATGCCGCGAAGTGCTGTACGCCATCGGCAAGCGGCCGGAACGCTTCCTGGCGGTTTTGCCCTATTTCCACATCTACGGCCTGACCGTGTGCCTGAATCTGCCCGTGGCCATCGGTGCGGCCATCCTCCCCGTGCCCAAATTCGAACCGGCCAAGCTGCTCGCGCTTATCTCCAAACACCGGCCGACCATCTTCCCCGGCGCGCCGGCCATCTACGCCGCCCTGCTGCGACAAAAAGAGCTGCCCCGGCACGACCTGACCAGCCTGCGCTTTCTGGTCTCGGGCTCAGCCCCGATTCCGGTGGCGCACATGAACAAATTCAAGGAAATCACAGGTGCGGAAATCATCGAGGGCTACGGCCTGACCGAAGCCTCGCCCGTGACCCATTTCAATCCACTCGAAGGCGAGAAAAAAACAGGCTCGATCGGCCTGCCCCTCCCCGACACCCTGGCCAAGATTGTGGACGATAACGGCCGCGACGCGCCTCCCGGCGAGCCGGGCGAACTCTGGGTCCAAGGCCCCCAGGTCATGAGCGGCTACCTCGGCCGCGAAGCCGAAACCGCCCAAGTCCTGCACGACGGCTGGCTTGCGACCGGCGACATCGCCAGCATGGACGCGGACGGCTATTTCACCATCGTGGACCGCAAAAAAGACCTCATCATCAGCGGCGGCTACAACGTCTACCCGCGCGAGGTCGAGGAAGTGCTCGGCGAACACCCGGCCGTCCGCGAAGCCTGCGTGGTCGGCGTCAAACACCCGGTACGCGGTGAAATCATCAAGGCCGTCATCGTCGCCGCCGATAACGCCCAGCCCACCAAGGAAGACATCGTCACCTTCTGCAAATCGCGGCTTGCGCCCTACAAATGCCCGAAACAAGTCGAATTCACGGACGAACTGCCACGGAGCACGATCGGCAAGGTGCTCAGGAGAAATTTGAAAGAGGAAAACCAGGGGGAAATTTTTTAAGGAGGCCGTGAAGCGGGCATCCATCAAAAAAACTTTTCGCTACGACAGACACCTTGCACAGGGGGTCTGGGGGACAATTGTCCCCCCAGTGGGGTTCGGGGCGGAGCCCCGATAGGGAAAGGGGGCTAGGGGAAAGGGGCAACACCCTTCCCCTGGTCTACTTCTTCAGGCGTTCGACCGCATCGATGGCGGTGGTGGGTTGTTTGGGGTCCAGGTCGAGTTTGAGGAAGTCGCCGGAGGCGGGAAGGATCAGGTTAAATTCGCTGAAGATTTGGAGTTCGGCCTGGACGGATTGCGGCGCGCAATCGAGGATGTGGCCGCCGGCCGTTTTGTCCTTGGTGAGAAAATGCATATGCCAGCCCGGCACGCCGATCTGGCCGACGTAGGGCGGCTGGTATATGGCCACCACGGTTCCCTCGACGTCGCGGAATTGAAAGACCGATTGGCTTTTGACCACCTCACCCAGGGGCGCGAAGGGACGGTCCTGGCGCGGCACGCTCCGGGTGGAGAGCGTGGCGAAACGGCCCGTCAGCACGGCCATGGCGAACAGGTTGCGGCTTTCCAGCATGGTGTCCAGGGCCTTTTCCAGCCCGGCGATCGACGCCAGGGGCGCGAGATTTTTCCGCGTCTGCGGCAGGAAGGCGGCGATCTGGACAAAGGGCGTGGTCGCGCTCGTCGCGACCGGATAGGCTCTGCCGTCGCTTTTAATCTGGTAGCACTTCGAATCCACGCAGATCATCTCGCCGTCCAGTCCCTCCAGGGTGCCCAGGCCGTAACTTCCGTGCCTCAGAACCTCGCCCATGGTCACAAACCCGGCATATCCGCCGCGCAGCAAGGCACCGAGCGTGGAATACTGCGAGAGCCGGCTTTCTTCGGCGCCGTGCGCCGTCGCGGACAGGGCGACAAAAAACAGGACCAAGCAACCGCGCAGCCACCGCTTCATGTTGTCCTCCTAATCCTTTGCGCTCTCACCGCCGGTGAGGCGCAAGTACAGGCTTTTGAGCCGTCCCTTGATCAACCGGCCAGGCCGGAAGGTCAATTCCGAGAGCTCGCTCGGCAGGATAAATCCGCGCAGGTCGAAATCATCCGGCGTCAGCCTTGGAAAAACGGTTTCACCGGGCGCCGAGCCGGGCAGGTTGCGGCGAAGCGCCTCGCGCCACAAGGGAACGTCGTCCGGCGTCAGGCCGAATTTGCTGTAAATGGCGGTGTCCAGGGCCACGGCCGAGGCCGAGGCGGCCAGCATGTGGGCGGGATAGGCCTTGCCACTGGCCGGTCCCGAGACGTGCATGGCCACGATCCCGTCCAGCAGGGTGTGCGAGGGCGGCAAGGCGCGCATCAGTTCCAGGATGAGGGAGGCGAAGCGCTCCATGCAATCGCCGTGGACACGGTGGGCCAGGGCCTTGCGGAATCCGACCAGGCAGCCGAAATAGTTCTTCACCCCGAGCGTCAGGCGCATCTGGTCGTGCGCCTTGAATTTGGGCAGGTTGAGGATCAGGTCGGCTTCCAGGGCGTCGGCGGCCACGCCCGCATGCCCTCCGTGGGGCAAGGGAATGCGGGTCACCCGGCGGAAACCGGCGAATTCCACGGGGAGCCCCTTGACGGCGGCGACAATCCCGGCGCGGCCGGCCACGATCTTGCCCGTGGCGAAGGCCGGCGAATCGCCGAGAGCGACCCGCGCGCCCAGATCGATCAAATACATGCAGGCCGCGCGGACCACGGCCGCGTCCGTGCAGGCCAGACCGGTGTTGTACGGGGCGACCAGGTTAGGCTTGACCAGCACCTTGGTTCCGGGCCCGGGCGCAAATCCCGAATCCGCGAGCAGCTCGCTCACGGTCCGGCTGAGTTCCGGTTCGCGGTAGTCGCCCAGGCGTTCGAAAAACACCCGGATCGCTCCGCCGGCCGGCGTCATGCCGGCCTCGATTTTCGATGCGGGGCGCGGCCGGGGTTGGGCCGCGAGACCGTTTTTGCCGTCGTCAGGCGCAAAAATACGTAACCAGCAATCGCTATAAATTTACAAGAATTTCCCGTAAAAAAGTTCATAACACCCATAACCATATTATTTTATTTGTTTTAATTTAAACAAAAATAACTACCAATATTATATAATAATGCTGGAATACTATATTCCGCCCAACCCCGCCGCATTGCGACAACCCGAGTGCCTCCCAGATAAAATCACCTCCCGGCGACCACGCGGCGACAGGAGGTCCGGCATCCCAGTCCGGGAAAATACCCGGAAAACCGGCCGGGAGCAAACGGCATTTGCTGCCAGGCGCATTGACAGGCAGCGCCTGGTTTTTTAAGGCTTGGCGGCCCCAAACGCGGGCGCAAACTCATCAAGGAGCCGGAGCATGGAAAAGACCGTCTATTATATCGAGGGCGATGGCATCGGACCGGAAGTCTGGGCCGCTGCCCGCCCGGTGATCGATGCCGCCGTGGCCAAGTCCTACGGCGACGCCAAGAAATTCAAGTGGGTGGAGCTTCTGGCCGGGGAAAAGGGCAACAAACAAACCGGCTCGTATCTGCCCGAAGAAACCATGGCGGCCCTAAAAAATGCCGAACTGGCCATGAAAGGCCCGTTGGGAACGCCCGTGGGCGGCGGCATCAGAAGCCTCAACGTGGCCCTGCGCCAAACGCTCGATCTCTACGCCTGCATCCGGCCGATCAAGTATTTTAAGGGCATCGAGTCCCCTGTCAAGCGCCCGGATCTGGTTGACATGATCGTGTTCCGTGAGAACACCGAAGACGTTTACGCCGGGATCGAATACGCCTCGGGCACGCCCGAAGCCAAAAAACTCATCGATTTTCTGCGCTCCGAGCTTGCGACCAACCTGGACGCAAGCGCCGGCGTGGGTATCAAACCCATGACCCCGGCTGGCTCCAAACGCCTGGTGCGCAAGGCCATTGAGCACGCCGTGGCCCAAGGCAAAAAAAGCGTCACCCTGGTCCACAAGGGCAACATCATGAAGTTCACCGAGGGCGCGTTCCGGGCCTGGGGCTATGAACTGGCCAAGCAGGAATTCGGCGACAAGCTCATGACCGAGCAAGAAGCCAAGGACGGCGGCGCGAAACCCATCGTCATCAAGGACCGCATCGCCGACGCCATGTTCCAGGAAGTCCTCATCCGCCCCGGTGAGTACAGCGTCATCGCCACCACCAACTTAAACGGCGACTATCTTTCCGACGCCCTGGCCGCCCAGGTCGGCGGGCTCGGCCTGGCTCCGGGCGTGAACATGAGCGAAAAACTGGCCTTCTTCGAAGCCACCCACGGCACCGCCCCGACCATCGCCGGCCTGGACAAGGCCAACCCGGGCAGCCTCATCCTGTGCGGCGCCATGATGTGCGATCACCTCGGCTGGAGCGAAGCCGCCGCGCGCATCCACACCGCCATGGACAACGCCATCTCGGCCAAGAAAGTGACCGTGGACCTGGCCAACCAGATCCCCGGCGCGACCACGGTCGGATGCAAGCAGTTCGGTGAGATACTTGAGAAAAACCTGTAAGTCTGAATAAATAAAAAAAGGCCGCGCGAGCGGCCTTTTTTTATTTAGAATGGCACGTCGTCCATGCCGCTGGCTTCGGACGGGAAGGCCGGGCCGAGGTCTTCGTCGGACGGCGCGGGTTGGCTGGCGCGGGGTTTGCGGTTCTGGCCCTGGCCTTGGGGGGGGCCGGAATACTGCTCCGAACCGCCGCCCTGGGGCGCGTCCCCGGCCTGGCCGCGCGAGTCCATGAACTGCACGGTATGGCCCGGCCCGCTGACCACGACCTCGGTCATGTAGCGCTTCTGGCCCTGCTGGTCTTCCCAGGAACGGGTGCGCAACTGGCCTTCGACATAGACCAACCGACCCTTGGCGAGATAGTTGGAGCAGAATTCGGCGGACTTGCCGTACACTTTGACGCGGTGCCATTCGGTCTGTTCGACCTTCTGGCCTTCGCGGTTCTTGTAGGATTCGTCCGTGGCCAGGGTGAACTCCGCAGCCGGCGTGCCGGACGGCAGATAGGCCAGTTTCGGGTCCTGCCCGAGTCTCCCGATCAAGATGACTTTATTGACGCTGCCGGCCATGCTTTCCTCCCCCTGATGGGTTTTCCCGGATATTTCCCAACCGGCCCCAAACTACCTGGAACCGCTCCCCTTCTCAAATAAATTATGAGCTCAAAAAATTGAAAGATAAGGGGCTGCCGACCCCGGCCCCCGCTTCAAGCCAAGCGGAATTATCTGCTCCGCCCTACTCTTTGGGCGCGAACTTTTCCAAGGCATCCAAGGCTTCTTCCAAGTCGATGCTGGCCTTGTTGGCCTCGCCGGGTTTCCAGTCAGCCAGGGCGGTTTCCAGGCGCTGCTGGGCGGCCACGACCGGCGGCAGGGCGGGAGCGAGCTTTTCGGAGAGTTCCTTCCCTAGGGTCGCGAATTCGATCACCTGGCGGACGTTTTCCACCAAGGGCAAGACGCCGCGCTGGTCGTACGGCAACGGCGAGGTCGGGCCGAAGGCCAGGGCAAAGAGTCCGGGCCAGCGGGTTTCCACGTCCTCGACGCGATAGGTTTGGGCGATCACCCGAATCTGCAGTACTTGACCCATGATCTCCGGCCGGAAGCGGTTAGTCTCGCTCTTCCCACTCGCTTTGGACCTTGCCGACCACATCTTCTATCAGGCCGACCTGACTTTCCGGGCAGACGCCAATCAACGGCTGTCCGGCATCGACGTTTTGCTCGTACTGGAAATAGACGGTGTAGATCTGGCCCTCGGGACCGGCATAGGCGAGCGGCCTCTCGCGCTTCATGCGCGAGGCGATGAACAGCTCCATGCCGTCGCGGACTTTGACATTACGCACTCCCAAGGCCTTGATTTTCTTGTCGACGTCGGGAACGAAAAAATACTTGGCCCGCTCCGGGGCGTAAAACAGGTGCAAGACCTTCTTAAGAATGGAGTCGATGGCTTCGGATTTGGTCAAGAAATGGCGGATGAGACACAAGGGCGTCCCAGCCTCGACAAAGGAGCCGTCGAGATCGGCGTGCACCCGGGCCAGGTCGCCTTTGATGCCGGCGTACACGGATTTGAGGTTGCGTTCACGCTCCAGGGTGGCGACGACCGTGCCGGGCTTTTCCATATGGGCGCCGCTGGGTCCGACGACCTTAACGCCTGGCTCCTTGACCGCAAAACGGACCACACCGGTGTGCGGCGCGGTCACCTCGATCTCCTCGAACGGAGACGCCTTGATCTCTTCCAAAAGCTGCTTAACGTCGATCACGTATTGTGCCTCCGGCGTCCAGGGGGCGAAGCCCCCCGGACCCCCGCCAAAACTCTCACCGGTAGTACAAATTGCCGCCGCCCATGGTCAGGAGTGTTTGGTACAGGTTTTTCCGCACTTCGCGACGGTCCCAGATGCCTTGGATATGTCCACGCGCCAGGGCGTAGTAGGAGCGATGGTAGAAGGGCGGGATGTCGATCCCGGTTGTTTCCTTGATGACGCCCGGTCCGGCGAAACCGATATTGGCCGATCTGACCGAGAACTGGTAGGGCGAGCAGCCCAGGAAGCTGGCCACCGGCCCTGCGTAGGAATTGGTGTCGTAGAGCACCAGGTACAGGCCGCCGGCCTCGATGTAACGGCGCACGGCCATGGTGCAGCGGGGCATTTGGATGACGCCGTTGACGCCTTCCTGGATGCGGATGCCGGCGGTGCCGTGGACGTAGGCTAGAAACGGCAGGCGGCGGCGTCTGGCCCAGGCGGCGGCACGGATGAACTTTTCGCCTTCGGCCGTGCCCACGGTGCCGCCGCGAAACGGGGCCATGAGCATGGCCACGACCAATTTCAGGCCGTTGATGCGCGCCTCGAAGGTCATACAGGCGCTTTTCTTGCCGGTCTTTTTCTTGGCCTGTTCGAGTTTTTCATCGAAACCAGGAAAGGCGAGCGGGTTGCCGGATTCGATCTTAGCGTTGAACTCCATAATCGAGTCCGGATCGAAGACATTGTAGAGATACCACTGGTATTCCATGGAAAAATGATGGCCGCAGTGGCCGCAGACGCCGGCGAAGTCGCCGAACAGGTCAGGGGCCCACATGTCCATGCAGCCGTGGCTGGCGGCGTTGGTGCACGTCACTGCCCTGTCTTCCCTGGCCTGGGGCGAAAGATAGTTCCAGCCGCCGTCGGTCAGGCATACGCCTTCCTCGGGGCAGGACAATTCGGTGAGTTTTTGTTGTTTTTCCGGATCGATCGAACGCCGAATGAGTTTATCCCTGACCCGGCGCAGCGGTTCGGTGATGGTCTTGCGTTTGAGCAGGTGCAGTTCGGCCTGGGCGTCTTCCACGGCGCGCCAGACGGACTTGCGCAGCGGCAGGAGGAAATCGTGGCGAAAATAGGAAAACACGCTCCAGCCGAGTCCCGACGCCTGGGAGAAAAAACGTCCGGCCACGGAGCTGTTGTCGATCAGGGCCTTTTTAGACATATCCCGAAACTTACGGTAGCGCCGCCAGATCAAGCGTTCGGCCTGGACCGGGGTCAGCCCCCAGAAGACCTGCAAGCTGTCCACATCGGCCGCTTGCCCTTCGCGGCGGCGCAGGGCCATGGCGCGCAGGAGCTTGACACCGCGCACCTGGAGCACGATTTCGTCGGTGGCCCGGATCATTTCCGTGCGCAGCGTCTTGAAGAATTCGTAGTGCTCGGGCCGCGCGCCGAGCGGCGGTTCCTGGATGACGCGATCGACGAAACCCATGCGCAGATTATCGGCGGCGGTAATTTTGAGATCGGAGGCGCATTTTTCGATGAGTTCGGCCGGGGCGCGTTGTCCCTGGCGGATGCCGGATTCGATGGCCGCCGCGCCTTCGGGCGAGATGACGGAGTAATAGCCGTGAGAGAGCATCAGTCGGGTGTCGGCCAGGCCGATGGCCTCGGCCCCGCCCGAGCCGCCCTCGGAGAAACAGGCCACGATCGGCACCCGCAGCCCGGACATTTCATAGAGGTTGCGGGCGATCTGCTGGGCCGCGCCGGGATAGTCCTCTATCGGATAGGCCCCGGGCGTGAACACGTAGGCGTGGATCGGGATGTTTTCGGTCTCGGCGACCTTCATGTACTGCGAGGCTTTGGCGTTGCCCCAGGGTTTGACCGAGCCGCCGTTGCGGAATTCCTCGCCGTGGCCTTTTTCCTGGCCGATGACCATAACCGGCTGGTTGACCACCTTGTCGCCGCGCTTGCGGCTGATGTAGGCTCGGGCGATCAGCATGGCCGGGTCGATGGAGTATTCGTCCTGGCCGCCGATTTCAGTGTAGTTGTCGTAGACGTTTTCCAGGATGTCCTTGAGAGTGATGCGCTGCGGATGGCGAACGATGCGCACCTTGTCCATGGGCGACAGTTCGGCGTCGAGCTTTTTTTCCAGGAAGATGAACATATCCTCGAGCTGGGTGAACTGGCGCTGGCGTTCGGGCGGACTTAAGCCCGGCTCGCGGTCGAGGAATTCCCGGAATTTGCCTTCCAGGATGCGCAGGTTGTCGCTGTCGCCGCCGGCCACGATGTCCTTGATGTAGGACAGCCTGGCGGACAGCTCCTTGATGTTTTTTTCTATATCCATGGACTTTTCGTGTTTGGGTTATTGCCGCCGGAAGTGGCCGGCGGTTACTGAAATTCCAGGATCGATGCGGTTTTCTCGCGCAGGAAGGACAGGTTGGAGCGCAACGGCGACCCGGATTGGTCCGCCCCGGTCAGCTCGACCCCGCCCAGGAATTCGAGCCCCCTGGCCTTGGCCTCGGCGAGGTCCTTTCCCCAGATGATGGCCAAGGCCAGGTTGGGGTCGTACTCGATGGGAATCTCATACGGAGCGTCCGACGGAATATGCGTGTAGAGCTGCAACCAGGGGACGCCCTGCCAGGCAAAACGGTCGATGCGGCCGACCCAGGGAGTGAACTTGGCCGCCGGGTCTTCGGCGATGATCCGGTATTCGATGCCGACGCCCGACAGCTCCACGTCGGGCTGGCCGTAGCCCATGGCGTCGCCGAGCCCCAGGCGGATCTGTTCGGCGATCAAATCCACGCCCTCCCGACCCTTGATCTTGGAGACGATGGCCGACACCCCGTTTTCCACCTGGATGCGGGTGTTGACCTCCATCAGGAACGGCTGGCCCACGGGCGTGACCATCCATTCCCAGGTACCGGCGTTGTCGTAGCCGACTTCTCGGGCGATGGACAGGGAGTGGTCAACGATGTCGCCCAAAACCTTGGCGGCGTCGAAATTGTAGCTCACTTCGGCCGGGGCGAAGCCCGGGGCCACCTCGATGCGCTTTTGCCGGCCCGTGGATTGGATCGAACAGTTGCGCGTGCCGAAATGGACGATGTCCCGGCCGCCGCGCGCGCCCAGTATCTGCACTTCGAGATGGTTGAAATGGTGGATGCGCTGTTCGATAAGCACGCCCTCGTCGTGGAACTGGCGCTTGGCGTAGTTGCGGATACGGCGGTAGACGTTTTTGAATTTGTCGATGGTATAGACTTCCTCGATGCCCATGCCCCCGCCGCCGGCCGAGGCCTTGACCAAAACCAGGGGTTTGTCGATGCCCTGCTCGGACTGGAAGGCGAATAGCGTCTCGGCGATTTCTTCGGCCTCGAGTTCGTCGTAGACCGGCCGGTCCGAACCAGGAACCGTGGGCACGCCCAAGCTCCTGGCCAACCGCTTGGTGTTGATCTTATCACCGAGGCTTTGGATGATCTTCCAGCTCGGGCCGATGAAAATGAGCTTGCGCCTGCGCTCGGTCACCCTTCTGGCGAAGCGGAAATCCTCGGCAAAAAAGCCGTAGCCCGGATGCACGGCGGTAGCCCCGCAATGATCGGCCACGGAGAGAATCTCATTAGCGTCGTGATAGGACTGGATGCGCAATACGCTTTTTTCGCCGCGCAGCTTCCTGGCCAAGGCGACGTGCCCGGACTGTTCGTCGGAACGGGTATACACGCAGGCGAAATCCAGGCCGAGCCAGTCGCAGGCCTTGGCCACCCGCATGGCGATCTCGCCGCGGTTGGCTATCAGAATCTTGTGGTGTGAGATCACTCGGACTTTCCGTTTTGGTTCTCGGTCTTCTTGCGCTGGGCGATCAGGCGCTTTTGCGCCTCCAAGATGAGCTTGTCGAGCCGGAGCTCCTTCTGGCGCGTCAGCCCCTCGAAGGCGACTCCGGTGGCGCCGTCATCGGCGACCCGCATCACCTTGACGGTGACGTCTTCCAAAAATATGCGCTTGGCGATGGTCAGATCCAGGTGCAGCACTTCGCCCCGGCCATGCCGCTTGCCCGGATCGAGATAGGACATACCGGTGGCCGAAAGGTCCAGGATCGGATAGGCCTCGCCGGTGCCCACCAACGCCGCCTCAAGGCCGGGAATCCGGGTCCGATACGCGCTACGCTGGGTAGACTGGGAATCCATGGTGAATTCGAACTCGTCCATAACGCTCGTCTCCAGACGGTTTGTCCCGCCAAGCGCCCCGGTCGCCCGAGCGCTTTCAAACGCAGGGGGGTCTAAACCAGCTAAAACGCCCCGTGTCAACCCAGGGGGAAGGGGCAATGCCCAGTCCCCCAGCGGTAAAGAGCTCGACCGAGACCCGTACCATGGGGGTCCGGGGGCGATTATCGTCCCCAGCAGGGGTGCAGGGGGCGGAGCCCCCCGCCGGCTTGTGACGCGCCGCGATTGCCGATACACTAGCCTTTCGCGCGGGCCTTCGGGGCCTATGCGATAATCCATTCGAACCACGGTAATGTTATGCAAAACCCGACAGAAGTAAAGCGCGCCGCGGACATGGTCCGTTCCGAGCTGGGACCGTTTCCGGGCGATGTCGTCGGCCTGATCGTGGGCACAGGTTTATCGGCCATCGCGGGGATGATCCGGGTAACCGCGAGATTACCCTATGCGGCCGTCCCCGGCCTTCCCGTGCCCGGGGTGCAAAGTCACGAGGCCCAGATCGTTGCGGGCGAGGCCGGCGGCCGGACCGTTGTGGCCTGTCTGGGCCGGGTGCATCTGTACGAGGGCCGCACCCCGGCGCAAGTGGCGATGCAGACGCGCGTCCTGGCGGAACTTGGCGCCCGCACCATCGTCTTGACCAACGCGGCCGGGGCGCTCAATCCGGAGTACCAAGCCGGCGGGCTCATGCTCATTGCCGACCAGATCAACTTCACTGGCCAAAATCCGCTATGCGGTCCCAATTACGACCCCTGGGGCCCGAGGTTTCCCGATTTAAGCGGGTTGTATCCCGAAGCCTTGCGGCGGGTAACACGCGAGGCAGCCAAAGAGCTTGGGGTTGGCTTGGAAGAAGGCGTCTATCTCGGGCTGACAGGCCCGAGTCTGGAAACCCGGGCCGAGGTCCGCGCCTACCAGGCTCTTGGGGCCGACGCCCTGGGCATGTCCACGGTGATCGAGGCCATCGCCGCCGGACACATGGGCGCGCGCCTGCTCGGCATCTCCTGCCTGACCAATTCCCTGTCCCAGGCCGGAGGCGAACCGGCGACTTTGGAGGCGGTCATCGCCCAGGCGCAAAAAAGCGCCGGCACATTGGCCAACCTGCTTGAGGCCGTGATTCCCAAACTTTGACCACCGGCATTTTCGGGAAAACGGATTCCCAAGGGGCTTAGCCCCTTGGGCCGCCGGAGACGTCTTGTCCCGTCAACCCGCCCAGCCGGCGCGCCGCCTGGGCGGCCAATTCGCCCACCCGCGCCGGGCGTATCTCCCAGCCGTCATAAAGATCGAACTCGGAGAGGTCGCCGGCAAGCCCGGTCAAGGCGGCCAGCGCGGGCAAAGCTCCGGGCGCGCCGATGCGTCCCAATGCCTGCGCGGCCAAACCGCGTACAGCGGGATCGGATTCGCCAAGAGCCGCCGTGAGATCGGCCGAGGCCGGAGCGGCAAGTCCGGGCTGGGTTTGCGCGAGTCTGGCCAGTCCCCAATAGACGCCGCGTCGCAAGGGGGCGTGATCCAGAAAATTGCCTTCCTTTGCGCCCTCGTGAATGTAGGAAGCCAGGATGCGGTGGTACTGCCTGGCCAACTCCGGGCTTTCGGCCATGATTTCGCCCATGGCTTCGGGCACGCCCCAGCCCACGGCTCCGGATTCTTCGTTTAAGCTCCACATCATGCGCCGCATGAGTACCTTGGCCTGCTCCATATCCTCGAAGGCCAGGCGGGCGGCAATGATGCCGAAGGCCGTAACCGCGCGCCAGCCGATCAGGGGGTCGCGGTTGAGCAAGGCTGAAAAAAGCGCGCCCGTCAGCTTGGCCGGATCAAGAGCGGCCAGTTCGCGGCCGGCCCGGTCCCGGTCGGGGCCGGCCAAGAGAGCGATCACCTGAGGTTTGAGGCTTCGTGCTTGCGCCATACCCCTTCCGACCCAGCGTGGGCCAAGGTTGGGTCACAGGAATCTATTTTATAAGAGAAGATCGAAGAAAAAGAAAAAACCAGAACCACTATTTTTCCCCCAAGGGGGCTGCCGCCCCCGGCCCCCGCTTTAGAATAAGGGAGAGGCAATCGGGGGAGAAACCTTTTTAAAAAAAATGGTTCCTCCCCCGAGCCCCCTCCTCCCAAAAACTTTAAAGTTTTTTGGGGAAAGGGGGACGAGGGGAAAACCCCTTTTGTTCATACGCGGAGAGTAGAAAAGGCTTCTTTTCATACTCTCCGCTA
>Ga0326727_10008710_pt1 | contig 25531 bp, 27 predicted proteins | sample MB2enrmetagenome_FD_207643 | JGI IMG/M metagenome (GOLD analysis project Ga0326727, IMG submission 207643) | Lab enriched peat soil microbial communities from McLean, Ithaca, NY, United States - MB29MY | ecosystem: Environmental > Terrestrial > Soil > Wetlands > Peat | place: USA: New York...
ATTAAGATGGGAATCATTTCCGAGATCGAATGACCATGAGCCACCAATTTTCTATTCATTTATATAAATTAACACTCGAGGAGGAAAGAAAGATGAAGATATTAGGAATAAATGCAAGCGCCAGAAGGTTTTTCAATTTCAGCATTAAACAGAATAATACAAAAAACTCGTATTATAATTAAAATTACAGATTCTCATATTAGCTGCCCTAGTTACTCCCAAGTCTCTCTCGCAGCAGTTCAATAAGTTCTTGCGCTTCAGAAGTCCCTTTTACTTTAACAGCGCCGATAATATAACGGCCTGTCTGTTCCATAAACACTTCCCCATACAAGGGATCAATCGCCGATAGATTGATTCGGTCTGATATTCCTGTTGTGTGGACGTTCTGCCCCTCTTTTTTCAGGTAAGACAGGTATTGTTCAAAGGCCTTTTGTATGGTTTCTTTAGAATCCTCGTGAACAACAAATACCTGCACTTTTTGGCCTTGCAGCATTGCATCAGCAATCAAGCCTCGGCGGAAAAAGGCGTACCCCAAGAGGCTCTGAGCGATATATCGTTCACTCTTCGGCACAACACCCGGTATCTCCAGAACCTTAAGTTCCTTAGGACGGGCTGTATTAGACGGGAGGTTCTTTGACAGAATTTGACCAAATGCAAGGAATGTATCTTTTTCCAAACTTGTTGTTCCTGTTGCTTGCAGTCTCACAAAATACCTATCCTGATAAAACATCAACTGCGAGGAAGATATAAATCCCCCGGCACCAATTGCAACCTCCATAGTACCTGCCCTTCGATAATTCGAATAAATCCCGAAAGCATCGAGTAAAGAACCCATCCTGTAAATATCAGCCACCATCCACAGATCCTGGTTTTTTGTGTTTATATAGGTGGCCGTGGCAAGGACATCGAAACCATAAGGAAAATAAAGCTCAGCTTCACCATCTATGTGGTCGAACACGGTATCCTTATCATAGAACATTACAGTGTCCTTCATCACCCAGTCCTTGGCAAAACCATGTGCAGGAAGTACATTTTTAATAGCATCCCCATCCGCATGGACTGCTGAGACTGAAACACTCACACTAACCATAAAAACGCATATAATGATTGATGAGATAACCCCGAATCGATACATAGATGTCTCCTCATCTTATCAGAAACAACGTGTATGGTTCATTTAAGCCAACAATTTTCTCGCCCGTTCCATCTTAATTTGAATATCGAGTCCATTGATGCACCTTGCCACGCAGTTTGAGCAATCCAGACATGCGGAGGCGGAAATGGATTTGGGAATCTCATGATATGTTGATTCGGCAAGTGCAGGACTCCTATATGCTTCTGCATACATGAGACAACGGTTGATTGTACTGATTGCCACACCCTTTGGACATGTAGATTCGCATTTTCCGCAGAGGTGGCAGTAATAAGGCTGCACTGCCTTGCCGTAGCGTTTCAGGATTAGTCCATCGAGGTACCCAAAACGCATTCCCATCACCGCAATGTCTTCTCTGAGATGCGATATATCTCTCATGCCGGGAATTGCAGCAGTGACATCCGTGTTCTGAAGCACCCATTTAAGGGCTGCCTGGTGTGGACTAACGGGACCTAGTGCATTGGTTTCGTATCCTCCTGCCTGCGTCTTCATTGCAATGACCCCAATTCCTGCCTGGGCAGCCTTCGCGATTGCCTGCTTTGTCTCTGTTTCGCTCTTGAAGTTATATTTCACAAGGGCTGTGTCAAAAAACCGTTCCTTATCACCTACAATTGCCTGGAGCACCTCTGCTTCATTTTTATGGGTGGTCACCCCGAAAAAACGTACTTTACCCTGTTGCCGCAGTCTAACAAGCGCCTCCCGAACCTCCGGTACGAATATCCGATCATCCTTACTGGAGAGATTGTGGAGTTGGATGACATCAACATAGTCAGTACCTAGAGCCCTCAGGCTGGCTTCAACATCCTTAATAATGTCCTCCTTCGAGTGCGATGCCGTCTTCGTCGCCACATACACTTTGTTACGTCTGCCTTTTAATGCCTGTGCCACTATTTCCTCGTTCTTACCACCCATGTATCGTCTTGCCGTGTCAATATAATTGACACCATGATCAAGGGCTACCTTTATCACCTCAGGCTCAGGCGTCAGCATCGCCCCAAAGCTCACAATTGTAATCTTCAGCCCTGTTCTGCCCAGAGTTCGATGGACAGGAGCGGGAAAGGCATAAAACTCTGATGATGATTGCAGAGCGTTGGCAAGGTCTTCAAAACCAAGTACAGTAAATGCGGAACCGGCAACACCAACCCGCAGGAATTCTCTTCTGTCCATTCCTGAACATTCCTTTCGTCTGTCCATGTCAACCTCCTTATGTTTTTAAATTTTACTTCACTATAACAGCAACTGATTATCCTTGGATCTTGATTCTCCGATATTGATGACATAGATCGCCGGTTTGCCAAGAACAGGGCATTTTGCCTCGCAGATGCCACAGCCGACGCATTGTTCGAGATCGACGTGCGGCTGGTTTACAATCAGCTCCTCCCCGTTCCTTTTTTTTACGGTCGTCCGTTCCAGCCATATTGCCTTTTTCGCGGTCGGACAGACTTCCTGGCAGACAATACAAGGTGTCGCATGGGCATGGGGAAGACACCTTCCCTTGTCAATCATCGCCGTGCCTATCTTCACTTTCGACTTTTCCGAAAGCTTCAATTTTTGTATCGCACCGGTCGGGCAGACCTGACCGCAGAGAGTGCATCGATATTCACAGTACCCCACTTGTGGGACTAGAACAGGAGACCATATCCCTTCAATACCGCCCTCGAGAAAAGCCGGCTGGAGCCCGTTTGTAATGCACACCTTCATGCACTCGCCGCATTTTATGCATTTTGTGAGGAATTGCTTTTCATCAAGCGCTCCCGGCGGCCTGATCAATTTGGGATACGAAACGCCCAATCTTTTGATGGGTGATATATGCATCAGCGGAGCAACCACGAGTCCGGCCAGAATCGAACCGACAATCCGTCTTTTGCCAAGATCCATGGGGGCGGACTTCATTTTTAAGAAACCGAACTGCACGGCCTCTTGAGGGCAGATATCATCACAATTCATGCAGACAAGACATTCAGCCTTTTTCCATTTTTCTTTCTTTTCAGGGTCAGCAGCCCCCTGGCAATCATTCAGACAAGCGCCACATGAGTTGCAGCCTTCGCTCACTTCCCTGCCCAACAGGGCAAATCTCGATAATAGACCGAGAAGCGCCCCCAGGGGACACAGATATTTGCACCAGAACCGCTTCTCAACGAGATTGGCCCCGAGGATGAGCAGGAAAAGAACACCGATAACGAAGCTCTGATAAAAATATGGTTGCTGGAATGGCAGCAGAAGCTTTTTCAACCCTGTATAAATGGACTCTGAAACGCCGGTCAGAAATGGCACATTGATTTGGTATACGGTATCGAATGCGACGCTCAGCCCGTAGCTCAAACCGGGGTAAACGGCCAGCGATAGTGATCGGATGAGCAGAGAAATGGGATCAATGAAACCTGTAACTTGCAGGGATAACAGCGATGCTGTCAGCAGAAAAAGCAGGATAAGATACTTGAACCTGTACCAGCCTGCCTTGGGCACAATGCGCCGTTTCTTGTTTAAAGAACCCACGAGGTTGTTCAGGGTACCAAGCGGACACACCCAGCCGCAGAATATCCTTCCCAGAACAACCGTTATAAAGACCATTAAAATGGCAATATAAAAGGTCTTATACCAGTTGTGGCTGGACAGGATTGTCGCTAAAACAGCCAGGGGATCCGCATCCAGAAATATTTTGACGGGATAGCCGAGCTCATCCGCACCCTTGGATTCGGTCTGCAGGAATAGCCATAAAAAAATCAGCAGAAACAGACCCTGCGACGCTATGCGCAATTTATGAAGCATGAGACTTCCATGATGTCTAGATATTGATCTTCCTGATTCTCAACTTTGTCAGATTCATTGAACCAAGCCCCGCCTCATGGCCTGCCACGACATAGCCGAGATCGGATCCTTTCAAACCGAACAAAGTGGCGCCATAGGCATCAACCGCAACCTGGTCGGTTCCCGCCACAATCGTATTGAGCTGTCTCACGTCTGCCAGGTTGCCGCCCTGGGGACCGTTTGCCGTCAGGATGCGCACCGCATCGAGCACAATTAGGTTGGGTTTGATCAGCATGGACACATCGACAAGGCTTTTGTCAATCTTCTGATGAATCCTGCCGCGTGAACCGCCCATCATACCCATCCAGTTCTTCATGCCAAGGGTAAGAATGCTCAAGCCATGATTTTTTGCAATGGGCACATTGATGATCTTGTCTGCTTCAATAACCTCCGTATAAATTGGCCATGATGAAATCGCCAGGCCATGCAATTTCATCTCCCGGAATTTTCTTTCGTCAACATAGCTGATATCACCTCCTGCAGATGAAACAGCATCCAGTAGGCCACTCTGTTTATAGGTGCGTCTCGGGTCTGCAACCGATCGGTCAAAGACTTTAACCTTTTTAGCACCCGCATTATAACAAAGCTTCACAATCGTCGATACGACCTCAGGGTTGGTAGTCGCCGCATATTCCGGTGTCCGGTCCCAGCCTATGTTGGGTTTGACCACGACAACATCACCGCGCGATATAAATCTTCTCATACCACCCAGCCCGTCTATGGCGGCTTTCGTGATCCCTGCGGGCGAAACACCGTGGGCAACAGCAAGATCCGCTGTTTCAGCTGCTTCCAGAATACCCGTCAAAGGATTTTCAGAACCGGGAACGGCCAGGGATATACCTGTAACGACGGCAGTTTTGAGGAAATCTCTTCTATTCATGGCAACCTCCAAACTATACGTCTTCAAATAGTTTTGGGCAGATTAGGTCAAAAACTAAGAGATGTTTCCAGTATCCATATAAACTTTTCCTGCCTTTTCGACAAGTCTCAAAGTGCAATTCTGCTGCCTTCGTAAAAGCATCGTCTAAGTTGTGATGTATAAGTGTCTATTTATGTTTAAAATATAGAATAAAGGGACGAATATAAGTCAATAAAAATTATCGTTTGAAACCCTGAGAGAAGGCTATTGCCTTTTGGTTGTGACTTTCTGACCAAACTGATATGTTAAAAACCTCTCAAATAATCTGCTAAAGATGGTAACATCATGAAAGCATTCTTATTGTTTTGCAGTCTCCTTGTCAGTACCGCTTCCTATGCTGCGGATCCTGGATATCACGTAATCAAAAAGCTGCAACTGGGCGGCGAAGGCGGTTGGGACTACCTGACTGTAGACAGCGCAGCCGGGCGGCTGTACATTTCCCGCTCTACCCACGTTATGGTGGTCGATATCGATACAGATAAAGTGGTAGGTGATATTGACGACACTTCGGGCGTGCATGGAATCGCTATAGCATCGGAGTTGAACCGAGGCTTTACCAGTAACGGAAGGGCAAATACGGTTACCATTTTCGACCTGAAAACGCTAAAGGTCCTCGGTCAAGTGAAAACTGGAGAAAATCCCGATGCCATCCTTTACGACCCTGCCTCTAAACGAGTATTTACTTTCAATGGCCGTAGCAAGGATGCCACCGTATTTGAAGCCAGTTCCGGTGAAGTTGCCAGCACGATTGCTCTTGGCGGCAAACCGGAATTTGCTGCTGCAGACGGCAAAGGCAAGGTCTATGTAAATATTGAGGACACCAGCGAGGTAGTGGAAATAGATAGCCGGAAACTCTCGTTGACAAAAAGGTCTTTGCTCAAGCCTTGCAAGGAACCCACAGGAATGGGACTTGATGCGGAGCATCGCCGCGTCTATTCGGGTTGCCACAATAAGGTCATGGCCATTCTGGGCACAGAGACCGGCAAAGTGATTGCCACCGTGCCGATTGGAGCTGGTGTTGACGGAAACGGTTTTGATCCGAGGACGAGATTGGCATTCAGCGCCAATGGAGATGGTACTCTTACCGTGGTACAAGAGTCTTCTCCGGGCAAGTTCGAGGTAGTAGAGATTGTTACTACGCAACGGGGAGCTCGTACAATGGCGATTGATCCCAAGACTCATAACATCTATTTGCCTGCCGCACAGTTTTCTCTGCTACCGGCGTCAACGGCGGAAGGATCAAAACCGCGCTCGACAATGATCAAGGACAGCTTCACAGTTCTGGTAGTTGGGAAATGACGCATCAGTTGGCAGTTGCTTATGCTTTTTTCGAGCCTTGGCCTATGGCCTTTTAATATTTCGAAAATTGTTATATTATTTTAGAAAAGATGGGTGGGGGTAATATGGATAGCGATTTAAGTAACTGCATCGCCGAATTCATAAGCAAATGCCGTTTGTGCACCATTGCCACAGTTGATAAAAATGGGAAGCCAAACGCATCAACAGTTTTCATTAAAAACATTGGGATGGATATCTTTTTTAATACAACAAGGGATAGTCAAAAAATACGAAACATTTTATCCAATCCCCGGGTAGCGCTAACGATGCAACAGGGTCCTCCCCCGAAAACTGACCAAGAAATAAAGGGGATTCAGTATGAAGGCATCGCTAAAGTATTGTCTGACACTGAGATTGCTGAAGCGCCTAAGGCAGTTATGGCCAGACACAAGGTTTTCAATAGTTTGAAGCCTGGACAATCCGTGATTGTCAAAGTGACACCGTTGAAGATTTACCTAATTGACTATTCTCGGGGATTTCGCCATAGAGATCTTCTTCAATTTATTAATGGGGTCATAAAATAGTTTACACAAGAATTGGTGATATTCTTCAAAATATGCACTAACTGTTCATCATCTGAGCTATAACTGGCATATCCCCCTTAGAAAATGTAACCTATTTACTGCCCCCATTAATAAATAGTTATTCCGACCTTCAATGATGCTGTGGTAAAGAAATATCTAAATTTATATTTGATATAACCTACAGTAATTTGTAGATATCTTCTCCGAAACTATAACAACTGATAAATAAAAAGCGGGGTAACACTCCGAATGCCAGAGCAAACCAGTTAAGGATTAATGAGCAGGATATTAGAGCCTTTCTGTCCTTGGCCGAAGAAGCCGGCGTCACATCAGAAGCAGGAGCTGGTGTCCTGAACATGGTATTATCAGATGATCAGCTCACCAACGAGCTTCTCGATAAATTTCAGGCCCAGATGAAATAGAAAAATTCCAAAGGAGGACGCTGTCATGAAAGAATATACAATAAAGCCATTGTTGACTGGCTGGTGGACCTATAACTGGGGTTCTGTCATTGCACCCTTTGCCGATGGTTATGTTGCCGATCTGCCCATTTTTATTTTTCTTGTAGAGAGTGAGGAAGGCGAGAAGATCATCATTGACGGAAGCTTTAAACAGGAATCAGTGCTCCAGCGCGTTTTCAAGTCCAGGCGGACACCCGATCAGGAAGTAGTCGAGGTTCTGAAGAAAGAAGGGGTAGATCCTGATTCCATAAAAACCGTTATCATAACTCACTTGCACACCGACCACTCCGGTTGCCTGGATGTGTTTAAGAACGCAGATTTCTATGTTCAAGAAACAGAGCTCATAGAGAGCTACAGTCCAATCGGGCATCAGGCAGTGGGATGTGAAATAAATGATTGGATCAGTCTTGTTCCAAGATTTAAACTGGTCAACGGTGATTATTCACTCAGGGATGGAATAAATCTTATTTTTGCACCCGGGCACACCCCTGGTCACCAGGCAGTCAGCATCAACACATCCAAAGGCCGCGCTGTTTATTTCGGAGATTGCTGCTGTCTTTATGCAGGACTGGCAAAACGATTTCCCATGCAGTTTTTCGACTTGGTAAAGAAAACCGCAAAGGAAGGTGACTCGGGCATATCTGATCCCGAGACCGCGAAGGTTATTAACAAGATCTTTTCAGCACGGTTCGGAGGATACTTCGGACCGCTTGTACTCAACTCAGGGGAGAACATGCGCACGATGCACAAGCTGGATCTCCTGGCCGACATAGTTATACCTGCACATGACCAGGATCTGCTCCGCATGAACATCATTCCCGAAAAATATGACATCGAAAAGGTGTGAAACAAATATAAGGAGGAGATCACAATGGGTATTAAATTAGGACAAATGCGCCAAGAAGGTTACGTGGTGAAAGATATTGAGCAAGCAATGAAACAATGGATAGATATGGGTATAGGCCTTGGTATTACGTTGAAAAAGTACTGGTGGAGGATTTCCGGTATAAAAACATCCCCTCTGATATGCAGATATCCATTGCCTTGTCCAATTCGGGGTATTTACAGATGGAACTCATCCAGCAGCGGAACGATGCCCCGTCCTTGTACCACGATTTTCTCAATATTGCTGGAGAGGGCATGCACCATATCGCATATTGGACAGAAGCAGAACAATTTGACGAACAAAGCAAGTTATTCCTTACCAACGGATACACTGTCGGGCATTCTGGAAACATAGGTACAAACGGGCGGTTTATCTATTATGTAAATCAAAAGCTTCCAGGAACGATTATTGAATTATCAGAGATGAGTGGCTTCAAAGGAGAATATTTCAAAGCAATTGCCGAATCCGCTATGAACTGGGATGGTTCAAATCCGATCCGACGTTGATTATGCATTTGGTCCTGTAGAAAAACAGGCCTGTTGTTTGGTGCGACTAACAATCCACTGATAACAGGCTTATAGGGCATACTTTTCATCAAAGAGATATTGATGAAATTATCACTTATTTGTTTTATATCTGAAGCTCAAGAATGCCATTAAAACAAATAAGGCTTTCAAGAGCCTATCTGATGGGATAAGCATAAATTTTGTCGGTACATAAAAAAAGGGGGAAGGAGACATCATGTTTGGTCATAAGTATCCACGTATACATCAATTGGGTTTTGTTGTAGAAGATTTGGAAAAGGCTATGCGCGATTATTCCAAGATCTATAACGTTAAGAGATGGTATCGTGCCGCCAATGAAATGAAAGATCAGATATATTACAAAGGAAGAAAAATTAGGGACGATGGATTTGACCTGGTAATAGGTTATTGTGGCAAAACAGAAATTGAGCTTATAACTTCTACAGCAGAAGAAAATATTTATGTAAATTTCTTGCGTGAAAATGGCCCGGGCCTGCATCATATAAGCTATTTTGTCAGTGATCTGAATAAAGCTGTTAAGGATTATAAGGACATAGGATTTGAGGTGGTTCAAAACGGAACTATCGGCAACAAGAGCGCAGTAACCCGTTATGTCTATCTCAAGCCGCCGAATACTCGTTATGGTAATATCGTAGAGCTTCAGCAAACACGCATGTTCGATATATTCACCGTTTACCGCAACAGTTTTCTTACATGGGCCGGCACTTTAACTGGGGGGGCTGAGAGAGTCAAATTACCTGGTCTTTAATTTAAAAATCAAGACCTCGGGTGACATTTTATGGATCTAGAATAATGAGGTTATTATGGAGTCGTGTTCATCCAGAATCTGACATTATTATAAAAGACATTTAATCATGACTGCTGAGAAAAATATTGAAATACTAAAATTGCAACCACGCCATATTTTATGTGACAGGTTTCTACCTTTGAATAATCTAAACTGCGGTAAAGAATTTGACCGGGTTATGAACTCGATACTGAAACACCCCGAACTGAACCCACTCGGCAAATGTGGCCATTCATGCTGAAAGTAGGATGTGCAATGGGAAACGCACATAAACTTTAAATATGATATCAATTTGTGAATCGCAAATGAATTTGGAGCTGTCGTTGAAAACATTACAGCAACACTATCACAATATATTAACTACATAACAATTACATAACCTCATAGGAAACCAATTCCAACTATACGAATACATTGGGAATAATATATTCAACTGTAAATAAATAGATTGGCATAAATATTGCGCTTTACATTCTATATACTTTCTGATTTGAAAAGTTCCAGGATCGAACCGTTCATGATCCAATAGACGAAAAGGGGGGGGGAAACATGCGTGCTGTCCAGATGACGGGTGAAAGAATACTGTCCGTGGTGGAGATGGATCCCCCGGTACATGATGGAGAAAGTGTAATCATAAAAGTATCACTGGCCGGGATCTGTGGAACAGACCTTCATGTCTGGGAAGAAGAGGGGTATACCGGCATTATATTTGGACATGAATATGTCGGTACAGTGGTTGATCCCGGGTCTCGTGAAGATATCCAAGTTGGAGATCGGGTGACGGTATTGCCTTATAACCCTTGCATGGAGTGTGCTTCCTGCAAAATCGGGAACATTCATATATGCATGCAGACCATCACGCAGAGTCCTGGAACTTGTCTCTCTAACCCAGGAGCGTTTGCTGAATATATTGCCGCCCGGCCGGATATGATAAGAAAGCTTCCGGATACAGTCAGTGATGTTGAAGCTACGCTCATTGAACCGGCTTCCGTTGCTTTGAGGGCTGTCCGGGAGGCCAGAATTACGGTTGGTGACAAGGTACTGATAACAGGAGGAGGTATCATCGGTTCGTTTTGTGCTATGTTTGCAAAAAAGGCTGGCGCCTCCTATATCGCCATGTCAGAGGCCAATGAGATGCGGGCACAGGGTGCCCTTAAATCTAGAAATATTGATCAGATTTTTGATGCCAAGGATCCCGGTCTCATCGGAGCATTGCTGGAAGTATCGGATCCAGGTTTTGACGTCTGTCTGGAATGCGCGGGCGTGGCACAGGCAATAGAGACGGCAATTATGGCCGTGAACCCGGGTGTCGGTGTTATTGTGCAGGTAGCGCTTAACATGTCACCGGTCCCAATTCCGCTGTTATGGCTGGTATTGAGAGAGGTGAAAATCAGGCCCATCTTGGGATACTATGTGAGAGATTTCGAAACCTGCATTGATTTGATTGCCAGAAAGAAGATTGACGTCGAACATTTCATGTCCCGTGTTGTCAGTTTTGAAGAAGCTCAGGGTGCCTTCGTTGCATTGACTTCAGGGAACAGCCCTGACGTGAAGATCGCTGTAAGGCCCTGAGTCTATTGGTTCACAATGGTTGGATTTTGATAAAAAGGAGAGAGGAGACTAATCATCGATGAAACTCAAGGATCAAATCGCACTGGTTACAGGAGGTGGCACGGGTCTCGGCAAAGCGGTGGTGGAGATGCTGGTCCGGGAGGGGGCAAAAGTTGTAATTAGTGGCGTAGATTTTATCAAGACCGATGTCAATCAGTATGACACCAAGAACATCGGCGGATATACCGCGGCGAAAAACTTTTCCGAAGAATTAAACAAGAAAGGATTTGTCACCATTGCAGTAGAGGCCGATGTCACAGACTCGGCGCAGGTCAATGAGATGGTATCCCAGGTTATCAAAACCTTTGGCCGTCTTGATATCCTGATAAATGCAGCGGGTATTATCTTTACCAAGTTTGTTGTGGAAACGACGGACGAGGAGTGGAACAACATGATTACCACTAACCTCACCGGCACATTTCTGGTGAACCGATCTGTCATCGAGCAGATGCAGGAGCAGCAGTATGGCAGGATTGTCAACTTTTCTTCCATGGCAGGAAAAACCACCAATCCCTATTTGAGCGCCTATTCCGCATCAAAGTGGGGGGTGCTTGGATTTACAGGCTGTCTAGCCAAGGAGCTTGCCCATGACAATATCACTGTCAATGCTGTATGCCCGGGTATCATCAATACTCAGATGTGGACCCTGCTGGCGACAAATCTTTCCATTCTTGGTGGTGGAGAGACGCCCGAGGAGGCATTCAATAATTACTGCGCTGAGCATATTCCCCAGGGCGTACCTCAGACCCCGGAAGATATAGCGGATGGCGTCCTGTATCTAATCACGGCTCCCCATGTTACGGGTTTGGCTTTGAGCATAGATGGTGGATGCACCATGTAGGTTTCTGTAAAATTATCAAAATAGAAAGGAGAGGTATTATGGCTTACGCAAATGCGGAGGATCTTTACAAGGTTTTCAGACTCACGTTGGAGAAGGTTTTGAAGGATGAGAAGCTAACCGCGGCATTAGGTGGTACGAACATGGTTGTTTGCAGCAGAATCCCCAATATCGATGCGACAATAACCCTGGAACTGAAGGGATCAATCAAGGTCACCTATGGCGCCACGGATATCAAACCAGATGTCACCTCCATTAATGATGATGAGATTTTCAACAAGTTCTGGCAGGGGAAGCTGAACCTGGTCATGGCGATGACGAAAGGGCAGGTGAAGTCCACGGGTGCGGTGACAAAAATGTTGAAGGTACTGCCGAAGATCGGCCCCGTCTATAAAATGTATGCCGAGAGCCTCAAGGAAGCCGGCAGGGAAGACCTCGTCATTAAGTAAAGAAGAAAGGAGTTGTCACTCATGGCATTGAAGAAAGCAGAATTACTCGCTCTTTATGAAACAATGTTCAAGATCAGACAATTTGAGGAAAAAGCGTCTGAACTGTTTGCAGAATCTCTGATTCCTGGATTTGTGCATCTCTATTCGGGTGAAGAGGCGGTGGCAACCGGTGTCTGTTCACAACTATCGCCAAAGGACTTTATCACCAGTACCCATCGAGGTCACGGCCATTTGATTGCCAAAGGTGCAGATCCAAGTCGTATGATGGCGGAACTGTTCGCGAAGAGAGATGGCTATTGTAAGGGCAAGGGTGGTTCCATGCATATTGCCGATGTCGAAATGGGTATTCTTGGCGCCAATGGCATTGTAGGGGGAGGTCAGCCGATTGCAGCTGGAGCGGCATTGGCCTGCAAAATGAAAAAAACAGGGGGTGTCGCGATCTGTTTCTTTGGTGACGGAGCCACAAATCGCGGGACCTTCCATGAGTCAATCAACCTTGCCGCACTATGGGCACTACCGGTGGTGTACGTAATCGAGAACAACCAGTTCGGCGAGTTTACCGCTGTAGAAAGAGCATGCACTATCAACGACCTATGCTTCCGGTCTGCTGCCTATGGCATCCCGGGTGTGGCAGTGGACGGCAACGATGTGCTTGCAGTCCGTGAGACTGCTGGCAAGTTGATTGAACGGGCAAGAAAAGGTGAAGGACCGTCCATACTCGAATGTAAAACTTGGAGACATCACGGCCATTTCGAAGGCGATGCTGCTGACTATAAAACGCCAGAACAGCAGGAGGAATGGCTGGCCAAAGATCCCCTTCCCCGTTTTCGGAGCTACCTGATAGAAAAAGCGAAAGTGACACTCAAAGAGGTTGAAGACATTGAGGCAAAAGTTAACACACTCATCTCCAGTGCTGTTGAATTTGCAAAGAACAGTCCCGATCCAGACCCTTCAAGTTTACTTGAAGACGTATATGCAGCATGACCTGTGGGAGGAGAAAAGCAATGGAAGAAAGATCAATCTGGTTTTCTCAAGCGATAAAGGAAGCAATTCAAATCGAAATGACCCGTGACCCGAACGTGTACGTGGCCGGCGAAGATGTGACCGCCGGAGGCGCTTTCGGAGTGACGAATGATTTACTCGAAGAATTCGGCCCTGACCGCGTTATGGATACACCTATCAGTGAAACGGCAATTCTCGGTCATGCAGTCGGTGCTGCCCTTGCAGGAATGAGGCCTGTGGTCGAAATCCTATTCTCTGATTTTTTATTCGTGTGTGCGGATGAGTTGATCAACCAGGCCGCAAAAATGCACTACATGTTTGGAGGGAAAGCAAAGATCCCGATGGTCGTGAGGTGCCCCGCAGGTGCCGGACTCCGTGCAGCAGCACAGCACTCCCAGTCGCCGGAAGCCGTCTTTCTCAACGTTCCCGGACTTAAAGTTGCCTATCCCTCAACACCCGCAGATGCCAAGGGTCTTCTGATCACGGCCATTAGAGACAACAATCCTGTCATTTTCTTTGAACCCAAGACGCTGTATTGGACGATGGCGGATGTCCCTGAGGGCGAGTACACAATCCCGTTCGGCCAGGCAAGCATCAGGCGAACCGGCAAGGACATTACACTGGTGTCATGGGGTGCCATGGTTAGCACCTGTGAACAGGCAGCTGAAGCCCTTTCCGGCGATGGGATCGAAGCTGAAATTATAGATCTCAGAACATTGGCACCACTTGACATGGAAACGGTGATTGCATCGGTAAAAAAGACCGGAAAGGTGGTGATTGTTCAGGAAGCGCCAAGGACAGGTGGGTTTGCCGGAGAAATAGCGGCAACCATTGCAGAAGAAGCCTTTGATTATCTGGATGCTCCCATTCGACGCGTCGGCGCGCCGGATACGCCTGTGCCGTTTTCCCCCGTACTGGAAGACCTATACATTCCCAATGCAGAAAAGATCATCGATGCGGTAAAGAAATCTTTTAAATAGTGACATGAGGAGAAAAAATAGATGGCTACACCGATAACAATGCCGAAACTAGGCCTATCCATGAAGACGGGTAAGGTTAATAAATGGCTAAAAAGTGAGGGAGATAGGGTAAAAAAGGGTGAATTTATCGTCGAAATATCGACGGAGAAGATCACCAACAAGGTTGCATCTAAAGTGGAGGGTGTTCTGCTTAAGATTGTAGCTCCGAAGAATTCGGTGTTACCAGTTGGTGCATTGCTGTGTGTCATCGGAGAGCCTAATGAAAATATTGATTCCATCATTGCAAATGCCGCGGCACTGGGGTCTACGGCTCCCCGTGCCGCTGCCGCCGGAGGTTCTTCGAATTCCGTAAAGACACCGGAAGCGATGGAAAGAATCAAAATATCTCCCGCGGCCCGCAAACTTGCGGAGGAAAATGGCATTGATTACAGTCAAATAACCGGGACCGGACCTGAAGGACGCATTACCAAAGAAGATGTTGAAAAGGCCATCGAAGAAGGCGTCGGTCTTGAATATGCAGATGATCGCCAAACTCTTGAGGTTATTCCTTATGAGGGGATGCGCAGGGTCATTGGGGAAAACATGGCAAGAAGCTCATCCTCGAATGCAATGGTAGCCCATCATGTCAGAGTGGATATATCAGGAATATTTTCAATGCGGGCGGCGATCAATGCCGGCGTTCCGGAGAAGGAGAAGATATCGATGACAGCAATTATAACAAAGGCTGTGGCTAGGGCGCATGAAGTCAACCCGTGTCTCAACGCCTCATTGGTTGGTGATGAAATCAGGGTATGGAAGGACATCAATATCGGTATGGCAGTGGCGATTCCTGGTGGATTGGTTGTTCCCGTGATCCGGGATGCTCATCTGAAGCGCCTGAAGGAAGTGAACAAGGAGATTGCCGATCTGGCCAAACGGGCCCGTAGAAATAAACTGGGACCTGATGATATGTCGGGAGGTACCTTCACAATCACCAATCTCGGGAGTTACGGCTCTGTCGATTTTTTCACCCCGATCATCAATCCGCCGGAGACGGCTATTCTTGGATTGGGAAGGACCGTCGAACAGCCGGCCGTTGTGGACGGGCAGATCGTGGTTCGTCCCATGATGGGTCTCTCCCTGGTTTTTGACCACCGGGTTGTGGATGGAGCACCGGCTGCTGAATGGCTAGCTTTGCTGATCAGGATGATAGAGAACCCGACCACAATTTTCATCTAGACTAAAATATCAATACAGGAGAAAAAGAACCATGGCAAAGGATCCCAATGAACTGCTGGAGGACATGGGTGGAGGCATGACCAGGCTCCAGGACGAGTGCCCTGAATTGACCGGAGCTTTCATCAAGATGGACCAGGCAGCTTACGTGGAGGCGGAACTGGAAAGAAAATACAAGGAGCTTATTGGATTTGCGATTGCCTTGTATGCGAGGTGTGATTACTGCATGACGCTCCATATCAAGCAGGCCCTGAGTGAAGGAGCAACCCGTGAAGAAATTCTCGAAGCTGCGGCCGTAGCGGTTGCCTTCGGCGGTTCACCTTCTATGGCATACCTGTCAACAACCGTTATGAGTGCCCTCGATGAGTTTGAGTCTTAAAATGCCTTTCATGCTTGATCGATTTTATGAAAAGAAAAGGTTTTGCCGTATACGCAGGCATTCGAGAATATCATGAGATTCTGAATCTACAGAGAAGAGTCCATTCGGCCCGCCGGAACAATACTATTCCTGACATCGTGTTTTTTCTCGAGCATTATCCATGCATCACCATAGGTGCTGAGGGCAACAGAGACCATATTCTTGCGGGTTCAGAGTTGCTGCGTTGCCTGGGGATAGATGTATATGAAACGGACCGCGGTGGGGATGTTACCTATCACGGTCCGGGACAGCTCGTATGTTATCCGATTATCGATCTCAGAAATTATGGCTGCGACGTGCTTGCGTACGCAAGGGCCCTGGAAGAGATGGTGATCAGAACTATCCGAACGTTTGGCATCCCGTCGGGCAGAAGGAAGAACAGGCCGGGCGTCTGGGTGGGTGAAAATCGCAAAATTGCAGCACAGGGTATTTCAGTAGCTGGGTGGATCACCATGCATGGCATATCCCTTAATGTATCACCCGCGATGCAGCATTACTCCATGATCATACCCTGCGGCCTGACAGACAGCAGCGTCACATCCATGGAAGAATGCCTGGGGCAGGCAATTGGCATGAGCCGGGTGATTGATGAGATGAGCTACAATTTCACAAGGCTGTTTGACCTAGACCTGGACGAGATCAGAGAGGAAAACATCCCCTGTATTTTTGATTATGCGTAGAATCGAACGACCCGATTGGCTGACTGTTTCCGCTCCATCGGAGGAGGTGATGGAGCGTATGAAGGCGTCCTTCGACAGAGAAAGGCTGCATACGGTCTGCGAGAGTGCAAATTGCCCCAATATAGGTGAATGTTTTGCCAACCGAACCTGTACATTCATGATCCTCGGTAACATCTGTACCAGGAAATGTAGATTCTGTGCCGTGCAACATGGACAGCCGGAACAGGTAAATCTCGACGAGCCTTATGCCATTGCTCATATGGCCGCGGAACTGGGTCTGAAGCATATCGTGATAACATCTGTAACGAGGGATGACCTCCCTGACGGCGGTGCTGGCCAATTTGTTGAAACGATCAAGGCAATTCATACATTATTAAAAGGGACAACTATAGAGATTCTGATCCCTGACATGAAAGGTCAGCCCGAGGCACTTGTAGAAATCATCCAGGCGAAACCGAATATCATCAACCACAACATCGAGACTGTGCCGAGGCTATACAAGACCATTAGACCACAGGCTTTATATGCCAGATCTCTCCAAGTGCTTGAACGCATCAAACTATGGGGGAATGGTATCTTGTCCAAATCTGGTTTAATGATGGGGCTCGGGGAGACATTCGAGGAATGCGTGGAGGTGCTGCATGATCTCCGGAAAGTCAACTGCGACATTGTAACCCTGGGACAATACCTGAGTCCGTCAAAGGATCATATCCCTATTGATCGGTTTGTTCATCCCGACGAGTTCAAAAGACTAGAAAAGATCGGATCGGAGATGGGATTTCTCTCAGTTAGCGCAGGACCTCTTGTACGAAGTTCATACAATGCATCCCACATATATAGGAGCGTCCTAAAAATCTATGGAAGAGAGGACTCATGAATTATGGCGACCATCGACAAGTTTGAAGTTCCGGAGGACCTTTATTACACGAGGGATCATGCCTGGGTGAGAATTGAAGGCGAAAAGATTAGGATTGGCATTACGGACTTTATGCAGAAGATGGCCGGGGAAATCACTTTTATCAGGCTGCCCCGCGCCGGAAAGGATTTGGAGCCGGACAAGACACTTTTCACCCTGCAATCCGGCAAGTGGTCTGGCAAGGTTCTGGCCCCCGTGGAGGGAAAGGTTTTGGACATCAATAAGGAGCTGGCGGTTGTGCCGAAATCCACGAATGACGAACCCTATGGAAAAGGATGGGTTGCGGCCATGGCGCCCACCAATATGGCCGATGTGGCATCCCGGTTGCTGTTCGGGGACAAAGCCATAGAATTTCTGAAGGATGAGATCAAAAAGCATCCCGAAAAGAAATAGATGTTTCAAGCGTGCAAACAGATGCAAAAGACTGTGAGCAAAATAATCCTTCAAAAGATCCAGGAAGAGTATGGTCAAAGGGCGTCCTCTTCCCACATGGAACGTGTGCTTTATTCCAGGGATCTTGCCCCGGTACCGTCATTACTGGTCGACCCCCTGTTTCATACCCTGCCCGATCTCATCGTTTGCCCAATTGACACCGAAGAAGTGATGACACTCGTGCAGCTTGCATCTACCGAAGGTATTCCCATCACACCGCGTGCGGGAGCAACGACCGTATTTTTTAACTCGGTTCCCGTTAAAGGCGGGATCGTCATGGACCTCAATCAACTGAACGGTATTGTTGACCTGGATGGAACAGATTTGACAGTTACAGTGAAGGCCGCAACGACATGGAGTGAACTGGAATCCTATCTTAATAGAAAAGGATTTGCCTGTAAGTCGATGCCCAGCAGCGCTCCTGCGGCTACTGTTGGCGGCTGGTTCTGCATGATGGGGTATGGCATAGGCAGCCTAAAGTATGGGGATCTTCTTTCCCAAATAAGGGCCATCAAGGTAGTTCTACCTGATGGCAGTGCAGTATCAGTATCCTCTGCATCAGATCCGCCACTCAAGTGGTTTGCAGCATCGGAGGGAACACTCGGGATCATCACAGAAGTCAAACTGGAGATCCGTAAATTGTCGGGCATGAAGCACTTCCTTCTGCGTGTACCGAATATACGCCATGCTGTCCTGTTCATAAACGATATAATAATAGATGAAAAGTCCAGGCCCTACAACTTGCACTTTTCCGATCAGTATTATGTGAAGATGGTGCATGACCTGGGTCTTTCTGAAATGAATTTGGAATCAGGCTGTCTGGTTGCTATAGATGCTGAAGGATCTGATAAGGAACTGGCTCAGGCCGAAGAAACAGTTGGACATATGTCGAAGAAGCATGCGGCAATTCTCCTCACGGAGGCGCAGGCTGACGCGGAATGGACTGAACGATTCAAATCCATTCGCCTCAAGCGCGGGGGACCTTCTCTTCTGGGTGGAGAGGTCCTGCTCCCTGTTGATAGTTTGATGGGTTATCTGGAGGATATCAAAAAAATATCTGACGGCTATGGGGTACATCTCATGTCATACGGTCATGTCATATCTCCCACCCAGGCAACAGTGATGACGTCCTTTTTCACGGATGAAAGAAGAACCCTTCAATATATGCTCAGTTTGGCCCTCGTGAAAAAGATCCAGGATGCAGGCTATCGCCATGGGGGATGCCCCTATGGTGTAGGTTTGTGGAATACACCCTATATCAAGCGCATTTACACTTCATCCGACCTGAAATTGCTTCGGAAGAGAAAAAGCAAAATGGACCCAAAAGACATCATGAACCCCGGGAAGCTATATCGTGCACCCCTGATACTCAATCCCCTCTTCTTTCATACGGGAATGGAAGCCTTTGCCCTGTTGCGCAGGGTCTTCCGGAATGGACGGTAGATCATGTCCAGGCATAACAAACATTACGGTACCTTAGAGAAAGAGGCTTTAATCTGCGCCCGCTGCGGCTATTGCCGGGATGTCTGCCCGGTTTATAAGGTTATTGGATGGGAATCGTCCACACCGAGGGGGAAAATCAGCATCGCGCGTGAGCTGTTTGCCCTGAACAAACAGGGAATGATGGAGGATGAATTCGTGTACAGGGTGAGTCAGTGCACCCTTTGCGGAGCATGTGGCCAGGCATGTTCCACTGATATTGATCTTCACCGTCTCTGGATGGAATTGCGAGAACGCATTTCAAAAATGGGAAAGACCCCAAAGGGATACCAGGCGATCCTTTCCAATCTCGAAAATAATCGAAACATAACCAACTTCAAAAACGAGGAGAGGCTGGACTGGGCGCAAGACATAGATGATCCGGAACAGCTTGAACCAAGGGCTGGCGCAGACGTCTGTTATTTTGTCGGCTGCGTTTCATCCTTTTTCCCCCAGGCTTCCGAAGTGGCCCTGTCTGTCACCGAAATACTGACAAAAGCAGGGATCAACTTTACTACCATGGGTGGAGATGAATGGTGCTGCGGTTTTCCGCTGATGGCAAGCGGTTGCACGGATGACGCCTTACTCTTTATAAAACATAATGTCGATACGCTCAAGGCATTGGGTATTCATACCATTGTGGCAAGTTGCCCTACATGTCATCACGTCTGGAGCGAGAGTGCGTCTCTCTTTCTGGAGGGGTACGATCTGAATATCTATCACACAACGGAATATTTCGCCCTGCTGATCCGAGAGGGCAGAATCAAGCTAGGAGAGATGCAGTCCAGAATAACCTATCATGATCCCTGTGACCTTGGACGTAATGATGGCATATTCCAATCGCCACGCGATATCATTCAGGCAATACCGGGCGTTGAGTTTGTTGAGCTGGTACATAACCGATTGGAATCCCTATGCTGCGGCGGGGGTGGTAATCTGCAGAGTGTCGATCCCGAATTGGCCGATACGATCACGGCCATGAGGGTTCAGGATATCAAGGAATCACACGCTGAAATTGTTGTCACGGCATGTCAACAATGCGAGCAAATGTTGAGCATAGCCATTCGTAGGGCTGGTCTGCCGGTAAGGGTGATGGACATCGCTCAACTGATTCTCAAGACGTCCAACTAACCCATGGGAGCATATTAACTTTCGCAAAGCCGGAATGGGTGATGAATAAATGGATCTATATAATCTGGGTTTGGTTAGTTGGTGGGAATCACAGTGTTATTATCACGCCCTTGCTTACCTCGGCAGGGAGGGTATCATCATTTGCCGCCCATCCAACCCTTATGTCTGCTTGGGAATTCATGACGATCTGGACCAGGAAATTGACCGGGATTTTTGTCAGGAGAACGGCTTGCCACTGTTACGTCGGGAAACTGCGGGGGGGGTGGTCTATCTGGACAGCAGGCAAGTCTTCTACCAGGTCATCCTACATAAAAACAATCCCTACTTGCCATTAAAGCGTATCCACTTTTTCCCTAGGATTCTTCAGCCGGCTATTGATCTTTACAGGTCTTTCGGTATCGATGCCCTGTTGGTGCCACCCGCCGATATCAAGGCTGGTGGCCGAAAGTGCTCAGGAAATGCAGCCGGTGATATCGGGCCATCGGTTGTTTATGTGGGGAACATCATAATGGACTTCGATTTTGAGGCAATGAGCAAGGTCTTGAAGGTGCCCACCCCCACTTATCGCCGTCATCTTCTGAAGGCCATGCAGGACCATATGCTGACATTGGCGGGTCGAATGAACGGCACGGATGTTCAAGTTTTGGAATTAGAGCTTGTAAAAGGGTTTGAAAGACAATTCGGTAATCTGAACTGCAGATCTCTGGATAATGAAATAAAGCAACAGTCTGTTTTGCTAAAAGAACGCCTTACGTCCAAGGAATGGCTGAATCAACCGGGCCGTCAATCAAAGCTGCGGAGAATCAAGATCGCGGAAGGGGTGTATCTGCGGGAAGTTAGATCGGATGAAAACAAGTTCGCCCTTGCTCTGGTGCAGGATGGACGAGTTGAAGGAATAACAATCCCTTAGGGAGTTAAACACATATGACAGATTTATTAGATAAACAGACGCAAAATAGAAATTGGCTTATACAAAAAGACCTAAAATACGATACCAATAATTTCTGGGTCAATGTAGACGGCAAAATCGCATATATAGGTCTGACTGATTATGGTCAGTGGACTATTGGAGATGTCCTGTATCTTGATCTTGAACCGGAGGGGACTGCGATTGTCAAGGGGCAAAAATTTGGTTCAATTGAATCTGGAAAGTGGGTTGGAAATCTTCTGTCTCCCGTTGACGGGGTGATCGAAAAAAATAATGCCCTGGTTCTTGCGAATCCGCAACAGATCAATATAGATCCGTACGGTGCAGGATGGATCATCAGGGCTGAACTGGAGTCAGAGAAAGCTGCTGAATCGTTATTGGACTATATGGTTTATGCGCTATGGGTTGAAAAACAGGTGGAAAGGGATTCCCTGCAATATGGAGAAATGGCGACTCATTGATTCATCTCCCCTGACGGCAGCTGAAAACATGGCCCGAGATAAAGTCATGTTGACCACCCGGAGCAGGAACATTACGCCTGATACACTGTTATTCATCGAATTTGCACCGCACTGCGCCTTGGTTGGATATCATCAGGCTATCGAGCTGGAGATTGAAGAAGATTACTGCCTTAAACACGGCATTCACATCAACCGTCGGATCAGTGGAGGCGGAGCGATTTACATGGATGAGGGTGTGCTGGGATGGGCGATCTTTGCAGGCAGGAATACCCCGGGCATTCCTGCCAATCTAGATGAAATGTATGCGTATTTGTGCACCAGTGTCGTGGTGGGGCTGTCCAAATTGGGAGTGCAAGCTAAGTATCGTCCGAAGAATGATATTGAGGTGGATGGCCGAAAAATCTCGGGCACGGGGGGGACTGCGATGGGCGAGGCGATCCTTTACCATGGAACGGTCTTGGTGGATTTCAATGTGGATATCATGATCCATTGCCTCAAGCTCCCTGTAAAAAAACTGGAGGATAAACAGATCCAGACATACAGGCAGCGTGTCACATCTCTCCGCGGTATCCTCGGATATAAACCTAGTCTGCCTACCATCAAGAATGCATTGCAGGAAGGATTTAGCGAAGTATTGGGGGGCACATTCACCAAAGGATCGCTAGCCGATGAAGAGGAAGGCCTGCTGAATCAGGAGATCCCTTTTTTCCGTTCAGAGGAGTGGATCAGGGGTAGAAAAGTTCCTTCACAGAACAGTGCACTGAAAGTCCGTGATTACAAAGCGCCCGGTGGCTTGATCCGGGTTTCTGTTCTCCTCGACCAGAGCAGAAAAAGGATCAAAAGTGCTTTCATTACAGGTGATTTTTTCGCATATCCTGAACGCAGTATCCTTGATCTGGAAGCATTTCTAAAAAACTCATCCAGTTTGTCTTCCGATATTCACATGAATGTTCTTAATTTCTTTAACGAGCATAATGTAAAGATTCCCGGGGTCGATGCCGATCATATTGGAGAAGCTTTGTGTCAAACCATATCCGGTACAGCCAGATAAATTGAATAGCATATGTGTTTATAGATATAGGGGACAGCAGTCATGACAACCCTCATCAGTTCTAAGAGAATAAAAGCGCCAAGAGAATCTCCTGAGTTTGTACAAACCAGCCTGGCTGGTACCATGTGCCTTGGTTTGGTCCCAGGTAAATTTTATCGGGATGCGCAATGCCATTGCCTCAATCTCCTTTTGACATATGAAGGTGGCTGCATGGCATCGTGCAGTTATTGCGGCCTGGCAAATAATCGAAAAGCAGACGCTTCAGCAACATTCATCCGTGTCAAGTGGCCGGCATATCCAATGATCAATATCTTGTCCCAGATGCAGTTTGTCAAGCATCCTTTTAAGAGGAGTTGTGTCTCCATGGTCACGCATCATCGTGCCTTGGATGATGCTTGCCTGATTATAAGCAGCCTCAAAAAAAATACCGGCCTTCCAGTCAGTGGTTTGCTTTCTCCAACTGTCATGAAAAAGGGAGACCTCGAACGAATCCGAGATGCGGGAGCAGACCGGGTAAGTATCGCCATTGACGCTGTAACGCCTGATCTGTTCGAAAAACACCGGGGCAAAGGCGTTGGCGGACCTCATAGATGGGAAACATTTATGCAGAGCCTTGAGCATGCCGTTGCTGTATTCGGTCCATATATGGTCGGTGTGCACCTGATTGTGGGCTTGGGCGAAACAGAGGAACAAATGATTTCACTTATTGATGAAGCCTATAGAATGAAGGTGCTAACCCATCTCTTTTCCTTTTTCCCGGAGAGCGGAAGCATTTTGGAATCACATCCTCAGCCTCCCTTGGATCAATACCGTCGTGTTCAGCTCGCTCGATATCTGATCAATGAAAATATCGTAGCGCTGGATGCAATAAAATTTACCACAACGGGGTCGGTGGTAGATTTCGGAGTCGACACAGAGCCTTATGTTGCGCGGGGTTTCCCTTTCATGACCTCTGGATGTCCGGATGCTGATGGTAATCTGGCCTGTAACAGACCCTTCGGCAATGAGCGGGCTAGTGAACCCATGCGCAACTATCCTTTTTTGCCGAGCAAAGAAGATATTGCCGCGATTAGAAATCAGCTGGGATTCAGGACCTCCTAAAGGATCCTATTCTATGCAGCAAAAAAAATCTCATATCTGGTTTTCGGCACCAGGATCCAAGCATTATGAATGCAAAAGATTCAGGAATCATCCATATTCCTTTGTCAATTTGAGCATCACCGGAAAACATTGTGCATGCCGCTGTGAGCACTGTAATGCAAAGCTCCTGCAGTCAATGATTCCTGTCGAAACAGCTGAAAAAATGTGCCGTACAGTTGATCTTTTAATTAAAAAGGGATGTCGTGGCATCCTGGTCAGCGGTGGGGCTAATAGCCGGGGTGATGTGCCACTCGATCAATTTATCCGACCAATACAATATGCGAGACAACAGGGTCTCCCAGTCCTTGTCCATTCCGGTATTATACGGAAGGAAACAGCTATCTTGCTGAAGAATTGCGGGGTCAACCAAGTATTATTCGATGTGATCGGACATAAGCAGACCATCTGTGAGGTGTACCACCTCGAGAACACTCCCGAAGATTATTTAAATTCCATGGCCATCTGTCGTGACGTAGGACTCGATTTTGTTCCGCACGTGGTCATTGGTCTTCATTTCGGTAAAATTGTCGGCGAATACGAAGCGCTGCGCATGATCGGGGACATGATGCCAGGGCACTTGGTTCTCGTCATTCTGACGCCTATGGCGGGCACGGGTATGAGCGAAGTAAAGCCACCAGAACTGGACGAAGTAGAAGGTGTGTTAGAAACAGCACGTGCGAGGAACCAGGACACTTTTCTAACACTTGGCTGTGCCAGACCATCCGGGAGATATGGCTGGTCCGTGGAAAAGATGGTCATCGATCATGGGTTCAATGGCATTGCTTTTCCTAGTGATACGGCTGTGGATTATGCTTCAAGTCAGGGATTGATCCCCATATTTACTGAGGCATGCTGCTGCATGGTAAGGAGTTAATGCTGAATTCATCCTATGCTAAGTTATAGCGCTTCATCTTCTTATAAACGTTACAGCGGTTGATGAGAAGATTCCTTATGACCAAGAGCTCCTGCTCCGTGGTGATGATTGCATCTGGGTCATCTAAATCGCGAATCTCTATTCCGCTGCCCGATAGCAACAATGCTTTGTCAATTCCCTTGATCGAGAGATAACGAGATAAAACGGCCAGGGTATTGATTGAACGATACAATGGAAGAGACCTGCTGGAGGTTAAATGGATGGTATCTTTATCAGGTTCCTTATTCATATATTGAGAGCTTTGAATAATTGTTGTTTTTAGATAATCGATCTTTGTAAGTCATTGTTTTTATTGCATGCAAATTTTGAAAAAGTGATAAATTCAATAATTCTATAGGAAATAGTCAAGCGAAAAACAGCATTTTAAAGCATGATGGTGATATACTTTTCCCCTCGATTTATCTTGCGGGCTATTACCCAATATTCTTCATCCGAGGCATGGAAA
>Ga0326727_10008711_pt1 | contig 25524 bp, 26 predicted proteins | sample MB2enrmetagenome_FD_207643 | JGI IMG/M metagenome (GOLD analysis project Ga0326727, IMG submission 207643) | Lab enriched peat soil microbial communities from McLean, Ithaca, NY, United States - MB29MY | ecosystem: Environmental > Terrestrial > Soil > Wetlands > Peat | place: USA: New York...
GCTGTAACCTGCCTTGCGGTGATGCTATTCTTCTTCACGGGGCCGGTCTCCTTCCTGCACCTTATCGAGTGCGTCACTGGGAAGCTTACGCTATCCCGGGAGTAATCGGCCTCCTCATTCCATCTGTGCCGCGTGCCCTGTGTTCCACGTTACTCGCAGCGCAGGGCCTGCACCGGATCGAGCGCGGATGCGCGGCGCGCCGGCAGGAACGCGGCGGCGAGCGCACAGGCGGCAAGCAGCAGCGTTGCGCCGGCCAGCACCGCCGGATCGAGCGCGCCAACCTGGTAGAGACGCGATCGCAGCACCCGGCCACAGGCGAAGGCAACCGGGAGGCCGATGAGCGCACCCACCGCAACCTGAAGCGCGGCCCGGCGAATCACCATGACCAGCACGTCGGATTGAGCGGCGCCGAAGGCCATGCGAATGCCGATCTCCCCGGTTCGCTCCACCACCGAGTACGCGGTCACGCCGTAGAGCCCCACCGAGGCCAGCGCGAGTGCCAGCATGGCAAACAGCAGGGTGAGCCCGGAGACCAGCCGCTCCCGATTGAAATTGACGGCAAGCTGATCGTCGAAGGTCCGGACTTCCAGCACGGTCATGTCCGGGTCGACCCCGGCGAGCGTCCGGCGGATCAGGTATTCCAGACCCGGTGGCCGCCCGGCCACGCGCAGCTCGATGTCGCCGATGAAGTTCGAGCGCACCATTCCGTTCTCGGCCCACTCCTGGTTCGAAAGCTGCATCAAGGGCAGGAAGAACATCTGGTGCGGCGGCTGGTCCGGATCGTTATACTTGGCGTCCCCAACCACCCCCACCACCTCGTAATCCTGATCGTGCCCGGCGCCATACCAGCCGAAGTGCTTGCCAATAGGGTCCGCATTACCGAAGAATTTGCGGACGAAAGTCTCGTTAATAACGGCCGCCCGGCCGGAAGTGGGAGTGTCTTGTTCGGTAATGCCGCGTCCGCGCAGAATCGGGGTGCCGATGGTCTCAAAATAGCGCGGGCCGACGCGATCGTACGATGCATAATCCGGGTCGTCCGGCCGCGCCAGCGGGCGGCCTTCCACCGCAATCGAATTCTCCCAGTTGGTGTCCTCCATGGGACTGTAGAGCGACAAGCTCACGTCGACAACGCCCGGCAGCGCCGCCAGGCGTTCCCGGATCTGCCGGTACACCTGGCCAATTCTCTCGGGAGTGTAACGGGTCAATCCCGGATCCACCTTCACCATCAGCCGGCCGCTGGTCTGGAAGCCGAATTGCTGATGCTCCAGCGCGAGCAGGCTGCGCGTGAGCATCCCGGCGGAAGAAAGCAGGACCAGGGCCAGCGCCATCTGCAAGGCCACGAGGAGGCGTCTTGGCAACCCCGACCGGTCGGTGGAACGGCTGCTGCCGCGCAGCGCCTCGGCAGGGTCGGAGCGGCTGCCCATCCAGGCGGGCATTGCTCCAAAGACGACGCCGGTCAGCAACGACGCCAGAAACGCGAATCCGAGCACGGGCCCGGACGGCATCGCGTCGATGGGGACATAGCGCGCTCCGTGGAACGCCAGCAGCAGAATCGCGCGGGTACCGGCGAAGGCTACGGCAAGTCCCGCGGCGCCCCCCATCAGCGCCAGCAGAACGCTCTCGGTCAGTGCCTGGGCCAGCAGCCGCCCGCGTCCGGCGCCAATGGCCGCGCGAACCGAGTTCTGAACCCGCGTGGCCGCGGACCGCGCCAGCAGCAGATTGGCGATGTTCGCGCAGGCGATAAGCAGCAGTACGCCCGATGCAGCCATGAGCAGCCGCAGACCGTCCTGATAATCGGATCGCAGGCCGCCGATGCCACCGCCGGCCGGAGTGAGACGGATATGCTGCTGCGCGATGCGCCGCTGGTCCTCCGGCGTGATCTGGCTGCCCAGCAGTGCGGCAATGTAGCTCCTCATCCGGCCATTCAGCTTCGGCTCCACCGACCGGGGCGGCACGCCCTCCCGGAGGCGGCCAATGAGATACAGCACCGACTCATCGTCGCGCCGCAGCGTCGCGTTGGCGCCGTGGACGAGTAGCTCCGTATTCAATGGCGTCCAGATGTCGGGCGGATCGGGCTCGAGTCGGGCGCCGAAGAAACCCGGAGGCGCGATACCGGCGACAGTGAACGCGGTGCCGTCGATGAGCAGGATGGAGCCGACCAGCGATGGGTCCATGCCGTAGCGCTCGCGCCAGGCGCGAAAGCTGATTACGGCCACCGGCGGCGCGCCCGGCTGGTCGTCCCCAGGCGAAATCAGCCGTCCGGCGAACGGCTTCACGCCGAGCGTCTCGAAGTAATCGCCGGAGACGAACTCGCCGTCAATCGCTTCCGGAGGAGCCGGGTTGCCGCCTCGACGCACGCTCCAGGAAAACTCGTTGGCCATCAAAGCGGCCATGTTCTCGAATTCGGGCGTGCCATCGCGGAGCTGCTTGTAGAGAGCATAAGGGAAGATGCTGACGTCGTCCTGATAACCACCGATGACGCAGCACTGCAGCGTTTCGCCAAGCCGGTACAACTGTTTTGGATTGGCCACGGGAAGAGAGCGGAACATCACCGCGTCGATCAGGCTGAAGATGGCCGTGTTGGCGCCGATGCCCAGGGCCAGCGTGAGAACGGCGACGGCCGTGAATCCCTTGTTGTTCCAAAACTGCCGGCCGGCATAGCGCGCGTCCTGACGGAGATGATCGAGCCACATCCAGCGGCTGGACTCATAGAAGCGTTCTTCGGCGCCCAGCCGGTTGCCGAAAGTGCGCCGCGCCGCGGCGGCGGCCTCCGCCTCGCTCAATCCCTGTTCGCGAAGCCGTTCCGTTTCAAGTGCGAGGTGCGCCTGGATCTCTTCCGAGAAATCCGCGTCGGTTCGCTTGCGCCGTCCAAACATGCTCAGCCCTCCATGGGCTCGGGGCCCAGCACCCGTCCGATGGCCGCCGCCAGTTTGCGCCACACGCCGGTCTCCGCCGCAAGCTGCTTACGGCCGGTTCTTGTGAGCGTGTAGAAGCGCGCCTTCCGGTTGTTGCCGGAGGTGCCCCACTTTGCCGCGATCCAACCCTTCGCCTCCAGGCGCTGCAGCGCCGGATACAGCGCGCCGTGATCGACGATGAGCACGTCTTCGGAGGTTTGCTGGATGGCCCGCGCGATGCCCTGGCCGTGCTCCGGACCGAGCACCAGCGTGCGCAGGATGAGCAGATCGAGCGTGCCCTGCAGCAGGGCGATGCGCTCCTTTTCCTCTCGGGTTGACATTTGACCCAAACATACTGCCGTTCGGGTCGGATGTCAACAGGAGAGTCCCGATGATACGATCATGGCGTGAATCCACAAACCCTGGACCTGCTGAGCGACCCGGAAACGCATGCCCCGCTGGAGTTGGCCGGCGACTGCCTAATCAACCCGGAATCCGGACGGCGCTACCCGATCCGCGATGGCATCCTCGTGTTTCTGCAGGACGTCGCCGGGCTGAACCGAAAGTACCAGACCATGTACGACCGCCTGGCGCCAGGCTACGACTTCGCCGAGCGGGTCGTCTATTGGGTTTCGCGCAAGCCGAATTACCGCCGGGAGTACGTCGGCGAGCTGGAGATCCCCGCCGGCGCGCGCGTTCTGGAAGTCTCGGTGGGGACCGGCGCCAACCTGTCGTATCTTCGCCCGGACATCGAGTTCTTCGGACTCGATCTGTCCTGGGGCATGCTGCACAAGTGCCTCCGCAACCTGAAGCGCTGGCAACGCAGCGCACAACTGTTCCAGGGAGAAGCCGAGCGGCTTCCGTTCCGCGATGCCGTCTTCGATTGCGTTTTCCACGTCGGCGGCATCAATTTCTTCAACGACAAGGCGCGCGCCATCACGGAAATGATCCGTGTCGCCCGGCCGGGAACGAAGATCCTGATTGTCGACGAGACCGAGAAGGTCGTGCGCGAGGACTACCACAAGAATCCGCTGACGCGACGGTACTATGCCGGTCAGGAAGGAGCGGCCTTCTGCCCCGTCGGCCTGGTGCCCGCCGGGATGGGCGAGATGCAGTCACGGCAGATCGTGGAGGGGAGGATGTACTGCCTCACGTTCCGCAAGCCGTGACGCGCCGCCACCCTTTCACTGGTTGATGAGCACCCAGCGGCCGTCGCGGCGGATCCAGTAACCGCCCGATTCCAGCACGCGTTCGGGGCGGCCGGTCTGCTCGTCGATTTTGGCCGAGGTGATCTGGATGGGCGGATGGCCATCTTTGCCGGACACCACCAGCAGGCGGTCGTCGTAAAAGCTCTCCACTTTGAGGTCGGCTGCGAGCGGCTCTACCCTGGCCGTCTTCAGCATTTGCGGCATCTGGCGCATGTTTTCGTCGAAGTCCCCTAGAACCGGCCCCATCACCGGGCTCATGTCGTCGAACATCGGCCGCAGGCTGGCGGCAAGGCTTTTCATGTCGTGATCCGCGAATGCCTTGTGCAGCGCGCGCACGGCTTCCAGCACATCCTGCTTGTCGCCCTTCCAGGGCTCGCCATTCTGAAAAGCCCAGTGCGGAACGTTGCGCAGATCCAGATTGTGAGTGATGGCGCCCGCGCCCTTGAGCTTCCGTTGGAACAGAGGCTTGTCCAGGTCGTCGAGAGATCCGGTGGCCACGATGATGCGGCACTCGGTCTCGATCTGGTAACCGGGCTTGCTCGGCCGGACTTCGATGGTGAGCACGTTGGCCCCGTTTTGGGCCCACCGTGCCATCGTTCCGATGCTGTCGGTCACGAAGTTGCCCTCCGCCGCCCCGGCAGAATCGAGGTGGGTGACGGGCACGCCATTCAGCCTGACGATTCCCTGCGCCCGATTGTGCAAAACCATGACGACCAGTTTCTGGGCGTCGAGTGCGCCTTCCTGCGTTTGTGCCATGGACATGGTTGCCGCCGCTCCTGAAAGAAATAGATAGTATGCGAGTTTGAACACGGATGTCCTTTCGACTTCGGAGAACCGCCATCATTCTACACCCGCTCTGCCTCCGCGCACTGCATGGAGCGAGTTTGCCAACCCGGTGGCGGAACACCTCGTGGGGAGGATCTGTCTGGGGACGCTGCTGTTCATCACGAGCGCGGGCCGGGCCAGTTCGCGGGCGTGAAACGAATCGACTAGTTCGTTGCGGCGAAGGTGCGGTCCAATCCGCGGGCGACGCTGGTGAATCTTGCCTCGGGTCCGCATGGGTTCGACCAGCCGACCCGTGTCGCGGACGCAGTCGAACTGCTCTCGATCTGCTGATCTGCGTACTAGGCCTTGATCAGGGTCGCGACTGTCGCGGCCAGCCTCTCCTCCAGCCGCTGTGTGCCGCGGCGGGTCATATCGTAACAAATGCGTCGAAGAGCCTTTAAGTCAAACGGAACAAACTCCATCGATTGCGTTATCAGCGCCACCTCCTTGCTCAATGCATGCGCAAGCCCTAGTTCGTAAAAGACGTTGGCATTCAGGTCAGTCAAGTCGGCGATTAGGAGACGGGCTCGGTTTATGCGTTCCCAGATATCCCACGTGATCACCGTGGTTCCGGTTATGTCATCCGCCCGCTCGCACCGCAGTCCAGCGGCCTCGATAGTCGGACGGATGCTGTCCTCGTATATCAGCTTGAGCTTGTCGTTAAACGGCATGATCACGAAACACAACTGTGGGTCAAGTGTGAACGTGCTCCCGCCGAAAATCCTGCCCAACGTCGTTGCATGCGACGACGTGACCAGAGCCTCCTCTGGAGGCGCGGTCCGCTTCGGTGGCCGTTGACGCGCTGGCGCTCTGAAGAATTGACCGAAGATGTCGGAGAAGCCTGCCCCCGTCGAGCCTCCTGAGATCAAAGACTCGACCGAATCGCTCATTTCGCGGATAGCATCAGCGTTGTTATCTGCCAGCGCCAGGCCCAGCGCCGCGACGGCCTCGTTAATCTCCTTGTTTGGCCCTGCCTTCAACCTCTCTTCCGCTCGATGGATCAATCCGCGTGCTCGATTGGATGCCTCGGTGAGTTGAAGGGCCAGTTCATCTGCCTCGCGGGCTGCCTCCGCCTCCGCGCGAATCCTCGCTACGGTTTCCGGGTTGAGATCTAGCGGCAGTCCGAACCTCCGTTCCGCCGAAACATCAGAACCCTGCAGCACAGCCCTAGCTAGCTAGCTGTTACGGTACATGTAACGTCAACAGAAAACTCCACCGCAATCTGTGGAATGCCACGCGAAGCAGGCGGAACCCCATGTAGGATGAACTTGCCGAGCGCGGTATTGTCGCGTGTCAGGGGCCGCTCACCAATGCAGAGTTCGACTTCAATCGAGGCCTGATTGTCTGCAGCAGTCGAGAACACGTCCGATCGCCTCGTCGGCAAGGGGGTCCCGCGTAGAACCAGAGGTGTCGCGACGCCGCCCACGGTTGCGATTCTGATGCTCAGCGGAAGGAACTCGTATTGTCTGGTAGGCTCGTCGGCCATAGCCCTTTGTCGGTTTCTCCACCCACGGCCACGGTATGTGGCGCTTAGTACACGATGAATTCAGACCTCTTCCGGAGACCCGGATGCGACAACTTCCGTCTTATTCTACGACCTCTCGAGTCGAGCATGCGCAGCCCGCGGACACAGGCCCGCCCCCCTCAATCCGAAATCGCCCGCAAATACCGCGCCGCCGAGCGGTGCAGCGCCGCCATGCCGCACTCCGCGATGGTCATGTGGCGGAACGCGCCGTAGATGCGGTCGAATGCGAACGGCTCCACCGCCGCCACAATCCTCCGCACCGCCTCCGCGTTCAGCGGGATGAAGTTCGGATAGCTGTACATGAAGCTCACCGAGCGGCGGTCCGGCGTCACCTGAATCACGTCGCCCGTGAGCAGCGCCCCGCGGCCCCCGGCCCCGGCCGGCCAGTGCAGCACTGTGCCGCCCTCGAAGTGCCCGCCGCAGCGGATCAGTGTGAGGCCGTCATGCAAAGGCCACGACTCGCCCCTCCAGAAGCGGATGCGATCGTCGGGCCGCATCACCCACTGCTGGTCGTCTTCGTGCAGCCAGACAGGCACGTCGCCAAACGCCGCACTCCACTCCACCATGGTGGTGTAGTAGTGCGGGTGAGAGATGGCGATGGCGGACAACCCGCCGCGCTCGCGAATGCGCCGCACGGCCGCGTCGTCCAGCAGCGCGAGGCAATCCCACAACACGTTGCCGCCGGGCGTTTCCAGCAGGAACGCGCGCTGCCCGATGCCGAACTTCGGCTCGGTCTCGAACTCGGTCAGGCCCGGCTCCGGCTCCTCCACGCGATTCCGATGGCCGATCCGCATTTCTTCGAGCGTGGTCCACTGCTGACCGTCCAAGCCGACGTACTGGCGCTCATCCTCGCAGATGACGCAGTGCCCCGCCGGGTGCTCGGCGTTCGCGTACTGCGTTCCGCAGGTCGCGCAGATGTGGCAGGGCATGGCTAACTCCGTGGGGAGGCCGAGGGGAATCGGGGGACACTCAACCTTGCCGCAGGTTGGGCCAGTGCGGACATCAGTTGGAATGTCCCCAATTCCCCTCGGACCAATCCCCCTCGCTAATCCTCGTCGTGCTGGGAAGCCAGCGTCGTAACCACGGTCATATCTTCCAGCGTGGTCACATCGCCGGTGACGCTGTGCGTGGTGACAATCTCGCGCAGCAGCCGGCGCATGATCTTCCCGCTGCGGGTTTTGGGCAGCGCCTCGGTGAAGCGGATCTCCTCAGGACGCGCGAAGGAGCCGATCTCGTGCGCCACCCACTGCCGCAGATCCCTGGCCAGTTGTTCGTGATCGCGATCGTGGTCGCCGCGCTTCAGGGTGACGAACGCGCACACGGCCTGCCCGGTGATCTCGTGCGGCTTCCCCACCACCGCCGCTTCGGCCACGGCCGGGTGCTTCACCAGCGCCGACTCCACCTCCATGGTGCTCAGCCGGTGCCCGCTCACGTTCATGACGTCGTCCACGCGGCCCAGAATCCAGTAATAGCCGTCGGCATCGCAGCGCGCCGCGTCGCCCGTGAAATACGCCCCCGGCACGCGGCTCCAGTACTGCTGCGCATAGCGGTCCGGATCCCCCCAGATGGTGCGGATCATGCTGGGCCAGGGACGGCGGATGATGAGGAAGCCTTCGCGATCCCTGCCCACCGGGTTGCCGTTGAGGTCGACAATGTCGGGCAGAACGCCGGGCATGGGCAGCGTGCCCGAGCCGGGTTTCAAGGGGACCGCGCCGGGCATGGGCGCAATCATGATGGCGCCGGTTTCCGTCTGCCACCACGTGTCCACGATGGGGCAGCGGCCCTTGCCAATCACCCGGTGATACCATTCCCACGCCGCCGGGTTGATCGGTTCTCCCACCGAGCCGAGCAGGCGCAGGCTCGACAGATCGTGCCGGTTGGGCCACTGGTCGCCCTGGCGAATCAGCGCGCGAATGGCCGTGGGAGACGTGTAGAGGATGGAGATCTTCTCCTTCTCGATAATCTGCCACCAGCGGTCCCACTGCGGGTGATCGGGCGCGCCCTCGTACATCACCGTGGTGGCGCCTGCGGAGAGCGGCCCGTAGACGATGTAGCTGTGGCCGGTGACCCAGCCGATGTCGGCGGAGCACCAGTAGATGTCGTCCTCCCTCAGGTCGAAGACCCACTTCGCGGTCACGGTCACCTGCAGCAGGTAGCCTGCGGTGGTGTGCAGAATGCCTTTGGGTCTGCCGGTGGTGCCGGAGGTGTAGAGAACGTAGAGGGGGTGCTCGGAGTCGAGCTCGGCCGCAGGACAGTCGTCGGTAACATCCTGGTCGAGCTCGTGCCACCAGAGGTCGCGGCCCTCCTGCATGGGGATGTCTGAGGCGGTGCGCTTCAGCACGATGACGTTCTGCACGGCGGGGCATTCCAGCAGCGCTTCGTCCACCGCGCCCTTCAGCCGGACCTCGCGGCCGCGCCGCCAGCCGCCGTCGGCGGTGATCACCACGTGCGCGTCCAGGTCCAGAATGCGCGCCTTGAGGGCTTCGGCGGAGAATCCCCCGAAGACCACCGAGTGAATTACGCCCAGCCGGGTGCAGGCCAGCATGGCGACGGCCGCCTCCGGGACCATGGGCATATAGATGATGGCGCGGTCGCCGGCCTTGAGCCCGCGCGCCTTCAGGACATTGGCGAAGCGGCAGACCAGACGGTGCAGCTCGCGATAGCTGATGGCGCGGCGGTCGCCGGGCTCGCCTTCCCACAGAATGGCGGTCTTATCGGCGCGAGTCTCCAGGTGCCGGTCCAGGCAGTTGTAAGAGACGTTGAGCTTCCCGCCCACGAACCACTTCACGTTGGGGGGCGCCCACTCGAACACATGGCTCCATTTCCGGAACCAGTCGAGCTCGCGCTCGGCCAGCTCGCCCCAGAATGCTTCCGGGTGGTCCTTCGCGCGCTCATACAGGGCGCGATAGCCCTCCATGCCCTGGACGCGGGCCCTGGTCACAAAGTCGCTACTTGGTGGAAAAACGGTCTCCTCAGGCATCGTAGGAGGATTGTACCAAGGCGGAGTGCGTCAGACGAACAGATCGGAAACCGGGACGGAAAGGCCGGGCAGAACGGCGCCGCCGTCGAGCGTTTCACCGATGCCAAGCGAGTCGGGCGGGCCGTCGGGCGTCAGTACCATGACAGTCTGCTCTTCGGGCAGGATCAGCCAGGCCAGGCGCGTGCCATTGGCGAAGTAGTCTCGCATCTTGCGCATCAGGAATTGCATCGAGTCTTCCGGCGAGCGGATCTCGATGACAAAATCTGGCGCGCGGTCCAGGTATCGGGCATCTTCGTCGGTGTCGTTCAGGACCACGGCGACGTCGGGCAACCGGAACCGCACATTTCCGCGAATGTTCAGACGGCAGTGCAATTCGGTGGCGGCGTAGCCGCCTCCATGTTGGTCGAGAAACTCGTCCAGTTTGCGAAAGCACTTGCCCTGGAGTCGTGAATGCTTTTTCGTCCCCACGTTCAGCGCCACCACCTCGCCGTCGACATACTCCGAGTGCTCGTACTCCGGATTCGACAGGTACTCGTCAACGGACACGGTCTGCAGCGGAGTGGTCGCCCCCATGCGCCTACCCTAACAAATCGGAAACCGGGACAGAGAAGCCGGGCAGAACAGCGCCGCCGTCGAGCGTTTCACCGATGCCGAGCGAGTCGGGCGGGCCGTCGGACCTCAGCACCAGAACGCTCTGTTCCTCGGGCAGGATCAGACAGGCGAGGCGCGTGCCGTTGCTGAAGTAATCGATCATCTTGCGGATCTGGGAGCCCAACGAATCCTCGGGAGCGCGGATCTCCACCACCAGGTCGGGCGCACGGTCCAGGTACTGCCTGCCCTGTTCGCCCTCGCCCAGCACAACGGCAACGTCGGGCAGCCGGTACCGCTGCCGGCCCGCGATAGTGAGCCTGCAGTGCAACTCCGCGGCCGCGTACCCAACCGGGTGTGCCAGGAAGTACTGCTTGAGAAAGAAGCCGCAATTAACTCGTATGGTTGCGTGATCCTGTGCTCCCACGTTCAGCGCCACCACCTCGCCATCGACATACTCCGAGTGTTCGTACTTCGGATTCGACAAGTACTCTTCAACCGAAACGGTCTTCCGCGGCGTGGTCGCTCCCATGGCAGGAAGTGTAGCACGGCGGTATCCTGAGACTGAACCTATGCCTCCCATTCCACCGAATCAGCAACAAGCCCTTGTCGAACGCCTGACTAACGCATGCGGCGGCGCCTATTCGCCCCAGACCCGGCGCAAATACTACGTCTCCGGACCGCAGTGGGCAGCGGCGTATGAAGGCCACGCCCTGTTCCATGCGCCCACCCGCAAACCGGTCACCTTTGAAGAGGTGATCCGCGAATACGCGAAGATCGGTATCGGCTACTGGACCACGCACGACACCGACGTCATCCCCTACAGCGCCCTCGGCGGCGACGAGCAGGGCCGCATCGTGGCGCGCATCAAATCGGCCCTTCGCGAGAACGGCCTGAAGTGCTCCATGGTGACCACCGAGACGTTCCACCACGCGGTGTTCGCCAGCAGCCCCGCCTCGGAATCGCCGGACGTTCGCGAGTACGCCAAATGGCGTCTGGAAAACACCGTCCACATCGGGCACGAGCTGGGCGCGCAGTTCGCCGTCTACTGGCCTGGCTCGCTGGGCTACTTTACGCAGGGCGCGGTGGACGAATTGCAGACGCTCAAGTGGTACGCCGAGGGTCTGAACGCCGCCTGCGAAGCCGACATCGCCACCGCGAAGAAATACAATCGACCCACCCTCAAGCACTGCATGGAGGCCAAACCGTTCGAGCCGCAGGCGGAGATTCTTCTGCCCACCACCGACGCCATGCTGGCCTTCATCTCCTCCGGCCTGCTCACGCACCCGGAGATGGTGGGCGTCAACCCCGAGTACCTGCATGAGCTGATGTGGGGCGGCGCTCCGCGAGCCGCGCTGGCCCGCGCGCTCATGTGCGGCAAGCTGTGGCACATGGATATCAACGACGGCTACCGCCTGAAGCACGACGTCGATATCGCTATCGCTCTGGTGAATCCGCTCGACTGGCTGAACGTTTTCGTGCTCCTGCGCACCTACAACTACAACGGCCCGTTCAACCTCGACTACAAACCGCCGCGCACCACCAGCAACTCCGGCGTCTTCTCCATGAGCTTCCCCACCGCGGTGGACCGCTTCATCACGCTGTGGGAGATGGCCGGCGACGTGCTGTCCGATCCGGTGATCCAGGAAGCCACCGCGGCCCTCAAAGCGGGCGGCGGCGCCACCGACCTGCACAACGCCCAGGCCGTGTTCGAGGCCAATCGCGAGATGCTGACCCTGCATGAGCTGATCGCGCACCGGATGTTCCAGATCCTGGTGGGCGCGCATCGCGGGCGCACCTACGTAGTGTGAACATCGGCCGGACCCTTATCGTCGCGGGCGCGCTGCTCATGGTCATCGGTCTCCTGCTTCTGGCGGGAGACCGGTTGCCGATTCGTCCCGGCCGGCTGCCTGGCGACATTACGCTCCGCGGCCGGCACGGTGTTTTCTACTTCCCGCTCGCCACCTGCATCCTTCTGAGCGTCATTCTGTCGCTGGTCCTCTGGTTGTTCCGCAGGCGCTGAAGCGCAGGCACGGGCAAGACGGTGACGCCACCCATCGCGCGCGCAGCAGGCTGTCCCCCTTTTTGTCCGTGCCTGTCCTCGAGTTGGCCCAACGGCCACTCCGCGAGCCCGGAGTATGTCCATACTCCTGCCGTGTTCATCCGAAGATGACCGCCGGCGTGCCGGTGAAAGGCTGAGAAGCGGCTTGAAAAACCTTACACAAATTTACAGTGTTTGGGTTCTTCCCGCACCGGGTTTCGCCGATCAGCGGAATAGGCGAGAGGGACACCACGTCCGAACCCGCCTGAGAATGAGGAGAAAGCAGAATGTCCATCTCAGCGATCGCCGGCACCGCAGGTAACGCCGCTCTGCAGTGGCTGGAGGCTCTAACCAACAACAACAACAGCAGCAGCAATGTAAGCGCGGCGAGTTCCAGCGCTTCCAGCACCAATCCCAATGGGTCCGCGGAGCTTTCGCAAATAGGCCAGTTCTTCAGCAAGCTGGATAGCCTCGCGCAGACCGCCCCGGCCCAGTTCAAGCAACTGACGTCGCAGATTTCCAGCGAACTGAACACCGCGGCGCAGCAGGCCACGGGGACCACGCAGCAGTTCCTGCAGCAGCTTGCCAACAACTTCCAGACCGCCTCGCAGACCGGAAGCACGGCTTCCCTGCAACCCCCGCAGCAGTCCGCCTCAGCCTCGCAGGGTACCACCGAGCACCATCATCACCACCACGGAGGCGGCGGATACAGTTCGTCGCAGCAGAGTAGTGAATCCACCGATCTGCTGTCCGCATTGTCCAATTCCAGCTCCAGTTCAGCGAGCGCGGCTGCCGGCACGTCCAGCATTCAGAGCCTGTTTCAGAACATCTACCAACAGGTTATGCAGGCGTAAGGCGTTGCGCTTTCCGTCTTATCCTTCACCTAACGCAGCGCATCCAGCGGACTGATGGAGCAGCCCGCGCGATGCGTGCTCGCGCCCGTGGCGAATCATCCGGCGCGAGATGTCTTCTCTCAAACCATGCACCGGCACAAGCTATACGGCTCACTCCACCAGGACAGCAACTCGCTTGCTCTTCTGGCGCTTCTGCCACGGTTCCACCTCAAGCCCCAATTCAGGCAGCGGTTCAGCCTCTTCCGGACGATCCACAACCGGGTAATGCAGGCCTGCGGCTGCCGCTGGCGGCAGGTGCTCAGCCCGGTACCACTTAAGCCTCACCGAGTCGGCAGGGTTACAATTCCGAGCCAGAACTGCTCGATGGAGCGAACCACCGCAACAAACTCGTCCAGGCACGCCGGTTTTCGGATATAACAGTTGGCGTGCAGGCTGTAAACGAACTGGAGATCGTCGACGGCCTCGGAGCCGCTCAGGACCATCACCGGAATGCGGCGCAGGCTCGGATCGCCCTTGATCTCTTCCAGCACTTCCCGGCCGTTCTTGCGGGGGAGACCCAGGTCGAGCAGGATCAGGTCCGGCCGCGGTGCGCTGGCGAACTGTGGCGTTTCCCGGCGCAGGAATCGCATCGCCTCCACGCCGTCCGGCGCCAGCGTGACGTGGCTGACAACCGTCCCCTGGGCGAGCGCCTCCTGGGTCAGCCGGGCATCGGCGGGGTTGTCCTCCACCAACAATACCTCCACCGCGCGTCCCGAATGTTGCATGCCGTGATGGAAAGCGCTAGCAATAGGGCGGCCAAAACAGAAACGGCCTTCTGTGAGACTCTTGAGATGACCAAACCATGAAAATCTTGCCAGGTGTTCCGTCAGCGTTGCGAAATTCTTCCGGATTGTGCGCACCACCCGCACCCACCGCGAGTGTTGCGATGTGCCTTACCTTACTCTTTGCGGCTACCTCCCACGCGGCGACGCGGCTGCTGGTGACGGTCACCGACCCTCGCACCGGGGAGTCCGTCACGGATCTCAAAGCCGGCGATTTCACCGTCCTCGACGACAAAACCCCGCGCGCGGTGGAAACGGCCGAGCTGACCTCCGAGCCGGTGGACATCATGCTGTTGCTGGACACGAGTCTGGTGGGCGAGGCGGTGCAGCCGATCGCCGCCAACCTCATTCGTCAGCTCGATCCGAAGGAGCAGATGGCGGTGATCTCGTTCGCGTCCTCGGCGGACCTGGTGCAGGATTTCACCTCCAGCCGCGAGCTGCTGGCCGAGGCCGTGAGGAAAATGAAGTACGGCAACACTCCCCAGGTGCTGGACGCTCTCTATGCCAGCATTGACGGAGGCTTTGGCAGCAGTCCCTTCCGGCGAGTCGTGCTGTTGCTGACCACGGGACTGGAAGGCGGCAGCCGCGTCACCGACAAGGAGGTGGTGCGCCTCGCGAGGAAGAACGCAGTGTCCATTTTCCCGGTCTATCTGGCAGGCTCCGGCAGGTGGCTGTTCGATGAGTTGGCCAGGCAGACCGGAGGCGCCGGGTTTCGCGTCGGCGACCTCCGGCGCATGAAGAATCCGCAGCCCGGCCCGCAGATCTTCGCGGCGCTGCGCCAGCACTACCTGCTCAGCATCAGCGGGGACTACGAACCGGGGCCGAAACTCAAGGTGCGGGTCAACGGGCAGGACAAGCTATTCGCGTCCGCCCTGCCGCTGGAGTAGATCGATCAACCGCCGCCACGCGCGTTCTGGACCTTGGGCGTGGCCAGGTACCCGACAATCTGGTTCTTCTGGACGCTGTTCACCACGATTTCGTACGGCTGCTTCGCCTTCGACGTGTAGAACTGCAGCGGCTCGTTGATGGTGCGGTCCTTCTTGTCCACCTTCTGGTCGTCCACCGTGATCTGGATGCTGTAAACGTGGCGTTTCGGATTGGTGTTCTTCAGTTCAATCAGGACGTCACCCACCTTCTGCGGCTGCTTCCCTCGCGGCAGGGTGAATTGGAAGTAGTTCCGCTCGCCCAGGGTCCTGAGCGCTTCCAGTTCCTTCCCGTTGGTGGCGATGAGGGTACCCTGGCCAGTCAGCTCGCCGTTCACGCGCTTGAGATCGGCGATGGTCTTCTCGAGATCGGACCTGGTGGAGGCGACATCGGTCTTGACTCCGCTGACCTCGGTTCCGACTTCGGCGATCTTCGTATCCGCCTCCTGCCTGACCTCGCTCACTTTGGAGTCTAGAATCTTGGCCTGTTCGGCCTGAGCCTGTTGGAGGCGCTTTTCGGTCTCCTCTACCTGCCTGGTGGCCTCCGCCTTCGCCTCACCGGTGGCCATGCTCATCTGACGGCGCTGCGCTTCCAACTGGCCCCGCAGAGCGTCTATGGTATGGCGGTTGGTTTGCGCGCTCAGCGAGTGAGCTTCGCGGACTTTGGTTAGCTCGTCCAGGAGTGAATTCTGCATCGTCGCCATGTCGGTGCGGACACTCCTTAACTGCATGAACAGGATTACGTCTGCCACCGCCAGCGCGATCACGATCCCAAACAGAATGGGTATCTTCGCTCCCGAACCCCCGCTGGGCGTGGGAGGCGCCGGTGGGGGCGGTGCCGACGGGGGCGGCGGGAATCCCTGTGGAGTAATACCTAAGCTCATCTTGCCTCCAGGACTAAGTGCTTCAAACTTTTTATTCTAACCTGACCGTCACAGTGTCCGCTGGCTCCCTCGGCAGGCCGAGTGCGCGACACAAGAGTGAAAGCACCTGCGATTTGGCGGAAAGGGTGGGGTCGTCTCGATGGACCTGCGGCGGCAGCCGCGTGCTCGCCCGGCGCCGCCAAGACGCCGCTGTCGCCGGGTCTTCCCGGGGCGAATCCGGGCCCTGACCGCTGGCAACATCCACTTTGCTTGGTGCTGGCGCGCAAGTTGATCGTCTCGCCGCGCCCTGCTCTATCCTTCACCCCTGTGTCCGGCATCGCCTCCATGTCACCGGCCGCATACTGCCGAACCGCTACCATAGCCATGATGCTCTTTCTCGGGGTGGATGGCGGGCAGTCCGGAACCACGGCTCTGGTGGCGGAGCGCAGCGGGCGGGTGCTGGGCGCGGGCCAGGCCGGGCCGTGCAATCACGTCGGTAGTCCGGACGGCCGGGCGAAGTTCGCCATGGCGATTCAAGGGTCGGTGGGAGCGGCGTGCCGGCAGGCGGGTGCGGAACCCCGGTTTGCCGCAGCCTGCCTGGGATTCAGTGGCGGCCCGGCGGACAAGGAGGCGCTGGTCCGCGAGCTGATCCACGCCGAACAGTTTCTGATCACCGACGATGCCGCCATCGCGCTTACCGGAGCCACTGGCGGCGCACCCGGCATCGTGACCATTGCCGGGACGGGCTCCATTTCCTACGGGCGCAACACGGCCCGAAAGCAGGCCCGGGCGGGTGGCTGGGGCCATGTATTCGGCGACGAGGGCGGGGCATTCGACCTTACCCGCCAGGCTCTGCGCGCGGCCCTGCGGTTTGAAGAAGGATGGGGGCCGCAGACCGCCCTGCACCGCATGCTGCTCGCCCACACGGGCGCGAGCACGGCGAACGATTTGCTGCACCACCTTTATTCGGCGGATTTCCCGAAACCGCGCATTGCCGCACTGGCCCGCCTGGTGGACGAAGCGGCAGTGAACGGCGATCCCGTCGCCCGCGAGCTGCTCAACGCCGCGGCCAGCCAGCTTGCCACCCTCACGGCAGCCGTTCGCAACCAGTTGTTTGCGCCGGGCGAGAAGGTGCGCGTGGCGTGGATGGGCGGCGTGTTCCGCAGCAACCTGCTTCGGGAGCGGTTCCGCATGTTTGTGGAACTGGAAGACGGCGTCACCGCCGGGCCGCCGGCACACGGACCCGCGGCGGGTGCGTTGATGGAGGCCTTCCGCCTGGCCGGGATCGAGGCGGAGCTGAGCAACGTGCCCGCCATGGAAAAGAACTCCCCCGTGCGGTAGCCTGAGTGGAGGAGAATCCACTTTGTCACGTTCTTTGCTTGGCCTTGCTGGCGTTGTTATTCTGGCGATTCCTTCCGTCGCCCGTGCGGACACCTGGCACTTCGATCCTCCCCACAGCTCGGCGCAGTTCTCGGTGCGCCACATGGGCATTTCCACCGTACGCGGAGCCTTCACGAAGGTGAGCGGAAGCGTTGAATACGACCCGTCCGACCTGTCGAAGACTACAGTGGACGTCACCATTGAAGCCGCTTCCGTGGACACGCGCGTGGATGCGCGAGACAACCACCTGCGCAGCCCGGCTTTTCTGGACGTGGCGAAGTACCCCACGTTGACCTTCAAATCGAAGCGCGTGGAATCGGCGGGGCAAGGCAGGCTGAAAGTGACCGGCGACCTTACCATTCACGGCGTGACGAAGACCGTCGTGCTGGACGTCGAAGGCCCCACCGATCCGATCAAGGACCCGAAGGGGAATCTGCACATGGGCGCTTTCGCGACCACGAAGATTAACCGCCAGGATTTCAGCGTCAGTGGCGTCCCCGTCATGGTGGGAGATGATGTTTCCATCACCATCGACGTCGAAATGGTGAAGCCGGCGCCCGTGGCTCACTGAGCGGCCGTGGCCAGCACGCCGTAGGTTCGCTCCACGTAGTTGTTCAGAATCGCGATGAACTCGGCGACAATGTGGTCGCCGCGCAGTGTGGTCATCAGCCGCCCGTCCACGTAGACCGGCGCCACCGGCTCCTCGAAAGTGCCTGGCAGCGAGATGCCGATGTTGGAGTGCTTCGACTCGCCCGGTCCGTTCACCACGCAACCCATTACCGCCACCTTCATCTCCTCCACGCCGCCGTACTGCGCCTTCCACAGCGGCATCTGCTCGCGCAGGTAGGTCTGGATCTGGTCGGCCATGTCCTGGAAGAAGGTGCTGGTGGTGCGGCCGCAGCCGGGACACGCGGTCACCTGCGGCGTGAAGCTGCGCAATTCAAGCGATTGCAGGATCTGCTGGCAGACCGTGACCTCGTCGGTGCGGTCGCCGTTGGGCAGGGGCGTAAGCGATGCGCGGATGGTGTCGCCGATGCCTTCTTCGAGCAGGATGGAAAGCGCCGCGGTGGTGGCCACTATGCCCTTGGCGCCCAGGCCCGCCTCGGTGAGGCCGAGGTGCAGCGCGTAATCGCATTCGGCGCCCAGCCGGCGGTACACCGTCACCAGGTCCTGCACGCCGCTCAGCTTGGCGCTGATGATGATGCGCTCGCGGGGCAGGCCGTACTCTTCGGCGGTCCGCGCGGAATCGAGCGCGCTGGCCACGATGGCGTCCATCATCACTTCTTTCGCGCCGAGCGGCTCGGCCAGTTTCGCGTTCTCGTCCATCATACGGGCGAGCAGTGCCGGATCGAGCGAGCCCCAGTTGACGCCGATGCGCACCGGCTTGCCGTATTCGATGGCCGCTTGCACCATGGTGCGGAAATTGTCGTCGTGCTTCCTGCCAATGTTCACGTTGCCGGGGTTGATGCGGTACTTGGCGAGCGCGCGGGCGCAGGCCGGATACTTGCGCAGCAGCAGATGGCCGTTATAGTGGAAGTCGCCGATGATGGGCACGCGCACGCCGAACTTGTCCAGCGTGTCGACGATCTTCGGCACCGCCGCGGCCGCGGCCTCGGTGTTGACGGTGACCCGCACCAGCTCGGACCCCGCCCGCGCCAGCGCCATCACCTGGTTGACGGTGGACGGAACGTCGGCCGTATCGGTGTTGGTCATGGACTGCACGACGATGGGGTGATCGCCGCCCACCGTCACACCACCGACATCCACCGCCACCGAGCGGCGGCGCGTTATTGCAGCCATGTGCGCGCTTTCCTCCAGATTCCTTATTGTAGCGGAGGCCAGTTCACTCCAACGCTAGGTGGCGTCCTAAGTCTGCGGGGCTCGCCCTGAATCCCTTAGAGGGTAGTGCCTGAGGATAGCTCGTACCCTGCGGCGAGTTGCCGTACCTTGGCCCTCAGAGCATGTTCATGGTTATACAGCATCTCCGCTATCTGCCCGGCTTCCCGTTCCGTCGGCAAAGCATCCAGTACCGACTTAAAGCCTTCGATAGTGCCCAACTGCTCAACGTGGCTCCTATGCGTGCTATAGCGGTCACGGAAGGACATCAGGCGTCTGCGCTGCGGCAGGATCGGCTGTCCTTCTTCGCTTGGGTCCATGAAGATCACAGACCGGGACAATGGATGAGAGGTGTCGAGCGAGCTGACCGGGAACTCTGTCATTATCAGTTTGAACGAATGAAACAACGATAGGGCATCCTCCGCAAGAAGGAGAAGCCGACCAGCGAGCAGCAAGCCCGGAGCCTTCGCTTTGATCTCCCGGTTCTCATTCAGAACCTCCTGCCATTCTTTACGTGTCTGCGGATATTTGGCGGCGTCTGCGAGCTTCCGACGAAGATCCGCAAGATCCTGGGCCTCGGGGACCGGAGATCGACTTTTTCCGCCCAGGCTAACTGGGTCTGGTACCCACACCACGCTCCCGTCAAGGTTTCTGTACAGCACGAAGCGCTGGGAAAATTCGTTTCCGCTGCGGTCCCTGTAATCGAGTACAACCTCGTCAGAGGACCTAGGCGTGCTACCGGCCATAACCTCTCCCAAATTGGAAGAAGTTGTCGGATTACGGGAATCGATCAAGCCATACTCTTTGGACTCTACGGGGCTACCGGCGTCCACTACCAAAGGAAGGCCAGGCACAAGGCTGAATGCGTATTCGCTGTCATACCGTTCTTCTGAGTGCAGTTTGACGGCTCCGAAGATCGTCACCTCGCGGTCGCTCTTCAGAGTCAGGGTGCCTATTTGTCCGGTCTTGTACGACACCTGGATCTTGGGGGCCGTCTCCAATAACTTGTTGAGCGTGGAACTTGCCTCGGGCAGGGCAGGCGCGAGCGGTGGCTGCTTGGAGGCCGCGAAGGTCCGCAGAAAACTATAAACTGAAAAGATCACGAGCGCGACCAGAAGATAGAACAAAACTGCGCCGAGCGAAAAGAACTGGCTACCTGCCATACGGGGCCAGGCACCGATGCCCGCGAAGATGACTGCTATCAAGGCGAATACGATCTGAACGATCTGCCCAATGTTGGCGAACCATGGGTCCTTCATCGACCGCTCCTTGCAGCGATTTCCTTGAGGCAGAACTGGCCGCCAACAGGTCAAGGTTCCCGCATTCGCCCCGGTTCATGACGCCGGAAAACGCCGGAACTAGGCGGCCTACAAACAGTTTATGCTAATCAATCGGGCAGCGACCTCCCAGGTTTCTTTTGTTCGATCACTTCCTCTATCTCAGATCGAGACTCCTTCTCATCGTCCATCGGTGCCGCTCGCCCAATACTACCGCGCCACCGTCTCCTGGCTGAACAAACACACCCACTTCCCCTGCCGCCGGACCCACAGCGCGGAAACATACACCTGTGCCGCGAAATCCTTACCGTGCGCGGTTCCCGTCTCGCTGATTTTGTATGCGATCAGCCCGGAATCCGCCGAGACCGGCACAAACCGGATGTCATCCATCGAATAATCCGCGAGACGGAAGTCGGCCGTGTGCCGCACCACCTCCGCTTTGCTGGCAGGCCCGCGAGAGCCGACAAAAACGGCGTCGTCGGCAATCAGGCCGGCAAACGTCGCCACGTCACCGCTCTTCAGGCAATCCAGTCCCGCACGCTCGCTGGCCACGATCTGCGCGCGCATCGAATCGTCGCCGGTCCCCGGACCGGAAAACGCCACGATTAATAGCAACGAAACCCACATGACTCAACTCTCCTAACTGCGTTCGGCCACCACCGCGCCCGGCCATACGGCGACGTGACCGGCCACGACGCTGCCCACAAGGTTGGACAGCCCCATCCACTTCGCCTCCTGGCGCCGCGCCTGCAGGCTCTCGTATTCGAAGCTCGAGAAGGTGGTGTAGCCGCCGAGGAACCGGTGACCAGCAGCAGCCGCCACTGGGGGGCTCCAGTCGAATCGCCGCATGATGGCCGCGTTCTCCACGCACCGCGCCAGGCTGCCCTCTCCACCGCTGGCCGGCACCACCAGATACGCCATGGGACCAGTGTAAGCGGAGCGGCGGCGGCAAGTGTCACAATGGCACCCATGGGCAGCCGGAGTGTTCTGGTGACGGGAGCGGCGAAGCGCATCGGCCGGGGAATCGCGCTGCGCCTGGCGCGCGAGGGCTATCGTGTCGGCATCCACTACGGCACTTCAGAAACGGAGGCGCGCCGCACGGCCGAGGAGTGCGGCGGTGCGGAGCTGTTCCAGGCCGACCTTGCCCACGTGCCCGCCATCCGCCGTCTCTTCGCCGAAGTCGCCGAGCGGTTCGGCGGGCTGGACTGCCTGGTCAACAACGCGGCGCGCTTCACCCGCTTCGATCCGCTGGACATCACCGAAGCCGACTGGGACTTCATCCATTCCGTCAACCTGAAGGCCACCTTCTTCTGCTGTCAGGAGGCCGCGCGGCTGATGAAGCGCGGCGGCGCGGGCCGCATCGTGAACATCAGTTCTCTGGGTGGCATCCGCCCGTGGGCCGAGCACGCGCACTACTGCGCTTCCAAAGCGGGCGTCATTATGCTGACCAGGGCGCTGGCCAAAGCGTGGGCGCCGCAAATCACCGTGAATTCCGTCGCGCCGGGCGTGATTCCGTTCGACGACCTGGACGAGCGCGGCGCGGCCATGATTCGCGCCACGCCCGCGCGCCGCGGCGGAACGCCGGACGAGATTGCCGATGCGGTGCTCTACTTCCTGCGCGCCGGCGAGTTCGTCACCGGCCAGTTGATCGCCGTCGATGGCGGGCTGAGTCTGCGTTGAGCCGCGCGATTCCAGCCGCGGTTCCATCCCGGCCTTGAGTCCTGCGCCAGTGGTCGTGAGGCCGCTATCCTCGCCGCGTTCCCGTGCACGCTCTGTGCTGCCAGACCCGAGAATCATCGCCCCGCGACGATTTGATGTGGGGCAGGCTCTCAGCCCAATGGCCGCCGACCGGCGATACCATGGACTCATGTTCCGCCATGCCGCGCTCGCCGCTGTCGTAGTCTCCTCGTTAGCCGCCGCGACGCCGTCCTCCGACCTGACCGCACCGCTTGCTGCAGTCGAGCGCGCCGCCCAGGCGACCTTCGCGCAACGCCCCCTCGGCAGCATCACGCTCGCGGTCGTCGCCGGCAAGGACGTGGTCCTCATCCGCAGCTACGGCAACGCCGACATCGAGACAAAAAACCCCGCCACCCCCGACACCGTTTACCGCATCGGCTCCCTTACCAAAATGTTCACTGGCCTGATGCTCGAACAGCTCGTCGAAGCGGGCAAAGTCCGGTACACCGATCACGCGGCCAGCTACCTCCCTGAGATCGAATCGATCCCCGCGCACTCCCCCGATGCGCCACCGGTCACGCTGCTCCAGCTCGCCACCCACACCGCCGGCCTCGCCAAGGAGCCCGACAACATGGACCTCTTCGCCACGGGAGGCCCGCCATCGTCCTGGGAGAAGCCCCTCCTCGCCGCGCTCCTGCACACCCGCTACGAATTCGATCCCGGCACGCACTACCAGTACTCCAATATCGGCTACGCGATCCTCGGCGCGGCCCTCGCCCGCGCCTCCGGCGAGTCCTACATGGACTACATCCCGCGCCACATCCTGCAGCCCCTCGGCATGACCCACTGCGCGCTCGAGCGAACTCCGGCCATCGCATTGCACCTCGCCACCGGCTACGAACCCGCGGCCAACGGCCTCGACGCTGCGACTCCCCGCAAGGAACATGAAGGCCGCGGCTACAAGATGCCCAGCGGGGCCATGTACTCCACCGCCGGCGACCTCGCCCGCTTCGCCTCCTTCCTGCTCGGCCAGGGCCCCGACACCGTGCTCGGCCCCGCGGCACTCGAGCGCTGGATGACGCCGCCCGCACCGCCGTTCGCCGCCTACGGTCACGGCGTGATGGCGATCCACCGGCCCGACTACATCGCGCTCGGCCACTCCGGCGCGGTCGCGGGCTACGCCGCCGCGCTCTATCTCAACCGCTCCAGGGGTATCGGCGTCATCGTCCTCACCAACGCGCCGCTCAACGCCACGTCTCCGACCATCCTCGCGTTGCGCTGTCTCGATCTTCTATCGTCCCGTCCCGCATAGGCATTTACAATAACGTACGGTCGGTTGGGACGGAACACCAGCGGCCCAAAAGCGATCGACGCACTTTTGGCGCGGTACCGGCTCACGTCGAAATAAACGGGTTGCGGTAGCATTGGGAAACGGCTGACTGGGGGTCGAAATGCATCCTGCTGTTGAGGGAATCCTGGAGTCCTCACTGTACGTGGCTGACGTGGCTGACGTGGCCGCTTCGGCTGTGTTTTATGAGAAGATCTTCGGGTTTAGCGTCATCGATTCCTCGGAGCGCCTGTGCGCGATGAAAACAGGTAATCGCCAGGTATTGCTGCTATTCAAGAAATGCGGCTCGCTCGCAATCCAGTCGCCGCACGACGGTGACGGTGAGCTTCATCTCGCGTTCGCGATTCCTGCCGCGGAGCTGCCGGGATGGGAAGACTGGCTGGCGGAAAACGGGATCGCGGTGGAAGAGAAGCGCACGTGGGAGTTGGGCGGCCAGAGCCTGTATTTTCGGGATCCGGACCGCCATCTAATCGAGGTTGCTACGCCGGGCGTCTGGCCGGTTTATTGACATAGTCCGGCGGTTCGCACGTCCGCCATCACGTATTGAAAGCTGAGTTCGACCTCAACAGCCTGAGTTAACGCCCCGAACCGCCCTGCCATGAATTGCGGCTTCGCTGCTCGCTGTGTCTCTCCGGTGAAGGGCCATTCCTCCGGGCGGCCGTGAGAAGATGTGAAGGAATGCTGAAGGGGGCCGCGGAGTTGTGCGCACAGGCCGAACCCCTGCGCCACCCCGCGCTCGCCACCCGCATCCGCGAAGTCGCCGTCGAAGACCTTCTCGACCGCGCCCCCGCCCCCATTGAGGGGGACCGAATCTGCGCGAAGCTCGCCGGCAAAACTATCCTTGTCACCGGCGCGGCGGGCTCCATCGGCTCCGAACTCTGCCGCCAGATCGCCCGCTTCAACCCGCGCGCCATCGTCGGTTTCGAGATTGCCGAAAGCGCCCTGTTCCTCCTCGACCTCGAAATCCGCCAGTCCTTTCCCGGCGTCCCCTTCTTCCCGGAGATCGGCAGCATCCAAAAAAAGCAGCGGCTCGCCGAAGTTCTGGAGCGCTACCGCCCGTCCATCCTCTACCACGCGGCCGCCTACAAGCACGTCCCCATGATGGAGACCCACGTTTTCGAGGCCATCGAGAACAACGTCTTCGGAACCTGCAACGTCGCCCTCGCCGCCGCCCGCCATGGCGTGGAAGACTTCGTCCTGATCTCCTCCGATAAGGCCGTCCGCCCCGCCAACATCATGGGCGCCACCAAGCGCGTGGCCGAACTCCTGATCCTCGCGCTTCAGAATGGCGGCACAAAGTTCGTCGCCGTCCGGTTCGGCAATGTCCTCGATTCCAACGGCAGCGTCATCCCCATCTTCAAGCGGCAGATCGCCGCCGGCGGCCCGGTCACCATCACCCACCCCGAGATGCGCCGCTATTTCATGACCATCCCGGAAGCTTCGCAACTGGTTCTCCAGGCCTCCACCATGGGCCACGGCGGTGAGATCTTCGTGCTCGACATGGGCGCGCCGGTAAGAATCGTGGACCTGGCCCGCAAACTTATCCTCCTGTCCGGTCTTCGCCCCGGCGAGGACATCGGAATGGAGTTCACGGGACTCCGTCCCGGCGAGAAACTTTATGAGGAACTGAACCTCCTCGATGAGGACACTCTGCCCACGCACCACCAGAAGATCAGGATCTTCGCCGGAAAGGGCCTGTCTCCAGCCGGCACGGAATCCTGCCTCCAGACGCTGGGTGACGTCTGCGCCCGCCGCGACATGCCCGGCCTCGTGCGCACCCTGAAAGATCTGATCCCCGGCTACAACCCCAGCGCTCACCTCCTCACTGCGGCGGCGGCGTGCTTCTCCCCGCCACTACGGTGAAGCCGGCACAGGGTTTCTGCCGTATCGGACGAACGTTCACGGCAACTAACGATAACCAAGGGCTGCGCCCTTGAAATCCCGGGGAGAGAGATTCTGGAGCTCAGAACGGCAGGTGGTTGATTCCACCGGTCGCCGCGACGGATGATTTTGGTATCCAGCCAAACATGCGAGGAGGCGACCGATGGAAACCTTCGCGAAGCTTTTCGAACGCTTCCTGGTTTTTGTATATCACTGCTTCGACCGCATTGTCATCCAGGGATACCTGCCACTACTGACCCGCCCCGAGCACATCGTGCATTTCTTCCGTGACGTGCACGGCCAGTATCCGATCACGCCGGAGATCCTGGCAAAACGCACAGCGGAGTATCGGGGATGGGTGCAAGGCTATGTCCGCAACCACAAAATCCCCATGCTCAAAGCGGAAAAGGGCGTGAGCAAGGAAGATTCCGTGCGGCCTCATCTGCAACGCATGGAGCGGCGGCATCAGCACGGGGTTTGTCGAGAGTCATCGAATGCAGGTTGTGTGGGATTCACCGCGGGCCGATTCCGCATAACCCATCCCTTTCATCCACTTCGCGGCGCCGAGTACGAACTGGTGACGCGGAAGCTCACCTGGGGGGA
>Ga0326727_10008712_pt1 | contig 25522 bp, 15 predicted proteins | sample MB2enrmetagenome_FD_207643 | JGI IMG/M metagenome (GOLD analysis project Ga0326727, IMG submission 207643) | Lab enriched peat soil microbial communities from McLean, Ithaca, NY, United States - MB29MY | ecosystem: Environmental > Terrestrial > Soil > Wetlands > Peat | place: USA: New York...
CAGAACGAAGAGCCATCGACCTGGAGACCGATCTTGCCCAGTTCGCGAGCCAGCTCCGCGGTCCTGCGATAGGGGATATCGATGAACAGCAGGTTTTGGGAGGTAGTGGTCCGCATCCCTCCGCTGCCGAAGCGCGCGGCCAGATCGGCGGCGGCTTCCAACTGCTCTCCCGTCAGCCGGCCGCGCAGGACACTGGCTCCGACGTAACTCAAGCCGGGCTGGCGCTGCGGATGGATGCCGGCATGGTCGCGGAAGACGTCGTTGGGCGCCTGCTCGGGCGCGCCGGGCAGGAGAGTGAAATCGAGCCGCGACTGAAGCTCAGCCAAAAAGCTTTCGGCGGTCCAGCCCTCCTTGAGAAAGAGGTGCTTGAGGCGGGCGCGATCACGGCTCTCGCGCAGCCCCTGCTGATCGCGAAAGATCTCGGTGACGGCGCGAACCGCGCGCAGCGCCTGGCCGGGCAGGACGAATGCGTCGAGGCGGACGGCGAGATGCGGGTCGGCGGAGAGACCTCCTCCCACACGCAGCGAGTAGCCGACCTCGCCGTTGTGCCTCACGGCCGTGAGGCCAATGTCGTTGATCTCCGGATTGCTGCACCACGATGGGCAGCCGGTGACGGAGATTTTGAACTTGCGAGGCAAGTTGTAGAACTCCGGATTCGCCGTGAGCAGGTGGGCGATCTCGCGGGCCAGGGGCGCGGCGTCGATCAGCTCATCGGCGGCCACTCCGGCCAGCGGGCAGCCGGTCACGTTGCGCACCACGTCCCCGCAGGCACCCCTGGGCGAGAGCCCAACGGCGTGGAGCGCGTCCACCACCTCGGGCAGCGACTCGATGGTCAGCCAGTGAAGCTGAATGGCCTGGCGGACGGTGATATCGGCAAGGTTGCGGGCGTGCTTCCGCGCCAGTGTGCCGACGGCGCGAAGCTGGCTGGCGGAGAGGATGCCGTTGGGGATCCCGATGCGCATCATGAAATAATCCGATGCCAGGCCCTCGCCGCCCTTGCCGCCGACAGCGCCCACGCCGTCGCCCTGCGTATAGATGCCCCACCATTTGAAGTAGAAGGCGGCCCACTCGGGCACGACGCTAGAGCGGCCGGCGCGGGCAAAGGCGCGCACCTCGTCGAAGGCCTCCCACGGGTTCTTCTCGCGCTTCAGGCGTTCCGCGCGCTGAGCTTTCGTTTCCTTTACTTCAGCAACTCGCGTCATTTTTCCTTTTCCGGTAGAAATAGAAAGCCCGCGGCAGCTTGGCTGCATCGCGGGCGTTGAAGAAACCTTGGATGTTCTATCGGACTCGTCAGACCCAGGTCACCCGCGCGCTCAAAGCGATGGACAGCGGCGACAACAGGATTGACCTTCCATGTTCGAATGATAGCCGTGGGAGCGGGAAAAAGCAACTCTTATGGGTCTGGGAACCGCGGCCGGAACAATTTGAAATGATAAGGCAGGGTTGCTCCATGGCCTGCGGCTGACGCTTCCGCTTCGGGTTGCGTCGGCGTCGGCGTGCCGCTGAAGGCGAACTTGGACCACCGTCTTCATCTTTCTTTGCGGAAGCTATTGCATCCTGGACCGAAGCCCTTTAAGATGCGTCAATTGACACCCATGCATCGCGCCGCCAGCAGCACGCTCGCTTCCACTCCCTTGCCGCCTGCCCCCAGGCTGCGCGTCCCCAAGCTGTGCGTGGCCATTCAGGCCGGCTCGGCGGGGGAGATGATCGAGCGGGCCAAGGCGGCGATCCAGGACTCCAAGCCCGACTCGAAGTTCATTGAGTTCCGCCTCGACTCGCTCGACAAACCAGCCGCGGCTCTGCCCAAGGTGAAGCAGTTCCTGGCCGGGCGCCGCGATGTGACGGCGATCGCCACCTGCCGGCGCAAGGAGTTTGGCGGGCACTTCGCGCTGTCTTTGAAGTCGGAGCTTGAGGTGCTATTGAAAGCCGCGGAGGCCGGCTGCAAGATTGCCGATCTCGAAGTCGAGTCGGCCGAGCAGGCCAAGCCTGCGCAACTGGCCCAGTGGCGCGCCAAACTGCGGGCTGCGGGCGCGGCGCTGCTGGTGAGCCATCACGACTTCAAGCAGACCAGGAACCTGGAGCAGGCGGCCCGGCGCATCGAGGCTTTTCAGCCCGAATTCGTGAAGGTGGTTTCCACGGCGCGTTCGCTGGCCGACAATCTGGCCGTGCTGCGGCTGATCGAGGAGCGGTCTCTCACGGCTCGCGTGGTGGGCATCGCCATGGGCGAGGAGGGACTGGTAAGCCGCGTGCTCGGACCGAGATCGGGGGCGGCCTTCACCTTTGCCTCCTGCGACGACGGCCCCGAGACGGCGCCCGGCCAGGTGACCCTGCGCACCCTGCGCGACCTCTACCGCGTGGAGCAACTGGACCAGGCGACGCGCGTCTTCGGCGTAGCCGGCAACCCCATCGCTCACTCGCTTTCACCGCTGATGCAGAACACCGCCTTCCGCCGCGAAAACGTGAACGCCGTGCTGCTGCCGCTCAAGGTGCGCGCGCTCGGCGACCTGCTCGCGCTGGTGCGCGGGCTGCCGCTGGCCGGCGCGGCCGTAACCATGCCCCTCAAGCAGGAAGTCGTGCCCCACCTGACCAATATGGACCCCCTGACCGCCCGCATCGGCGCCTGCAACACGCTGCGCACTGGGACCGACGGCAAGCTCTACGGCTTCAATACTGACGTGGCCGGCGTGGTGAGGCCGCTCGAAAAACGCCTCAGGCTCAAGGGCGCGCGCATCGGCGTCGTCGGCGCGGGCGGCGCGGCGCGGGCCGCCGTCTTCGGCCTTGTGGACCAGGGCGCTGAAGTCTTCATCTTCAACGTCATCCACGAACAGGCCGTAGCCCTGGCCAAAGATGCTAAGGCCAGAGTGCTGACGCAGGAACAGTTCGCCAAGGATCGCTTCGACGTGCTCATCCATGCCACCCCCTGCGGCATGGAAGGCAACCCCAAGGCTCTGCCCATTGAAGAGGATGAGCTGAACGCCGGCCTGGTCTTCGACATGGTCTACAACCCGCTGGAAACGCCGCTCCTCAAGCTGGCCAAGGAGCGCGGCATTCCCACCGTGAACGGCATGGAGATGTTTGTGCAGCAGGGCGCGCGCCAGTTCGAAATCTGGACCGGCAAGCCCGCCCCCGAAGCGGAGATGCTGCGCGTGGTGGAGCTGGAGCTGCGCAGGCGGGGGTGAAGGCCGGCCGCAGACTGCGCCTTGCTTGTGATGGCAAGTTCATATAGCCGCATGCCAGAAAGGCTTAGCGAACGCGCAGCACGATGATGGTTTCGTCGTCGAAGCGGTCCTGAGCGCCCTGAAAGCTTGTCACGTCGGCGAGGATGGCGTCGGCAATCTCGGCCGCGGGCTGGTCGCGGAGGCTGCAAAGAAGCCCGGCCAGGCGGTCGTGGCCGTACATTTCTTCCTGGGCGTTTTCGGCGTCGAGGATGCCATCGGAGATGAAGACGATGAGATCGCCGGGCTGGGCGGCCAGGTTGACTTCGTCATAGGCGGCGTCGGGAAAGAGGCCCAGCGGAAAGCCTTCGGCGCGGACGATGACCGACTCTCCCGAGCGGCAGAGGATGGGCTGGACAGCGCCGGAGTTGGCCACCCGGAGGGTCTGGCTTTCGTCGTCCCAGAGGGCGAAGAGCATGGTGACGTACTGAGATTCGAGCCTGCGCTCCTGGAGGGCGTCGTTGAGCAGGGCGAGCATCTGGGCGGGCGAGGGCTGGTGGAGGGCAGCGGAGCGCATGATGCCGCTGACCAGGGCGGCGAAGAGGGCGGCTGGGGCGGCTTTGCCGCTGACGTCGCCGAGGACGATGGCCGTGCGGTTGGGGCCGTAGTCGACGAAGTCGTAGAGGTCGCCGCCGATGGCACGGGCGGGAAGAAAGCGGGCGGCCATTTCGGCGTGGGGATGTTCAGGCGGGGTGGTGGGCAGAAGGCGGAGCTGGACCTCGCGGGCCATGGCGATGTCGCGCTCCAGCTGGGCCTCCTGGCGGCGGACGGCCTGGTAGAGGCGAGCGTTCTCTATCGAGATGGCCACCTGGGCGGCGAGGGTGGTCAGTACGCGCTCGTGGTCTTCATTGAAGAAGGCGGGGCGGGTGTGTTCTAGGTCCAGGACGCCGATGATGCGGCCCTTGTAGAAGAGGGGCACAACCAGCTCGGAGCGGGTCTCGGCGTTCGTCTCGACGTAGCGCTGGTCCTTGCGGACATCGGGGACGTTGATTGAGCGCCACTCCCGGACGGCCGCGCCGACCAGGCCGCTGTTGATGGGAATGCGGCGCATGGGAGCGAGGGCAGAGCCAAAGCGCCATGCGTAGCGGGTGATGAGCGTCTCGCCCTTCTCGTCGAGGAGCATGATGGTGAACATCTGGTAGTCGATAAGGCGGCGGAGAAGCTGGCCGATGCGTTCCAGGAGGAGGTTGAGGTCGAGGATGGAGGCCAGCTCAACGGCGATCCCGTTGAGAACTTCAAGGGTTTGCGCCTGGCGGGAGACGCGGGCATATAGGCGGGCGTTCTCAATAGCTTGGGCGATGCGCGATGCGGTGACCGTGAGCAGGTGGAGGTGCTCGGGCTGGAAGTAGCCGGCCTGCTCGCTTTCAATGTCCATAACGCCGATGAGGCGGTTCTTGGCGATGAGCGGGACGGCCAGCTCGGAGCGGACCTCGGGGTTGACGGAGATGTAGTGCTCGCAAGTGGTGACGTCGTTGACAAGAAGGGGCTGCCGGGTGAGGGCCACCTGGCCGACGATGCCGCTGCCTAGGGGCAGGCGGATGCGCTGGCCCTCGCCGGTGTGGCCGATCTGAAAGCGCACGCGGAGGTCGTTGGTGCGGTCGTTGAGCAGGAAGATGGCGAAGATGCGGTAATGGATGACGGCGCGGACCAGCTGGGAGGTGCGGTTGAGGAGGGTTTCAAGATCGAGCGTGGTGTTGAGCGTGTCGGCCAGTTGCATCAGGTAGGCGGCGTCGGCCGGTTCCACGCGGGCGTTGGTGGGGTCAAGAGGAGCGGAGGGGTGGGCGGGGCGGTAGTCGCCTTCGCGATCGGATGATTCAGGCGGAGATGGGGGATTGGAAGCCATGGGTATTGAAGGGAATGATAGCGCACGGAAGCAGGGGACAAGATCAAAAGATCAGCGGGCCGGCGAAGCGGCGATCCTGGACGCCGGCCCCATTTCGCTAGGTCGCTCGGGTCTTGTAAACCATGCCTGAACGCCCGGAGAAGTGGCAACCCGGATTATGCTACCTTTGCTTATAGCGAACTGCCGGATACTCCTCATCCCGGAATTGCAGCCAGGAAAGCGGCCAGGGTGAGTACCGGTAGTTGGAGCGGATTGTGAAGGTGCGCCGGGGATGACTCAATAAGATGCCAGAAATCGGTATGGATGTTTCGGCCAGGGAAGGGCAGACCGGCGCTTTGAAACCGCATGCAAGCCTGGCCGCCAGGTTAGCTTTTCCGCTTGTCATGGCCGTTACCGCAGTTATCCTGCTGGGCCTGTTCCTCTCCATTCTGAGGCTCAACGATGGCGCTTTCATCTATACGATGGACGATCCGTATATAGCTCTTGCGCTGAGCGACCAGATACGCCTTGGCAATTATGGAATGAATGCCGGATTGCATGCGGCGCCCGCTTCTTCCATCCTGTTTCCGTTTCTGCTGGCGCCGGCGTCCGGCACTCCCCTCCATCCCTACCTGCCCTTGATTCTGAGTTGGATGGCTCTGTTTACGACCTTGTTCATCATGTGGCGGCTTTTTGCGCACCTGCGCCTTGCCGAAGACACGTTTGGGATTGTTGCGCAAGCAATTGCACTGGTGCTGTTGGCTATCTGCCTGAATCTGATCGGCGTTGCGTTCAGCGGCCTTGAGCACAGCCTGCACATAGCGGCGGTCGCTGCCTGCATTTACGGCCTTGCGTTGTTTCTTGACGAGGATAAGATGCCGGCCTGGCTTCCCGCGGTCATTGTTATAAATCCGTTGTTGCGTTATGAGGGACTGGCGCTGAGCCTTGGAGCTCTCCTGGTGATTGCCTTGCGGGGACACTGGCGTACAGCGGCCGGAACGTTTGCGCTCATCGTTCTTCTGCTCGGGGGCTTTTCAGTGTTCCTCGTGCGGCTGCGGCTGCCGCCGCTGCCGAGTTCCATCCTCAGCAAATCCGACGTGGTAGCCGGCGGCATCGGCGGTGTGGGCATGGGGCTTTTTCAGTCGATCGGCCAGAACGTAGTGCGTATGGCCTTCCAGCCAGCAGGCTTTGTGCTGCTCCTTATCGGCGTGGCTGCCGCTATGCGATGCTTTGAGGAGCTTCCGGCCAGACCCTGGCGCTGGACGTCGCCGAGCCTGATAGCACTGCTCCTTGTGTGCCTGATCGGCGCTCACGCCGCCGCCGGCCAATTTGGATGGCTGGATCGATATGAGGACTATGCCTTGCTGGGCACGGCATTAACCGGTGTCTGCCTGATGCGGGAAGCAATCCGCAACGTGCTGTTGAAAAGGAATAGGCGCCTCATCTTTTCCTGCATAACTTTCGTTGCCATATCATTGATTTGCTCGCGCTATGTGAGGTCGACCTGGCTGGTTCCGTTCTATGCCAACAACATCTATGAGCAACAGTTCCAAATGCACCGGTTCGTCAACGATTTCTACCATGCTCCGGTAGCTGTCAACGATCTCGGTCTTGTTTCATACCATAACCCCAACTTCGTTCTAGATATGGGCGGACTGGCCTCTGAAGAGGCCCGAATCCTCAGATCGAGCGGCGCGGGCGCCGATGCGTACCGGGCCTTCGTCGACAGGAACGGCGTCCATCTTGTCATCATCTACGACGAGTGGTTCGAGGACCAGATTCCCGCCAGCTGGGTGAAGGTGGCGAGCATGGACCTGTCCCGGGAACGCGTATCCTCCGCCGAGAGCGAAGTCCAGTTTTATGCGACCGATGCACCCACTGTTAGCAAAGTACGGCCCGAACTCCAGTCATTCAGCGGAGGCTTGCCGCCGGGCGTGAGGCTGACAATCTACAGCACTGCCGTTGACACCGAGCGCGAGGCCGCAAAGTTCTAAATCTGCCGGCCGGCATTTCATGCGGATGAGTGCAGCCAACTCCTGTTCCCCGCTCTACCCACGCACTGAAACCCCGGCGAACGACAGCACCGCCAGCCCGCGCACCGGCTTGCCAAAGAATCGCGCCGGCTCATAGACGCTGACCAGCAACAGGTTCTCCACCTGAGAACGGGTCGCCTCGTCGGTAGGGCCACTGACGATGCGATAGTCGTAAACCTGGCCCTCACCGTTGATGTAAGCCTCCACCACCACCGGGTCGGAGACGGCGCCGATCTCGTTCTTGCCCACCGCGCTCGATAGGTGATAAAGCAGCCGGGGAGCGGTGGCGTTGCCCAAGGGTTCGTCCTTGTAGGCCTGCGCCGTCTCCGGCTGGGCAAACATGGTCACCAGCACGATCAAGGTGCCCAGCAGCACCGTCGCGCTCACAAATCCGGCCGCGGCCTGCAGCAGGAAGGGCCCCACCGTGTTTCTCCAGGCCAGATTCCAGTCTTGAAATGGACTCCGGCGGCTGCGCGCCCGCTCCTGGCTCACCGCCACGCGAATCCGCAGCAGCAGATCTTCGGGCTCCGGAACCGGACCCAGTGCGGCCAGCGACGCCTGCGCCTCACGCAAAGATACCCACTCCCGCGCACACTCCCGGCAATCTTCCACATGGGCGGCAATGCGCTGCATCTCCTGCCCCGTCAACTGGCTATCCATATACTCCGTAAACCTTGCCTGCACTTCATCGCAGCCGTTCATTGCGCCTCCTCTCCCAGAGGTACTTCAAACCCGGCGCTCGCCGGGGAGCGTGTGCCAAGCGCCGGAGCCGTCAGAATCGCTTTCAAGCTGGCGCGCCCGCGCACCAGCCGCGACTTCACCGTCCCCAGATTCACGCCCTGCATCTCCGCCACGTCTTCATACACAAATCCCTCGATATCGCGCAAGATCAGCGTGCTGCGGTAGGGTTCGGGAACCCGCCGCAAAGCCGCCTCCATCCGCGCCCGGTTCTCCGCATGAACCGCCATCTCGAAGGGCGACTCGGCCGGGTCCACCAGCCTCTCTTTCAGCCGCACCGGCGTCCGGGATTCCCCCTCCATCAACTCCTGCTCGATGGGAATCTCCTGCTGCTTGTGGCGCATCCACCAGCGCCGATGGTTTGAGGCCTCGCGCAGCGCGATGCGGTAAATCCAGGTCCGCAACGACGACTCGCCGTGAAAGTTGCCCACCCCGCGGAAGACCTTTACGAAGACTTCCTGGGTCAGGTCGGCGGCTTCCTCGCGGTCCTGCGCGGTGCGCGCGAGCAGGGAGTAGATCGGCTGGTGGTAGCGCTCGATCAGCCACGCAAATGCTTCCTCCGAGCCGGCTTGAAGTTCCGCGATCAGTGCCGCCTCTTCGGATTGCAGTGTCAGCGCGCTGGCAAGATTGCCCATGGTGAGGTCCGCCTGCATACAGTGTCCTCCCACCTTGCCGCAACATTCGCGCCGCTGGCATCTTTTCTTTTCGCGCCATCAAAAAAGCCGGTGCGAAACGCCAGATGCCGATCGCCCGAATGTCTCTCGTTGCGGCCACTCGTCCAACGGTCCGGAAAACCGCCGCTGAATAATCCGATACTCCCATCGAGTGCGCGGGAAACGGAACACTGGCTTGAAACCGAATGCCCCGCGCATTCTATTGTCTTAGACACCGGCTGCGCGCAAAGTGTTCCCTGTCACGGAGGTTGTCTTCCTCAAGACGCTGCGCAGTGGAGCGGCAGCCGCCCATTCCGGACACGCGCCGATCATCTCCCTCCCGATCCCGGACCGCTTCGATCCCCTTGATTCCCGCGCCCAGGCACCGATTCAACCGAGCTTGGGGAATCTCAGGTCAAGAAACATGGTACGATTTCGCCATGCAGACCGTACTGGACGTCCCAGACGCCAAATTCAGCCGGCTGGAGGCCAAGGCGGAGAATGAGGGCAGGGCTGTCCTCGAAATCGCTCTTCGCGGCATTGATCAGGAACCGGCCAGCGAAGAGGCGCCCAAGAAGGTGAAGCGGCTGGCTCGGCCCATCATGAAGTCCCATGCGCCCGGCTCAATCCGTCTCAACAGCGAGCAAACCTGCGCCCCAGTGGGCCTGAGACGGTGGAACAGTCCGGTCTGACGCCTAAGAAACGCTTTGAGTTTCCCGTGATTCGCTCCTCTCGCCCCGGTTCGCTGGCGATCGACAATGAAACCATCTATGACTTCATAGATTTTCCCTGATGTGGATGTGTGTCTGGCGCTCAGCCATTGATTCGGTCCGGTACTATTGCACCACAATAAACCTGTCATCCTGAGCGGAGTTTGGCGCGTTTTTTACGCCGAACGGAGTCGAAGGATCTGCGGTTGCTTTTGTTCCTGCTGTTCCCAGTTGCAATTCAATTTCGTAGAAGTTGGATCAACTCCAATGCTGTTCGCTTCCGATCCTCAACATTCTCTCCGGGCAACGTACGGCAAGATTCTGGAATGTTCCAAAGATTAGCCATTAAGCACCTTTGTCCTTCTGAAAATCAAAACTGCCGATGTGCCTTGTGCGAAGGTATGCGAAAACCAGCCGCAGGCCCTTCGACTCCGGTCGCCGCGGCGACCTTCGCTCAGGATGACAGAGCGTTGGTTAGAGCTGGAGCCTCGGTGGCCTCGGAAGCAAGGCGGCCTTGCCGGTTCCTATAACTCGCCGCAATAAACTCCCGGAAGAGCGGATGCGGCTCCAAGGGTTTGGACTTGAACTCGGGGTGGAACTGGCAACCCAGGAAAAACGGGTGACCAGGGAGCTCGACGATCTCGACATAAGTCGCGTCGGGTGTGGCGCCGCTGATGCGCAGGCCGGCACCGGTCAGCAGCGCCTCGTACTCGCGGTTGAACTCGTAGCGATGGCGGTGGCGCTCGCTGATCTCGGTGGCGCCGTATGCCCTGGCGGCCAGCGAATCCTCCTGCAGAATGCATGTCCACGCGCCCAGCCGCATCGTCCCGCCCATCTCCTCCACGCCCAGCAGCTCGCGCAGCTTGTAGATGATGCGGTACTGGCCGGCGGGATCGAATTCTGTCGAGTTGGCGTTCTCCAGGCCGCAGACGTTGCGGGCAAATTCGACGCAGGCGCACTGCATGCCCAGGCAGATTCCGAAGTAAGGCACCTGCTTCTCGCGGGCGTAGCGGATGGCGTTGAGCATGCCCTCGATGCCGCGCTTGCCGAATCCGCCGGGGACCAGGATGCCGTCGAATCCGGCTAACTTCGACTCATAACTCCGGTCCTCGGGAGTCTTGGACTCCAGCTTCTCGGCCTCGATCCACTTCACGTCCAGTTTGAGGTTGCCGGCCAGCGCCCCGTGGGTCAGCGCTTCCTTCAGCGATTTATAACTGTCCTCGTACTCCACATACTTGCCGACGATGGCGATGGAGACTTCGTCCTGGGGGCGATAGCAGCGGTCGACCAGCTCCTTCCACTTGGTAAGATCGGCCTCCGGCGCTTCCTTGTGGAGATACTTGAGGATGAGCGCGTCCACGCCTTCCGACGCAAAGCGAAGCGGCGCCTCGTAGATCGAGGGAACGTCCTCGGCCCCGATCACGGCGCGTTCCTCGACGTTGCAGAAGGCGGCGATCTTCCGTTTCATCTCGGGCTCAATCTTGCGGTCCGAGCGGCAGAGCAGCACGTCGGCCTGGATGCCGATCGAGAGCAGTTCCTTGACCGAGTGCTGCGTCGGCTTGGTCTTCAGCTCCTGGGCGGCGGCAATCCAAGGCACCAGTGTGAGGTGGACAAAGACGGTGTTCTCGCGGCCCAGTTCCTGGCGCATCTGGCGGATGGCCTCAAGAAACGGCAGCGACTCGATATCGCCCACCGTTCCGCCGATCTCCACGATAGTCACGTCGGCCCCGTTCGACGCCACCTTGCGCATGGCGTTCTTGATCTCGTTGGTCACGTGTGGAATTACCTGCACCGTCTTGCCCAGGTAGTCGCCCCGCCGCTCCTTCAAAATGATCTGCTCATAGATGCGTCCCGTGGTCCAATTGTTGTCGCGGGAGAGCGGCGCGTGGGTGAAGCGCTCGTAGTGTCCCAGGTCCAGGTCGGTCTCCGCGCCGTCGTCGGTGACGAACACCTCGCCGTGCTGGAAGGGCGACAAGGTGCCCGGATCGACGTTGAGGTAGGGGTCGAACTTCATCATGTTCACGCGCAGGCCGCGGCTCTCCAGCAAACAGCCTATCGAGGCTGCCGCCAGCCCCTTGCCTAAACTGGACACAACTCCGCCCGTCACAAAGACATACTTTGCCGACATCGATGCAACCTCTTGACTGGATTGTTGGGATTGGCCGTACCTGGTGGGCACAATCAAGTATGGCAGAGTTGGGGAAGGGATGGAAACAGAAAAATCCCCGGCTGATGAAAACGCGGACTCTTATTTTATATCCTGCTTTATTTCAACGATTTGCATATGTGATCGCCGAAGCGCGCCTGGAACTCGCGACGGCGGCAACCGGATGCGCGCGCCGGCCGGCAAGAGGTAGAGTGGAGGTGAACCGATGATGGAGAGAATCGCGATTCTCGAAACCGGCATCACCACCCTCGACGTGGATGCGATCATCAACGCCGCCAACACCTCGCTGCTCGGCGGCGGAGGGGTCGACGGAGCGATTCATCGTGCAGCAGGTCCGGAGCTTCTCGAGGAATGCCGCCAGCTGGGCGGCTGCAAGACCGGCCAGGCAAAGCTCACCAAGGGCTATCGCCTTCCCGCCCGGTTTGTCATTCACACCGTCGGGCCGGTTTGGAATGGTGGAGAACGCGGCGAGCGGGAGCTGCTCGTGAGTTGCTATGCTTCCTGTTTTGACCTGGCTCGAAAGCATGGTCTGCGGACGGTTGCCTTCCCGGCCATCAGTTGCGGCGCTTACAGGTTTCCCGTCGATCTCGCCGTCGAGATTGCGATGCGCGAAACAGTGGCGGAGCTGAGCGCGAACCCGCAGATCGAAAAGGTGATCTTCGCCTGTTTCGACCAGGCGGTTTATGCGTCCTACCGGCGGGCGCTTCAGCAGCTCTTGGGGACGAGCGAGCTCCCTCGATAGCCATTGCTGCGGAACAAGAGGTGCAGGCCACAAAAGGGGCAGGCCGCTCAGCCTGCCCCTTTTCGTCAGCCCGCTAGAAGTTCAGCGTAATCTTCGCCGTCAGCGCCCGCGGAGTTACATAATGCGTTCCGCTGAATGTGGATAGAAAGTTATAGAGCGCGTACTTGTCGGTAACGTTGATGGCCGTCAGATCCAGGTTCACCTTGTAGCGCTCCTTATGGAAGATATTGTCCTTGCCGATGGACGCGTCGAAGAGATTGCGGGGCGCAATGCGCTGCGGATTGTGATCGTTATCGCCGGCATTGGGAGCGGGGATGTCGATCAGGTTCGAGGTGAACTCCGAGGCCGGGCAGACCGCGGGCAGAGGATTCGTGGGCGTTGCCTTCACTCCGTTGCAGGCGAATCCAGCCTGAAACTCTTCGTCGGCGGTCAATGGGAGGGCAACACTCGCTCCAGTCACAGGGTTGATGGTAGGAGGTATGTTGGTGTCCACCATTTCTATCCCCGGCTGACCGTTGGGCAAGGTGATTGAACTGTTTCCGCAGGGAGTGTTTGGATCGGTCACGCCATAGCAAGGGGTCGACCCGGCCACCAAGCCGCTGTCGTAGCGCCAGTTGAAGCCGCCCCACAGACTGTTCAGCACTTTGCCGCGACTGAATGTGTACTGGAGGTGCGTGGTCTGGTTGAATTTCTCGTCGTGGTCGATGCGGAAGGGAAGTCCGGTCTGTCCGACCGTTGCGCCGGCTCCTGCCACCTGCGGCGGATAGAAGCGGGCAGCCACTGAAGACATCACGGCATAGGCGCTGATGTTATGAAACTCGGGCACTTCGACGTGGAGAGCATAGCCGGGAATCTTCGAGTTATGCCAGTCGATGGGAAATGTGATTGGCGTGTTGCCTAGCACGCTGAAGTCGAAGGCGTTGTGGGTGTACTTCCAGATATACTCGCCGCTAACGACGACCTTCTTTCCAAAGGCCTGTTGCAGGCTGGCATGGAACTCATTGCGAAAGCCGGGATCCAAGGTTCCCGATACGCCGGGCGAGCAGTTCAGAAGCGGCGCCAGCACCGCATTCGAGCACCCGCTACTGGAGAGAACGAGGTTCTCGTTAAAGGGTGTCTCCAAGGTGCGTGCGTAGGAGAGGCTCAGCACCGTGCTGGTCGGCTTGATGTGGTATCCGGCCCCCACGCGAGGCTCCGCCTGTTGCGCAGACGTAAGGCCATTGTAAACGTCCCCGCGGATGCCTAGATTGAAGAGCCAGTTACCAGCCTTGATCTGGTCTTCGGCGTAGAGCGCAAGTTCCTTCACGTCGGTGTGACCCACGAATTTGTATTCACTGCCACCGCGGGTAAGATCGTAGGACGCCAGGACGGCGTTGTAGTTGGAATTCTGGAGCGCCACAACACCATCGCAAGCCGTGGGAGCGGAGTAACCCGGCAAGGGGTTTCCGTTGACGTCCATGCAAGGCGAGTCATAGGTCGCTTCAACCACGCCCAGACTGTCATTTTCGTGCAGGAAGGTCTGACCGTAAACTACTCCAGCCTTAAAGGTATGGATTCCCTTGGAGTAGTCAAAGTCCGAGTGGACTGCAGCATTGGTGAGCATGCGGCTCTGTGAGATCGACGACGTTTGCAGGGTGGACGGCCCCAGATCGGCAAGAGGGTTGCCGCTGGGATAGTAGTTGTAGAAATCCTTGCGGACATAAGCCCCAAGGTTGAGGACTGAGTTTGTGCTCAGAACCCGCGTGTAAGTGGGCGAGATATTGATGGTTTCGATCTTGGAGTGCTGGTCGGTGTTGCCGACACTGGCGAAGACGGGGCTGACGCTTGTGCCTCCGCTGACGACATTTTGCACGTTCAGATTGTCGAAGGCGTTGGGAGTCTGGAACCAGGAGCGGCTGTAATTCAGATCCAGGTGAATCGAGTCGGCCTGGGTAAAGCTGTAGTCCACGCGATCGAAGACATTCTGCTCATTGCCCTTGTCGTGGAAGACGGTGAACTCCGGTGGATCGAGAAAGCGTCCGGTGTTCAGGCCGTCGGTTTCGACAAAGTTTCCCCAGCTTTTACCTCCATAGGCCAAGTCAAAGTCGGCCGTCGCCGACCCAAAGGCCCCGTAGGAGCTGCTGAAACTGCCTGCCGGCTTGGTCACGCCTTGTCCGGAGCGGGTGGTGGCCACGATTACCAGGCTGGTCTTGCCGCCATACTCGGCCGGCGGCGCGCCGCTGATCACCTCGATGGACTGAATCGAGTTGGATGGGATCTGGTTGGAAAAGACCTTGCTCTGCTGGTCGGTGATCGACTGACCATCCACGGAGAATGAATTGGAGGCGTGATCGCCCAGGCCGTGGAACAGGCCGTTGGAGTCGGCCGCCACGCCGGGGGTGGTAGCTGTGACCAGGGAGCTGAGCGTGGACGACTCGCTCTCCATCGGTACCTTGACAAACAGGTCACGGTCCACATCGGTGTGGAAGGTGGGGTCGTCCTCGACCAGATCGCCCGAGGCCTCGACCGTCACGGTCTGAGAATTGCCGGCAATCTGCACCACCAGCTTGAGGGTGATGCCCACCACCGAGCGAATCTCAACGTTCTGGCTCAATGGGGCGAAGCCGTTGGCGGAGACGGCGATCTTGTAGGGGTTGAAGGGGACGCTGGAGAACGTGAACTGCCCCAGGCTGTCGGTCGAGGCGGTTCGGTCCAGTCCGCTGCTGGCGTTGGTTAGATGAACCGTCGCGTTGGGAATGACCGCGCCGGTAGGATCGGCGACCGTACCGCGCACCGCGCCGGCGTTGCCGCTCTGGGCAGTTAAGGCAAGCGCCGCGAAGATCAAGGCGAGAGCGGGAAGAATGCGAAACATCGTGCCGCGAATGAACGGCATGGGATACCTCCTTATGATGGCTGACGGCTGCTGGAGTCAAGCGGCGGTGGGGAAGCCCGCGACGCCTGAAGAATGCTGGAGCATCGTTTCCGGTTTCGTGGAAACCATTTGCCGAGCCGCCCTTGCCTCGCTTTTGCAAATGCACGTTCAGGGTTTGGCCCTGTGGGCGCGTTCAATAGAGAATCCGGAAGGATGGACTAGCAGCCAGCTGGAGGCGGGCGCGTGATGAACTTGGGATGCCAGTTCCTGATGACCGTTTGCGGTTCAAAAACCGGAGCGGCGGCCTCGACCTGGACCAGCACGACCACTGCGGCCAGGACCGCGACCGGCACTGCCGTATGCATGGCAATGCACAGCGGGCAATGATCGGCATCGCTGTCGAGCGCATGCATGTGCGCTACCTGGACCACGGTCAGCAGCGCCAGCAGGACCAGGCACACCACAGTCGCCACCGGCAAAGCGCCTAGCTTTGCGCGGCGTTTCCCGCGGAAACCTGCCTGAAATCCAGTCAACAAAAACATCCCCTGCGTTAAGAATACACACAATTGGATGCGGCAGAGCCCGTCGGGGTTACGGGAACAGCCGGTTTTTTGACCGCATCGAGCGGCAAACGCAGCCTACGTCCATTCGTCTAAACTGTGGGGCGATGGCTCATTTCCTTCATTTGCGGCTTCTGGCGGGCGTTGCGCTGGCAATCCTGCTGCTGGCGGGCTCCGCCGCGGCGGCGCAGACGGCGCAGACCCAGACGCCGCTTCCGCTCAAGCCCGACGTGCCCGGCACGGGCGCGAACCATCGCCTCATCCTCAAGGACGGCACATATCAAATCGTTCGCCAGTACCAGATTGTCGGCGACCGGGTGCGCTACATCTCCGTGGAGCGCGGCGGCGAATGGGAAGAGCTGCCCGCCAGCCTGGTCGACTGGGATGCCACGCGCAAGTGGGAGCGGGACCACGCGGCGGCTACGGTGGAAGAAGAGCCGTCGCCGGCGATGAAGGAGGCCGAGGAGATCGACAAGGAAGAGGCCGCCGAGCGAGAGGAACAGAAGGCCCGCATGCCCGAAGTGGCCACGGGCCTGGAACTGCCCGACGAGGACGGCGTCTTTGCGCTGGATACCTTTGAGGGCACGCCGGAACTGGTGGAGCTGCTGCCCACCGAGATGACCGCGAACGCCAAGAACAAACACGGCGTGAGCACGCTGAACCCCATGGCCGGCGCCAAGGCCAGCCTGGAACTCGACGGCGCGCACGCCAAGGTTCACCTGCACGTGAACGATCCGGCCATCTATCTCTCCCTCAACGCCCGCGACGACGCCGAGCAGGTCGCCTCGCACGCCATGACGGTGAAGACCGGCGGCGCGAAAGACGTAGCCAGCCGCAAGCATGGCGCGCATTCGGCCTCGTCGGGCTTCGCTATCGTCCACGTGGACGAGCGCAAAGCCGTGCGTATTGTGGGCGCCATCCACATGAGCCCGACCGGCGCCGTCTCCCAGAACGAGGAGGTGATCCCGGCCAAGGTCGAGGTGCTGCCCGGCAAGCACTGGCTGAAGATCGCGCCCGAGAAACCGCTGCTCATCGGCGAGTATGCGCTGGTGGAGATACTCTCCGCCTCGGATATCAACCAGTCCGTCTGGGACTTCCGCGTCGACCCGCAGTTGGGAGACAATCCGGGATCGATCGGGCCGATCCTCAAGCAGTGAAAAAGCGGGCTGCCGGCTATCCCAGGCCCCAGAATCGAGGCCTGGGATAGCGGAAAACGGCTGGCATTGATTACCAGTCAGTCAATGGGGGAAATCCTTAAGCTGTTCAAACGTAGAGGCTTACGAGAAAACCTGGGATGGAAAAGAGGCTCCCGGAGGGGGAGGGGGGTGGGGGGTGGGTACGGACCGGGAAGATTCCTGACAGATTGAACCGGGGCTTAGCCCACTCTTCCGCTATCTTCCAGTGTGTGCCGGCGGGAGGTAATTCTGCGCAACGAGGCGGTGAAAGGGGCCACGGCGGAGGCGGCTCCAATCCATCCTTCGCAGGGCGCTCAGCGTCCCGAAGCGGCCTCGATCTGGGCGGCGGCGCGCTGGTGGTTCAGAGCCAGCAATCGCGCCAGAATCTCCTCTTTGGGAAGATTTGAGGGCCAGCCGTAGGCGGCGAAGACGGCCTCGTCCAGCGCGCGATGCGCGTTGTCGAGCCAGGCGCACTCGCCCTTTTCCCGCTGATTGTAGAGATTGGTCAGCGTGCGGTTCTTCAACTCCTCGGGCGCAATTCCCGGCGGATTCAGCCAGGCGCCCCGCAAGCGAACCAACTCCCGCGCAGCATCCGCGACAGCCTTGACCTGAGCGTCCGCTTCTTCGGATGGCTCAGCGCCCGGGGGCCATGGGAAGGGGAAGGTTTCAAAGGTGGAGTTGGGAGTATAGCGGAATCCGCTCACAACTTCGCGAAGCTGAGTTCCCTGCGCGCGTGCCCATACTTCGTGAACAGAAGAATGCAAAATACCAAAGAAATAGTCGTCATCCCTAGCAAAAACAATCGTCCCGTCATTGCTTAACACGTGCGGCATCTGCCAAACGAATATACGGTGCTTGGAAACCCTCGGAGTAGCGATATAGCGCGAAAGTGGGGCGATAGCCTTTCTCATTCCCGGACGAGCTTCCGCGTAGACCCACCATTTCAAACGGTAGCTCTCGCGATTATTGCTCTTTCGTTCTGGATAGACCACGGCCTTCACATATTCGAACGGCATTTCGTATTTTGCTGCTTCATGCTCGGGGATGTCGGTACCAAAATCAATCGTCCACATATTGCGCGACCCCCTAACAAGATCGACAGCACTCGCCACGGGCCTAACAACATCAGAGTTAGGACGACCATTAACGTTGACCGGCGCGGAGATCATTTTACGTGCAGTATCTTTGTCAATATCAAACGAGCCTTTTGGGGATGGCCCCTGAAATGATATGCCAGCATTCTCGTTGAGAATCAGGGCCGTCGTGGTATTTGAACCCGATGTGAGATTGGAGTGAATACTGGTAACCACCTGCTCGTCAAGCACTTTTATTGGTTCGGCACCGCCGTCGAAACCAACCATAGAAATGCGAACGATAGCACCGTCAAGCGGCCACTTACGATCCGGGTAGGCGAAAAAAATGTCGCCGGTCTGCTTGATTCGATTGAGCACTTCACGGTTCGCGCCACCGCGAATGCCCTGAGTAGCAAGCAGCCCGACGCGAACAGAGGCATTCTTTTCAGTGCAGTCGCGGGCCTTCTCAAACCAATAGCAAACCATATCCGAGAAAGGTTCTACACGGCCTGCGTATAAATCAAAAAGATCGTCAACGTACTTATCTCCAAGTTCATTTCTGATACGGTTCCCGCCCAGAAACGGCGGATTCCCGATGATGAAATCGGCCTTCGGCCATTCCGGCTCGTAGGGCTTGCCTTCCGCGTCGTAGCGCAGAATCGCATCCCCGTGCTCAATGTTCGGCAGCTTCTCAAGAATCGGCTCGCGGTCCTCGCGGATGGCGTGCTCGTGCTTCCATTGCAGGAAGCCGATCCAAACCACTATGGAGGCCAGTTCGTGCGCGTAGAACTCGGTCTCGACGCCGAAGAGCTGCCTGGGTGAGACCATCTTGGAGACCACAATCGAGATGCCCTGCTCAGCGGCAAAGCTAGTCGCCTCCAGCCACAGGTCCAGCATCCGCCGCAGGGCGAGATAGAGAAAGTTGCCGGAGCCGCATGCCGGATCGAGAACCCGCACGGCGGTCAGTTCCTCGATCCACGCGCCCAGCAGTTTTTCCGACTGGAGATCGACTCTCAGCCGCGCCTGGCGGCTGTTGCGGGCGGCCTCTTCGGCGCGCTCAATCTCAAGGGCCTCCAGAATCCGTTTCTTAACGCTCTCCCAGCGCTGCCGCAGCGGACGCACCAGCACCGGCTCGATCAGCAGCAGGATGTCCTCTTCGCTGGTGTAATGCGCGCCGATCAGGGAACGGCGCGCAGGGTCCAAGGATCGTTCAAATAACGTCCCGAAGATTGCCGGAGCGATGTGCGACCAATCGTAGTTCTTCGAGACCTCGTAAAGAATGCCCAGGTCGCCAAGGTCGAGCTGGACAATCGAAGCGGTATCGAAGAGTCCGCCGTTGAAGTACCTGATGGTGTGCTCGCCGAAGATGCCGTCCCGCTCGCTCATGGCCTCGAAGAGCAGCTTCAGTTTGCGCAGAAACTTCTGCGGCCGAAAGCGGTCGTCGCTCTGGATCATATTCCGGAAGACTCGATCCGGCAGCAATCCAATCGAGTCGGCGAAGAGACAGAAGAGAAGACGCATGAGGAAGTGGGCGATCTCCGCGCGCGTCGCTCCCAGGTTGCGCTCCTCAAGCTCCATCCGCTCGGCCAGTTTACTGAAGAGTTTGGCCGCCTCCTGCGTGACCTGGGCGTCGGTGTGTTCGGGGCGCAGAACGTTATAGTCGCCGAAGAGCGCGCGCAGAACCTCCAGCGGAGGAAGCGGGCAGGTCGCGGTCACCTGGTTGCGATTCAGGTCGTCCAGATTGAAGGCATAGACGCGCTTCGATGTGGCCGTGAAGTTGGTATGCACCTCGAACCGCTCGAAGTCGCAGACCACCAATAATGGAGGGTTCCCCAGGTCTTCGCGGTAATCGTTCAGTTGCTCGTAGGCCTTTTGAAGGCTCTTGTGCCTCCCCTTGTACTCCCAGGCAAAGTGGCCGCGGAGCCAGACATCGGCAAAGCCCGTGCCGCCGCGGGTTCTGCTCACCCGCTTTTCAAAGGCGTAGTTCTCTCCGACGGCATCGCTTTCCGCAGGACGCTGCTCTCCAAGCAGCTCGCACAGATCGATAAAGTGCGACTGCGCGCTGGCGCGCTCGGATTGCGAGTTGATCTTCCAGCGGTGAACGAACTCGGCGATTGTCAGCGGCATGGATGCATGTGTAGTTTACAGCGGCGGCGGGGCAGCAAACCGAACGAAACTTGAAGATGCTGTTGACCTTGTAAGTCCCTCACGTCTACTGCCCGCCTCCCAGGGACGCCCCTGTGGGACTAGAGGCACCGGGCATCCCTCCGGGGCTAAAGCCCAGTCCTTTTGTGGACCATTTACGGCACGGCACCCGACCCAAAGGGTCCCCCGGTACCCGGCCGTGCCCTTTCAAAGCAAGTGAGGATTTGGACTTGTTCAGAGGTTTCTTAGGACGGCATCGAATTTAGCGGCATCGGCTTGGAGATTACCGGAGATCGGAAGCTGCCTTTGCGAGACAGTCTTCCAAGAGAGCTTCCGCCGTTAGTTCCAAATTGAGCGGAAGTGGGGATGCGGCCTTATCCTTCTCTTTATTCAAGAGAATAGGCGTCCCGCTCTTTTCCTCTACCTCGATCAGATAATCTCCAGCACAGGAGCCGGAATCATAATGAATGAGACAAGTGTCAGAGTTAAATTCCAGACGTAAAATGCGGGTCGGGTTAAGCTCGGTGATTCGTAACTTGCTGAACACCGAATCATCGGTTCGATAGTGCTGTTTACCCAATATCTCATTTATTTCTTTGCATTTGCGAACTAAAATATCCCGGAAACCGATCCAAAGAACGGGCGCTAATTTTCTTTTAACGGCCTCCCGATCAACAACCACTTCTTCGGCCAAGATTGCCCGTTTCAGCGCCTCTTCCTGTTGCCTTTCTTCCTCCTTGATTCGCGCCGCATTCCGTTCCGCAAAACTGCCCATCCTCCCTCCCCCCTGTCTGAGAAAAGAGTATACGCCGAAGGACCAAAGCTCAAGCGGACTGAAAGGCGAAGAATGAACATATTTCAAGAGGCCCGGTTCCCTTCGATTTGCCAGCGCATCCCCTCGATTCGCCAATATGCGTTAATGGGATTGTTCTTAAATCCCGGCATCGATTTTGCCGGCTTTATGCGGGGGTTGAAACCCCCGTCTCCCTCCAGATCGAGTTCTTCCGCTGCCTTCGTGAACGACCAGAGGCAAGTTCGGCAAGCGGAGATCCCTCAGGGGCTAAAGCCCGGTCGTTCTGGGCGCCGTTTGCGGCACGACTGAAGTCGTGCCCTGACACAAGGCAATTCTTGCGGCGCCTTTCGACTGCGATCAGGAAGGGCTCTTGAAGCCGTGCCCTGATACAAGGCGGTTTATAGGCGCCTTCCAGCGGGCACAGGGCAGGTTCTTGAAGTCGTGCGCTTTCAAAGCGACGATTTCTCACCAGGTCCGCAAAGCCGCGCCCTTTCAAGGGGGGAAAAGCAAACGCAGGTCCTTCGACTCGGTCGCCGCGGCGACCTTCGCTCAGGATGACAGCTTTTGGGGAGGTGCAAGAGCTCTCTGTTGTTAGTCGTTGGCTGTGGCGGCGACTTCGTGCAACCAGCCGGGGGCTTTTAGGAGCTCGCGGGGGCGGGAGCCGTCGGCGGGGCCGACCAGGCCGTCGCGCTCCATGAGGTCGATGAGGTGGGCGGCGCGGCCATAGCCGATGCGCAGGCGGCGCTGGAGGAGCGAGGTAGAGGCCTTGCCGAACTCGAAGACCAGTTGCACCGCGTCGTTGAAGAGGGGATCGTTCTCGTCGGGGTCGCCGCTGGAGCCTTCGAGGGCTTCGCGGTCGTCCTTGGGCGATTCGAGGAAGCCTTCGACGTACTCGGCCTGGCCCTGGGCCTTCCAGAAGCCGACCACGGCGGCGGTCTCCTTCTCGCTGACGTAGGGGGCGTGGAGGCGCATGAGGCGGCTGGTTCCGGGGGGCAGGAAGAGCATGTCGCCGCGGCCGAGCAGCGCTTCGGCGCCGTTGGTGTCGAGGATGGTGCGGGAGTCGACCTTGGTGGAGAGGCGGAAGCTGATGCGGGTGGGGATGTTGGCCTTGATGAGGCCGGTGATGACATCGACGCTGGGGCGCTGAGTGGCGAGGATGAGATGAATGCCGACGGCGCGGGCCATCTGCGCCAGGCGGGTGATGGACTCTTCCACGTTGGCGCGGTCGAGGATCATCAGGTCGGCAAGCTCGTCGATGATGATGACGATGAAGGGCAGCGGCTCCTCGTCCGGGGCGTCGTCGAAGAGCGAGGGCGTGACGCCGTCGAAGAGCTTGTTGTACTGCTCGATGTTGCGCACGCTGCGGCTGGCCAGCAGCTTGAGGCGGCGCTCCATCTCGCGGACGGCGTTGCGCAGCGCGTTGGCGGCCAGCTTGGGCTCGGTGATGATGGGCGTGAAGAGGTGGGGAATGCCCTCGTACATGCCCAGCTCGACGCGCTTGGGATCGACCAGGATGAGGCGGACCTGGGCGGGGGTGGTGCGGAAGAGCAGGCTCATGATCATGGCGTTGATGGCCACGGATTTGCCTGAGCCGGTAGAACCGGCGATGAGGATGTGAGGCATGCCGGCCAGATCGGCGGTGACGATGCGGCCGTTGATGTCTTTGCCCATGGCCAGGGTGAGGCGGGACTTGGCCTTGTGGAAGGTCTCCGACTCCAGCACGTCGCGCAGGTGGATGGTCTCGCGCTCGTAGTTGGGAACCTGGATGCCGACCGTGCTTTTGCCGGCCATGCGCTCGATGAGGATGCTCTCGGCGCGCATGGCCAGGCAGAGATCGTCGGCGAGGCAGGTGACGCGGGAGTACTTGATGCCGGCTTCGGGCTTGAACTCGTAGGTGGTGACCATGGGTCCGGGGTTGATCTGGACGACCTGGCCGCGGACATCGAACTCGGCGCATTTTTCGACCAGAATCTTGGCTTCCTCGCGCAGGGCGTCTTCGCGGACGGCCTGGGGGCCTTCGCCGGCGTTGAGCAGAGTGCTGGGCGGCAACTTGAAGCCGCTGACGTGCCTGGGGGCAGCGGCGGCGGCACGGGGGTTGGCGTCGGCGCGGCTGTGGATGGCGATTTCTCTGAAGGGGCGGAAGGCGGAAGCGGGGGCCGCGTCCAGTTTGAAGGCGACTGAACGAGGAGCAGCGGGCTGGGGTTGCACAGGCGGCGGTGGGGTGATGGCAGGAGGGGCGAGCACCGGCACCGCGGCGGGAACTAGCGCTGCTTCCGGGACGCGCTCCCAGATGCTGGTTTTGGGGGCCTGGGCCGCGATGGGAATCTGCTCTTCCTGCGGCTCCAAACGGGCGCGCTGGTAGGCTGGGATCTCGTCGAGGGGGTCCGGTTCGGGTTCGCGCTTGCGGCCGAAGAGGGTGGCAAAGAAGCCGCGATGGGGTTCCTCCGCATCTGACTCCGCATTCTGCTCGGCCTTTTCAGTACGGCGGGCTTCGCGCTGGGCCTGGCGTTCAGCTTTCAACTCAGCGCGCTCTTCGCGCCAGTTGCGCCAGCGGTCCTGCCAGGAGCGGAAGAGGAGCCAGCGGTCCACGATGTTCTCTTGGATAGCCCAGAAGCTTACCGCGGAGGCAAACCAGAGTCCGGCGGCGGCCAGCACGCCAGCCACCAGCCATGCGCCCTGGATGTTGAGGTAGGTTACCAGGAGGCCAGAGACGAGTTGGCCCACCACGCCCTCGGCGGGCAGGACATGGAGCCAGCGCAAGTGCCAGGGAAGCAGCGAGAAGACGGCAGGCAGAAAGGCGAGAGCGAGAAGCGTGCCAACCCAGCGCAGCAGGGCGGAACCGCTGGGACGGGAGTTCATCCAGGTCCAGCCAATGCCGGCCAGCCACAGAGGCAGGAGAAAGGCTGTGACGCCGAAGGTTTGCAGCAGCAAATCGCCGATCCAGGCGCCGAAGAGGCCGATCCAGTTGCGGACGGGAAGGGCGGCAGCGGTGTTCAGCGAGGGGTCCGCGGCGTGATAGGTGGCCAGCGCGAGGAGCAGGAGAAGCGAGACAAGCGACATCACCAGCCCCAGGAATATGTTCCAGGGGCGGCTTCGCGTGGGCGACAGAACGATGCGAATTGGATTCATAGCGGGCTCACACTCTCACTCCAAAACCGTCGCGGACGACCCTGAAAAACGAGTCGCAAAAAGCCGCGAACGAGCTGCGGGAGCGGACGAAGAGTCCCAGAGCAGCTTTTATTATCCCCGGAGAGGAGGCGAATCCCGGGCAAAAACGGGTGGGGGGAACCTTGGTGTGGACCCCCGGCGGAGGCGCCTCACCGGGGGCGATTCCGATGTTCTACCGTTCTCCTGAGTCCCATTCAAAAGCGTAGTGACTCATTTCCGGAACGGAGTGAATTACCTTCAACCGAGGTGGCAATGATACGGACGCGTTGGTAGTGGGCTACCTTGAATCCTAGCCCATCCTAAAGTCTCGCTCATCAGAATAGCCTTCGCACCAAAGCAAATCATCGTCGCCGCCGACTTCGCCATCTTTGGCACAATCACAGAAAAACTTCCACCGCTATAGGATCGGCAAATGTTCGCTATGCGTCCGCGGCTAATCCGTTCCCACCTGGCGAATTGAGCACAAGCACAAGCTCACGACCGCTCATGTCAGTGTTGCGCAGAACCTCTTCGATCATGTCGGCATCGTTATCCTGAATAACGACCGGCCGTTAAAATGATGTAAAGAACGCAAGGATACGCACCTTAACCTTAATGTGCGTCTCTATCCCGCTCGACAAATGGCTTACCGCTGTTTGGCTGGTAGTGAACTGCAAGAACGGAGTTAGCTCCTACGAGATCATGCGGGATTTGAAGGTAACCCAAAAAACGGCCTGGTTTATGCTGCATCGAATCCGGCTGGCGCTCAAGGATTGCAACTGGAGCAAATTGGGCGGCAGGGATGGCGGGCCGGTCGAAGTGGACGAAACCGAGATCGCGCCGGATACCTGCAAGATGCACAGCGATAGACGGCGGAAAAGACGGACGGTCGATTATTGGAAAAATAAGCCTATCGTGATGGGAATGTTGGACCGTGAGGCGCGGAAAGTCCGGGCCAAGATGATTCCAAACGTCAAGCGGGAAACCCTGCAACGGGAGATTTTCCAAACCATCGAGGATGGGTCCACCATCTACACGGATCAGGCAACCGGATACGACCGTTTAGGACATGGCTTTTACGTCCACGAAATCGTAAATCACATGAAAGAATACGTTCTTGGGCAGGTCTCCACGCAGGGAATCGACAATTTCTGGAGCCTCTTGAAACGGGGTTTGACCGGCACGTATGTAGCAGTTGAACCGTTCCACTTGACCGTTACGTGGATGAGCAGGCTTTCCGGTACAACAACCGGGCGACGAGAGATAATCCGCTCAATGATCTGGACAGATTCGCGCTGGCGGTATCGCAGATCGCTGGCGAGCGGCTGACGTATGCCGAACTGACCGGCAAGACAGACGCGGCGAGTAGTGCCTAAACCTGAGAAGTGGAAACGGAATTTGAAGCGCCAGAATCGGGGGAAGCGGGCAAAGCCTTAGCCTGTTTCCCTTTTTTCTCGTCTTCCATGCGGCGCTGGATTTCCGCTTTGGACACTCCCGCGATATGCCGCATGGCTTCCGTAAACCGGGCGAATTCGGGGTTGTCGGGTGGTGGCTTCATTCGTCTATCATACCGCAATTCGTGTACAATTCTCCCGCAGGTTCAAACGGGAGGAATTGTGTCATGGATGAAAACGAGATGATCCTATTGATCCGGCCCTGAGACATTGCTACGCGGCGGCATAACAGACATCGTTGTGC
>Ga0326727_10008713_pt1 | contig 25522 bp, 29 predicted proteins | sample MB2enrmetagenome_FD_207643 | JGI IMG/M metagenome (GOLD analysis project Ga0326727, IMG submission 207643) | Lab enriched peat soil microbial communities from McLean, Ithaca, NY, United States - MB29MY | ecosystem: Environmental > Terrestrial > Soil > Wetlands > Peat | place: USA: New York...
AAGCGACCCGCTTCGTCACGTTGGACGTGGTTCGCGCCTTCAACCGGCGCACGATCGCCGCGGCAGCGGCGGTGATGATTCTGCTGATGGCAGGCTCGTTCGGTGCCGGGTACTGGGTGCACGGCGATCGCCTGATGATCGCCGGCCTGCGCGCCGGGGATGACACCTGCCGGCCGCAGAGTGGCGGCGTGCTCTGCTATATCCCGATTTGGAAGACGCTGCCGGCATCGCCGGGCAACAAGTGATCACGGTGTTGCGTTTTCCCGTCGGCCGCGGAATCGCGCTTTCTTGCATTGGAAGACACCGACACCTTCAAGACATAGTACTTCGTAATTGAAGGCGGTGCGGCCCGCTGCGGACAACAGCGGACCCGCACCTAACCATAGGCACGGAGGTTCCCATGCCCACGGCTGCCCGCGCGTATATCACGAGTCCACGAATATCACGAGTCGTTTCAGCCAGATGACCACAACATTGTCGGTCGTCGCGGCGCTGGCGCTCGCGCACCAGTGCGCACCGGATATTGCGCCGGAAACCATCGTCAGCATAGCCAAAGCCGAGAGTGGACTGTACGCGCTCGCGGTTCACGACAACACGTCCGGCGCCGAATATGCGCCGGAGGCACCGGACGCTGCGATCGCGCTCGCAACCGGCCTGATCGTCGCACAGCATCACAACGTAGATCTCGGTCTGATGCAGGTGAACAGCGCCAATCTGGCAGCCGTGGGCCTGTCCATCCGGGACGCGTTCGACGCCTGCCAGTCGATGCGCGCCGGTGGCGAAATTCTATCCCAGGCGTTCCACCACGCGCTGCGTGCCGCGCTGTCGACGTACAACACCGGCGATCCGATTCGTGGCATCAGCAATGGCTATGTCGCTGGCGTTGAGGCCGCCGCCACGGCCGTTCCTTCCATCGCCGCGTTTGCGCCGACCAAGCCAGCGCCGGTCTCTCCCACGCAGCCGGTCTCTCCCACAGAGATTGCCACGGCATCGGCCCGTGCGTGGGACGTGTTCGCGCGTGACGGCGGCACGCCGTTCGTCTTCACCAGCCAAGGATCGACGACCCATGCTCGGTAACATCGGCAGCGTCCTCCAGCAGCTCGCAACCGCTCTCACCACCGGAACCATTCCGATTGCGGTCGCCTCCATCGCCATCGCCGCCTGCGGCTATGGCTGGGCTATCGGGCGCATCAGTGCGATGTGGGCGGCGAGCGTCGTGCTCGGCATTGCCATCGTCGGCGCGGCCGCCACGCTCGCGCCGCTGTTGGTGTCCGGCTGAGCCATGCCCACCAGGGAGACCGACACACTGTTCCTGGCCTGCACCAGGCCGGCGATGTTCCTCGGCATCCCGATTGAGGCCTTCGGCGTGCTGATCATCGGATGCGGCGAAGTGTTCGTCCTCAGCGGACTTGCGACCCACAGCGTCTGGCGCCTCGTCTGGTGCGCAGCGCTCGCCTTCGCCTGTTATGCGGTCTGCCGTATCCTGACCGCAATCGACCACAATATCTTCGGCATTCTGTTCCTCTGGCTCATCACCAAGGGGCGCGCGTCGCGTAACGCGATGTTCTGGGGCGGGTCTTCCGCCTCGCCGTCGCCGCTGCGGCCGCCGCGTACGGCACGCGAGATCACCTGCCTTGCGTGACGCCGTGATCAAGGCCGAAGTGGGGACAGATGGCTATGTGCCCTATGTCCAGCACATCGCCCCCGGCGTGGTGCTGCTCGACGACCAGTCGTATCTCGCAATGCTGCATGTCGCCGGCCGCGGCTGGGAAGCGGCCGATCCGGATGAGATTGCGGCCTGGCACAGCCAGCGGAATGTGCTCGCACGGAATATCGCTTCCGACCGCGTGATCATCACCACCCACCTGGTGCGCATGCCCGCGGCCGTTGACTCGTACCCGGAGGGCGTGTTCCGAAGCGCGTTCGCCGAACGCCTCGACCGGGCCTACCGCGCGACAATCCAGCGCCAGCTCTACCGCAACGAGATGTTCCTGGCGGTGCTGATGCGCCCGCCTGCGATAGGGGGCGACCGGCTCGGCGGCTGGCTCGCGCGCAACCGGCGCAGCCCGGCGGAACCGGCGCCACAACGCCTGCAGCGGCTCGAGGAGGTGGTGCGAGTGCTCCAGGCCGATCTCGTCCCCTATGGGCTGACCCGGCTCGGGCTACGGCGTGAGGGCCGTGTGTTGTTCAGCGAAATTGCCGAGGTGCTCGCCACGATCCTGACCGGCGAGCCGGCGCGCATTCCGTTGATCAGCGGCCGGCTTGGGCGGGTCATTCACACCAACCGCATCATCTTCGGTCGCGAGGCCATCGAGCTTCGCGGCGATCGCACCTCCACCTTCGCCGCCTGTCTGGGGCTTCGCGAGTATCCGGCGGAAACCTGGCCGGGCCAGTTCGATCTGCTGCTCAAGGCGCCGTATTTCTTCAGCCTGACGCAGGGTTTCGGGTTCCTTGCCAAGTCCGACGCGCATGGCGTGATGACACGCAAGCAGAACCAGATGGTGGCTGCGAGCGACAAGGCGCACAGCCAGGTGGCGGGCCTGATCGAGGCGGCGGACCGCCTGGCCTCGAATGACTTCGTGATGGGATCACACCACCTGACCCTCACCGTATTCGCCGATTCGATCAGCACGCTTGCCGGCGTGGTCGCCCAGGCCCGCAGCGATCTCGCGGATAGCGGTGCCGTGGTCGCGCGCGAGGATCTTGGTCTGGAAGCGGCGTTCTGGTCGCAGTTGCCGGGCAACGCGCGACTCCGGACGCGGCCCGGCGTGATCAGCAGCCGCAACTGGTCCGGCATGGCGCCGCTGCATGGCTATCCCGCCGGTGCCACGCGGGGCTTCTGGGACGCGCCGGTGGCTCTGTTCCGCACCTCGGCTGGCACTCCGTATCGCTTTCATTTCCACGTCGGCGATATCGGCAATATCGTCATGTTCGGCCCGACAGGGAGCGGCAAGACGACCTTGCTGCTGTTCTTGCTGGCGCAGGCCGAGAAGCTCGGCGTGCAGACGGTGTTCTTCGACAAGGACAGGGGCGGAGAGATTCTCTCCCGCGCGCTCGGCGGCACCTATCTGGTGCTGCCGTCGGGCCGTCCGACCGGCCTCGCACCATTGCGGGCGTTGACCGCATCGCCGGAAGACACGGAGTTCCTGATCGGCTGGGTCAGCAATCTGATCACGGCCAGCGGCTACCAGATCATGCCGGACGATACCCGCCGGATTGGGCAGGGCGTCACCGCCCTGCTGCGTCTGCCGCCGCAGCATCGCTCCCTGTCTGAACTTCGCGCGTTCCTGGGACAGCGCGATGCCGCCGGCGCCGGCGCCTATCTCGAGCGGTGGTGTTCAGGCGCTTCGCTGGGCTGGGCGTTCGACGGCGTTGAGGACCGGGTGAGCCTGGACGCCCCATTCCTCGGCTTCGACATGACGGCGTTGTTGGACGACGCGGATGTGCGGGGACCGGCGATGGCGTATCTGTTCCACCGCGTTGAGGTGCTGGTGGACGGCCGCCGCCTGGTGGTTGCCATCGACGAGTTCTGGCGCGCGCTGGCCGATCCGGCGTTCCGCGACATGGTCAACGACAAGCTCAAGACCATTCGCAAGAGGAACGGCGTGCTGGTCCTGGCGACGCAAAGTCCGCGCGACGCGCTGAACAGCCCGATCGCGCATTCGATCATCGAGCAGTGCCCGACCCAGATCCTGATGCCGAACCCGCGTGCGGACGAACGCGATTATCGCGCCGGCCTGAAGCTGACGGCGCCGGAACTCCGCATGGTCCGCGAGGACCTCACCATGGGCGGCCGGCGCTTCCTGCTGAAGCAGGGCACGACGAGCGTTGCCTGCGACCTCGACCTGTCCGGTGCCCCGGATTGCATCGCCGTGCTGTCGGGCCGCGAGCGCACCGTGCGTCTGATGGAACGGGTGATCGCCGAGGGGAGCCCCGATCCGGCCGTCTGGCTCGATGAGTTCCTGGAACGGGCCCGGGAGGACGCGGCGTGAGGCGGCTGCTTCTGGCCAGCGCCTGGGCACTGATGTTCCTGACGCCGGCGCGCGCGGACCTGCCGGTGATCGACAGCGCCAACCTGGCACAATTGCTGAAAGAAGTTCAGCAGGCCGCACAACAGATTCAACTGCTGCAACAGCAAGTGCAGCAGGTGATGACGATTTACAACGCGATCACGCATGTCACCGATCTCGGCAGCGCGGTCTCGGCCTTGGACATGCCCGGCATTCAGAACCCGCTGCCGGTCAATCCGTCCGCGGTACAGAGTTTGCTCGGCGGCCAAGGCAGCATTGCCGGCATGTCCGGTTCGATCTCAACACTGTTCAATTCGACCTGGACGGCCGAACACATCTACACGCCGACCGGTCCCTCGCTCGAAGCGACCCTGATCCAACGCGGCGCCACCAGCATCGCCGGCATCCAGGCGCTGTCCGGCCAGCTCTACCAAACCATGGCGCATCGATTGCCGCTGCTTCAGCAGCTCCAGGACCGGCTCACCACTGCCCAGGACCCGAAGGATGTGATGGACCTTCAGGCCCGCCTGGCTGTGGAGCAGTCCTACATCCAGGCGCAGAGCGCGCAAGCGCAGACGCTGGCCATCATGCAGGCCGCGGCGTACCAGAGCCAGCAGCAGCAGCGTGACGAACAGCGTCAGGCGAACATCGAAGCGGTTCTGGCAGCCGATCCGGACCAATGAACTGGACCCTCTTCACCAGCATTGCGACGCAGATCGAGACCCCGCTATTGAACGCGGTGTCGAACGTCGCGAACAGCTTGATCGCGGCCGTGGCCGCACCGTTCCAGGCAGCGTTGTGTGTCTACATCGCGATGCTTGGCTTCATGATTGCATCGGGCCGCGTATCGGAGCCGGTACGCGACACCTGGGGACGCATCGCGAAAGGCGCCGGGGTCGCTTTCTTTCTCACCGCCGGGGCGTACAACCAGTATGTGCAAAATCTGTTCCTGAACGGCATTCCCAACGACATCGCCAACACGATCACCGGGGCGACCGGCGGACAGATTGGCGCCGATTCGTTCGATCACATTTGGAATAAGGCTTTCGCTGGCGGGCTTGCGGTTTGGAAGAATATCGGAACGTTCGACTTTGGGTTGGCAATCGTAATCTGCATATACTGGTTTGCGGCAGCAGTCGCAACGGCATTCGGCTTCCTGATCTGGTTGGTCTCGCACATCCTGCTGGGTCTGTTCGTCGCGGTCGGCCCGCTCATCATCGGCATGTTTCTGTTCCCCGCCACTCGCTCGATCTTCGAACGTTGGGTCGGGTTGCTGCTGTCGATGATATTCCTCCAGGTCTTCGTCGTCAGCCTGCTGGTGGTGCTGATCACCGCGGAAAATGCGCTCCTCGCCAATATTGACTCGGCGGGTAATGGCAACCCGTTCGCGCAGGTCCAGGTCCTGTTCGGCGCGATCATCCTGTTCATCATTGTCGGTGTAATCGTGGTGCAGCTTCCCGGTGCGGCAACGGCGCTCGCCGGCGGCATGCAGTTCCACGCGAATGTCCTCGCGCGCGCGACCTTTGGTCGGTCCCTCACCCTGGCGTCGCACGCCGCCGGCGGCGCGGTGCGGCTGACGGCGGCGCAGGGACGCGCGGTACGGCGGCGTTTCACGGCACGGCCAACCCCGGGGCCGTCCCTGTCTATAACACCCGGACCAGGGGGCCCATAATGGCCAGGCTATCGCTCCTGCTCATGCTGCTGGCGCTGGCGGCCTGTGCCGATCACGAGCTGCCCATGGCGCACGGCCCGTGGCGTCCGCTCAACCAGGGCAAATGGTCCTTCAACGAGAATGCACTGACGCAGCCACCGCCGGGACTCGGCCGATGAACGACATGGCCGCGATCACTGTCCCACCCGAGGCGGCGGAGCAGTTCTTTCAGCAAGTCGAAAGTCTGCACGCTGATTATCTCCGCGCCGCGCGCCGGGCACGGCACGCGGCCTGGTGGGTCGCTGGCTGCGCGGTTGGTGTCGCGGTTCTGGAGGCCGCCGCGATTGCCAGCCTGGCGCCCATCCATACCGTCGAATGGCGGCTCGTGCGTGTCGACAGCACAACAGGCGAGGTCGACGAGGTCAGCCGGCTCCGCGATGCACCGAAGACTGTCGACGATGCCAATGCACGCTATTTCCTGGCGCAATACGTGCGGCTGAGGGAGGGCTATGCGGCACCGGAGGCGCGGTACGACTTCCATGCCGTATCGCTGATGAGCACACCCGCGGAGCAGGCCCGCTATGCCGCCGCCTTCAATGGCCGCAACCCGCGCAGCCCGCAGGTTGTGTTCGGCAGCAGCGGTTTTATCCGCGCGCATGTCGAGAGCGTTTCCATCCTCGCACCGGGCCTCGGCCAGGTACGGTTCAGCCAGCAGCAGCACCAGGATGGCGTCGCTGACAAGGTGATGCAGTGGGTCGCCACCATGGGCTTCGCCTGGCATCCGGACGCGCTGATCAGCAACGCCGACCGGACGATCAATCCGCTCGGCTTTCAGGTCGGCGACTACCACGTCGACGCCGTCACCCCATGACTCGCGCAACACTCCTGGCCACGCTCGCCATCGTGGTCCTCACCGTGCCTGCGATCGCGGAGGAAGTCCCGCGGCCCGGGGTGCACGACGCGCGCGTGCGTTCCGCCGTCTACGAGCCGGCCAACGTGGTGGAGGTTGTGGCGGCCGATCTCCATTCGACGATGATTCAGTTCGGTGCGGATGAGACCGTGAACGTCGTCGCGATCGGCGACCAGGACGCCTGGGCGTGGAGCAAGGTGCAGAACCTGCTGTTCATCAAGCCTGCCGTGTCGCCGCCGCGTCCCTCGAATATGCAGGTCATCACGATGCGTCGCGATGGGACACAGCGGGTCTATCAGTTCGATTTGCGCGGCCAGCCGGCGGATGCACCAACGCCGGTGTTCAGCATCACCTTCTCCTATCCCGCGGACGCTGCCGAGGCGCACGCGAAGGCCGCTCGGGAGCAGGCGACGGCAGCCGAAGCCGACCTCGCGCGGCAGCGTCTGCTCGTCGACTATTACTACGGCGTTCGCAACTGGCGCTATGTGGCGCGGGGCTCCGAGGCCATCCAGCCGACGGAGGTCAGTGATAACGGCGAGGCCACGGCCTTCCGCTTCCCCGGCAACACGCGAATGCCGGCGATTTACCAGCTGACGCCGGACGGCAGCGAGCAGATCGCCGACGTGTCGGTCGACGGCGATATCGCCGTGGTGCACGGCACAGCAGCCGCGTGGCGATTGCGGATGGGCGACGCGGTCTGCGACCTCTGGAACCTTGGCTTCGATCCGGCAGGTCAGAACCCCAGGACCGGGACCACCTCGCCCGATGTGATCCGCACGTTGCGAGGAGATCACCAGTGACCGACGCGACCGATGCCCTGCCGGGCGAACGGCAGGTCTCTCCAGTCGCCGGTCGGCCGTGGCTCAGTCGGCGGCATGGCGCCATCCTGATCGGCCTGGCGGGGGTCTGCGTCGCCATATGGTTCGTCCTGCACAATGGCCCGGCCACCAAGCGGGAGCCCGCCGGTCAGCAGACGACCACGATCCGGCAGGTCTCTGCATTCGAGCCACCGCCGGAGACGTTGGCGGCGCCGCCGTCCCCACCGCCTCAGGCACAGCCACAGCGGCAGCAGACGCTGCTGCAGCAAGTTGCCGGGCGGCTCACCGTGGACGACCCGTTGGCAAAGGCGCGTGCGGCGCCGCTGCTGCGTGGCAGCGATGGGCAGCAGCAACAGCCGGCAGTCATGCCGGCTGAGGTCACGGCAGCGGTGCCTCCTGACAAGGCGGCGGCAACGCCGGCCTCCCCGCTCGCCGCCAGGCTGCACACCACGATCCTCGATCCCGCGGTCGCGACGGTGCTGCCGCATCCCACGCTCACTGTCACCATGGGTACGCTCATTCCTTGCGTGCTGCAGACCGCAATGGATAGCTCGGCAGCCGGCATCGTCACCTGCGTGACCCAGCAGGACGTGCTCGGAAGCACCGGCTCCGTGGTGCTGATGGAGAAGGGCACCCGGATGGTCGGCGAATACGCGAACCGGATGCAACAGGGTCAGGACCGCCTGTTCGTGCTCTGGAACCGTGCCGAGACGCCGAACCACGTGGTCATCACGCTTGGCTCGCCGGGGGCGGACGCCCTCGGCCGGGCCGGCTTCGATGGCCAGATCGATACGCATTTCTGGGCGCGGTTCGGCGGCGCGCTGATGCTCACCGTCGTCGACGGAGCGTTCGGCGCCGCCACGGCGGTGGCAAGCCAGCACGGCGGCACATACCTGAACTTCGGCGCTGGCCAGAGCGCCGCCACCGAAGCGCTGCAGAACACCATCAACATCCCGCCCACGATCCGGAAGAACCAAGGCGATGTGGTGGCGGTGATGGTGGCGCGGGATCTGGATTTTTCGCAGGTCTATGCGCTCCGGCTGAGGCGATGATGGGCCGCGCCGGCGAGCCGACGCTGCGCCTGCTGATCGCCCCGATCCAGGGCTGGCTCGACGATCCCTTCGTGACCGAGTTGTGCATCAACCGTCCGGGCGAGGTCTGGGTGGAGCGGCGCGGCGGCTGGCAGCGGCACGATGTGCCCGTGCTGGACGTCCGCGTGCTGGACGCGATCGCCACCCTTGCGGCGGCGATGACCAGCCAGGATATTGGCCCGGACAGGCCGCTGTGCGCGACAGCGCTGCCAGACGGACAGCGCATGCAGATCTGCCGCCCTCCAGCGGTCGGTCCCGGTCTGATCAGCCTCACTATCCGGCGGCCATCGTCGTTCCGGCCGACGCTGATGGCTCTGGACGGCAAGGGGTTGTTCGGTACGGCCGGAGGTCGAAACACCGGGGATGCAACGATCACCACCGCCTGGCGCGCGAACGACGTGCGCGCCTTCCTGGCTGGTGCGGTGCCGGCGCGTAAGAACATTCTCATCTGCGGTGCTACCGGCTCCGGCAAGACGACGCTCGCCCGTGCCCTGATCGAGGAGATCCCGGCGGGCGAGCGCCTGATAACGATCGAGGATACGCCGGAATGGAACGCCATTCCGCATCGCAACAGAGTGGCGTTGTTCTATTCCAAGGGTGATCAAGGCTCGGCACTGGTACGGAGCGAGGATCTCCTGGAGGCGAGTCTGCGCATGCGGCCGGACCGCGTCCTCATGCAGGAGCTGCGCGACGGTGCTGCCTTCGCCTATCTGCGTGGCGTCGTGGCCGGGCATCCTGGCAGTATCACGACCCTCCACGCCCAGAGCGCTGCCGGCGCGTTCGACGCGCTCCGGCTGATGGTGCGGCAGCATCCTGCCGGCGCGACCCTCGGCGATGCCGATGTGCGCGAACTGCTGTCGCAGTTGGTCGACATCGTCGTGCACTGCGAACGGCGTGGTGACGCGTTCAGCGTCAACGAACTCTGGTGGAAGGAAGCCTGCCGTGGAGAGTGACGCGCCGTTCATCGAGTCACCGCGGCATGGTACGGCACGCAGCGCTCTGAGCGTCCTCGCCCATGGCGTCTGTTATGTGGGGTTGCTGGTTCTTTCCATCGTGCTCTACCTGCCGATGCGCTTGATTGGACTATTGGCGGTTACTCTCGTGATCGCTGAATCGCTCATGGCGTTCACCTATTGGCACGTGCGCCACAATCCCATGGGCACCGTTGCGAGTCTGCTCACGATCCCAGTGATCCTGTTTGTCACAGGCGCCCTGGTACGATTTCGGGCGTGGTTAAGCGAAGCCCGGCGCCGATGGTCGTAGCGCTCCGCCTCGCCGTTGTCGCCGGCACCCTCGCAACGTTCCTGGTCTGGCAAGCCGGTCTGTCCTGGCTCTGGCCGTGGCTCGCCCTCGTGACCTGCACAGGCTTCACCGCCGCCGCCTTCCTGGGAGGCGACATCACTGCCGCCGGCCCGAACCTGCGCCGCCCGATCGGCGGCGGCCTGCGCGCCGTCAAGGCTGGTGTGACCGACAACCACGGCCACGCCGCCTGGATGGGCATGAAAGAGGCCATGCGCCGCTTCCCGGGCGGCACCCCGGCCTATGGCGGCGTGGTGGTGGGCGAAGCCTACCGCGTCTGCGAGGACCGGGTCGCCGACGTAGCCTTTTCGCCGCGGGATGAGCGCAGTTGGGGCAAGGGCGGCAAGGCTGCGCTGCTGATCGATCCCTGCCTCGACGGGCCCACCCACAGCCTGCTGTTCGCCGGTGCCGGCGGATTCAAGACAACCTCCGCCGTCACCACAATCCTGCACTGGACCGGCAGCAGTGTGGTGCTCGATCCCTCCTGCGAGGTCGGCCCCATGGTGGGGGAGGCCCTGCTCGCGCAGGGCAAGGACATCCACTTCCTCGATCCGGCACGACCCGAGGAGGCGAGCACCTGGGGCTTCAACGTCCTCGACTGGATCGACACCGGCAGCGAACTCGCCGAGATGCATGTCCATACCGTGGTGTCATGGATCTTCGCCGAGCCCGCCGCCCGCGAAAGCCCCGAGCAGGCGTTCTTCTATCGATGGGGCAAGGACCTGGTCGCCTGCCTGCTCGCCCACCTCCTGTGGGACAATAAGGCCACCGCTCCGAAAACCCTCGCCACCTTGCGCACGGCAGTCGCGACCCCTGAACGCCGGATGCGCACGCTGCTCCGCGCCATCGGCGAGACCTCGAACAGCGTCATGGCTCGCCAGATCGCCGGCTCGCTCTCGGACGTGGTCGACGAGACCTTCAGCGGCATCTACGCCAATGCCAGCCAGGGAACCGCCTGGCTGTCGGTGCCGGCCTTCGCCGACCTGGTCTCCGGCGACGCGTTCCGCACCGCCGACCTGTTGACCGGCAGAACCACGGTTTTCGTGCAAATCCCGCTGCCGGCACTGATCACGACGCCTGGTCTCGGCCGGGTCATCATCGGGTCGCTGCTGAACGCGGTCTACCAGGCCAATGGTGAACTCAAGGGCCGTGTGCTGTTCCTGCTCGACGAAGTGGCCCGCCTCGGCCGGATGAAAGTGCTCGAGGCTGCACGCGATGTCGGCCGGAAATACGGTATCACCCTGCAACTGCTCTACCAATCCACCGGCCAGCTCGAGGAGCAATGGGGGCGCGAAGGCAGGCGCGCCTGGTACGACGGCGTCTCCTGGCGCGGCTATGCCGCGGTGCAGGACCTCGATACCGCCCGCGAGCTCTCCGCTGTCTGCGGTGAGCGCGGCGTGCTGGCCTATTCCGAAGGCCAGAACAGCGGCAGCCAGCGGCGCATCGGCTTCTCGCACGGCTCGCGCTCGAAGGGCCGTAATCTTAACGTGCACGAGATCCGCCGGCCGCTCATCAAACCGGACGAGCTGATCCAGGACACCCGCGCCGATGAACTCTTCGTCATCGCCCGCGGCAGCCGGCCGATCCGCTGCGGTCGGGCGATCTATTTCCGGAGGCCCGAGATCCGGGCACGGGTGAAGGCGAGCCGGTTCAGCCGGGCATAGGAGGCATAAATGGACGATAAACGCGCGCAACAGCACGAGCAGGCCGTGAACTACTGGCGCAGCGTCGAGCAGCAGGGCCGGCAGGACCAGGCCGAGGCCCACCGCCACATCCGAACCGAACGGCAGGAAGAGGAGGCGGAGCAGCAGACCCCACGGCCGCGACTACGCCAGTAGGGGCGTGCGGGAGCAACCCCGGTGTTCCGCGCCAGCCCGAGCGGATCAGGCCGGCGCCGGCGGGCTGTCTGAAATTCTCGCCGCGAGGGCGTTTTTGGCCCACTCGGGATCGGGCATTGTCAAACGACATCCGGAACTTCACGCCGGACCAGTTTTCCACGTCGCGCGACAAATGGGGCTGGGCTCCCATACGAGGTGGCGGGTGGAGCGACCGGCGACGCGATTGTTCAGGCCTCGGAGGCTCGAGCGTCGGAGCAGACCGGGCGGCCGGGGACCTCTTCCCGCGAACACAAAGGCCAGGGCCGCTCGCCAGACCCTGGCCCTCTCGTATCCAGCGGCGTGGTGGCGCCCCGCTTCGGCTGTGCCGGCCGCGGCAGGGGGTGCCTGCTGGCTGGTGTCCCTGCGGTTGTGGGAGAAACTGCCGCTCGACCGCTTCTCGGCCGAGCGGCTGCCGGCGTCGCGCAAAGGCACACGCTGGGAGCGATCCGGAGATCTCTGCTGGATAGCGCGTCAGCACGCCATTCGGGACCAGCGCGTTTCAGCCGACCCGACGCCAGGCTTTGCCTTGGTGGCAGGTCAGGATTGCGAGGATGATATTGCAGGGCACCGATAGATAACTATTATCTAGCCCGTCCGCTGGAGGATTGCCATCCGATGCCGCGCAGTTTCGCCCTCGGCCAACGTTTCGAGGCCTTCATCGACGCCCAGGTAGAGGGCGGGCGATACAACAATGCCAGCGAAGTCGTGCGGGAGGCGCTTCGCCTCCTGGAAGACCGCGAGAACCTACGCGAAATTCGTCTCGCCGAACTGCGCCGCGTTGCCGAAGAAGGTCGTCAGAGCGGTCTTGCGGACGAGGACGGGGAGACCATTCTCGATGACCTCGAGGCTAAATACCGCGCCCTGGGCGATAGGCCGTCGAGCTGATGCGTTTCCGCTTCAGTCGCCGCGCCAGGCGCGACATCGAGGAGATCGGCGACTTCATCGCCAACGAGAACCCGGCCCGCGCGGTGACCTTCATCATCGAGCTGCGGGCCCATTGCCGCCGCCTCGTAGATTTCCCAGCGGCCATGCCGCTACGCCCGGAACTTGGTGAGGGGGTGCGCCTGGCCGTGCATGGGAACTACCTCATCCTCTACGTCATTCACCCCGACCTGCTGGAGATCCGCCGCATTGTCCATGGTGCCCGAGATCTCGACAGCCTCCTGACGTAGATATCTCTGTAGAACTTGTTGCCGCACACGGTTCGCGTGTCCGCGTGCTCATGTCGCTGGCTCAAATGACTCGCAGAGTCTCCGGACACAGGCAGTAATGGCGGCAAGGTCGGCAGGTTCGGACCGCACACCTTGCAGCAGATTCTATGACTTTGGAGAGGTTGCGGCGGTCATCGCCTGATATGGGGCGCAGCCCGATGGTACATGCGAAAGGGGCCGACCCGTGTGGGCCGGCCCCTGCTGGTGTGCTCAGTAGGGCAGATCACTTGCGGTGAGCTCTGGCGCGTCCCAGTGGATGTAGGTCTGATTGTCGTGGTCGTGCCAGGTCTCGATATGGCGGATGGTGTAGCCGCGTTGGCTGAGAGAGACGTTGTCGTCGTGGGCGTCGAGGTCGGTGACGATGGTTCCGTTGCTCAGTTCGGTCATGACCGGGTTCCCTTTCTGCGTCAGCCCGATTGCTGATAGGCAGCGGGAATGCCGGGCTTCCGCCGGCTCAACCCCCGCGCAGGGAGGACCGGAGCCACGCGCAGCCACGCGTAGGCGCTGCTTCAGCGCCGAGCATGGCGAGCATGGCGAGGACCGGACTGAGCGGCCGCCTTGAGCGGCGCCCGCAGGGCGGGGTTGAACCGGCACCAAGCCCGGCATTACGCTGAAAGCTCAGCAGGCGAGCGGGTTTGCGGGTCCGTCGCGGCTATGCAATGAGGTGATGGCCACGCGGTCCTGCGTTGGGACGATGGCTTCAGGGCCAGTGTCGACCGTGGGCGAAGATGTGGGCCACCTTTTAGGTCAACCAGTTCTCGACCTGCAGCGCGGGGATGCGCGTGAACTCCCCGGCATTGGCCGTTACCAGCACGGCGCCAAGAGCAAGCGCATGGGCGGCGATGAACAGGTCGTTCGGCCCGATGGGCTTGCCGGCGGCTTGCAACTCGGCTCGGATGCCGCCGTATTCGGCATCGGCAGGTACATCGAGCGCGATCACCTGCACACTCCCGAGGATCGCCTCGATCTGCGCTACCAGCTTCGACGATCCCTTCTTGACGCAGCCATAGCGCAGCTCAGCGGCCGTGATGATGCTGACGCAGATCGCGTCCGGCCCGACTCCGGCGATACGTCGAGCGACGACGCCATGCGGGTTGCGCGCCAACTCGGACACGATGTTGGTGTCGAGCAGGTAGATCCTGCTCACAGGTCGATTTCCTTCGCCAGCAGCAGGGTGTCGTCAATCTCAGGAAACTGATCTTCCGGTCCGAGGGGATTCAGCCCGGCTAGCACTTCCAGCAGGCTCTTGCGGCACACCGGCTCAATGATGAGCCGATCACCGTCCCGGCGGATCATCACCCGGTCGCCGGGAAGCTCGAAGTCGGCCGGGATGCGCACGGCCTGGCTCTTGTTGTTGCGGAAGAGCTTGGCTTCTCGAGGTGGCGCGGGATCTTGGTGTCGGAGTTGGGGCATATTGGCCTCCCTTGTATATGCATTAGCATATACAATTTGACGGAGCTGATTTCAAGCTGCTCCCATTCTGGACGCCACCGAATGTGCGGCGTTACGCCTGATCAGCGATCCAGCGTCCTGGTTGGGTCGAAAACCGAAAAATTCAAAGGGAGACATTACGTGTGGTTGCTGGAGCCAAGTGAATAAGCCGCCGGCGGATTTTCGGCAGCGGTGGAGCGCCCGCCTCATTGCCAGTCGACCGCCAAGGAGGAGGCGAGAGCCTTCCGGCTCCCGCCTGATCTCTTTCACGCGAAGGCGTCCATCGCAGCGGCGGCAGCCTGTCGGCCCACGCTACGAAGGGGGGCGGAAGGCTCGTAGGGCTTCCAGTCCTCGCCGGTGATTGCGGCGTAGGCGTGAACGGCGCCTTCGGCGGCCGCCAGCAGGGCGAAGGCGGCGAGGCCCGCTTCGGCGGCAAACTGCTGGGCGCGGGCGACCTTGCTCTCGAACCCGTAGACGCCGTCGCGGTCCTCGTCCCGGTTCTCGTTGGCGAGACTGCTGGTGAGGTCACGGGCCTGGGTGACCTTGTTGCCGTAGAACGTAGCGGCACCGTGAGCAGAGCTGACGAAGGACCCGACGATGCGCTGCATGTGGATCTTCATGGCGGTATCGTTGACGTGGCCGTTCAGTGCCTGGGCGGAGCGGCCGACCTGCTCTTCCGTCGTCTCCCGGATGGCGTGGTAGTCCACCGGTTCGAGGGCGAAGCGCGTGGCGATCCTGTCAGCCACGGCGGCAGAGGGAGACAGCTGGGTGACGAGTTCGAGGGTGATCGCCTGACGGACCTGCGATGCGCGAGGGGAGGTCGAAGCGGTGTTCTTAGCATTCTTCGCGGCCATGTTCACATTTCTCAACTCCCGACGGGTTCGCTGGCCCCATGCCTGCGTTGCTCCCCTCGGGTGCGGTTCGTTGAGGCCGGGCAAAGGCGGCCGGCGTGAAAGGCGCGCGTAGCGCGGGACCAAAGCCACGCGCAAACACGCGCAGGGCGCTTGCGACCGAGCATGGCGAGCATGGCGAGGACCCACCCTTTCCTCGTCGGCCGGCGCCCGGCCTAGAACCCGCACAAGAGGAGGGGGCAAGCGCAGGTTTTTGGGTTGTGCGGACCCAACCCACGCAGAGATTGGGGGCTTTGAGCCCTGGCAGTGGAAGAAGTCTCGGGAGACATTGCGGAGATCCCGCCCGGCGGTGCGGCGTCTCCGCTGGCGCGCCTTCAAAGCGACGGCCGGCCGGCCGCTTCGCTGACGGTCGGGGAGCATCGTGCAGCCGCGCACGACCCGTGGAGCGGCCCGTCGACCCGGCCATAGGGGATTATCGCGGCAACGACTCGGTCTCAGAAACGCCGTCGCCGCGACGGCCGTGACCACTGCCGCGCGTCACCATGGCGCCGCGCTCCTGGCACCGTCGCGGCGGCGACATTCTTCGCTTCGGCGCCGACGGCATGAACGCAGATTGGAGTCGTGCCGCCGTATCGATGTAGCGGTTCCATACGGCGCGGTCCCAGGTTGTGCGGTCGTCAACGCGGATCCGGTGCCCTGCGCCCTGGACGACGGCCTTCTCACAGACCGCAACGAGATCGGTCTCGCGTTCGGCGAGACGCCGGCGCGGGACAGCGATAGCCTCGCGGAGCCGATTGCGGTCGAGCGGCGGCTGGAACCTGATCATCGCGTGTCGGGCGACCTGTATCGAGCGAGAACACGACTCGGACCCTCGGGTTCCTCGCAGGATCATTGGACAAGGAAGTTGCAAGCGGGAAGGCATCTCGCCTTTGCTCACGCGCCCGCATCGTTCATGCAGAAAGCCGTCGTGCCGCTTCGGCGATGGGCCAGTACAGGCTTGATGGGCGGCTGACCAGCGGCCGGAACCCCAGGTGTTGGTAGAAGCGCTCCGCATTTTCGTCCTTGGCATCGACAATAAGGGCGAAGATCGCCGGTTCGGCCCGTGCGGCGCGCGCTGCGGCATCGAGAATGAGAGCCGCGCCAAGCCCCTGTCCTGCCCGTCGCGCTGCCACGGCCAGGCGGCCGATCAGGCCCGCCGGCAGCAACGGATAACGTGGCAGCCGCTTCGCTTCGTCTGGCGAGAGATCGGTCATCGGCAAACTACTGGCGGAAAATGTGTAGAAGCCGGCGACCTCGCCTGCCGTATCGACCGCCACGAAACAGTTGCTCAGCCGCCGGCGGATATCCTGTGAAACCTGCTCCCGGAAATAGCGGTCGAGTGCCTCGACGCCGCAGGTAAAGCTCCGGCGGTTGTGAGTGGTTCCCAGGAGCTCGACAACAAACGGCCCAGTCACCGAGAGGCCGAGATGATCTTACGGTGGCGGGCAACGGCCCTTTCCATCGCCGGCGTGAGCGGCGGCGGATTGAGGATCGTCGCGGCGATCGCGCGCTGATCTTCGACCGAAAGACGGATGATCTGCGCCTCTTCGATCGTGCGGGTGGCGGCTTCTTCGGCGGCGGACACGACAAAATCGCTGAGGCTGCGTCCTTGCAGCTCAGCCGCGCGTCTGACCACGGCGAGAGCGTCGGGAGCGATCCGCGCCTCGATGCGCACCGTGCGGTTGGGTTCGGATGGCATCATCTTGCCTCACTTTCTGCGACATATGTACGTGAATTCACCGGACAATTCAAGTGCCGCGATGCTCCCCCCCGCCCCCGCCGGGTCGCGCTGACGGTGGGGTGTTCGCCATGCTGTGGGGCACGCGGCACTTTCGCTGTGGATCGGCACCAAACTTTGGTCCCACTCGCGGGGTACAAGCACCTGAAATCCTGACGCTTCTTCGATTCCAGAGAGGACGAGTCTCGACCGGCGATCACGTACAAGGGACACCCATTACTGGGCGCCCCCCGCACAGCACCGGACGGGCTTCGCGCATCCGGCGGCCACCTTGAGCGCCTGCCGCCGTGGGCCTCAGAACGGAATCTCGTCACCGGGATCGGCGCCGGGACCGGTCGGGCCCGTCGGCTCTGCGCCGGCAGGCTGCGCGCCGTCGCGTCTGGTGTCGAGGAAGGTCAGCACACCGTTGTACGGCGTGAGGTGGATCTCGGTGCTGTAGCGGTCCGCACCCGACTGGTCCTGCCACTTGCGGGTGGTCAGCTTGCCCTCCAGGTAGACTTTCGCGCCTTTCTCCAGGAAACGCTCGGCGATCTTGCCGAGGCTCTCGTTGAAAATCACCACGCGGTGCCACTCGGTGCGTTCGCGACGCTCGCCGCTGCGTTCGTCTTTCCAGCTCTCCGATGTGGCGATGCTGAGCGTGACGACGCGCCCGCCGTTCTGCGTCGTGCGGACTTCAGGATCGCGACCGAGGTTACCGATCAGCTGCACGCGGTTCAGAAAACCCGACATCGTTTCATTCCTTCAGTTGTTTCCCCCAGGGATGGCCGCCGGCTCCGTGCCGGCGTCGTTCCCTCGGGTGCGGTCAACGGAAACCGGTGTCGGGACCGCCCGCCCCCGAGCGCCGCGGCTGGCGCGGGAGCGCAGGGTTCCCATCGCGCACGCGCGATGGGGGCCCGAGGCGACACGGAAGCGGTGCGAGCCGAAGGCGCTTGCCGGTCATGACAGGCGCGCGTGCGCGCCTGGACCGGGAAGCGGGGATGCCGGAGCGGGACGGAGACCGGTTTAGACCGCGCATTAACCCGAGGGGATAGACGACGCCGCGGAGCCTGCGCGCTTCAACCCATCTGTCCGGTTCTCCCTTGTGCGGTACCGCGCTCATGCTGTGGACGCCTGGGATGCCGCAGGGACTGCGAGCAGTCGTTCCAGCCGCTCGATGTCCCTGATGAGGCGGAGCATTTCCGGCATGAACTCGGGTTCGAGCTGCGTCGCAGTGTCGATGTAGCGATTCCATGCGGCGCGGTCCCAGGTTGTGCGGTCGTCAAGGCGGATCTGTCGCCCTGCGCCCTGGGCGACGGCCTTCTCACAGGCCGCAACGAGGTCGGCCTCGCGTTCGGCGAGGCGCTGGCGCCGGACAGCGATGGCCTCGCGAAGCCGATTGCGGTCGAGCGACGGCTGCGACCTGGCCACGGCGCGTGCTGGTGGCGCGACGGGACGGCCCCCGCCCGGTGTGATGTGGGTCATGGCCGGGTTCCTTGACGGCGAGGAAACCCCGACCCGCTTCAGCGGGCCGGGGCTGGTGCGTTACTCCGCGGCGGCGTGCAGTTGGTCCTCGTCGGGGTCGATCTTCGGACCCGCGTGGGAGGCGTCCTCGGGACCTTCTTGGCGGTCCTCGGTGCCCTCCCCTTCCCCGCCGCCGGCGTCGTTCTCGCCGGCACCGTCGTGCCAGTTGCTGGCCCGGCGCCGCGCGTCGGCAATCTCCTCCGGAGCGGGTGCGAACAGGGCGCTCGGGTGCACGTAAGTGCCGTCCTTGAACCGCTCGATCAGGTTGGCGCGGGTGTCCTTGGCGCGTGACCCGATCTTGACGCTTTCGGCGGCCGCGGCCTTTTCGAGTGCGGCCTTCGAGAGACACGAGAGGAATTCCTCGGTCGCCATGTTCGGCAGAAACAGCTTTGCGTCGATCGCATCGCCGGCGACACGCGCAACGATGCCGCTGTCGGTCATGTTGTCGCGGCAGGACAGTGTAACTTGCAGCATCGCACGGGCGGCCTGGCGGACCGCGTCCTGATCGGTCGTGAGCACCCCGCCCTCGATCAAGCTACAGGCAAGTGCCTCGCGGCCAAAGCGCCCACCCTCCGCCGCACTCTGGATTGATACATTCTTGCCACTCAGGGCGAGAACGAGCAGCGCGAGCAACGTGCGGTCATCGATATCGCGTTCCCGCAACCCCTGGTGGAGCGCGGCAGTGCGCAGATCGCCGATGATGGCGTTGCCCTTCCGGCTGACGTCGGGCCGGGATTTCGGCGGCGGTGTCCCGGACGCCGTCGCCTCACGGTTCATGCCGGGTTTGGCAGTGTTTTTGCCCACCTGCACCCGATAAGCAATCGTCTTGACCTCGCCAGTGTGCCGGTCGAGGTAGTGCCCGATCTGATCGGTCTTGCCGGGCTTGCTGTAGACCTGCTCGGCCTTCTTCGGCAGGACCGGACGGCCGTATTCGTCCTGCGCGAGAAGGGTGCCGCGTTCGGGCAAGTTGTTCGTCAGCCATTCCTGCTGAGCGCCGAAGAAGCCCTCGACGTTGGTCGTGTACCGACCGTCTTCGCCTGCCGGGACGAACAGGTCATCCTCCCAGACGACGCCGAAGGCGCGCGCGAGGTCGTCATCGAACTTCGCGGCCGAGAACGGAATCCGTCGTTTGGACAGGGCGCGTGCGATCTCGTGCCAGTAGACTTCATGACCTTTTTTCGGCCTGTTCTTCTTCCAGACCTGAGCTTGTTCTTCGATGCTCGCCGCCGCGATCGTGCGGAGTTGTTCCTCCGTGGGCATGCTGCCCTGCGCCATCACGTCCAGCATCGGGGGATGCAGGTGCGCCAGCAGCTTCAGCCGCTTCACCGTTCGGAGCGGCAGCGCGAGCGCATCAGCGACGGCCTGCTCATTCCAGTGCGGGTTCTGTTTCTCGAGATTGTCGATGCCGCGCCAGATATCCACGCTGTTCATCGACGCGCGGATCAGGTTCTCCGCCAGCGAGTCCATCGGATCGATATTGCCGGGCTCAGTCTCGATGACGATGATCGGGTTGAGCTCGAGCTTGATCGCAGTCCTGACGCGGCGATGCCCGGCCCTGATGACCAGGTCGCCATCTTTCTCCGCGACGATTGGCGGCTGGATGATGTTGCGCGCTTTGATGGACGCGAGCAGTTGCTCGTCCTGTGCCGGCGGCACCGGCGCGATGCGTGGGTTATTCGGGTTTGGCTTGAGTGTACGCGGATCGACGCTGCGCAGTTGCATGACGGGGCTGCGAAGTTCCATGACTCGCTCCTGTTTGGATTGGTTCTGTCTCCGGTCTGCTTTCGGGAGACCCTCCCGCGCCGCCGCGGTCGCGGCCGGCGGGGCAAGGGCGCGGCGCGGCCGCGGGCGCGCATCGCGCGCCGGACCCTTGCGGCGGCGGCCGTCACTGCGGCACCGTCGTCGCTGTTTCAGAACAAGCTTGTCTTTCCGCTTTGCTGTGCAGTGCGGCGGATTTTCGGCAGGGCGCCCGGATTCAGAATCGGCGCACTCGCTTGTGAAGGCGTTGGCATGCCTTCATATTTCTCCCGAAGCTTTGCCAGGAGAGCCCGCTCGGCTCCCTCGATTTCTGCTCCGCGCAGTGCGCCATGTGCGCCGGGTAGATTGGGCTTCCGCAACCGCGCGAGTTCCGCGCGCTCGACATCGCGGTATGTGTGGTTAGGCTCACCGCACGGGACCCATGCGAGCGTTTGTTCGAGGTAGGCCACCTTGCCCTGCGGGTCCCGGAAGAAGTGGTTGTGGAAGCAGCCGCGCTCAAAGTGCGCTTCGCATCATGCGCGATATGCGCGAACGAGAGGGCCAGAGTGCGGTACGGCTTCCGCGTGGACAGGGACTCCCGGAAGGCGGCGCTCATGACGTGGCACAGCGCGTTTGCGAACCAGGCTGAGCAGCACCGAGCCGATTCGCCATGCTCAAACGGGACGACCGAGACCGAGCGCTGTTTCGGCAGCCAGCGCCACCCCAGTCGCCTTCGCCAAGTCACTCTCGTTCCCCGATGGGCTCATCTCGGCGGCTGTTGGCCAGGGACAGCCGAGGAGAAGGGGGCTTTCAACCACGGCTAGAGCCGGACGACCATGGGGCGTCTGGGTCGGTGTCCGGGTCCTGCGGCCCGCGGTCGGTGGCGGCGCGCTTCCTCGCTGCGGCGATCCGCCGCCCCAATCCATGTTCGACCGCCCCCGGCCGGGGCAACGTGTCGGCGATCCGGTCGTCGCGCATCGCTAGCCGGCCATCGGAGTCGATAGTGGTGCCAAGATACTCGATGTCCGACCCGCTGACGCCGAGGCCTGAGAAGAATTCCTTCCACCTGGAGACGCCATGCGCCACGTGGCGCCATGCCGCGATCGCCTCTTCGTGCTTCAGCCCGAAGCTGCCGCATGACGCGATCGCCGCCATGAAATCGTCCTCGTCGGCGCCGGGTGTCACCCGCATCGCCTGGAAGCGGTCGCCTTGCATTTGCGGGACCAAGTCGAACGCCGGGGACATCGAATAGCGCCCGGTCGTCTCATCACGCAGGAAAGCGTGGTTTTTGGAATGGTCGTCTGTGTTCTCGACCAGGATGTTGAAGGCCATCCTGGAGAACAGCTCACGCCGCTGCAGGTCCCGCAGCTCGGCGGGGGCGCGGGCCCGGATGACATCCGCCATTCCAGTGTAGCTCTCGTCTCCCGACGCCAGAAGCATGGTCCTGGCGGTGAGCGCGTGGACGCGTCCGCCTCCAGGCAGCCGGTCGAACCGCTTCATCATTACCACATGGGCGATGCCGATGTTTCTGACATCCACGTCCGGCACCGTGATGCCGACCTCGCGCGCCAGCAGGTTCGTCGCGTACTCGATGAGCGGCAGGTCCACCGGATCGTCCTTCGGGAACTTCGCCAGCCACTGCTCGCCGTCCACTCCGATCAGCATCTTGGGATGTGTGCCGCCCATGCTTTTCGTGTTCGCGACCAGCACCCGCTCGCGTTCGCTCAGGTGCTCGCGCATGATCGCCCGCTGGATGACCTCATTGGCCTCTTCCAGCGAGGCGACCGTCACCAGCGGCTGCGTCGGACAGGGGCGGTAATCTTTTTCACTCAAGGAAATGCCGAGCGCGCCGAAACGGCAGTCCGCCGCGTAGTAGAGCATGTCCAGGGGGCTGGCACGCCGCGGGTTCTCGATCAGGCGGATCATCGCCTCGCCCCATCGGTCCGGCATGGCGTCCGCGATGGCTCCGGGCGCTGGCATGTCCTGCCTGGGCAGGTAGACCTTGGCCACGTCCAGCGGCATGTCCGGGCAGAGTGCGAAACCGCCGGCGACCCAGTCCCGGGCATAATGGAACGTGCATCTGGAGCCCCGCAGCAGGCTGACGCTGCCGACCAAGCGCGGCACCATCGGATCGCCAAGGTACCAGACCCACATCGTTGTCATCCCCGCAGGATCCGTCCGCCTGGCACCGACTGCTGGTTTCACCATCACTTCCGCCTCCTGCTGGCCGCCCGCGCGATCTCGATGTCATGCGCCGCCGCGTCATTTTCCGGGCTGGCCAACTCCTCGATCGCGCCAACCCGCTCGCACAGCCAGACCGCCGTCGCGTAGACTCCCATGCTCACGCTGGGATCGCCGGCCTCCATCCGCTGGAGGGTCGGCACCGACACCTCGCAGCGCCCCGCCCACTGCCGCAGCGGCTCTCCCCGACGCTCGCGCGCGATTCTGAGGTTCTCGCCCAGTGCCTTCAGCGCCATGGCGACGGGCATCGGCAGCTTCCTGCTAGCTCCTGATTTCTGTCCCATGAACATATATATGCACAAATTAGCTAGTTTGTCTACGTATATGTTGTCGCAGCCAGTAGACCGGATGTTTCGGTAGGCTTGGCTGTTGGCCGCCACCGACGAAGCGACCCTGGTGGGGTGCGTCGCCCACGGGCAAGCGGTGCAGACTGGACCTGGAACACGAGTTCGTCTCACTGCGTCGAGGCCCAGGCCTGGTCCCTGGCGTGGGAGTTGAATTATGGCGCGAGAGGCCGGGGATCGGGTGATCCGCTGCTCTTCCCGGCCAGGTCAGCCTCGAGCTGCGCCATGTGGGCGAGCTTGTCATCGAGCTCGCTCTGCAAGGGGAACGGCTCGCCGAGACGGGCTTCGTAGCCCGCGAGGCGCGCCCGTGCCTCCTGTTCGCGCCGCGTCTGTTCGTCCCGCTCCGCTTCAAAGCGCTGCAGCGCGTGTTCGAGGCGGGCAATCAGACCCATCGGCGTCTGGTCCGGCTCGACGGCAAGCTCTTGGTCGTAGGAGCTACGTTTCAGGATCAGGCTGGCTTCGAATCCGCCGGGGAGGGCCCGCCGGGCGTGACAGACAAGCTCGAAGCCGCCGATCGCGCCGACCGTGTGCTTGCCGACCTGCCGCGTGCGTTCGGCCAGTCGGACCTTCGACAGGAGCAGCGTGCCGGCGATGCGCCTGTCGGAAACGACCCGGTCCTCCAGCGTCATCGCGAACGCGTCGCCCCGTGTCGGCGTGCGGCGCGCGAGATCCTGGGCGATACCGGCGAGGCGCTCTTGCGCCAGCGCAATATCGCTGCGCGCATTGGCGAGCTGCCGACGGACGTTGAGCTGATCGTCGAAATGCGCCGCGCGCTGGCGCTCCAACCTGGCAATCTCACCAGCGAGCCCAGCCTTTTGGATCAGCCTGCTGTCCCCCGACGCGATCGCCTTCGCGAGCGCGAACTGGTTGGCCTGGCTGCCGGCATCTTCGAGGATGCGGATGCTGCGATCGCCGGCGAGCGCCGCAGCGATGAAGCGAGCCTTGCGCTCGTTGTTCTGCCACATGGTGGCGTCCGTCGAGCCGAGTGTGGCGTAGGCATAGATTTCGATCTCGTCATGCTGATTGCCTTGCCGTTCGATCCGCCCCTCGCGCTGCTCGATCTGCGACGGCAGCCAGGGGACATCCAGATGGTGCAGCGCCTTCAGTCGAAGCTGGACGTTGACTCCCGTTCCCATCGTGTCCGACGAGCCGATCAGGATGCGGATACGGCCGCCGTTGAAGTCGTTGAACAGGCGTTGCTTGTCGGCCGACCGCTTGTAGTCCTGCATGTAGGCGATCTCGCGGGCCGGGACGCCGAGCCGCAGAAGTTCGCGCTTGATCCAGCGGTAGGCCGAGAACCCCCGTTTCTCTTCCACGCTGAGCGTGCCGAGATCCGAGAAGATGAGCTGCCCTGCCCCAGGCTGCGGAAACGGCGTTCCGTCCGGGCGCCGGTAGAGGTTCTGGCCGGTCTGCTGGTGGATGCGGTGGACGTTCGCGATCAGCCTGTTGAGCTTGTTCTCCGGCTCATTGGCGGTGCCGGGCCAGACGAGCCGCATGTCGATGGCGGCGTGCCGGCCTTCGGTGATCACCGAGAGCAGGATGTCGTCGCCTTTCTGAACGCGGCGCGTCCGCTGCTCGATCTCTGCGATCCGCTCGGCGAGGAGGCGCTGATAGTCGCGGAATGCCTCGCTCGCCGGCGCGGTGGTGAGCTGCCGCTGGCCACCCTTCAGCGTCGGCAGTTTCAGGTACTGGCGCAGGTCGGCCTTCTGAACCACGTCGGCAACCGACCGGAAAATGTCGATCAGCTCCGGGACGTTGACGAACTCGCTGAACCGCTCGACGGGCTTGTAGCTGCCGGACGGCTGCAGTTCGAGCTCGGTGCGGGTGTCGCCAAATGCGGAGGCCCAGGCATCGAACTCGTGGATGCCCCGGGTTCGCAGAGCTTCCGAAGCCTGGAAGCGGAGCAAGGTGTACATCTCGCCCAAGGTGTTGGTGATGGGGGTACCGGAGGCCTGGATGAGCGCCCGGCCGGGATTGCGCTCGTCGATGAACTGCGACTTCACGAACAGGTCCCACGCCCTTTGTGACCCGTCCGGATCGACGCCCTTGAGGTTGACCCGGTTGGTCGCAAAGCTGAGCTTGCGGAACTCCTGCGCCTCATCGACGATCAGCTGGTCGACGCCGATCTCCTCGATCGTCAGCATGTCGTCGTGCTTGCCCTTCAGGGCTTGCAGGCGCTGCTCGAGCTTCTCCTTCATCGCCTCGATGCGCTTGCGCGTCGTGCGGTCGTCTGTATCGGCACGGACCTTGACCGCCTCGTGCATGGCGATCTGATCCTCGATCATCCGTTGCTCAAAGGTGGTCGGGACGGCGATGAAGCGGAACGCCGAGTGGGTGATGATGATCGCGTCCCAGTTCGCCGTAGCGGCGCGGGCGAGGAACCGGGCGCGCTTCTCCTTGACGAAGTTGCTCTCGTCGGCGACCAGGATCCGGGCGGTCGGGTAGAGCTGGAGGAACTCGCGCGACGCCTGGGCCAAGCAGTGGCCTGGCACGACCAGCATCGCCTTGCTGATCAACCCGAGCCGCTTCTGCTCCATGGTCGCGGCGGCCATGGCAAAGGTCTTTCCGGCGCCGACAACGTGCGCAATGTAGGTGCTGCCGCTGCTAATGATCCGCCAGACGACCCGCTTCTGGTGGTCGTAGAACCGGATGATGTTGCTGGCATTCGGAAGGATCAGGTGGCGGCCGTCGAAATGCCGCGGCACCAGGTTGTTGAACCGGTCGTTGTAGATGCGGGCCAGCCGGTCGGCGCGGTCAGGATCGGTCCAGACCCA
>Ga0326727_10008715_pt1 | contig 25515 bp, 22 predicted proteins | sample MB2enrmetagenome_FD_207643 | JGI IMG/M metagenome (GOLD analysis project Ga0326727, IMG submission 207643) | Lab enriched peat soil microbial communities from McLean, Ithaca, NY, United States - MB29MY | ecosystem: Environmental > Terrestrial > Soil > Wetlands > Peat | place: USA: New York...
GGAGTCCCCCTGCCGGTCCAGAGCTCTATCCAGTGAAAGGCCTCCTCTCTAGTCCTGCATGATAGGCTAAGCCTGCCCCCGGCTCCATGTCTAGCCCTCACCCAGAGCGGTGGTTGGAACATGGAGAAAGCATCCTCCACGTCATTCAATTCCTTCAGTTCGATGGTGCCTGCAACAGGGACGCCCGCCCGTTCGAGCCGGGCCTTCGTCAACAGTTTGTCCTGCCCTATCTCCATCACCTCGGGGCTAGGCAGCAACAACGGAACCGGAATCTGATCCCTGGCCTTGGAAAGCACCAAGGCCTCAGAAGAGGGCTGGGGATGGAGGAAGTCGGCGGCTTCCTTCTTTGCAATTCTGGCTACCTCCCGGACGAAGTTGGGCGAATCGTGCCGGGGTGTCAAGTGCCTAGAATCGAGATCCGGCAGTTCGATGTAATACTTGCTGAAGTCGGTTCCCGCTATCCAGTACCCCATGGCCGAGGCCCGCAGTGCGCGGACGAAGTTCACACCCGCAATCCCTCCCGCCCCCGTAACGAGTACCCGGCTAACTTTCACTCTGGTTCACCATAACTCTCAAAGGACCCCCCAAGGCGGTCACTGTCCATCCGCCCTCACACGCCTTCAACATCCCTCCCTCGACCACTAGGGTTCTCTTTTCCGTGGTCTTGAAGGTTAAGACCATCCCCTCAGGAGCGCTGTCCATCCTGACACTCGAGCCATCAGCGACCAAGGGGCTGCCCCGCTTGACCCACCAGCGCGCAATCCGTTCACCGGTGGCAGCGTAGCAATCCTGGCCTGCGAGTGAAGCCAACAAGCGCGGATAGATCCTCCCACCCTTCATCCTCACTGACTCCTGATGCCAGAGCAAGGTCATCAGACCGCTGACCTTCTTCACTTGGCCGAGTAGGCTCAGGAAGTCCCGTTCTCCTTCACTCTCGCTTCTTCCCAGATATCCCCAAAGCGTCGTGTCCATCAGCACGAGAGGGAGCTCGATCATCTCCATCTGCCTCCATTCCGAATCCGGCGGGTGGAATGGCGTACAGAGCCCGAGCCTGAACCCAAGTTGATCCCTATTCCCGACCGTGCTGTCGTAAAGGAAACCTGACGACTGCGCGATTTCCCATGTCTTGCCGTAGTCGAAACGTAGATAGTGCTCCCTTAGCCCGACTGGCCTGATCCCGAAGGCGGAGCTCAACTTGGCTACGGCATCTCTCATCAACTCCGCTGAATCGTGTGTCCCAAAATCTCCATGGAGTCCCACTTCCCACCCTGACTCGACCAGGCGCCGGGCTGTGTCAGCCAATGCCCTCAAGTCATAGTTCTTCGACAAGAAGTAGAAGCTCGACCGGAAGCCTTGCTGGGCCTCGAGGTCAGTGATCAAATCAATGTTGTTGTACAGGGACCTCGCCCCAAGCAGGGCTAGAACGATGTCCGAGAGGGAAAAACGGCTTGCGCGTCTGAGGATGTGAGCCATCGGCCTTCTGACGTTATCTACATCGTGCGTAATGCATGCGGCGTACCGAGCGTTCTGTGGCCAACGGGCCTTGCGGACAAAAAAATCTGAACGTTCAAGCGTCTCCGCTTCGAGGGCAGCGAGGAAACGAATGATATGGTCCTCAAGAGTAGGCGCCAGAGTGGCGGATTCGGGCAATCCGCGCATGGCCGAGGCCAGTCCGTCGACCAGTTCTGACGGAATCGCGGGAGGGTCCAGGCTTTGGTAGACCAGGCCCAGGCTGTCCTCGAGGAAGGCGGCAACATAGGACCTGGCTGAAAGACTCAGTCCGCCCGTTCCTCCTTTTCAACCCGCAGGTCTTGAGGACCTCTCAAGATCAACTCAGTTCACTCCGACGGGGGCCGCGAGTCAGGATTGAGATGAAGGAACCCACGCTCCTCAAGATTACCTTCATGAGACGGAGTGGGCCTGGGTTGGCAGCTGACTTCAGCAGCATGTCGAGAAAGAAGACTTCTACCGTGCCGAATCTTGTGCCTGAGATGAAATAGCCTCTCCAATCAGTGATGTCGCATGATGCGAAAGGCTGGAAGAAGGTCAAGATTTGCCTCCTCATCTGGAGTGTGCTCGCGGGCCGCAGGACAAGGATGTCGATGTCGTGAGTTGACACCCTTCCAGCGCCAACGCTTCCGATGAGAACGGCGTCAATCCCCAGACCGGCAAGTCCAACCTGAATCTGTTCGAAGAAACTTCGTTGCTTTCCCAATCCTTCCGTCAAGGCACTGCACCCCGTGGAGAAAGGGAAGAATAGCTCACTGCCTCCGCTGTGGGGTGTACTCCGCCCGGTCTTGACGCCATCCCTAGGTCCTTCCGCTCAATCGGTCCTGAGGTCGCTTTGCTATTACTGGGAAGACTCGTCCGAGGTGACACTCAAGCTCTCCCTGCACCTCTGCACTATCCTCTGTGGCGTCTATCACCGCAAGGCCTTTCGATCTGGCGATTGTAAGGTATTCATCTCGCTCCTTCGCAAGAACGGACTCGGCATATCGGATATGGCCGGCTCGAGAAGCAATCACGTCGAGCGACTTCTTCACAGGCACATCCAGAATGACGGCACAAGTAGGGGAGGCCAGGAAGTAGACCCACTTCAGCCCTCCAACTCGATAGCCCAAGGCATTGTACTTGACGTAGGTGCTCCAGTTGAACCTGTCGTAGATTACAACCCTCCCCTCAATCCCCCTTCCGAAAGAACGAATTGTATACATCAAGAGGTTGTCCAGAGCGGAGAGCAATGGCCGCAGTGGATGCCCGCCACTCCCTCTCCCGAGGAGCGTGTTGCTGCCCTTCCGATGCCCCGAGAGCCTGCCGACGAACAGATAGTGATGGAAGGGTACCCGTGTGCAGAGATATCCTCGCTTCTTGAACCAAGTTTCGAGTTCTGAAGCGTGAGTGGATTTCCCACTCCCATCGATGCCCAAAAGCGCGACGCTTCCTCCACGCCGCCCTAACCTCGCAGATTCCATGACGTTAGACAGGTATGCAGAAATGATCTTACACCACCGTCGGGGGCCTCAGCCTCAGAGGGCCGTGCCTTCCTCCCGTGACAATGGCTACTGCCCTTGGGTCTTCGAGTCGGCCTTGGCTTCCGTAGAAGGCTTTGCCATGTCTGGGATCTCCGCTATGGGCTCCGGCGGAGGAGTTGTGGCCATGGTATAGCCGATCCATGCCAGGATACCCAGGATGACTGCAACGCCGATGAAGGCTGTGACCCTTATGGTTACACTCCACCAGTAGACCAGAAGCAACGCGTAGATGATGATGCCGATGATGCTCCCCCCGAAGATCGCCCCACCTACTGCCCTGTCGTTTGCCATGAGATGCATGGCGCTCCAAAGTCGTGAATATAAAGAATTTCGCAGAATTGTGAACTGACACCTCCTGAAGACTTCCGAAGAGAAACCGCTTGAGGAAGCGACGGAAGATCCGCGCATTTCGGCTTCGAACCCAGAAGGGTCGATCTATTGCCCTCCAATTTCCGCGGCGCACAGAAGGTGGCGGAGGACGCAGTAGTTCCGCTTCCCTCACCGGAAGACTCTAAGCTCCGATGTCACTCCGGTTGTAACGGCACATATACCAAGCCAGAGATGAGCGTCAGCGTAAGAGTTGGCGTCTACGCCTTTGCGGCGGACTTCTCGACTTGACCCTTCTGAGTGATTTCGCGGACGATCCCGGCCGCCACCGTGCTCCCCATGTCGCGGAGGGCAAACCTTCCCAGCTCGGGATAATCCTTGAAGGTCTCCAGCACAATCGGCCTCAGCGGCTGTATCTTGACAATTGCCGAGTCCCCGGTCCTTATCGTCTTTGGCTTTTCTTCAGTCGCTTGGCCGGTTCGTGGGTCAATCTTCGCCACAATCTCCGAAATCGTCGCTGCGACCTGAGCTGTGTGGGCGTGTAGGACTGGGGTGTAACCGGGCGCTATCGCCGTCGGGTGGAAGACTACTATCACCTGTGCAAGGAACTCCTTTGCAATTGTGGGCGGGTTATTCGAGGGCCCCAACACGGAACCCCTGCGGAAGTCGGTCTTCGCGACACCCCTCAGGTTGAACCCGATGTTGTCACCGGCCATTGCTTCTGTCATTGCTGTGTGGTGGGTTTCAATGGACTTTACTTCGGCAGTCAAGCCCTCTGGCATTATCGAGACGGAATCGCCGACCTTTATCTTGCCAGTTTCTATCCTGCCAACGGGGACGGTTCCGACGCCTGTGATGGTGTAGACATCCTGAACAGGCAGCCTGAGCGGTTTGTCAATCGGCTTCGGCGGTTCGGTGAACTGGTCAAGTGCTTCCAGAAGGATTGGACCCTTGTACCACGGCATATTGGTCGACTTCTTCGCAAGGTTCTCGCCCGTCCATCCGGAGACGGGAATCACGTTGATCTTCGCCATGTTGTAACCCACCGTCTTTAAGAGGTTCTCGACGTCCTGTTTGGCCTCGTTGAACCTTTGTTCAGAATACTTCACAGTCTGGTCGTCCATCTTGTTGATGGCAACGACAAGTTGCGTGACGCCCAGGGTCCTCAGAAGGAATGCATGTTCCCTTGCCTGGCCTCCTGGCCCGAGGGCGACGTCCTCCTCCCCCTTCTTTGCAGAAACTACCAGAACCGCGGCGTCGGCCTCAGATGCTCCCGTGATCATGTTCTTGATGAAGTCTCGGTGCCCCGGCGCGTCGATCAGCGTATAGAAGAACTTCGGCGTCTCGAACCTCTGAAAGGCAAGGTCGATTGTGACTCCTCTTTCCCTTTCGTCCTTCAGCTGGTCGAGGACCCAAGCGTACTTGAATGAGTCGCCTGCCCCAGTCTTCTCTGACTCCTTTGCAAACTCTTCGATCATCCTCTGGTCGACGACGCCTAAGTCGAAGAGGAAGTGGCCCATAGACGTGGATTTACCGTGGTCCACGTGGCCGCAGATAATCAGGTTCAGGTGGGGCTTGTTCGCCATACTACTTCCCTCTTTCCATGAAACGACCCTCGCTGAGTGTATTTAAGCGTAGTGGGGTGAAACGGGGTTCTGTTCTGTGTTTGGGCTATTCCTGAGGGTGTTCAGTTTGGGTGATACTCTCACGTGCGGGCTTGAGTTCGCCGCATACCCGGCGTACTGAGCGAAAGCTTCCTAGTGGTCGGTGCAAAACATGGAACATCGAGCGTTCCGTTGCCCACCTTGCGTTACACGGGCGATTGCGGATTAGCTCGATGAGAGGTAGCTCCAGAGGATTACGCCCACGAGCATCACCAATGAACCGGCGAAGCCAGTTATGAGCGCGCTCGCGGCGTCCGAGCTGAGCCCGAGGCTCATGACGAAGTTCATCACGGGAGCCCTGACGAGCCAAGCGAAGAAGCCAAGAGCGTATCCTAGGAGCCAGAATCCGAACAGGATTGTTCTTCTTCCCATGCCGTATCGATAGATGATATTGCGGTCCGAGTCGGTAAATGGGCGGAGGATGGTATTCCTTCACGGATTTGTTGAAATCTTTAGAGCAAAATTCCAGCGAGGGAGAGCAGATAGGTCGTCATCACGCTTGCGCAGACACCGAGGGCGAGAAAGAGGATTTCATCCAGCACCAACTTTCTCTCCTCCTGCGTGTACTCGTCGCTGATGCATCCCAGCATCAGGTTCCCGAACGAAGACATTGGGTCCTTGGGCATTTCCGATGCCAAAAACGAGGTTCTGGGTTAATTAACGGTTGTGGACCCCGGGTCCTTCAGCATCGGACCGAGGAGTTCGTCTCGGGCAAGCGTTATTATAGTGAGGGCAGATTCCGGATTCGGCAAGGTGTGTTGCCTTGCCAGATAGCTTTGCTTCAAAACTCGAAGGTGCAAGAAGCGTCTTCACTTTCAGGGACTTCATCCTTCTCCCGGGGAGAAGCAAAGCAGAGCCGGCGGAGATCGATCTCGCTTCGAGGTTGACTAGGAACATCAAGCTTGGAATACCGCTGGTTTCATCTCCGATGGACACAGTCACGGAGTGGCGCCTGGCTGTCGAGATGGCGAGGCTTGGAGGAGCGGGGGTCATCCATAGGAACATGTCGATTGAAGACCAGGTCAGTCAAGTGAAGAAGGTGAAGTCCTCAAGAGTGGACGCCCTGAGCAGTGATAGCAGAGGAAGACCCTTGGTCGGATCGGCAGTTTCACCCTTGGACAGGGAGAGGTGCAGGGCAGTCGACCGGGTCGCAGACTTTCTTGTCGCAGACGTAGCTCACTTCCACAGTTCCAAGGTGATTGCAGCTGCGAGACGGGTCCTGCCTGACCTCAGCGCAGATTTCATCGCTGGGAATGTAGGAACGCGGCAGGCGGCGGATGATATCATTGATGAGCTACCAAGGGTAGAAGGATTCAGGGCAGGAATTGGTTCCGGGTCTATCTGCATCACATCGGAAGTGACCCGCGTCGGGGCGCCCACACTCTTTGCGGTCGCAGAGGTCGCGAGCGCAGTCGCTGAAAGGAAACTGGACATTCCGGTGATAGCTGATGGCGGGATTCGAGGCCCAGGTGACGCAGCGTTGGCCTTTGCCGCAGGAGCATCTGCAACCATGCTAGGTTCTGTGCTGGCAGGGACAGAAGAGGCGGCTAGCGAGATGGTGGTCAGAGGCGGCAAGAGGTTCAAGGTCCACAGAGGGATGGCGAGCGCAGCTGCAAGACGCGTGAGGTTCGCGGTCGACAGATATGCGGTCCCCGCAAAGGGGTTCGACGAAGGAGTGGAGGCCTATGTTGAGTACGCCGGGAAGGCGAAGACGGTCGTCACTACGATGTCTAATGGTCTACGGGCGGCTTTTGGGTATGCAGGCGCGGAGAACGTCAGGGAAATGTGGAACGGAGCAAAGTTCGGAGCAATAACCGCAACAGGGGCTGGAGAGCTAGGGGCCCATTCACTGGAGGTCAAGAAGTAACATGGCCGAACAGGGACTGAGCGGGGGCATCGCTGTCCTCGACTTTGGCGGACAGTATGCCCACCTGATCTGCAGGAGAGTCAGGGCACTGGGGGTCTTCGCAGAGCTCCAACCTCATGACATATCTCTCTCAGAGTTGAAGAAGAAGGGAGTCGCCGGGGTGATACTGTCGGGGGGGCCTGCGAGTGTCTACTCAGAGGAAGCGCCCAGAGCTGACCTGGAACTCCTCAAGGGGGACATCCCGCTTCTGGGGATCTGCTATGGCTACCAGCTTCTTGTGCGGGCCCATGGTGGGGAAGTCGGTAGGGCCAGTCGCCGTGAATACGGGAGGTCGAATGTGAAAATCCTCGACAAAGGTGGGCTCTTCGACGGCATTGGAAGGGACCAGCTTGTCTGCTGGATGAGCCACACTGATTCGCCCACCAGGCTTCCGTCGTCCCTGAAGGCTATCGCATCCAGCTCCAATTCACCGTATGCCGCAGTCAGGTCATCTGATGGACACCACTATGGCGTCCAATTCCATCCTGAGGTGTCGCACACAGAAGAGGGCCAGGCAATCCTGGCTAACTTCGTGTTCGGGGTGTGTGGGGCACAGCGCAACTGGACCCTTGAAGGGTTCATGAAAAGAACAGTCGAGTCACTGGCCGAGCTGCAAGGGAAGGTGCTCTGCGCGGTCTCAGGAGGAGTCGATTCGTCCGTGACCGCGGCCCTGCTTCACATGGCGATAGGAAACAGGCTGAAGTGTGTCTTCATCGACACTGGGCTCTTGAGAGCCAGGGAAACCGAGAACGTTAAGGCGTTTCTGGAGCAGGGTCTCGGAATCGATGTTTCGTTTGTGGACGCCTCGGCCATGTTCCTGCAAGCTCTCAAGGGCGTAACCGACTCCGAACAGAAACGGAAGGTGGTGGGGAAGAAGTTCGCCGACGCTTTCGAGGAGTTTGCAGTCAGGGAGGGACCCTTCGCCTACCTGGCGCAGGGGACGCTCTACCCAGACGTGATCGAAAGCGGAAGGTCAGGAGGCCCAGCGGCGGTGATTAAGACGCACCACAACGTAGGAGGACTCCCGAAGGAGCTCTCGATGCAGGTGGTGGAGCCCGTGAAGGAGCTCTACAAGGACGAGGTCAGGGAGCTGGGCAGGCTACTCGGGCTCCCGCAGAGGGTTCTTCAGAGGCATCCATTTCCAGGCCCGGGTCTGGCTGTTAGGGTCATCGGTGAGACGACGCCGGACAAGCTAAGAGTAACGAGAGAGGCGAGCAGAATCGTCGAGGAGGTGATTGAGGAGGAGAATCTCTACTCGAAGGTGTGGCAGGCGTTCGCCTTCGTGGGTGACGACAAGGTGACGGGAGTTCTGGGAGACGAGAGGCGCCTTGGGTACCAAGTGACAGTAAAGGTCGTCGAATCTATTGATGCCATGACGGCAGACTGGGCCAGGCTCCAACCAGAGATCCTGGAGAGAATCTCCACCAGGGTGACCAACGAAGTTGAGGGGGTGGTCGGCGTCGCCTACTCCATCTCCACCAAGCCACCAGCGACGATCGAGCCTCAGTGAACTCCTTGAGTGCACTCAGTCCGAAGACAGAGCTCGCTGAGCTTCACGTCCACCTCGGTGGCTCTGTCGACCCTGCCGTGATGTGGGAAATCGCTCATGCCCAAGGAATAAAGCTTCCGACCAAGGACTACTGGAAGTTCGTGGACCTGGTGACGGTGACCCCACGAAGCAAGAGGTCCTTTGGCTATTACCTCTCGCTCTTCCACCTGACCGAGCTGATACAGTCCAGCCCGATTGCGATAGAGCGCTCGGTATATCAGACAATTGCCGGCGCTTACAGGAAGAACAACATTACTCTTTTGGAACTCAGGTTCAACCCCATGAAGAGAAACAGGGGTGGGGAGCAGGACCTCGATCACATAATGATGGCCGCCGTGCGGGGAATCGATCGTGCCTCTCTGGAGTACCCAGTTAAGACAGGGATTATCGTGTGCCTCGATAGGGGGTTCGGACAAAGGCTCAACGAAATCTTGCTTGAGAAGGCCGTTGCCTTCTCTGGCAGAGGAGTGGTGGGAATCGACATGGCAGGCCCGGGGAACAAGGCGTTCCACTACGCCGATTACAGGGGTATCTTCAGGAGGGCAAGGAAGGCGGGGCTCGGGTTGACTGTTCACGCCGGGGAAGACGAGGGAGCCGACTCAGTAAGGCTGGCCCTAGAACACTTGGAGCCTGATAGGATAGGACACGGCGTTAGGGCGACGGAGGATTCAGGGACCCTGGAACTTCTAAAGCAGAGGGGGACAGTCCTTGAAGTCTGTCCTACCTCTAACTTACACACCGGAGTGGTCAAGAATACGAGGGAACTAAGACGCATCTTCGGGGCGCTCAAGGAGTTCGGCATCAGATACACTCTCAATACGGATGGGCCGGAGATGCTCAGGACCAATCTTCGGGGAGAAATTGACTTCCTGCTCCGGGACGGCGCCGTGCGCGAGGAGGACATCTTGCGCTCCAACAGTATCGCGTTCGACTCTTCCTTCGTCAAGTGAGCAACAGCTGCCTGCCGTGTGCCCGCTCTCGGAGGTGAAAAGGTTTGAAAAGGCGGGCGTCGGAGGCGCTCTTCAGATGGAGCTGACAGAAAAGCAGATCGAAGCGGGCGAGTTCACGATAAACTACGTCACGGTCGGAGGCGGAGATCCCCTTCTTTTCTTGCACGGTAGTGAGCCTGCCGAGACGTGGCGGGTATGGGAGCCGATTCTGAGCCTCTCAGGGAAATACTGCATCGTCGCCCCCGATTTGATCGGGTACGGAGGGTCCTCGAGACCGACGGAGACGCCCAACTATAGGACTCAGGCACAGGCGCTTGGAGATTTCGTGGATAAACTGAAGATCAATACGATGTCCCTCGTGGGGAGTGGCTGGGGAGGGCAGGTCGCCCTCGAGTTCGCACTCACGAGGCCTGAGGCCGTCAAGTCGATGGTCCTGCTCGCCAGCACATACGATAAGGATCAGTTGAGAGGTCTGGGAAAGTTGAAGAGGCCGACGCTCATAATCTATGCAGAGGATGACATGGTCACGCAGCTCAAGGCGGGGTATCTGCTAAGAGATGCGATAGGGACATCCAGGCTCGAAGTGCTGGACCCGGTCGCCCGGGACCCCAGGTACGACTTCCGTATTTCGCATCGGCTACAGAAGTTTAGGGTCCCGAAGATCCTTCAGTTAATCGAGCTCTTCCTTTCAAGGCCCGAGGCGATGATTGCGAAGCCCCCCGAGTTGGAAAAGGAGTTGCAGGGGATGGAATTGCGTAGGAAAGACGAAAAGTCCGAAGAGGGAACTACCTAGAAGCCATCGCTACACGTTCTTGCTCGTTCTTCTTCTTGACGGAGTAACTATTCGAGTCACCCGCCGCCGCCTGCATGATTTCATCGGCGAGGACCTCTTCCACGCTCCGTGATGATGCGAACGCTGCCTCTCTCACTCCCTCAGAAATGAAACGGAGCGCCAAATCAACCCTGCGGACGGGGGAGATATCGACCGATTGGTGGTAGACGACGCCGCCGTAGCTCAGTCGCGTGGTGTCCTCATTCGGCGAAGCGTTCTCGATGGCTTTCACCAACTGCTGGACTGGGTTCTGCCCGGTCTTCAACCCGATTATTGTGAACGCCGTCTTTACAATCTTCATCGCCTTCTGTTTCTTGCCACCCATTCTGCCGGTGTTCTTCGCGTACTTCTTGCCGAAGTGCATCATCTGGTCCACGAGTCTTTCAACGATGTTGACTCTGGTCTTCCCGAACTTCTTGTGCTCGTGACGCCCTCCCGAATGGGGCACTAGAATCTGTTTCAGACTAATGACGTTTTGGAGACCCTGATCTTCAATCTTGACTTCTGTCGTATCCCACATATTCCAGAGAAGCATCTTCTGATGCTCTAGCGACTGTCTGCTCAAGATGGATACTATCTCCTCGGCTTCTCCTTTCTTCCGTAGACTAATTCATTCAGAGAGACGCCGTTGACCTTAAAGACAGTCCAGCGAACGCCTGGTATGTCGCCCATGGCTCTTTTCATTGAGCCTCCTATCCCCTGAAGAACGACTTCGTCGTGCTCGTCGACATAGTTTAGGGCGCCGTCCCCTGGCAGGAAGGCCGTGATTTGCTTTCCATTCTTGACTATCTGGACCCTCACGCATTTCCTGATTGCGGAATTGGGCTGCTTGGATTCGATCCCCACCTTCTCCAATACAATGCCTCGTGCCTGGGGGGCGCCCTCTAGTGGGTCAGATTTGTAATCGAGTCCAAGCTTCCGTCTCTTGTACCACTTGTTGGACCAGCGGAACCTCTGCCTCTTCTGCGAAACCTGCCTAGCGGCAAATTCTCCGCGTGGGGAACCTGGCAATTTTCCAACCGCAACCCTTTTTCATCGTATAAAAGCGTTCAGAGCTCGCTCGTGATTTGGACGTTTTCGATTCCGAAGTACCTGCGAACTAGGAGTCGGACCTTCTCGGCATTCTTCCCACCTATTCCGAGGACGGCACCCTTCTTTCGGTAATCCACAACCGCTACGATACCCTTCGTGCCGTCGAGCCTATCGCCCACCCTGACCTCTTGAACGTACTTCGCCCCGAGCGTATTCCGAACCAGCCCCTCAACGTCGTCGGCCCATTCCACCATTTCGACAGGCCTCCTGAGTGCCCGCTCAATCTTCTTGACGGATGAGCCATCCTTTCCTATCGCGAGACCCATTTGGCCCTTCGCCACTACGAAGATCACTCTGTTCTGTTTCTCATCTATAACGCAATCCCGGGCGGTGGCTCCCGTCATACCTTGGAACATTGATAGCATCGACAACTGGTCTGACGAAAGTTTGATTTCGGGCAAACAATGACTCACTTCAACAGCTGGTTGACGTCGCCCTCGCTGACCGAACGCAGGGCTACAGCCGAGACTCGGTAGGGCCTTCCTATCATCCTTGCCAGCTCGACCGAGGACAACTGCAACTCGACAATGGGGATTCCATGTTTCTTCGCTTCTTCCCGAAGCTTCGCCCCCAGGCCTTCTGGAACTGAGCGGGTCAAGAGAATTGCCTTGCTGCCCTTCAAGGCCGCAATGCTTTCTTTGGCGCCCACCGCAGTCTTCCCCCCCTTCATGGCGTCCTTCAAAACCTTCGAAAGGTGAGCGCTGTCGACCATGTTATCAGCTCATGTAAAGGTCAATCATCCCGGTCCCCACTGGGATCGGGAGTCCGACGATCACGTTTTCTGTAACGCCCTTCAGGTCCTCGGTCTCACCCCTGACCGCGGCCTCGGCCAGTGTCGGTACGGTAATCTCGAAAGCGGCCCTTGCGAGGACGCTGCTCTTGGCGCCGGCTATCCCGTGCCGTCCTATCTGTTGGATATAGCCCTTCGAGGTCATCAGGTCTGCCACCAGGAATATGTGGCGTATGTCGACCTCAAGGCCCTGTTCATCCAGTGTACTCATTACCTCTCTGACTAAAGTGGCTCGTGCCGCCTCGATGCCGAGGACCTGCGCTACCTCGTGCACGTTGTTCGTGTACACCCTCGTGGGGTCCACACCCTGGACAAGTACGACTTTGCCCAGGTTCGAACCAGCAGTTTGGATGAACCACTCCTCACCCTCCTTAACGACAGTCACCCTAGTGATCCCCGGAATCCCTTTCAGCTTCATATTGAGGATCTTGTTCCGAAGCGTAAACAAGGCCGAGAGATCGGCGTTCTCCATGCTAACGTGAATGACGTTCTTATCCCTCTTATCTTGTTGGACGTTTCTCTTCCCTGTCTCAATGGCTTCCCGAATCTCCTCCGGATTGGTGTCCCTGTCCACCATCATTTCAGGACTTAGGTGCAGCTTAATCCCTTCTGTGGGGTCGACCTCGCTGAAGGAGACGACGTTGCCGACCTTGCTGAATAGAATCTCCTTTGCAACCTTGACGGCCTTCTCGTTTGAAGCAGCGTATTCCTTCGTGAGATAGATATCCATTGAAGGGGTAGCTGGGATCTTCCGGGCATCCACTAATTCCATCAGTCTCGGGAGTCCGAGAGTGACATCTCGTTCTCTCACTCCTGCAAAGTGGAAGGTTCGCAGAGTCATCTGCGTGCCAGGTTCACCGATTGATTGGGCCGCCACGATGCCCGAAGCCTCGCCGGGTTCCACCCTGGAATAATCCTGTGCTTCGTCAACCTTTTCGAGTGCTTCCTTGGCGCCCTCCTCTGAGAGGTGGGAGCTCGCGAGTTTCTCTCTAAGCTCCCGAGAAAGGCGATCGTTGAGCCCTGATTGGTATTTCTTCAACAGCCTCTGGACAGTCTCTTCGTCGAGCTTGCCCTTCGACTTAAAGAGAAGTTCCTCGGTCTCAACTAGCCGGTCGAGGTTGATTGGGCGACCGTGGTCGCTCTTAGCGGGGTCGACGCCGTCCTCGCCGTAAAGGAACTGGATGATGTGCCCGTGGGGGTCTCTCACGGTCAGATCGTACTCTACCTTGAGGTGTTCAAGGGCGTTGACCAACCTCCTCTGCATGTAACCGCTCTGCTGCGTCCTGACCGCTGTGTCCACCAGCCCCTCCCTTCCTCCCATGGCGTGGAAGAAGAACTCGGTCGGAGATAGGCCGTCTCGGTAGTTGCTCCTGACGAAACCCTTCGCCTCGGGCGAGGGGTCGTTCCAAGGGAAGTGGCTTAGCGCCCTCCCCTTCATGCCTTTCTCGATTCTCTTTCCTCGGACAGACTGTTGTCCGAGGGCAGCAGTCATCTGCCCGACGTTGAGGCTGGAGCCCCTGGCGCCGGTTCTCGCCATTATCATGCCCGAGTTTTCGGCCGGGAAGGAGCGGTCTGCGATTCTTCCTGCCCTGTCTCTAGCGCGCGCTAGTTCGTTGACGATGTACGCCTCGAGTGAGTCTTCGGGCGAAAGTCCCCTCGTCAGCTGGAGCGTCCCAGCCTTGTACTTCTTGATCAGTTCGAAGACCCCCGTGTAGGCCTCATCCAAGGTGTCGCGTATGCCCTTCTTCGCGTCCTCGGCCAGCTCCAACTCGTTGAAGCCGTAGGTAAAGCCTCTCCTGGTGAGAAAGGTCTTTAGGACCTTCAAGATCGAGTTCAGAAAGTTCCTGGCGTCCTCGTTTCCGTAGTCCTTGGTTATCCTGTGAAGCAGTGAATCGGGCTCCTCGGCCCCTATGACTGCCTTGTCGACCACTCCCGATATGAGTTGCCCATCCTTGATCACGACATCGCCGGAGGCGCCCGACTTTGAGGACTTCGCCCACTTGGACGTCAGGACGCAGTTCATTCCCTTTGGTATGAAGAGTGAAAAGAGTTGTTTTCCGGTGTACATCGGGTGGGCGCCTCCCAGGGCGGGCTCCGGAAGGTCTCCCTCGTAGTCGCCGATCAGCGCCAGGTTCGAGAACTCCCCTGGTGTGAGAAAGGTCTCGTCCCGTGTGAGCATGAAGGCGCCCGTGATGAAATCCCTGATTCCGCCGATTATAGGGCCTCCGTACCTTGGTGACAGTATCTGGTCCTGAACCTTCATCAGCATCAGCGCCTCAGACCGCGACTCCTCGCTTTGGGGGACGTGCAGGTTCATCTCGTCGCCATCAAAGTCAGCGTTGTACGGTGGACAAACCGACGGATGGAGTCTGAAAGTTCTGTATGGCAGGACCCTAACAAAATGTGCCATAACAGACATTCTGTGGAGGGACGGCTGTCTGTTGAAGAGGACGACGTCCCCGTCCATCAGGTGTCTCTCGACGACGTATCCGGGCGCAAGCGTGTCCGCCAGAGCCTTCCTGTCGCTCGCGAAGTCGAGCCTAATCTTGACTCCGTCTGGTCTGATGACGTAGTTTGCGCCAGGGTGCTCGAATGGGCCTCTGACTACAAGTGGCTTCAGGTTCTCGATGTTAGAAGGAGAGACCTTCTCCGGTATGGTGAGTTTCTTTGCCACCTCGTAGGGAACGCCTACTTCGCCGATATCTAGGCTCGGGTCCGGGCTGATCACCGTTCTGCTGGAGAAGTCGACTCTTTTTCCTGAAAGAGAACCTCGGAATCTTCCCTCCTTACCCTTGAGCCTCTGGCTGAGCGTCTTCAGGGGCCTACCCGAACGGTGGTGAGCTTGGGGAATCCCCGAGACCTCATTGTCGAAATACGTGGTGACGTGGTAGTGGAGCAGGTCGACGAGGTCCTGGACGATCAGGTGGGGCGTCCCGGACTCCTTGCTCTCTCTGACCCTCTGGTTCACCCTGAGGATGTCGACTACCTTGTGCGTCAGGTCGTCTTCGGACCTGATTCCTGACTCAAGAGTGATAGAGGGCCTAACCGTAAGAGGTGGGACAGGAAGTACCTGCAGTATGAACCACTCGGGCCTTGCCGCCTTTGCATTGAAGTTAAGGAGTTGTAGGTCCTCGTTGTTGATCCTCTCGAGCCTTTCCCTGACGGCAATCGGAAGGAGGCGTGTCGCGCCCCCCTCCTCGGTAATCTCATGGAATATTGTAGGTTTTGTGAACTCAATTTGGTACTGCTGCTTGCCGCAGTGAGGACAGAGTTTGACCTTCTTCGCTTTCGTCGTGATTTCCTTGGCTATTGCCTCCACGAGTGTCGGACTGAAGTCTGTCTTGGCTGAGAGTCGTGTTCGGTAGGCGTCTAGCTCCTGCTGGGGAAGGAGGATCCTCCCGCAGGTCCTGCATGTAGTCTGAACCAGTTTGTTAATCTCATCGACGAATGCGATGTGAAGGACCGGTTCGGCCAATTCGATATGGCCGAAGTGCCCTGGACAACGCCCCGCCGTGCCTCCGCAGGTTCCGCACTTCTGTCCAGGTTCTAACGTCCCGAGCCTGCTGTCCATCAGTCCACCCTGGACAGGCATTCCATCCTCATCGTATGTCTCGGGTTGCGTTACTTCCGCCACTGAGTACTTCCTTACTTCACTTGGCGAAAAGACTGCGAAGTCGATTCCGCGGATGGTCTTGAGCGCCTGCTCCATCGACACTTTCTTTACACCTTATCCTTCAACTGGAGCCGAGGCGCGATGTTCAGGCTGATCATCTCCTGGAGGAGGAGCTTGAAGGCATAGGCGACCACCACCGTGGAAATCTTGGCTTGGTCTCCGTCAATCTTGCAAGTGTAACGCCTCTGCTTCGCGTCGTAGTACGCAATTAGTCCGCACTTCTCGCACACATAGATCTCGGTCTTGTCTGCCTCGTCGAGGAGTCTGTCTTTGAGGACCATCGAAGCACCATATGCTATCAGACAATCTCTTTCCATCTCTCCGAACCTTAGGCCGCCGCCTCTTGCTCTCCCCTCGGTCGGTTGCTTGGTCAGCATCTGGACCTGCCCCCTTGCCCTTGCGTGAATCTTGTCTGCGACCATGTGGTGTAGCTTCTGGTAGTAAACGACACCCACGAAAACGTCGGCCGCGTACTTCTTCGCGGTCTTGCCGTCGTACATGACCTCTCTTCCTGTAGCCTCGAAGCCCCTTTCCTTCAGGATCTTTTCGAGCTCATCTAAGCTCTCTCCGGCAAAGGCTGAGCCGTCGACTGGAGAGCCGCGGAAAGCACCCGCCTTGCCTGCGATCGACTCGATGAACTGGCCTACGGTCATCCTCGAAGGAAAGGCGTGAGGGTTGATTATGACGTCGGGGACAACACCCTCCGCTGTGTATGGCATGTCTTCCTGTGGGACAACCAATCCAATGACCCCCTTCTGCCCGTGCCTAGAAGCGAACTTGTCGCCGATTTCAGGGACCCTCATGTCCCTGACTCTGACCTTGAACATCCGGCCCCCTTCGACGTTCTCGGTCATGAAAATCGAATCCACGACGCCTGTTTCCGATGGTCTCACGGCCACGGATGTGTCCCTTCTGTAGGGCCCCTTAATCTCGAACTCTTTGTACTCCTCCATGAACCTTGGGGGGCTCGTCCGGCCTATGACAACGTCACCCCCTGTCACCTGCGATTCATGGGCAACCACTCCGTCTCCTTCTAGAAGGCGGTAGAATTTCTCACCCCTGTAGCCTCGTATGTTTGACTCAGCAGCCGGGACCTCGAACGTGTCCCTCATTCCGCCCAGGTATTGTTTGGCTTCACCTTCGTAGAGCCTGTAGAAGAAAGAGCGCGCGAGCCCTCTCTCAACACTGGACCTGTTCATGATTATCGCATCTTCGATGTTGTAGCCTTCGAAAGATAGGACGGCGACCACACAATTCTGCCCCAGCGGGCGCTCGTCTATCTTCAGGAGGTCCAATGTCCTAGTCCTGACAACGGGTGCTTGGGGGCTGACCAAGAGATGCTGTCGGACGTGCGGTGAAATCGGATATGTTGGGGAGCTGAAACCCAGGCTCTGCTTCGCCATGGCTGACTCGTACGTGTTTCTAGGCGACTGGTTGTGCTCGGGGTAAGGTATGATCGATGCGGCTATTCCGAACATTGCGGCAGGAAATAGCTCCATGTGAGTGTTCCTGGCACTAACGTCGTCCGCACCCATTGCCACTAGACAGTTCTCCTCCTCGTTGGCGTCGATGAGTTCGGCTACTCCCCGCTCCACCAGCTCGCGCCAAGACATCTGACCCGAATCGACCTTCTCAATCAGCTCTGGTTCTAGCAGAGATCTACCGTTCTCCACCACTATCAGGGGTCGGAGGACACGACCTGAGCTCAAGCTGATGTACAGCCTTGGATAGGCTTTCTCATTCACAGGTGAGACATACAAAACGCTGGCGCTCGGGTTGATCTGGCCCTCCCGCCTCAGCTTCCTGAAAGCCTTAGCGAGTCTCTCTCCGTCATCCACGTAACCCAAGAACCTGCCATCCATGAAGATTCTGCAACCGTTTACCTGAGTCTTCTGGTCCGTTTCCCGAATCCGCTTGGCTCCAAGCTCCCACAACTTATCCTCGACTTCCTGAGTTGGAACTCCTACGGAGATGATGGCTGAGAGGGCCAAGTTCTTGACCAGGCCGCAGTTGACTCCCTCGGGCGTCTCCGAGGGACAGATTCTGCCGAAGTGGGTCGCGTGGAGGTCCCTGGCTTCAAAGTTGGGTTGGCTCCTGCTGAGCGGCGACTGAACGCGCCTCAGGTGGCTCAGAGTGCTGAGGTAGTTGGTCCGGTCAAGCAGCTGTGTGACCCCAACCTTGCCTCGCCCCCAGTTCCCAGTCGCTATCGCGTTGTTGAGTTTGTCTGTTATTATCCCCGTCCGAATTGCGGCCCCCACCACGTTCCCCCCACGCTTCTGACCAGTTCTTTCGAGCTGGTACTTCATGTCCCTGACTAGGTTCCTGAAGGCCGTCCTGAATAGGTCGGCCAGCATCTGACCTGCGAACTTTATCACTTTGTTACCGTAGTGGTCCTTGTCGTCAGCGCCAATCCAACCAAGCCTAAGCTCGAGGAGCTTGCAGACCGCTTCACCCATGAACATTGCCTTGTCGAATCGCCTATCATCGGTCTTGCCCAGGTGAGGAAGGAGTCCCCAGTCGAGCATCGATTGTGCGCGCTTCACCCTGAACTCCTCGAGCATGCCGTGGGCGACCCTATTGCCAATGTAGACCAAGGAGTCCTTGTCGGTGGGTGCTTCGCTGGCTTTGTCGAACGAAACCTCCAGTAGATCCTGAATTTCGGCCTTGGGCGAGACAGCGTCGGCTATGTCCTTGTCTGACTTTATTCCGAGAGCCCTCATTACAATAACGAACGGAAGGTCGACCGGGCAACTAGGAACCTTCACGTTTATTGCGCCGTCCTGCTTCAAGGTCAGCTCGAGCTTCGATCTATAACCTACGACAGACGAGTAGACTCTTGACTTGTATGTGGTTGCTCCGGAGGCCTTCTCTGAATCAACGAGGATCTTGTTGGGCGAGAGGTCCTCAAGGCCAACGATTACCCTCTCCGCACCGTTGATTATGAAGTATCCACCAGGGTCATTGGGGTCTTCGCCCGACTCGACCAGCTGGTCTTTGGAGCGGGTTGATAGTTGACAAAGTTCTGACTTCACCATCACGGGCAGATCTCCGATGTGCTGCCGCGTGGTGTCCCGGGGGAGGCCTTCCTCCTCGATAGTCATTTCGAGCAGAATTGGGGCAGAGTAGGTCAGGTTTCTGAGGCGTGCCTCCATGGGCAGGATACTGCTGACCGAGCCGTCAATCTCGACTACCCTCGGTGCGCCGAGCGCAATCCTTCCGAACTTTATCTTGTACGGCGTGCTGACCGTCTCGACCTCGACCTCCCCAATCTCGTCGACTATGTTCTGGAGTCCCCTAGAGACGAACTCGTTGTAGCTGTTGAGGTGCTGCTTCGCAACCCCTTCCCTTTCGAGCAGGTCGCGGAGGACGACCCATGAACTGGACTTGAACGCCTGCATGCTCAAGTTTAGCTCTCCACCACATACCGATAGTAGGTGCTGGCACCTGCTGTCTCACTTCGCCTCGATATCCTCACAAAATCACCAGGCTTGGCCCCAACTTCCTTTGCTATTGGATCGGTCACCAGAATGTAGGGAAGCTGGCTAGGCGAAGAGTGGAACTCTTGAAGAACCCGCTGCGACTCCTCCCTCGTAAGAAGCTCATGCTTGGGGATCAGAAAATGGGTGCTGACCTTGAAGGGGGGAACCTCGTCCTCAACCTTCTTCTTTCTTACGGTCTTCTTCTGAGCGCTGTCTTTGGCTGGCGCTAAGTCGGTATACCCCCATTCGTAACTAATAGTAGTTGACATGCACAATACAATGCGCAGGGACCTGTGGACGGCGCCTCTGAGCGCGTATTTAGATTTTTCTAGCACCGGTTCTGTGTAGTCTTCGGTTGCTCGAACAATATCATCTCCCTGTGTAATGTCGGTTGCTGGCACGCGCAAGGCTGTTAAGTGGCTGCAAATGAGGAGGTTATCGACATGAGACGCAGAACGAAGTGGGTCGCTGTGTTCGTGATATCTTTCCTCGTCGTGGTCATCGCAGTCAATGCCTATTCCTACGCGGTTGGCTCCTCCGAGAACAAGACCATTACTCAGCCCTTTTCGATTGACTACCCCCTTCCCAACAGTCCTCTCGTGAATGTCATCACTTACAACGGCTCGATGCATATCGACATGCTCCTTTACTCCAATGGCTCCATCACTCAGGGGCAGAGGGTAATAGTAGATGCAAGCGGGGGAATGACCTCGAAATTCAGTAAGCAAGTGAAGCAAATCATCATCCAGTTCCAAGGGGCACAAGCCTGTTACCTCGAAGGTTGCAAGGGAGAGGTCATAGAGATTGGAGGCCCAGCGGGTGTAATCCTCAATCAGAACCGGACCAGCCCCGGTCTTGCGCCAATAACGGAAATCGGGCCAGTTGTTTTCCCAATCTCTCTCGGAATTGGCTCTACCTCGTTTGGCGGATATCCAATCTTTTGGCCCTCTGCCGGGACTTACTACCCGTTGATGACGCTCTCCTATTGGAATGGCACAGATTCCCCTGCCTATACATTGCAGAGCATGCCAGTCTATGTCGCCCCTCACCCGGTCGTGAGTCCCCAAGACTTGGCATACTGGGTGAACTATATCGCTAGTGCTCTCGTTCTTGTGCTGTTCGTGGCAGGCACTTTCATCGCCCTCAAGAACAAGACCGTTAGAAAGAAGCTGGACACTTGGTGGCATGGTGGTTAGAGGACTCCCAAACCTACTAAGAGTAGTATCCCAAGAGCTAACATGACGGCAAAGGTGACCCGCCAGACCAGTATCTCCTCCTTTAGGTCTCGGATTTCTTCTTGAAGTAGTCGCTCACGATTATCCTGACCACTTCGGGAACCGTCGCTATCGCCTTGACCTTTCGCTCCTTTTCTAGAGAGCGCGCGCGCCGAAAGCGTTTCCTGCTCCTGAGCAATGTCGGTTGGTGGGCTGGGGATTCCCCTACTTTCGTCATTCTACTTCGATGGTAGGCACACTCGCGCTTGAGGCACTCGCCTCGATCTGGGGCTGGACTCTCTTTCCTCTGAGGAGGGACGGAATGAAGGCCAACAGGTTGATGACAAATAGGACAAAGTAGACGAAGTTGAGACCTCCCGCAAAGGCGGCTCTTTGAGAGAGGCTGAGAGCAGTAGGATTTATTGAAGATATCATACTTGTAATGAGAGAATAGGACACCTTGAAGGTCAACAACAAGATGACCGCATTGACACTGAGTGTGTATCCGACATTGAAGAAGGTGGCTCGTAGGGCGGACGCCACTGCGCGCCTCTTAGCCGGGACCGATCCCATTATGGAGCTCATGTTGGGTGAGGCAAAGAGGCCCGTCCCAAGACCGCCTAGAATCAGGAGCATGGCGATGTTAAGATAGGGAGTATTGACGGCGACTCTCGAGAACAGGAAGAGAGAAGTGCTGATGACAATCAAACCTCCGGTAGTGAAAGGCAGAGTTCCGTATTCATCGGAGAAGTGGCCACTCAACGGGCCTGCCACAAGGAACCCAAAGTCGAACGGCAGCAGTGCGACCCCCGCCTCGAGCGGGGAGAGCCCCTGGACGAGTTGCAGATAGAGGCTGATCACCAAGAGAAACGCACCCCAGGAGACCGAGTTGATCATTTGAGCCAGACAGCCTCCGCTGAATTCCCTTATCCTGAGGAGGCTGAGGTCGAGGAGCGGATGCTCAGTGCGACGCTCGAGGCGCACGAAGACCATCAGGGAGGCGGCCGCCAGGACGCCCAATCCAATGACCACCGAGAAGTCAACGGAGCCGTAAGCCGCGAAAGTTAGGGATAGCAACAGTGAAGTGATGAAGATAGTGAAACTCAGGAAGCCAGGCCAGTCCATGGGCACGGTCCGCTCTCTCTTGCCTACCTCATGGAGGCGCCTGTAAGCCCACAGGGTTCCGAAGATCCCGACCGGGATGTTGATGTAGAAGAGGAACCTCCAATTGAGAATTGCCAGTATCAAGCCGCTTAGCGTGAGACCGCCGACCGCACCAGCCCTGAAGGCAATCTGGTTAATCCCCAGCGCTGTGCCGAGTTGGTTGGACGGGAAAGCGTCGGCGATGATGGCCGCGCTATTGGCGAAGAGGGCGGCCGACCCGAGGCCCTGGAAAATCCTAGCCGCGATGAACGCGTTCGGGTCACTGGACGAGGCAGTGAGGAAGGAGCCGACGGTGAATATGGTGAACCCTACAGAATAGACCTTGACGCGGCCGAACATGTCGCTGACCCGCCCAATGAAGAGCAGCGCAACCGTGCTTCCTATCGTGTAGGCTTGAGTGAACCAGATTGCCTGTTCGGCATCAGCGTGAAGGGCGGCGGCCACGGTCGGCAGGCCGACTATCACTATCCTGCCATCAATCCCGCTCATCAGGACCCCGACGGTTGTGACTGTAAGAACCGTCCACTTGTACTGCATTTTGAACCCGCCTAGAGCTCGGCGGGTTCCTTCACCCGCTTTCTGACTTTGTCGAGCGATGCGATGGCAGCCGCCAGCTCGCCCGGCGGGAGCGACAATCCAAGCCCCCTAGCGTATTGCCTGAACCGTGTTGAGATGCTCTTGTATACCCTGACGCCTTCCTGAGTAAGTTCGATGACCCAGAGGCGCCTGTCGTTGGGATCTCTGCGACGGCGAACATATCCCTTCGCCTCGATTCTATCAATAAGGCCCGTGACGTTGGCCGGCGCGACCAGCATGTGCTCGCCAAGTGTGCTCATCTGCATTGGTCCGTTGCGGCCCAGGGCCAAGAGCACGTTGTACTGGGGGAACGTTATGTTCTCGACCGCGAGCCTAGCGTTGAGCCTCTTCAGTGCGGTCCTGTAGATGTCTCTTATCTCGGACCACAGCTCGAACCCCGGGTCGTACCCTGACATCCTATGGCCGCGCACGTCATCCCGGGGTCTTCAAATAGTTGATGTTTAACATGTTTAGTATCTCCAAGGCGCCCTCAGACGCGGTTCGTCAAGACCACCCCTATGAAGCACGAGAGGATTGGAAAAACTAGCGCTGGAAGTGGCTATCACGGCGACAAGACATTGATTGTGCGAAAAAGAAGATTGATTTACGAGCTGAGGTACCTTTTGAAGACTTGCCCCGGAAGCCCAACTTTCTAATCAACGAGAAGAGCCCATATCTTCAGGAACATGCCTTCAACCCTGTCGAGTGGAGGCCTTGGGGAGATGACGCGCTCAAGAAGGCGAAGAACGACGGAAAGCCAATCTTCCTGAGCATTGGCTATTCGACCTGCCACTGGTGTCATCAGCTGGCTCGCGAGTCATTCGAGGACGAAGCGATAGCAGCCTTGATCAACAAGAACTTCATCCCAATCAAGGTAGACAGGGAGGAGAGGCCAGAGCTCGACGCATACTACATGAAGGCGGTCCAGGCGATGACCGGGGGAGGAGGGTGGCCGTTGACAGTCTTCCTCACACCTGAGCTCAAACCGTTCTACGGAGGGACATACTTCCCGCCCGAGCCCAGATATGGGCTGCCCAGCTTCAGGCAGGTTCTGGAACTCGTGACTCGGGTCTGGAGAGACAAGAGAGCGGAAGCAGTGGAGAATGCCGAGCAGATCGTGAAGACACTGTCAGACGATTTGTCTCGTGCGAGGAGTTCGGAGCTGAAAATCGGGCTGCTCGACGACGGATACACCGCACTTGTCTCGTCTTTCGATCCTGAGCACGGGGGTTTCGGAGGCGCACCGAAATTTCCCCTGCCACTCTCCTTTGCCTACCTCCTGAGATACCACTACAGGACGGGGAAGGAACTGGCGCTAAAGAGCGTGACCAAGACCCTCGACGAGATAATGGCAGGAGGAATCAGGGACCACGTAGGAGGAGGCTTTCACAGATATTCGACTGACAGGGTCTGGCTGGTGCCGCACTTTGAGAAGATGCTTTATGACAACGCGCAACTGGCCAGGCTCTACACCGAAGCCTACCAAGCAACCGGGAAGAAGGAGTATGCCACTACAGCAAAGGAGACCCTTGACTGGATTCTTGGAGAAATGAGAGATGAAGGCGGAGGGTTCTATTCAGCTCAGGACGCGGACACCGAGGATGGCGAAGGAGCGTACTATACCTGGACGCCACTCGAAGTGCAGAAAACTCTCGGAAAGACTGACGCGGCGAAGTTCTCAGCCATCTTTGGAGTGACGAACAACGGGAACTTCGGAGGGAGGTCCATCCTACACCGCACTATAGCAGAATCAAAAGGTTTGGATCATGCGGAAGTCATCTCCAAGTGGAAGTTAGAGCTCTACGGCGAGAGGAAGAAGAAACCAAGATCAGCTACAGACACCAAGATACTGACGTCATGGAATGGGCTCGCCATCTCGGCCCTGGCCTTTGCAGGCACAGTGATGGAGAACGACGAATACGTGGCAGCCGCAGTGAGAGCCGCGAAATTCATCATGAAGAAGAACGCAAAGGATGGAAGGCTCCTGCGAAGGTTCGCAGGAGGCGAAGCCGCACTAGATGGGACCCTCGAAGACTATGCCTTCTTCGTGCAGGGACTATTGGATCTATTCGAGGCAACGGCTTTACCTATGTGGTTGGCGGAAGCGATAAGGCTGACCGATCTCATGGTCAGCGAGTTAGAGGACAAGGAGAACGGAGGACTCTTCTTCACGGTCAGCCCGCAGCCAACCAGGCTGAAGGAAGGGTACGACGGAGTTACCCCTTCGGGAAACTCGGTGGCCGCGGTCATCCTGATTCGGCTAGCAGAGCTGACGGGGAGGGATGACCTGAAACGGACGGGCGAGAGAGTCATGCAATTCTTTGGGAAGGACATCGAGCAGCAGCCAACGGGCCACACAAACATGTTGATCGCGCTAGACATGCTACTGAACGGGATGACGCAGATAGTGATTACGTCGAAGAATCGAGCAGACGCCGCAGACATGGCCAAAGAAATCTGGCGAAGCTTCATTCCGAACAAGGTAGTGCTGTCGGCCGATTCCAGGACGTATGGTCAGCTGCAGGGAATGACGACTTTACTGCGAGGAAGAATGCCAGGGGCCAAGCCGAGGGCCTATATCTGCAGAAGCTTCGTCTGCAAACTTCCTGCAGACAGCACAGACGCTCTAAGAGCCCAGCTGTCCGAGACCCAGAGTTAGCCCTTAAAACAGTCCGCGAGAAGCGGTGGATTCATGGGGAAGATATGGGAGATTCGTGGTCTCTTTGGCAACGAGTTTGCCATGGAGCAGGCCATCGAAGATTTGAAGAATCACAAGGGCTTCGAATGCGAGGTGCTGGATAGGAGGAACCTCTCCGTGCGCTTCGTTAGAAGAGATAGCGAGAATGAGGAGATCGTGAAGCGAACCCTCGAGATACACCACGGCTTCGTCGAATCGGAAGCCCCCCTAGGGGACTATGACGCCAAGAAGGAAGCCGCCAAGCAGAAGAAGCTCAGAAGGGAAGAGAACAGGAGGAAGAACCGTTAGCTGACCAGTCTGTCACGGTAGGAAGTCCCGTCAGGCAGTCAGGTTCTGGTACACGTGCGGGTTCTCGTCAATCAGGACAAGGTTAAGCTTCAGCACGTTCACATAGGGGCTCCCGAAAATCCAGAACGTTCCCTCCACGTTTCCGTTGACAATCGAGGTGAGGTTCGCCAGAGGTATGCCTGACGCCGAGCTTATCCGGTGTGTTTGATTGAGGGCCTCTGCCAGTGTGATGTCAGGATCCACGCCTGAAGCGGATTGGTTAGCGGGCCTGGCTTGGAACA
>Ga0326727_10008717_pt1 | contig 25512 bp, 24 predicted proteins | sample MB2enrmetagenome_FD_207643 | JGI IMG/M metagenome (GOLD analysis project Ga0326727, IMG submission 207643) | Lab enriched peat soil microbial communities from McLean, Ithaca, NY, United States - MB29MY | ecosystem: Environmental > Terrestrial > Soil > Wetlands > Peat | place: USA: New York...
GGAATCAGTTCGAGCCGCATCCTGGACAGTTCGACTACACCTTGATCGATATGCTCTTATCCGAGGCGCGCAAGCATAACGTCCGCCTTGTGCCGCTCTGGTTCGCCACGTGGAAGAATGGCAGCCAACACTACATGCCCGACTGGATGAAGCTTGACCCCACCCGCTACGCTCACGCCATCGACCGGTCCGGGCAGGCTGTCGACTCTCCATCGCCATTCGCGACCTCGTCGCTCGAGGAGGACAAAGCCGCGTTCGCCGCCTTCATGCGCCACCTCAAGGAAGCCGACCCGCAGCGCACTGTCATCATGGTGCAGGTGGAGAACGAACCCGGCAACTGGAACAGCGTTCGCGATTTCTCTCCGGCTGCGCAAAAAGCGTTTGAAGCGCCGGTCCCGTCGGAGGTGCTCAGCGCCATGAATGCGAAGACTGCTTCATCTCCCAACTGGCAGCAAGCTTTTGGTCCCGATGCAGACGAGTACTTCAACGCCTGGTCCGTGGCTCGCTACGTGGGCCAGGTCGCGGCCGCGGGAAAGGCTGTTTATCCGCTCCCGTTGTACGCCAACGCGGCTCTTCGCGACCCGTTGCATCCGGGTCCTGCCGGACTGCCGGGTGCTCCCGGCTCCTATGAGAGGCCGGGCGCCGCTTGAACGGCGACGACATTATGTTGAATTGCGACGCCCGGCCAAGGCCGTAAGAGCGGGTCGGAAAAGGCTCTCGACAGCCTGCCGGCCCTCCCAAGGCGCTTTATTGCATCAAAGGACGGCGCCTTGGTATAGACTGAATAAGAGCCTGGAGTCCGAAATCATATTCCGGGTGCGGAGAACAAACATGGAGACCGATTCCTCACGCAGAAAGTTCCTTGTGGCCGGCCTGAGTCTGCCAATTGCCGCCGTGGCAGATACTCCGGCGGGCCAGGCACCCACCGCACGTGTTTCCGGCGCAGCGTCGCCGGCGGCCGCCGGGCCCCGCTACCGGACGCTAGGCAAGACCGGGCTCAAGATTTCGACGGTCGGTTACGGGTGCATGATTACCTCCGATTCGAGCGTTATTCACCGAGCCGTGGACCTGGGTATTACGTATTTCGATACCGCACGCGGCTACCAAAAGGGCAACAATGAGCGCATGGTCGGAGCCGCGCTGAAAGGGTCGCGCGACAAGATCGTCCTCTCGAGTAAGTCGGAGGCGAAGACCGCTCCGGACGCCATTGCGGAACTCGACACCAGCCTTAAGGAATTGGGTACGGACTACCTGGATATCTGGTACATGCACTCTCGGGATACCGTGGCCAATATTCCCGACGAGCTGGTGACGGTATGGGAGAACGCCAAACAACAGGGAAAGATCCGCCACATCGGCATCAGCACCCACAAACCCAACGACATTGTGGACCGGGTGCTGGCGGTGGGGAAGTTTGAGGTCCTGCTGAGCACTTACAGCTTCGCAATAGGCGCGGCAAACGACCCGGCCTACCAGAAGCTGACGGATGCCGGTATCGGTCTGGTGGCGATGAAGGTGATGGCGCCCGCCGCCCGCGCCCGCAAACCGGATGGTCCGCTGGCCGCGTTGAAATGGGTCCTGCGGGACGCGCGATTTACCGCCGCGATCCCGAGCATGACCGACATGGACCAACTGGAGATGAACGTCCGGGCTATGACGGAACCGTTCAACGAAGCGGACCAGAAACTGCTTGCCCGCGTCAACGAAGACATTCGTCCATACTACTGCCGCATGTGCCAACAGTGCAGCGGCCAGTGCCCCAAGGGCGTGCCGGTCCCGGAGACCATCCGCTATCTGGCCTACGCCGATTTCTACGGGCAATTCGCCCTTGGCCGGGAGCACTTCCTGGCTCTGCCGGCGGAAACGCGCGCCGTACGATGCCGCGACTGCGCCTCGTGCCAGGTACGATGCCCCAACGGAGTTCATGTCGCCGAGCGCCTGATGCGCGCGCAGGAACTGTTCACCTAGCGACTGGAGAATCGCATGCGATCTAGAAGGCTGCTTTCACTGGCCCTCGCTGCGGCGGGACTCGCGCTGTTCCTTGAGTGCTCGACGTCCCTGGGTCAAAACGCGCCCGCAATCAAGCCCTCAAAAGCGCCGCCGCTGATGGCCCTGCTGGACCGGTTCACCGCCGCGAGCGTTCCTGTTCTTGGACCCGCCGAGATCGAGGTCGCGCCGCGCCAGTGGGACCAACCCATCCCGGCCGGCCTTCCCGGCAACGGTCTGGCGCAGCATCCCATGCTCTATGTCGGCGAGGGGTACAACAAAATATTCCTCGTCAATCAAGCCAAGATCATCTGGACCTATTCCACCGGACCCGGATGGGAATACGACGACGTGTGGATGCTCTCCAATGGCAATATCCTTTTCAGCCGCATGCAGTATGTCGCCGAAGTGACGCCCACGAAAGAGGTGGTGTGGCGTTACGACGCTCCCGAGGGGACCGAAATCCACACCTGCCAGCCGATCGGTTTGGACAAGGTCCTGTTCGTTCAGAACGGCCTGCCGCCCAAGCTGATGGTCGTCAACACTAAGACCAAGGTTGTGGAAGTCCAACACGACCTCCCGGCCCCGAGCCTGACCGACCCTAAGACCGTCCACGGACAGTTCCGCCGGCTGCGGTACACAGCCAAGGGAACGTACCTCGTTCCCTTCCTGACGATGAACCAGGTGATCGAGTACGACAGGAATTTCAGGGAGATCTGGAAGTACGAGATCGCGAGCCCTTGGGCCGCCATCCGACTTAAGAACGGGAATACGCTGATCACCGACGAGAAGGATATCCTCACGCGCGAAGTCAACCCCAAGAAGGAAACAGTGTGGGAACTCAAGCCGGGCGACGTGCCGGAAGCCTATCGGTATATCAACACGCAGACAAGCACGCGTTTGGTCAACGGCAACACCATCATCTGCTCCCGAGGCGGTGACGGAAAAGGTCCTCAGCTTGTGGAAGTCACGCCCGACAAGAAGGTTGTCTGGGTTCTGCGGGATTGGGCCAATTTCGGCCCGGCTACCGCCGTTCAGATCCTCGACGACCCGGGCATCCCTGAAAAGCCCGGGGAGTCACAACGGTGACGAACACCGCACCGGCATTTTCTGATACGCCGGAAAAGAGGGGAGGCGGCGGTAGCTAATACCTACGCCCTTCAAAGCGTGACTTAAAACCAAGCCAGCCCTGCGACGTCTGGGAGCTATCTCACCTTTTTCATCACCGGCGCGGGACAGATGACGACGCCGTGGGCCGACGGCATGCTGCCGGTCGCGCCGCTATTCCCAAATCCCGCAGCGCCGATCAACGTAAGCATCGGTGGAGTTCTCAGCGAGTGTTCCGGAAATTGGGCGGGACCGATCTACGCTGGGGTGACACAGGTGAACGCCTGTGTTCCGGCGGGTGCGCCGATGGGAGATGCGGTTCCATTGGAGGTGACCGTGGGCGGTATTGTGGCGCAACCCGGCGTGACGGTCCGCGTCGGCAGCTGATCCGGAAATTTCGCGCGCGTCGAACTGCTCGGCTCGCATGACCCACTGAAATGGAGGCGCGCCGAGGACGGACCGTACATCGAGTCACCGCAACAATGGCCGAGTGAACGCGCGTTGGCGTTTCGGATTCTCTTCGCCTGAGCCCGAGCTGTCCGCTCTCCGGAAGAGTCGGCCTGGCGCCTCCGCAGGTTGAGATCCTGAAATGAAATGAGACATGGATGGCACGCGCTCCTGCTGCTGGCGGCCTCTACCGCTGTCGCGCAGGAGCAACCCGATCCCCGCGGCCCCGTCGTAAACGCTGGGATGACACCGAGGGTAACCGCGGAAGGAGTAGATGCCGCCGGGTATCGCTTCACGCCCGCGATAGATGCCGGACGCTGGCAGGCGCAGTGGATCTGGCTCGATCCTGCCGCTGGCGGGGGCGAAGCCATAGCCGCATGCTTTCGGAAGAAGGTCACTCTTCCGGCGGCCCCGAAGGCGGTTCGCGCACGGATCAGCGCCGACATCGTCTACCGCCTCTGGATCAACGGACAACTCGTCTCCCGCGGCCCTGCCGATCCCGGCAACGATTACAGCCCGCGCACGCGCTGGTCGCACCAATGGTTGTATGACGTGCGCGATTTAACGCCCTTTTTTAAACCAGGGGACAACGTTATCGCCGCGGAAGTATTCACCAGGGAGCAACCGAACTACTCGCTCGGCCGCCCCGGATTCGCTTTCGGCGCGGACTTTACCTTTGTGGACCGCCCGGCTATCCAGGTGACCAGCGGGCCCGATTGGAGCGCCGCGCTGTCCGAAGCATACTCACCGGCGGAATGGACGGCTTCCACGCCGGGCGCCAAACCGGTTCGCCACATTCGTTTCGACGCGTCCAAGGAAGCGCAGGGGTGGAGGCTCGCCGGTTTCGACGACTCGCGCTGGCCGCGAGCGGCGAAGATCGATTCGGTCAGGGGCAACCTGGCTGCCAGCGAGATTCCGCCGCGAATGGAAGCCATTTATCCCTGGGTCGAAGTGGTTCGGGCCAGCGAGGGCGTGACGGTGAGCGGGGATACCGTTACGCTCAGCAAGGATGCGAGCTTCGCCGTCCGCTTCAACCGGGTTCTGAGCGCCTACCTGAGCGTCAAGGTCCGGGGCGCTGCGGGAACCGTCGTGATCCTCCAGCCGAACGAAGTGAACCAACCGGGATTCCACCGCATGACCTCAGTCATCCTGCGGGAGGGCATCACCTATTATGAGTTTCCCGTAATGGACAGCTTTTCGACGGTAAACATCCAGGTGAACCATGTCACCGCGCCGCTAGTGATCGAAGACGTGCGGGCCAGCTTCGTTTCTTATCCGGTGAGCTATGTGGGATCGTTCGAAACCAGCGATGCAGACCTGAACCGGTTATGGAAGGCCTCGCGGTGGGCTACCCAGATCAGCATGCAGACCCATCACCTGGATTCGCCGCACCACCAGGAGCCCATCAGCGACCCTGGCGACTATCTCATCGAATCTCTCGAAGACTATTATGCATTTGGGGAGCCGTGGCTCGCTCGTCAGGATCTGCGCAAGTTCGGAGCTATTCTCAAGAACTCCGACTATTATAACTTTCACACGAGCTACTCGCTTCTCTGGCTGCAGATGCTGTTGGACTATTACGATTACACCGGAGATCTTGAGTTGGTGAAGGAACTGGCGCCGGTTGCCCGCGGATTGCTCGACCGCTTTACCGGATGGCGCGGGAAGAACGGCCTGATTTCAGAAGCGCCAAATTACATGTTCATGGACTGGGTGAATATAGCCGGCATCGCTTGCCATCATCCGCCCGCTGTGATTGGCCAGGGCTACATGACGGCGTTCTATTATCGCGGTCTGGCCGATGCGCGCCGGATCGCTGAACTGACCGGCGATCGCGCATCCGCGCTCCGCTATGAGCAACTCCGGCGCGAAGTTGGCGGCGCATTCCAGCGCGAATTATGGGATCCGAAAAAAGGCCTCTACCGCGACGGCAGGCCCTTCCAGACTTCGGTCTCTCCCAGCCAGTGGCTGCCCGCCGATACGGCCATCGAAACCTTCAGCCCTCACGTGAACTCTCTCGCCGTGCTCTACGATCTCGCCCCTGCCAGTGAGCAGCAGCCGATCATGGAGCGGGTCCTCGCCGAATCACCGCTCAATGCGCAGCCCTATTTTATGCATTTCATCTTCGCCGCGATCGCGCATTCGGGTTTGTTCGAAAAAAACGGTGTGCCCCAGATGCGGCGCTGGCAGATTCATCCCGATTCCGGAACTGCCCCTGAAATGTGGGACAGCGGCGATTACAGCCACGGATGGACAGGGACTCCGCTGATCCAGATGTCGGCCCGCATTCTCGGTGTACAGCCCTCCGCTCCCGGATTCCGCACCGTAGCCATTCATCCCATCCCCTCGGGATTGGAATGGGCTCGCGGAGTGGTCCCGACTCCACACGGCAAGCTGGAGGTTTCCTGGCAGCGTTCCACACACGAGTTCCACTTGCACGTTATCGTGCCGCAAGGGGTAGGCGCCGAAATATCTTTGCCCTGGAGCGGGCCCATTCAACTGGACGGAAAGCGCGTGCGCGCCGCCGCCGATCGGACGATTCGCGTCCCTGCCGGCACACATGACCTGATGCGCCGGACCCCATAGAAGCAGCCTGACTTACCGTATTCCCTTGACTTCGAACTCGTACCGGCCGGAGCCGATTTCACTTGTCGCGCGGGTGGGCTTGCCGGGAAGCGAAACTTCGGCATTTATGCCCGGCGGGATCTCCACGGTTAAGTGAAACACGTCCCCCGTCAAGCGCCAATGAACCACCACTGGGCCGCGGAAAGTGTCCCAGCTGGCATCTACGCTGGTGAGGTCGCCCACAGGTTCGGGTTGGATGCGAATGCGGCGCAAGCCAGGGCTGGCATTGTCAAGGCGGATACCGGCAAGACCGGCGTAGAACCACTCTTCGATGTGGCCGAGCATCAGGTGGTTCTGTGAGCTGTCGCGGCCGGCATCCCAGGCTTCGGTGAGACTGGTGGCGCCGGCAGCCAGTTGCGCTCCATAGCTGGGAACGTCGGTCCGGGTCGCCATATCGAAAAGCACATCGCTGCGGCCCGCGTTCAGAAGGGCCTGTACGACGTAGTGATAGCCGATGTCCCCCGCGCTGGTATGGTTGTTTTGCTCGCGAATATCCGCCACGAGTTCGGGAATGGCATCGGCGGAGGGCGACAACCCCAGAACGGAACTCATGGCAATCGCGGTCTGGCTAATGGTTGCGAAATGCGCCTGGTCGAAGGCAGCCTGAACGGTGGCAGCCCGTGCGCTGAATTCCACGGCGTCGGCGCCACGGCCAAGGATGTGTGCGATCCGTTCGAGGGTGCGGAGGTCGGTCAACCAGTAAGCCGTCGCGGTGAACCCCAGGGGAGTCAGTTGCGAAACGCCGGGACGGTGGGGCCCGATGTCGTACCAGTCGCCCAAACCGTAAAGGAGCAGATGGTTCGTGCTCCGCGACTCCAGATAATCCATGTAACGGCTCATGGTGAGATACGAATCGGCCAGCGGCTGTCGGTCGCCGTACCAGGCCCAAGCGAGCCACGGCAGCGCCACGCCCGCACTGCCCCATTCGGGCGAATCGCGGAAACCGGAACCGAAGGTCACGTACTCGGGAGCGATATCGGGAATGAGGCCGTCGATGGTCTGGGCCTCGCGCACGTCGCGAATGATCTTCGGCAGGAAGCTGCGAAGATCCCAGTTGTAGAGCAGCGACGGGCCCATGAGATGCGATTCCTCCAGCCAGCCGAGCTTTTCGCGATGGGGGCAATCGGTGAGGACGTGCTGCAGGTTGCTGCGAATCGCGGCGTCGATGAGCGCGTGGATGCGGTTCAGCAGGTCGTTGGAGCAGCGAAAGCTGCCGATGCGAGGCGCGTCGAGGTGAACGAACTGGCCGGTGAGACTGCGGATCACGGGTGCGCCGGTGGTTTCGACTTGGACATAGCGGAAGCCGTAATAGGAAAAGCGCGGCGACCACGCCTCGACGCCGACGCCTTTCAAGGTGTAGGTAAAGTACTGCGGCCCGCCGGAAGAGCGTTGCGTGACCAGGCCATTGGCGTCGAGGAGTTCACCGGGAATGAGCTTCACCTGGTCGCCGGGCGCGCCGCTGACTTCGACGCGAGGCCAGCCGGCAAAATTCTGGCCCAAGTCATACACTGCAATCCCCGGTTTGACCTCGGTGCGACTTACGGACAGGAAAGTCTGCTGCACGCGCAGGGGCGGGCTGGATTGCGCGATTAGGACGCCACCAGGCGCTTCCACGCCGGCCGCAGCGCGCCAACCAGTGGCATCGAAGCCCGGCGAATCCCAGCCTGGCGGCTCCAGCCGGGCGTCGAAATCTTCCCCGCCGTAGATGCAGGAGAAGGTCAACGGTCCGAAGTGTGTGCGCCACGAACCGTCGGTTCCCACATCGCGGCTGGTGCCGTCAGCGAATTCCAGGTGCAGCTGCAGGAACAGTCGAGGCTGGCCGAACGAACCGGTGTATTTGGCATAACGGCCGCCCACCACGTTGTAGAAACCGTTGCCCAGCAGGACTCCCAGCGCGTTGGGGCCAGCCTTCAGCAAAGCGCGGACATCATAGGTCTCGTAGAGGATAGAGTCGCGGTAATTAGTCCACGCTGGCGCAAGCACGTGATCTCCCACCTTGGTTCCGTTGATGCGAAGTTCGTGAAAGCTTAATCCACTGATGAGCACGAGCGCACGCGTGGGTGCGGCGGGCAGGGAGATTTCCTTGCGGAAAATAGGTAGTGGGCCAGACGAAAGCTTCGATTCCGGATACGTGATCCAGGAAGCGTGCCAATCCCTTCGATCCATCACCGCCATGGTGAATTCCGTGGGATCGCTCCATGCGGACTCCGCGCCCGAGGCGTCCCACACGCGCACCTTCCACCAGACGTTCTGGAACGAGCGGAGGGGCGAGCCGGCAAACGTAATCCAGGAGGTTTCTTGGGAAGTGACGCGACCGGAGTCCCAGAGTTCGCCTTGATCGCGCGCCAGATTCTCTGCCGAAATAGCAGCCAGTATTTGATAGGCTGTCTGCTTTTGGTTGCGGTCGGGCGATGCGAGCTTCCAGGAAAGGCGGGGCTGTAGTGCGTCGATGCCGATCGGCGCGGAGCGGGCTTCGGTTTCGAGCGCATAAGGCGTGAGTCCGGCAGCAAAGGCGGGGGCGAGCAGGGCGAGAACGAACAGCGCGCAGGCGGGGTGGGGCGTCATCCGTTTACGATCATAGTACGCGGGCCTCGACCTGCCGAGGCCAATTTTCGGGGTCTCATCGACTATCGAAGAGCATCCCGCGGTTGTCTTCGATGGAATCTCCATAAGCTGACAGGCTTTGACGCCTCGCTGCCAGACGTGCTCGCCCAGATCAGGAAGAAACTGAGCTGGATCTCATCCAGTCCGGCTCATCCTCCGGTTCGGTGCCCTTCACTCCCCAGGGACAAGCGTCCATCACGAAGCCGTAGGATCAGATTCCTCGGGCCCGGTTTCGCCGTCAATCGGTAATCGCGTGATTGGATTCACGCCCACTCGTTCCGCCGGACCCCTTGAGCCGTTACTCCCCAGCTTGGTGGGCCACCGAGATCGCCTGTTTCAAACGGTCCCAGTCGGTGTTGGCTTCCACTGTGCAGTCGGCGCCGAGGATGAACGGACGCGGTGTGTTCTTGACTACCTTCCGGATTTCAGCTTCGACTTGCGCAGACGTTCCCGTAGCAATGATGCCGTGACGGTCCAAGCCCCCCATGAATGGCCGTTGAAACTGCCTGGTAATCTCCTGCGCGGTAATTTGGCGGTCGGACAGCTTCACGTTGCAGTTGACGACGTGGCCGGGGTAGTCCGAAACGGCGTCGTAGTTCGCGTAGGGCGCCACGTAATCGCAGACGTGGAGGATGTTGAACGGGCAGGCGGTGGCGATTTCCTTCATCGAGACAAGGTCGAATGGCTTCACATATCTGCTGAAGAGGGCGGGGTCGCTAAAACGCTTCGCTTCGGATCCTTGGGTGGAGGTGTAGAACCCGTCGACGCCCTCTTTGATACAGGCCCGCACGAACAGGAGTTGGCTTTCAGTGAGAATCTCGAGGCCCTTCTTAACCGCTTCGGGGTTCTCTTCCATGTGCTGCAGAAGCACGGGCGCGGTGGCGCAGTGGCCGGCGCACATAAACGGCGAATAGAGCGTCATCAGGATGAGCGAGTTCTGCTTCTCGGCCTTGACCAGTTCCCGGACCGTTTGGAGGAGCGGTTCATAGAAGTCGAGCTTGGCGAGCTTGATCTTCGACCAGTCGGCCGGTTTCTGCAGGAACTCCTGGCGCGAGTACGTCTGCTCGAACTGGATTTTGAGGAAATCCATGTCGGTGTAGTGGAAAAACTCCAGGTGGCGTTTGGCGGCGGCGGAACCGGCCTTGTAATCGTTGCCGAAATGGAGGAAGAAAGCGGCGGGAGTGTAGTTGGGCGTACCCTGGCCGGCGAGCCACCCGAGCATGCGTTCCCGTTTGTTGACCGGGGCGGACGCGGCGAAAGAAGTGCGGGTCAGGGCGGCGGCAGAGGAGAGAGTGAGGAACGTACGGCGATTCATGTACATAGGATACAGGGCTCCGGGCGCAGGCGGGTGCGTTCATCAACCTAAATCCGGCAGTTGCGGCCGGACGAAACCCGGATCGTCCCTCGACTCAACCGGCTGCGAAAAAAGCGGTTATCACCAGAAGGGTGAGCTGCGCCGCAGTTGGAAATTGCTGGTACCAAAGGCGGTACGTGGCCCTGTGGGGGATGAACTGCCGGATTTAGGATCAAGGGACGCGTAAGACCGCGCTCGTCATCCCTGACCTGGGACTGTCCACGAGATTTTGCTGGACAACTTCGCGCCAGCTTCGAGATCCCGGATTCCCTAAGAACAACTAAGCTAAGTAGATCTCGTTTCTCCTGCAGGGCCAGTGCTGAGACGCTTCGCCCCGCCCCACATCGCGGAGCGGAACGATTTGGCGCAGTTCCCGTCGCGCTGGATCGCAGATAGCTCGGGTCGATACCCAAGCCGAACAAAAGTGGCCGCCATTGCTGCGGCACCGGAGCGCAACGCTGGGGCTGATGCCGCATTTGTGGCTACCTGTGCCGTTCTAGCCCGCCGCGTAGCTTAACGAGGCGGAACAGCCACGAACAGGCTGCGGCCGTTGCGATTGACCAGGAGCAAGGCTGGGCGGGGGCCCGAGTTCCGAATAGCGGCGCGTAATTCCGCCGCGGACTTTACTGGCTGGTGATTGACTTCGACTATGACATTCGTCCGCCTGAATACCGGCCTCGGCCGCGGGCCCCGAAGGGTCGACGTCGGTGACCACCAAGCCTTGGGTGCCGCGGCGGATGCCTAATTGCGTAGCCAGTTCGGACGTGAGCGGCTCCACGGTGACGCCCAATTGCCCGCCCCGCCCCTCTGGTCCGCTGGTAGCTGCGGTCGCGTCCTCGTCGTTCGGCCGTTCAGCTAAACGTGCGTGAATTTGTTCCTCCCGCCCTTCGCGTAAGATTGTCAGGGTAACATCCGAACCGGGCGCAGTACCGGCAATATGATTTCGCAGTGCATTCGTGTCGTCAACACGAACCCCATTCACCGCGGTAATTATGTCACCTGGACGAAGACCAGCGCGGTCGGCCGGCCCGCCGGCATCTACCGAATTCACTAACACGCCGCGGATCTCCCGAAGGTTCAGGCTCTTGGCAAGGTCCGAAGTGATCTCCTGAATCCCGACGCCCAGCTTGCCGCGACGGACCTTCCCGCCGCTCTCCAACTGGTCCATGACGTTGCGCGCCATGTTCGAAGGAATCGCAAAGCCGATGCCGATGTTCCCTCCGGAGGGCGAGAGAATTTGACTGTTGATCCCGATAAGCTCACCGTGAGTGTTCACCAGTGCCCCACCGGAATTCCCTTGATTGATGGCCGCGTCGGTCTGGAGGAAGTCCTCAAAGCTTCCGTCACTCAGACCGGTCGCACGCCCTTTTGCGCTGATAATTCCGGCGGTCACCGTTTCCCCGATTCCTAGCGGGTTGCCAACGGCCAGGCAAACATCGCCAACGCGGACCTTGTCGGAATCGCCAAGCGGCAGCACAGGCAGACCGTTCGCTTGGATTTTCAACAATGCCAGGTCGCTCGGGGCATCCGAGCCGATAAGTTTTGCCTCAAATGACCGCCGATCGCTAAGCTCAACAGAGATCTGGTCGGCGCCATCGATGACATGGTGGTTCGTCAGAATGTGGCCGTCGCCGTTGATGATTACGCCCGAACCGAGCGCGTGCTCCAGGAGCGGGTGATCTTCACGGGACCTGTTTCGACTGGGATTGCCAAAGAACTGTTGAAAGAACGGGTCATCGGAAAAGGGAAACTGCTGCGCCGCGTGGACCCGGCGCGCAGAACGAATCGTTACGACAGCGGGGGCTACCCTCTCGACGACATCAGCGTACGAATCGCGCACCGGGCCGGAAACGCTTTCTGTCGCTTGGTGGCTCTGCGAACTCGCCGCCAGCACCGGACGCACGCTTCGTCCGCTTAGTGCCAAACAAATGGGAGCGCCCACAAGTAGGGCTACCCAGGCGCCGATCAATACCTTCTTCATGGATTTGGACTTGATGTGCATGGGCTCACTCCTGTTTTGCTTTCAAATCTCCCGTGTCAACGTTGGCCGTAGCTGCAGCCGCGGGCACGTAGCTGTCCTCGACAAACACTTTGGACCGAACCGGCTTCCCGTTCGCATCCACAATCTCAAGCGGTTCGCCCGTCGTGGGATTAACCAGCTCGACGCGGACGGTTCTCGCGGCGTTGAGATCCCCGCCTACCGTGGATTTGTAGGTAATCACGTACCGGACCCGGAGGTTCTCAGTGAGGTCGTCATAGATGCCTTCCATGCTGTATGTGTTCTGCGGCGAGTACATTCGTCCGCCAGAATCAATCGCGATTTGCTGGAGTTCAGATTCGGCGCGCTTCCAATCGAGGCGGGCATATGGACCGGTGGCCGGCAACATCGAGATGTGCTCCTGTAGCGCCGGACCCAGGTTGATAACGTAGATCGGCACGCCCGATTGATGGACAGCCCGGAGGACATCTTGGTAATTCGCCTTGCTAAACGTGTCGAGGCCCGACGACACCACCAGGAGCGCCTTGCGTCCTTGCATTCCCTCCAGGTGCCGCAACGTGGCCACTAGGGCGTCGTAGAAGTTGAGTTCGGAGAACGGCGGGGTCGCAAGCGGCACAAGGCTGCCCTGGAGTTTGTCATGCCCCTGTGAGAAACCGGTAAGCTCCTCCACCGTGTCACCGTATTTCCATATCGCGACCTGGTCGTTACGGCCAATTTCGTCGAGGAAAGCGTGTGCGGCTCTGGAGACGTCCTCGCCGAGGGACTTGTTCAAAGCCGGGTATCGCCCGCCATATTCGAGCAGAATGCCCATGGTCACCGAGGCGTGTTCGACCTCGACGGTCGCGTTTTCCTGGCGCGCTCCGTTTTCGTAGACCACGAAGTTCTCGCGGCGAATGTTCGGAATAAAGTAGCCGTTTGGATCCTGCACTAGCATCTTGACGGTCACCATTCCGGTGGATGGATCGAAATGAATCTCTGTGCGCTGCTTTCCCTGCGCGCCCTGGAAGAGCGCGGAAGCAGGCCGGTCAGGCACTTGAACTTGTCCTGCCTTGTCAGTAGGACGCTTGGTCTGCGAATTCCGCGGGGACAACGCCTGAGCGGGTAGCGTAGTGAGGCACAGTGCCGAGACACATACGCCGCGGACCAGCACGGATTGGGCAATGCCCTGGAGATAGTGGTGAGTGCGCATGTAGATCAACTCCGAAGTTCGATTTCACCCGTAACGGGAAATGCGGGTAAGCATCGTCGGTTTCCGCCGCGTGCTGATCGATCACGTCCGGCGCCAAAGGGAAGTACGCTGTGCGCTGCAAGCGCCCGACAGCTTGGATTATGGCCGACAGGCGGGGGTGTTGAAACCCTCAGCAGTGGCATCGCTCCGTCCGATAGTGCCCGTTGATAAAGACGCAAAAGGTTGGCATTGGTTACATCACAGGAATCAGAAAATTTGATGCTGGTATTGGCATATTTCGCAACATTTGATTTACAGACGTTTACATAGGCTTGGAGCCCGCCGGTGTTCATCGGGACTTGGTTTGCCCCCTTTTGGGTGGGCTAATGCGGAATTTGTCTGGAAATCCCACGTCCTTTTGGTGGCGGGCCAGCCGTGGCGCCGGGAGTGGGTGACACGCGAAAGCTACGTTCATCCATACAACTGGGTGAGGTTGCTGGAACCTCGAGTCGAACGGCACGAGATCCGAAAAGAGCGTCGGCGATAGCCCAATCACTCGGCGGCCAGCCGTCCTGGCAGGCCGCCAACGGACGCGGTGTTCTTCGCCGCGGGCGCACGCCCCGCGACCGCGCCATCATTAAACTCCGCGAGTTCGGCCACATGACCGGTCCCACTGATGTGCGAGACGTCTTCTCTCCGGCAGAGGTAGTAGAACTTTACCGCGACTCCTCCGCATTTCTTACTGCTTCTTCCGTGGTGAAAATTGCCATATCCCGCAGGCTGTCCTCATGAATCGGCGCCCGCAGATGAAGGCTGTGGCGACTTAGCAACCACAGCTCCGGGAGGATCTCAGCCTGCAATCGTCCAGCATGGAAAACACGCACTACAGCGCTCTCCGAGACGACGATCGCTATCACGTTCGTCTCCTTTGAGATCGACGCAGCGGCGAGGTGGCGGCTCCCCAGGCCGAAGGCCATATCGACGTCCTTGGCTGAGGTGTCGAGATAGCGGCATGCCGCCACGACGACGCCGTGTTCGTCAATAATGAACGCTCCATCCAATTGGGCGAGCTCCTTGATTGTGCCCCTCAGGTTCGGATCTGTCACCCGGCGTTTTTCCGCGGGATGCATCGCGAGCGGGTCGAGGATCAGAGGCCTCGAATGGCTCATTACCAGATCCGCGAACCCGAGGGTAAACAGTGTGCCGATACGGCGCCCCTCTCGGCCTTCGCGAGCAATCTCGATCGCCAATTCTAGAACGGTGTCCAGGATCTCTCTCCGACACCACACAGCGTTGGGGCAGATGTGCTCAAACATCAGGCGCCCCGTGGTCTCGCTGGCGCTCCTGCGCCAATCGCGTGGTTCACGCTCTCCACTACCCGCGTGTTTGTGTACAAACGACATCGTTTTTGTTTCTCCCAATCGTGATTATCCTTTTTGGCATCAGGCGCGATCACGCAGTTCACGGTGTTGGACGCCGCGGCGTCCGGTAGCCGAGACGCCTAAGGGCTGGCGATGCTGCGACACGCGTCCGGCACATTTCTCATGCCCCCGGCAGGTTCGCTTCGCCGCCGGACATGGGCGCCAGTCTTTTCAGCACTCCGGGATTCCAGCCCCTCGGTCTCCTGGGTCGAACGGCCCAATAAGATTGTCAAAATCCCTCATTCGCGCTGAACAGCGGAGAGTCTTCGTGTGTCCGCGACCGGTCTACCTCGTCCTGGCAGGCAACGCAGTAGGTGGCCCGCGGAACAGCGTTCAAGCGCCGTGGTCCGATTTCTTCGCCACACAGCGTGCACCGGCCGAACTCGCCGTCCTCGATCCGCCGGAGCGCCGCGTCGATCTCGCGCAGCAATCGCGAGTCGAGCTCCATTTGAGTGATGGCGGCCTCCCGCTCGGTCAGCATTTCTAGCTCGTCGATAGGGTCTGGAAGCCTTTCGACCGTGATGTCTCCGAGGCTTCGCATCCGGCCGGCAACTTCGTTCCGCTTTTTATGCAGCGCCAATTCGATTTCATGCAAGTCGATGCTCATATGAGAACCCTCCTACCTGGGAGTGCCCGCTTAGCGCGGTCGCGCGCTACCGGACGGGTGCGCTCATCGTCTGATCGCCTCCGGCATTGTCTCAGGTCTGGTGTTCTTGCCAGAGGTGCCAAACGCGACGGCTGCCGGTGCGGCTTCCCAGGCCACGGCATGTTCGCGCCAACAGGTTCGGCACCGGTATTTCCCTTTCACAGGCCAAGTGACCTGACTGTGCATCAGGCCGCACCAAGTCCGTGCCGCCAAGCGACCGAATTCCAATAACTTAAACCGCTTCAAGCCGAGTTCTCCCTGGTGATTTCCCAAGTCAGTGTGCGGAGATGTTCGACTGATTCCAGCCAGGTAGACGGACAGCAGCAGTGTCCCGTTACAAGATCTTAGTTAATGGCGCTAAGATTTTATGAGCACCTCTTGACAATAAAACAGCAGTGTGATAGCTCTTGAAGTAGTTCGGTCGAAGGGGCCGAGCTCCCGCCCGGTACCCTCCCGAACCCGCTACCTAAGACATATTTCAAGAGAGGAGAACACCTTTATGGGTGCATTGACGCGCTGGGATCCCTCCCGGTGGGATCCTTTCAAAGAACTGGACGACATCACTGAGCGGTTTAACCGCATTTTGGGCCGGCTTCCGGCGCGCCGGGAGAGCGGACGGGAAGCGATGACCGTCGCGGATTGGGTTCCCACTGTGGACATCACGGAAGACGATAACGAGTACGTCATCAAGGCCGAGATCCCCGAAGTCGACAAGAAGAACGTCAAGGTCACGGTGCAGGAAGGCATGTTGACCATCCAGGGCGAGCGGAAGCAGGAGAAAGAGGAAAAGGGGAAACGCTTCCACCGGGTAGAGCGGTCCTACGGCACCTTCGTCCGGTCCTTCGCTCTTCCGGAGGACACTACGGGAGAGAATATCAAGGCTGAATTCAAGGAAGGCATGCTGAACGTGCATGTTCCCAAATCCGAGAGAACTCGGCCGAAAGCCATCGAAGTGAAGGTGGAATAACGACGGGCGCGCTCCCGGCGCCGTCTTCGCAACCCGCGCCGGCGGAGCCTAGTCCCGCAAACTTTTTGCAAAAGGAGGATGAGATGCTCAAACGCGTAGCGATTCTCGCGCTGCTGGGTGTTTCGCTCGCCAGCGCGAAAACATATACATTCACTGTCACTGATCCCGCACAGGCCGGCAAAGTCCAATTGAAGCCGGGCGAGTACAGCCTCAAATTGGACGGATCGCAAGTCGTGTTGATGGACACGTCTGGCCGCCGCATTGACACCACGGCGAAGGTAGAGTCCGCCGACCGCAAGTTCGACCAGACCGTCGTATCCTTCTCGAAGGTGGATGGCACAAATCGAATCCAGGCGATCCAACTTGGTGGCAGCAAGACCAGAGTTGTGTTCCAATAGACTGCTCAGTCTGTTCGGGCGGCGGTACTGAAAGGCGGTTCCGCCGCCCAGTTTGCAACCTGGGCGGCTTCGATTACCTTGAACATCCGGGGGGTTAGCATTCCGGTGGCCCGTCGGAGTGGACCTAATCGAAGATGCGCAGAAACCTGCACCGACGCTGCGAGTCGCACTGACGACTTAGCAGCCCGCGCGGCGCCCGTATATATGACCTATCTTGCACAGACGATATGGTCGCCGACCGCGAGTCGTGTGTATAATTCAAATCGGGAGAACACGCTATGCCGGCGAAGAACTATTACGTCGTCCTCGGCGTTTCCAGCGACGAATCGCCCGAGGGAATCCGCACTGCCTACCGCAAGCTTGCCAGGCGCATGCATCCGGATATTGCTGGACCGGCTGACACAGCACGATTCCAGGAGATCAACGAAGCGTACGAGGTCCTGTCTGACCCCGATCGTCGACGCGCGAACGACCGGGAGTTCGGCGAGCCCGGGCGTGTGACGGAGGTACCGGTCCGGCACGAACCTCCCAGATGGCCGACCGCGCCCGAGCCCATCTCACTATTCGGCCAGCCTGAACAGACCAAACCTTCTTTCGACGCCTTCCACGAGCGCTATCTGCGCAACTTCACCGGCTGGAATGTGCCCAAGGCTGAGCGGGCGGAAAGTCTGACGCTGGACGTTACGCTCTCACCGGCGGAAGCGTTCTTTGGTTGCACAATCCCTGTTGGAGTGCCGGCGTTCGGCGCGTGTCCCGAGTGTGGCGGGACCGGCCGGGTCTTCCTTTTCCCCTGTCTAGACTGCGCCGGCTCGGGCCTCTTGGAGGCGCAGCGCACCTTGCATGTCCGTGTGCCGCCCAGGGTTCAGCCTGGGGTGGTTCTGGAGGTGCCGCTCGGAATTTTCGGGATCAGGAATCTCTACCTTCGAGTGCAGATTTCAATTTCGGGATCGCGGTAACACTTTAAGTGGGGACCTGCTTCCCTCACAAACCCTCGCGGGCAGCCGCGATTAGACGGGTATCCTCTCACTAACTGATTCGCCGTTTCCCCACATGAAAGTCGCCCGGAGAAAGCGAGGGGCTCGTCACGACGAGGAACAGTCCCATCTTGTTCGAACCGTTGGCGCTGATGCGGCGACGGATGCGGTGCCGGTCGACGATATAGATGTTTTGGGTGCGCTTTCTTCTGCCGCTCTTCGAGACCGGCGAGTTTCTCGCCAATGCCGCGGTAAATCCGCCCAGAAACCGCGGAACGCAACGAAATAGGAACGCGGCTCATCCCGTTCGAACATTTTGTACCTCCCGAGCGCGAAAAGTGGCATCCATGTATTGGAGGCTTACCCTGTGCATGGTTAAGACCTCTTTAAACGTCTCTGGAGTCAACGCACATCTATGAAAGCGAATGCAGCAGCCTTAAAGATGGTAAATGATGAGCCGGGAGAATCCGCTCTGGCCCCGCTCGTGGAGGAGATGCTGGTCCGGCTAGGCGAGAACCCGGATCGCGAGGGCTTAGCCGGCACTCCCGAACGGGTCGACAAGGCGCTCCGGTTCCTCACGGGTGGCTATCGCATGGATATCCGCAAGATCGCTAACGGCGCCCTTTTCGAAGTGAAGTACGACGAGATGGTGGTCGTGAAGGACATCGAGTTCTTCAGTATGTGCGAGCACCACATGCTGCCGTTCTTCGGCAAAATGCATGTGGCCTACCTGCCGCGAACTAGAGTGATAGGGCTCAGCAAAATCCCGCGGATCGTGGATGCCTTCGCGCGCCGCCTGCAGATCCAGGAGCGCCTGACTCAGGAGGTTGCGCAGAGTATTCACGAAACCATCGATCCCGTCGGTGTAGGAGTCATCTGCGAAGCTCGTCACTTCTGCATGATGATGCGCGGCGTCCAGAAGCAGCACTCGGGCGCGATGACCAGCGCCATGCTTGGCGCGTTCCGCGACCGCAAAGCAACGCGGGACGAATTCCTGTCGCTCGTGGCCCATCGCTCGACGGTGGTGTAGCGGCGAGATCCGAAAATTTCTTACCTCCAAATCACAGAGCACGTAATCGAACTAAGCGGGACCTAACATCCCACAAGTTTGAGAGCAGGAGAAATCAACGATGAATCGTATGTCGAAAATCGGCGCCGGTGTGGCGTCACTGTTACTGGCTACGGCCGCCCTCGCGGCGCCGCCGGCCCAAGATATAGTGGATACCGCGGTGGCCGCGGGTTCCTTCAAGACCCTGGTCGCCGCCGTTCAGGCCGCCGGCCTGGTGGACACTCTGAAGGGCGCCGGTCCATTCACCGTTTTCGCCCCCACTGACGAGGCTTTTGCGAAGCTGCCTCCCGGCACCGTGGAAGATCTGCTGAAGCCCGAAAACAAGGCTAAGCTGGCCGCTATCCTTACCTATCACGTAGTCGCCGGCAAGGTCATGGCAAAGGAAGCCATGAAGCTGCACGAAGCCAAGACGGCAAATGGCGAAGAGCTGATGATCAAAACCTCGATGGGTTCGGTGATGATCAATGACGCCAAGGTTGTGAAGACGGACATCGTGTGCAGCAACGGCGTGATTCACGTCATCGACACGGTACTGCTGCCGAAATAACCGCTCGCGATTTCTACTATAGAAATACAAGGGGGGGACCAAAGGGTTTGCCCCCTATTTTTTCTTTCGAGGGCCAATGGACGGACAACAATTGCAGGATCTTGTACAGACTCTGGAAGGCGCCGTGACGCAATCGGGCGAGAGTCTCGTCAGCCTTTCCGAGGCCTCGCAACTGCTGCTCGTGTTCCTCCGCCACGCCGGGTGTACGTTTTGCCGCGAGGCGCTCGGCGACATAGCGCGGGCACGTCCAGCGATCGAGCGCACAGGCGCCAGAATTGTGCTGATCCACATGGGCGATTCCAGCGCGATCGCGAAGTTGATCGAAAAGAACGGACTGGTGGACATGGATCGCATCTGCGACCCCGAGCAGAAGCTCTACGAAGCCTTCGGCCTGAAACGCGGCAGTCTCCTGCAACTGTTTGGTCCGAAGGTGCTCTGGCGAGGTTTCCTCGCGGGTGTTGTGCGAGGCCATGGCATCGGCTCCCCGGCGGCCGACAGTTCGCAGATGCCGGGCCTCTTCCTGCTCAATAAAGGCGCCATCGTGCGCCGTTTCCGCCACCGTTCCGCCAGCGACCGGCCGGACTATGCCGGCATCTGCGAGTTGCCGGCCGAATCCGGGAGTGGTGCATGAACCAAATCTACGATGCCCTTCTGGTGGTCTCCTTTGGCGGGCCGGAGCGGGAGGAAGACGTTTTACCTTTCCTGGAGAATGTTCTGCGCGGGAAGAATGTGCCGCGAGAACGCATGTTGGAAGTGGCTGAGCACTATTATCATCTTGGCGGCAAGAGCCCCATCAACAGCCAGAATCGTGCCCTGATCGCGGAACTGGAAGATGAGTTGTCCGTGTATGGTGTTGACCTGCCCGTTTACAGGGGCAATCGCAACTGGCACCCGATGTTAGCCGACACTCTGCGCCGCATGCAGGCAGATGGCGTCCGCAACGCACTGGCTTTCGCAACTTCTGCCTTCGGATCGTACTCCGGCTGTCGGCAATATCTGGAAGACATCGACAGGGCGCGTGAGGCAGTGGGACCGGGCGCACCGGAGGTCCACAAGTTGCCGCCATTCCACAATCGGCCTGGCTTCCTGGCGGCTATGGCAGACCGCGTGCGCACTGCGCTCGGCGCGATTCCCGTCGAACGGCGTGCATCAGCGCCCCTGCTTTACACGGCACACAGCATCCCCTTATCGATGGCCGAAAGCAGCCCGTACGTGGCGCAATTGCAGGAGTCCTGCGGGTTGGTTTCGAAGGCTGTGGGGCATCCGGGTAGCCTAGTTTATCAGAGCCGCAGCGGACCGCCCACGCAGCCCTGGCTGGAGCCGGACGTCTGCGATCGCATTCGCCAGTTGCATGCCGGTGGTGGCCTCACCGATCTGGTGCTGGCGCCAATCGGATTCCTCTCCGATCATATGGAAGTGTTGTACGATCTGGATACCGAAGCTGCCAATTTGTGCCGCGAACTCGGGGTCAACATGGTGCGTGCGGGTACCGTGGGAGTGCACCCAGCGTTCCTTGTTATGATTCGGGAAATGATCGTCGAGGCTAGCGCAGGGTGCGCGATCTGTCCGGCGGAGTGTTGCCCTGCGCCCCGGCGGCCTCCCGCTCAGATCCGCGGAGGCAACGTGACCACTATCGCGCGCGCGCCTCTCGAGCCCGAACCGCGATAGCTGTGGGGCTCGGATGAGTCCAGAAGCACGCTGTCGCCGGACCGGAGTTCGTGGTCCTCGCCTTGAAAGCGGATGCTTAGCGATCCTTCCAGCACAAACAGAAACTCCGAGCCATCGTGGAAATGCTCATCGCCGTCGACTGTGGCGCGATGCGGGAATTCCGCCAGGTACGCTTCAAATCCTTTCCCTTGCGTGGCGAACGTGAGGCACTCGAAGAAATAGGCGGGAACGGGTACGTCGGCCCGCTCGGGAAACCGCATCCTCTCCTGCTGGCGAATCACGGAGAACAGTTTGCGCCCACGTTTTTCGCCGAAAAAGTGCTCCAGCCCGACATCGAAGACCATGGCGATGCGGGCCAGGGTGGGAAGGGTCGGGACCATCTTGCCGTTTTCCAGCTGGGAAAGCATGGACGGAGACAATCCCGTGTGCTTCCCGAGGTCTACCAGTGCAATCTTCTTGCGCAGGCGGAGTTGCCGGAGTTTTCGGCCGATTTCGTAGGAGGACAGAATGCGGCCGACGGTTTCAGGGCCGGTTTCTTGTTTCACTGAAATCTATTTTAGCTACATTGAATAATACCGTCAATTAATCATTGTAGCTGAAGTTGGATTCTCTGTGAATGATTCCCCCGTCATCCCCGTTCATCTCCTCCTTATGCTAGATCTTTCTGACGACGCGCTCCTGACCCTGGCCCAGGAGAGCAATGAAGCGGCTTTCGAGGAGTTGATGCGGCGCAACTCCTCGACCTCATTCAAGCTGGCGCTCTCTATCCTGAAGGACCGGCAAGACGCAGAGGACGAAGTGCAGAACTCTTACTGGAACGCCTGGCGGCATCTGGGCCAGTTTCAGCGAGACTCAAAGTTCTCTACCTGGATTTCGCGTATCGTGATCAACCACTGCCTGATGCGCTTGCGGAAAGCCCGGCAAGCCAGCTTCGTTTACCTGGACCAGGGAGCGGCGGAGGGCGAAGTGCGCGTGCTGGAACTCCGCGACCGCAAGTCGACACCCGAGGCGGAAGTGAGCAGTCGGGAGCTGTCGACAATCCTACGCACGGAGATCCGCAGGCTGCCGCCCCTGCTCCGTGGCGTGCTGGAGATGCGGGACCTGCACGAATTGCCGATGGAAGAGGTTGCCGGACAGCTTGGGATTTCGATCGTCGCCGCCAAATCGCGGTTGATGCGCGCCCGCCAGGAGTTGAGGCGCCGTCTGGAACACCACCTCGATACCGTCCCGGCGTGAGCGGTCATTTCAACATTGTGGCCACCTGGCGGGAAAGAGCGGCGAAAGCTTCCTCGTCCATCGGGCCGCTATGCCGCCAACGCACAACGCCCCGCGGGTCCAGCAGAATCAGGTAAGCAGCATTGGGAGACTGGAAGCCCAGCCGCCGTTTCCAAGGATCGGTGCCGCCATAAACAGTGATCACGTGCTCGTAGTCTCCCCGCGGAGTTCCCTTGCGCATGCCGCTGTCGATGAACCACTTTCCGAGACGCGCCATGCCGCCGATCATGGGGACTTCATAGAACGTGACCAGCGGCTGATTGCCGAATTCCCGGCGGAAACGGCCAACCCAATCTTCCACCGCAAAGCGCGAGTCATACGTAAAGCCCAAAGCGAGTAGGGCAACGCGGCCGGAAGCGGCATCGGGAAGTGCGGCCGGCTGGCCCGTGAGGAACTCGCCTTTCAAGACCGGCATGGGTGTACCCGGCGTGAGCATCGGAATCATAGAGGAGGCCATCAGGATTACGGACAACATACGTTAGAGATGCGGCTGACGCCGCTCCGGAGAGAAATTCTCGAACAGATAATGGGACACCATCCACTCGCTGCCGCCGGCATACCCAAACAACTCGGCGCACGCCATCAAGAACACCCGCCATCGCACTAACCAGCGGCGGGCGTCTTTCTTGCCGTAGGTTTCGGCAAAAATCGCGCTGACTTCGTCCCGGCGCTGGTCGAGCCTCGCCAGCCAAGCTTCCGCGGTTTTCCGGTAATGGACGCCACTGACCCGCCAACGCTCGCTCACACGAAAGTGATCCTGAAAATGAAGCAGCAGATCGTCGCTGGGCATGATGCCGCCGGTGAAGAGGTGCTGCGCCATCCAATCCGAGGGGCCGCGCACTTCGAAGGGGTATGCGAAGCGACTGTGGGCGAACACATGAATGAACAGGAGCGCCTGTGGCCGCGACCACCCGGCGATACGGCGCAATAGTTCCGGGTAATTCCGCATGTGTTCGAACATTTCCACGGAGACTACGCGATCGAAACGCCGTTCGGTGTCGAACTCATTGATGTCCGCAGTGATCGTTTCCAGATTCGCGAGGCCGCGGCGCAACGCTTCGGCGTCGATGAACTGCTTCTGCGATTGCGAATTGGAAACCGCCAGAATGCGGCTGTTCGGGAAATGGCCTGCCATGTACAGCGAAAGCGATCCCCAACCGCAGCCTAATTCGAGCACGTCCTGTCCGTCCTGCAATCGTGCACGCTTTGCAGTCAGCTCAAGCATGTCGGCCTCGGCATCGGCCAGTTCCACGGCGGCGCTGTTCCATAGTGCGCAACTGTATTTCATGTGTGGACCAAGCACATTCCGGAAGAACTCGGCCGGCACCTCATAATGCTGGGCATTCGCGGCGTCGGTCCGGATTGCCACGGGGCTCTGCCGGAGTTGCTGGACGAACCGCGCGAGCCGCTCCGCCTGCGCTTCGGGTCCGCCGCGGCTTTCTTCGCGCAAACGCGCCGCCAGCAGCCGCCGGATGGCGAGGCGAATCAGCCAGTCGGGGATGAGGTCTCGTTCGAGCCACTTGTTGTAGCGCGCCTCCAGGACGGGCGACGCTTCCAAAACATCTGCTTGCATGGATTACTCCCTGGGAAACCACGGCACGAAAGCGCTCGTGGAGTGTTGATATCGGCGGTAGGCGTCACCCTTGCTGCGTAGGGCTTGCGCTTCGGTGGCCGGGATACCGGTGACGCGGAAGAGAAAAAAGAGCATGAGCGCCGGGCAGAGCAGGGAGAAGTAACCGTACGGCGAGCCCGTCGCGAAAACAGCGAACGCCACCCAGATCAACCATTCGAAGAAATAGTTGGGATGCCGGGAATATTTCCAGAGCCCTGTCGAGCACACAGCGCCGCGATTGGCCGGTTTGGATTTGAAACTCCGCAGTTGCGAGTCGGCCAGAAACTCACCCACCCACGCGGCCAGCCAAAGCGCCGCGCCGGCATATTCGAAGGTCGACAACTGGGGCCGACTGTTGAGCGCCGCCAGCAGAAACGGCGTCGCCAGAAAGACGCACAGGAGCGCCTGGAATTGGAAGAAGAGGAAGAATTTGAGCGCCAGGTTTCCACCCCACTCGCGGCGCAATTGCACGTAGCGCCCCTCTTCGGGTTGGCCGATTACGCGCGTGAAAAGGAGATAGATCGCCAGGCGCAGACCCCATAGCACCGCCATCCCCGCGATCAGCAATGCGCGCACCGTGTAGCCGCCTCCCTTGACGGCGTAAAGCGCGCCGAGTAAGGCCAGCCCGCCAGCCCATCCCGCATCCACGATTGCGGCGTTTCGCAGAGGCAGATGGATCAGCCAGAGGGTTAGCATGAGGCCGCAGACCGAGGCGGTCCCGGCGATGAGTTCGTGCCGTATCAGTGCGCTCATCGAGCTTCCGCCTGCAGGGATCGGCCGAGGCGCCGGAGCGCCGGCACCAAGATTAGATACAGGACGGGCGCGGCCAAAGCTGCGAGCGCAACCCACGCCACCAGCGCGTGCAAAGTCGCGGTCCAAAGCGTGGCGATGGCGCCCCAGACGTCGGCCCGAATGAGCTGAAGAATCCGGCCTGCCGAAACAGCGACGGGTGGAGCGGCGAAGATCCACTGTCCCATTCGCAGAAATGGACCCAACATGGCAATCTGCAGGGGGTAAACCAAGTAGTTGACCAACTGGATCGCGGGAGCATTCAGGCCGAGCAGGATCGCGGCCAAAAAGCACAAAATCGACGTCGATCCGATCACCGGCGTGATGCCGAGCGTGATTCCCAGGGCGATGCTGAGGGCGATTTTCTCCGGCGTGATGCCCTGGCGCAGCAAATCCACCAGCGGATTCACGATTCTGCGCCGCCAAAGACCTTGCTGCCGGGCAGCCATCAAGCCCGCCTCCATAGGATGGATTCCACCGGGTCGCCAACGCGCAGCCGCATCAGTTGCAGCGAAACGTAGAGCGACATGGCAATGTTCCCCAGGCCCATGATCAACACAAACCACAAGAGTCGTGTCCAGATGTGCCGCTCCTTGTAGACCACCCACAAATAGAAGGTCAGGAACCCGAAGTAGGCGTCCCACAACGTGGCCACCGCCCACGGGTTGGCCGCATAAGTCGGCCAGGCTTCCCATAGGCTGACGGCAAGGCTCGTGCGGACGGTCATCGCGGTCATCCAAATAAAGATCGCCCCGAACAATAACTGGAGGAACAGCTTCATGGCCGCGCCCCCGGTGAGTGGGCGGTCCGCCAGCGGCTCAACTGACGCTCGAAGTCCGCGAGATCGTCGAGGATG